>ERZ772867.1870-NODE-1870-length-22434-cov-44.689128_pt1 | contig 22434 bp, 18 predicted proteins | sample MGYA00511341_ERZ772867 | MGnify/ENA primary metagenome ERZ772867 (study PRJEB29015, sample SAMEA2737707) | human gut metagenome | biome: human gut; feature: human-associated habitat; material: faeces | place: China | collected 2012 ... | reverse complement strand
TTCCCAACCACACTGGCTGGAATCAGAGGTGTCTACCTAACGGGGGTCAGGTCCGTGGTTGTTGCGCGTTGATTGATATGCGATTTGGCAAGTGGGTGACGGTATCGAATATCGGTCGATGGCCGTGAATTCTGCGAATGCATGCTAGACTAAATGATTGTGCCCAAAAGGCACAACCTTGCGGATGTAGTTCATCGGTAGAACGAAAGCTTCCCAAGCTTTAAAGGCGGGTTCGACTCCCGTCATCCGCTCCATTCGAAACCCTTGGAATCGTTGGAATTCCAAGGTTTTTTCTATTGCCGTAAAAGACCCGTGAAGTCAACTTCGCGCCGCGCAACTGTCGGTTGCGTCGCAAAATTCGGTTGCGAGTCGCAATGCAACCGAAAGATGGTGGCGTGGAACGAGACGTTTATGACAAGCTGTTGCTTGGCAATCGCCAATAATCGCAAGTCGAGGCGATATGGAAACTCGACGAAAGGGCGGACATGAGTTTCAAAGAGAATCTGCAGTATCTGCGCGGTTCGCGCAACATGACGCAGGAACAGCTGGCAATGCTGCTGGGCGTTTCCCGGCAGGCAATTTCGAAATGGGAGTCCGAGAAGGCATACCCCGAAATGGATAAGCTGCTGATGCTTTGCGACATGTTCGGCGTGACGTTGGATGATTTGGTCATGGGCGACGTGCGCGCGTCGGCGGGCTGTGGGGGTGCGGGACGCGTGGACTTGGCTGCTGATACGGATGGTGTGGCCGCGTCGGTTGGGGTGGCCGACGCTGCTGTTGGCGCGGTTCCGGGGGTAATCGGGTTTGCGGCATCGCAGGTCGCAGGAATGTCCGATTCTGGTGAATCGGACGTGAGGGATACGAATCCGAATGTTTGTGCGTCCGTTTCTGGTGAATCGGACGCACAAGGTGCCAAAACCGGTGTTCAATTGTCCGTTTCTCCAGAATCGGACACGCGAGATGGGACGGACATTCCGCAAAGCGTGCCCCGACATATCGTGCAGGATGTGGTTGGCTACGACAGTCATATGAGGCGTTTTGCGTGGCTTATTGCGATTGGTGTGGCCGCAATCATCCTCGGCGTCGCGGTTGGCATGTTGTTTTCGCCGGAGGGGTCTGTCTTGGGGCCGTCGCCGGTGAACGACGTGCTGGTCACGGTATGCACGTTGGTTGGCGCGATGGTCGGTCTCGCTTTGCTGATACCGGCCGGAATCATGCATGGCGATTTCCGCCGTCGCCACCCGTATGTGCAGGATTTTTACACGAATGAGGACAAGTCACGTGCGTCGGTCGTATTGGCGATTGGTGTTGCGATTGGTGCCGTGCTGATTTTGGCGGGCGTGTGCGTGCGAGTGTTTTGTGACGAGTTTGTTGCCGACGGAGACGCGGGGTGGCCGGACAGCGTTCTGCTGGCTTGCGTGGCCGCGGCGGTGTTCTGTTTCATTATGTCTGGGATGACGCATGACAAGGTGAATGTGGACAAATACAATCGTGAAGCCGAAGAGGAAAGCGCGCGCGAGGGACGTTCCGTGCCGCACCCGACGATGAGCGAGTCGGACAGATTTTACAGAAGACTTACCAGTGCAATTTGTGGCGTGATCATGTTGTTAGCGACTGTTATCGCGTTGCTTATGCTTTTTCTTGGAACGGCGGGCAGTGATGTTGACGCGTGGATGAAGGTGTTCTGGGTCCCGTGGCCGATCGGCGGTGTGCTGTGTGGCGTCGTGGGCATCATCGTGCCATTGGTTAAGGAGGCCAGGCGGCGGTAAACCAACAAATAGTGTCCGTTTCTCCGGAATCGGACATGCGGGGTGGGCGGCAGGTAGGCTGGAATCCGTGAATACGGATCAGAAACTTCCCGCCGAATCCGCAGGCGAACGCCCCAGTACCCCCCTATTTGGTCATGCCATATCACACGCGGCGACACTCATCGGCCTGTTCGCAATCGTCCTGTGGGGCTTCATGGCCGGCCTCGTGCGACTCGTTTCCGAATCGTTCGGCGCCACGCTCGGCTCGGCGCTCATCTACACTGTCGGCGGCATGCTCCTGCTCATCGTGCGACGGCCGAAACCGATTAGCCAAGCGCCACGCAAGTACCTCGTCGCAGGCGGACTCATGTTCATTGCATACGAGACGTCGATCTCGCTGTCGATCGGTCTGGCCACAACGAACGCGCAATCTGTGGAAGTCAGCCTCGTCAATTATTTGTGGCCGACGCTGCTGGTACTGATGACCGCCGCCGTGTCGCACAAACGCGGCTCGGTCTCCGAAGCGCTGCCGGGTGCAATCGTAGCCACCGTCGGCGTGGCAATGGCGGTCGGCGGTGAAAACCTTGACGTGCAGGAAGCGGTTGCCAATATCGCCAGCAATCCATTGCCGTACGCGCTCGCGTTCGCAGGCGCCTTTATTTGGGCGATTTACGCGACCGTGACGCCATCGATGTCCGATGGTTACGATGGTACGACGATTTTCTTCTGTTGCGTTGCTGTTGTGCTGTGGATTATCCATTTCGTTTCGGGCGACGGTTTGCCAGCTGTAGCGCCTGGCATCGGCGGCTATATTTCGCTGCTCGCATGTGCCGCGTCGATTGCTGGCGGCTACGCGTGCTGGGGGTATGGCATGCTACATGGCAGTATGGAAACGCTTGCGATCGGTTCGTATGCGACGCCGCTGTTCTCCACTGCTTCCAGCACGCTCCTATTGGGCGTGGCGTTGGGCATGCCATTCTGGATCGGTGTCGCGCTGGTGGTGGTCGGCTCGCTGATCAACGTGTGGTTTGCGCGACGCCGCTGATTGTCCGATTCTGCAGAATCGGACGCTTGTTGGTGTGTGAGGAGGCGACATGTGGGGTAGTGGCGGCGCAGAGGAGCGCCGGGATGGCGCAGCGGTACGTAAGGGAAGTGACCGGGCAGGACAATGCCCTTACGCATCCACGCTAGCTTAGGTTTTTGTCGGCTGGTATTTGGTGTGTGTTGCCGTTGGCGGTGATGGTGATGCGTCGCCAATGACGCGTCCATGTGTGCCAGCCGAAACCGATCTAAACCGGCTTAAACCAGCCCGTTCAAATCCACCTCGTCACATCACCTTGGTGGATTCCAGATTGCGGCTCACCCAGTTGTTCAACCGGATCACCGGCTTGCGCAACACCAATCCCAGCAGCAGCGAAGGAATCAGGAACAAGGCGAGATACACCATGTCAAGCAGGTACTCATTGCCGTACGATCCGGCCATCGCGGCGTGCATGGCATCGATGGCGTGCGGGAACGGTAGGAACGGGTAGAGCATTTGGAAGAACTTCGGCAGCGTCTCGATAGGGAACGTACCGCCCGAACCGGCGACCTGCATCACCAGCAGCACCACGGCCACGGCCTTGCCGATATCGCCGAACGACACGGTCAGCGTATACACGATATTCGAGAACACGAGCGCGGCAAGCCACCCCACGGCAAGGAACTGCAGCGCATGATTCGCCTGCACGCCAAGGAAATACATGTCACCCAGGCAAACCAGTGTGCCCTGCAGCAACGCGAGCAGTGCGAAGATCGCGTACCGTCCGAAATACTCGTGGTCGAGGCGCAGTCCCCAACGTGAGGCGTTCCCCGGGCCGGACGGGCCGGCGACGCGCGGCAGCGTGTCGCCCAAGCCCAGCACATGCGCCTTCTCGCGGTTCGAAATTGTCACTTTCAGCATGGCGCACAGGATGATCGCACCCACCCAGATTGACAGGATCGTATAGAACGGCGCCATGGCCGAACCGTAGTTCGCGATCGGGTACACTGAGACGCGATGCAGTGCGACGGGCGCGGAAATCAGCGTGGACAGTGTGGACGCGTTGGCGGTGGCCAGTGCACGTAGTTCGTCCGATTCACCCGAATCGGACGAACTGGCGTCGTTGTCACCGTCGCCACCATCGCTGTTGCCGTCACCGGCGTTCCCGCCCGTCTCCAGCTTCGTGATCAGCTCCTTCACCGTCGCTGCCGACGAGTCGAGTTTCTTCGCGATCGCGCCGAGCGTGGAACGGATGGATGTCACATTCGTCCCCACGTCGCCCGTCACATCGTCCAGATCGTCGGCGGTGCCGCTCAGCTGGGTGATCATGCTGTCGGTTTGGGAGATCAGCGTGCTGACTGTGGAGGCGAGCGCGTCGATTTTCGGCTTGACGTTCGTGGCGTAATCGTCGCGCACATTGCTGATCGACTGCTTCGCGGAGGTGATGCGGTTCAGGATCTCCTTGCGGGAGCGTTCCGCGGCTGCGGTATCCTGCGTGACCTGCGTGGAAGCGTCTTTCAGCTGCTGCGCGAGCTTCTGCGAATCGCCTTTGGCGGCTTCCAGCAGCGTGATCTCCCGGTCGATGGCTTCCAGCAGCGCCTGTTTCGCGGAATCACTGTCCGGTAGTTGTTCCACCGATTCGTGCATGTGGTTGAGGCTTGTGATGTACGTGTCGTACAGCGATTCGCTGCTGGAGACTTGTTCGCTCAACGTTGTCAACTGGCTGGCTGCGGTGTCTGAGTCCTTGCCGATCGCGTCGAACGCCTTGTTCACCTTGGCAGCTACTTGGTCGAACGCGCCTGACACCTGGTCGAGCGCGGTGTTCACCGAGGAGGTGACGTTCGCACCTGCAGAAGTGAGTGACGTGGCACCTGATTTGCCTTGCTTCAACGCGTTCTGGGCCTGTTTGCCCGCCTTGGTCGCCGAGGCGAGCAGTTTGCCCGTGGAATCCACGATGTCGTTCGCCGAGCCGAGCAGCTGCGAATACGACGTTACCTGCTGCGATGCGCCGCTCAACGTATCCGCCGTGGTGGTGAGATTGCCGTTGAGGTTGCGCATGTATTCGGCCATTTGCGGGCTTTGCGAATAGTGTAGGATGCTTGAGGCCAGGTCGAGTCCGACTTGCGCGATCGTTTTGGCGAAGGTTTTGTCGATTGTGTTGACCACGGTTGTCGCGCCCTGATCGGTGATATGCGGGGCGATCGGGTTGATTTTCTCGTTCAGATAGTACTTGAGCTGCGCGTGTTTGATGTCGGGGGAGAACAGCGTCATCATGTCGGCGCTGAAACCTTTCGGAATTACGATCGCCGCATAGTATTCGCCGGATTTCACCCCGTCGATTGCCTTGTCGCTTTTCACGAATTGCCAGTCCAGCTGGTCGTTGGCGTGCAGTGTGCTGATGATGGTTTCGCCCACGTTGACGCGCACCGGTATGAGATCCGACTTGTAACCCTTGTCGTTATTGGCCACGGCGACCTTCAATGCCTTGGTGTTGCCGTAGGGGTTCCAGCTGGCCGCGATGTTGAACCAGGCGTACAGCGCCGGTACCACCACCAGGCCCATCGAGACGATCACGGCGATCACGTTGCGGGTGGCGTGGCACATGTCCCGCTTGAAGATGCCCCAGATCATTTTCACTGTTCGTTCCCCTCCTCACGCAGACTCCTGCCAGCATTTCCGTCCGTGTTTCCAGCCGCATGTTCAGGCGCATGTCCGGCCGAACCACCATGCGCAGCCTCATACAGCCTCGTGCGTACGGCATGCATCGGCTTGTAATGCATGCCCGGCCGGAACAGCAGGTTCTCGTGCAGGATCGCGCTGCGGAACTCTTCCGCACTCATCGCTTCCTCGCCCAGATAATTCGCATACCGTTCGCGCAGATACTCCACCACGATGAGATACGTGTCGATGGCGATGATCGAAATGATCCAACCGAGCAGCATGGCGAGCTTCATGCGCGTGATGAATAGCAATAGCAGGAACACGAACGGCAGTACCGCCAGCGCGAGGAATCCCCAGCGCACCAGGCGCGGGTACAGGCGGAAGAAATGAATCGCCCGTCTGCTGGCGAGTTCGGGGAACTCCTCGGCGATCTGCTGCGCGGTCTCGGTGAGCCGCAACGGTTCCACCGTGCCTTCGTTATGTTCGGTGATCATCAGATCAGTGTCCGCCAGACGGTTGTCGAACAGGCGGTTGAGGTTCAACGCCAGCTTGCGGACTACCAAGCCGATGAACAGCGCCACAGGCAGATACCAGAACAGCGAGAGCATGTCGATCCAATAATGGTTGGCATACATGCCGCCGATCGGCCCGCGCATCGCGTTGATGCCGTAGGTGAACGGTAGGAACGGTTTCAGACGGCGGAAGAATTCCGGCATCATCTCGATGGGGTAGAGGCCTGCCGCGCCCGGAATCTGGATGATCACCAGAATCACGGCGACGGCCTTGCCGATATGCCGGAACGCCACGGCGAGCGCGTAAATGATGTTCACGTAGACGAACGAGGCGAAAATGCCGGCGAGGATGAACAGGAACGGATGCTCGCATTGGATGCCCAGCGCGAGATCGCCGATCGTGGCGATGATCGCCTGCAGGAATCCGACCGTGACGAACAGCAGCCAACGGCCCATATAGCCTTGGCGTGGCGTGTACATGCGGATCTTCTCATCGCGGTCCACTTCAAGCTTGTAGATCGCGACGAGCACGAATCCGCCGACCCATAGCGCAAGATTCGTGTAGAACGGCGTGACCGCGGAACCATAGTTTTTGACCGGGTAGAGGACCTGTTCGTCCAAATGCACCGGCTCGCCCACGAACGAGCCGACCTCGCTCGCGTCAAGTCCGAGCGCTTGGGAAAGCTGCTGGAACATCGCCGAACTGCTCAACGCGGCCACATCGGTGCGCGTGGTGTTGAGCTGTTTGGCGAGATTGGCGAGCTGTGTCTGCGTGCCAGCAATGGTGGTGTTCGTTTGGGTCACGGTGCGCGACAACTGGTCGAGCAGCCCGTTGCCCTGTTCCAGTGTGCTTTGCAGCGTGGTAAGCGTGCCGGACAGCGACCCATTGGCCAGGCTGAGTGTATCGAGCCCGGTGTTGAGATTCGGCATGACCGTGCCGGTGATGGTCGTGTGTGCGCTCGCCATCGACGCCGTGCCGTTTTTCGCCAGCGTGGTGACATCGTCGTTGAACCCGTTCGCGGTGTTCTTCCCCGCGTTGATCGCAGCCGTGGTGTCCTGATCGAAGGCGTCGATGCGCTGCTGCTGGAACGTCAGCTGTTTGCGGGCTTCGGCGAGTTGCGCGGAAAGATCCTTATACGTTTGGTTGTTCGGATCCAGCTGGCTGGCCTGCAACGCCTTCTCCACGCCGTCGAGCACATTGCCGGTGGTGGTGTTGACGTGATGCATGGTGCTGGACACTTGGTCGAGCGCGTCCTGCGTGGTGTTCAGTCCGCTGAGCACGGTGCCGGTGGCATTGCTCACGTTGACCTGCAGGCCGGACAGTTGCGTGCTGCCGTTGTCGAGCGCTCCGACCAGCGTGTTCGAGAATCGTTCGGTTTGTGTGCGCGTCTCGCTCAGCAAGTCGGACGCCTTGCCGACGGTGTCAAGCGAGTTGGTGATTTCCGAGGCGAGCGCGATGTTGGACTGTTTGGCCGAATCGATGGTGGTGAGGGCCTTGTCGAGCGTGGAGCGGGTGTCGCGCAGCTGCTGTTGGACGGTTTCGAGCTGGTTGATGGTGTCGGTCAGATCGTTGATGACGTCGCTTTGCGCGCTTTTCATGCTGCCGGTGGTTTCTCCCGCTGCCTCCTTCACTTCCTTCGCCACGGCGTCGGCCACGCTGGAAACGAAAGTGGTGTTGATCTGCTCGTCGATCGTGGTCGCGCCCGTATCGGTGATTTTCGGCGCGATCGCGTTCAGCTTTTCGTTGATGTAGTACGTGATCGACGGTCGGTCGCCTTTACCAGTGACGGTGCCGATGAGTCTGGAGCTGAAGTCTTCCGGCAGTACGATCGCCGCATAGTATTTGCCGGATTCCACGCCTTCGATGGCTTGCTGCTTGGGAACGAAACGCCAGCCGAGCTGATGGTTCTTCTTAAGCTGGTTGACGGTTTGCTGGCCAGCGTCGAGATGACCGACCAGCGTGGAGGTTGTGCCCTTGTCCTCGTTCGCCACAGCGACCTGGATGTTGCCCGTGTTCGCGTACGGGTCCCAGTTGGCGAGGATGTTGCACCATGCGTACAGTGATGGGATGATGGCCACACCCAGCGTGACGACGAGCGCCACTGGGTTCTTCAGAATGCGTTTCACGTCTCGAAGGAAGATGGCGAAAACCTGGTACATCAAGCCTCCTCGCGGGTATTGGTCGCAACATCTACGTGCGGCGGCATGCCCGTGCGGGAATACCCGGTTGGGCTCTTCGTCGCGCGATCCGGTGGATATTCTATGACTTCCGATGGAACGATCGCAATGGTTTCGCCCTGTTTAATGGTCGGTCCCGCAAGTGTCGGGATATGAGACGAAAACGCTCGGCATATGGCTCTAGTGGGGCGGGCGGCCTGGATATGGAGCGGACGGTCGGGAAAACGGAAAGGAAAGATGGCGAATGTTGTCACATGATAAGTGGGATAGGGTTGGGCGATAATGGAGGCATGACTATTGCAACGCCGGAACGTTATGCGCAAATGCTGGACGCCGCACGCCGCGGCGGTTACGCCTATCCCGCGATCAATGTGACCAGCACGCAGACCCTGAACGCCGCACTCCAGGGTTTCGCCGAGGCGGAATCCGATGGCATCATCCAGGTCTCCGTAGGTGGCGCCGCCTACTTCTCCGGGCAACGCGTCAACGACCGCGTTACCGGCTCGCTTGCCTTCGCAGCCTTCGCGCACGAAGTCGCGGCGAAATACCCCAACATCACCATCGCCCTGCACACCGACCACTGCGCCAAACAGTATTTGGACGAATGGGTGCGCCCCCTGCTCGACCATGAAGCCGAACAGGTGAAGCACGGTCAGGAACCGACCTTCCAGTCACACATGTGGGACGGTTCCACAGTGCCGCTGGGTGAAAACCTCGACATCGCAGAAGAACTGCTCGACAAATCCCAAGCCGCGCACACCGTGCTGGAAATCGAAATCGGCGCGGTCGGTGGCGAAGAAGACGGGCACAGCGCCGAAATCAATGACAAACTGTATTCCACGCCCGCGCAAGGCATCACCGTCGCGCAACGACTCGGCCTCGGCGAGCGCGGACGCTACATGGCCGCCTTCACCTTCGGCAACGTGCACGGCGCATACAAACCGGGCGTGGTGAAACTGCGCCCCGAACTGCTCGACGAAATCCAGACCACGGTCGCGCTCGCGATCAAGGCCGGCGAAATGCCCGACCCCGCGCACTCGCTGGATGTCGCTCCCGGTAAGCCGTTCGCCCTGGTGTTCCACGGCGGTTCCGGCTCCGCGCCGGAGGAGATCGCGCAGGCCGTGAGCTACGGCGTGGTGAAGATGAACATCGACACCGATACGCAGTACGCATTCAGCCGTGCGGTGGCCGGTCACATGTTCTCCAACTATGATTCGGTGCTCAAAATCGACGGTGAGGTGGGCAACAAGAAGCTGTACGATCCGCGATCCTGGGGTCGTGAAGCTGAATCCGCGATGGCCGCGCGTGTGGTCGAAGCATGCAAGCAGCTCGGCAGTGCCGGGCGCGCGCTGAACTAGCCAACGGTCTTTCGAACTGTTTTCGGGCGTTTTCTGGTCTGTTTTTCGGACCGGTTGCAATCCGATTACGGTCGGTCCGGAGCCGTGAGCATCCCTCAGACCCGGTAGAGGGTGAAGAGTAACCTTTGTAAGGCTTTAGGCGCAAGGCTTAAGGCAGAATCGCGTACGCACGGAGGTGCAACAACATGCCTGGAATTGTTTTGATCGGTGCCCAGTGGGGAGACGAGGGCAAAGGCAAGGCAACGGATCTGATCGGCACGAAGGTCGACTACGTCGCCCGTTTCAACGGCGGCAATAACGCTGGCCATACTGTGGTCGTCGGCGACGAATCGTACGCACTGCACCTGCTGCCGTCCGGCATCATCAGCCCCAACACCACCCCCGTCATCGGCAACGGCGTCGTCGTCGATCCGGAAGTGCTGTTCCAGGAGATCGACGGCCTTGAAAGCCGTGGCGTGGACTGCTCCCGACTGCTGGTGAGCGAAAGCGCGCACATCATCGCCCCGTACCACCGCGTGCTCGACAAGGTGACCGAACGCTTCCTCGGCAAGCACAAGATCGGCACCACCGGCCGTGGCATCGGCCCGGCATACGCCGACAAGATCAACCGCGTGGGCATCCGCGTGCACGACCTGTTCAACGCGGAGCATCTGCATGACAAGGTCGAGGCCAGCCTGCATCAGAAGAACCAGATGCTCGTCAAGCTGTACAACCGTCGCCCGATCGACGTGGACGAGACCACCGACGAGCTGCTCAAGCTCGGCGAACGCCTGAAGCCGTACGTTGCCAACACCTCCCTGGTGCTCAACAAGGCGCTCGACGAGGGCAAGACCGTGCTGTTCGAAGGCGGCCAGGCCACCATGCTCGACGTGGACCACGGCACCTACCCGTTCGTGACTTCCTCCAACCCGACCGCCGGCGGCGCCTGCACCGGCACCGGCGTTGGCCCGACCAAGATCACCCGCGTGATCGGCGTCTCCAAGGCGTATGTGACCCGCGTGGGCGAAGGCCCGTTCCCGACCGAACTGTTCGGCGAGGACGGCGAATGGCTGCGCGCCCAAGGCCACGAGTACGGCGTGACCACCGGTCGCCCGCGTCGCTGCGGTTGGTTCGACGCGGTCGTCAACCGTTACGCGGCCCAGGTCAACGGCCTGACCGACATCGTGCTCACCAAGCTCGACGTGCTCACCGGCCTCAAGGAAATCCCGCTGTGCGTGGCGTACGACGTCAACGGCGAGCGTCGCGACGATATGCCGACCGACCAGGCCGAGTTCGCCGCCGCGAAGCCGATTTACGAGTCCATGCCGGGTTGGGACGAGGACATTTCCCAGGTCCATGACTTTAACGATCTGCCGAAGACCTGCCAGGATTACGTCAAGCGTCTTGAGGAACTGTCCGGCTGCCGCATTTCCGTGATCGGCACCGGCCCGCAGCGCGACCACATCATCCAGATCAACTCGCTGATCGACTGAAGCTGATTCGGCTGATTCGTCGATATGAACGTCGGTAACGAACGTCAATGACAAGTGCCGGTGGGCCTGTGCCTGCCGGCACTTTGCGTATGGTGCGTGCGATGGCGTGCGCGTATGACGCACACCGCATACACACCGACGGGGTGCGCGGCGGAGGAACGGAAAAGGGGAGTGCGATGACTGCAATGCCGCCTAACGACAGGTTCGACAGGTTTGACAGGTTCAGCAAACTGGTCCCGCGATTCGACCACCTGAAATGGAAGATGGCCGCTGCCGGCATTCTCGTCGGCCTGATTTCCGGCTTCCTCGTCGTCCTCTACCGTCTCGGCATCGAATACGGCACCGACACCGCGCGCTGGATCTACGCGCGCATCCGCGAAGCCCCGTGGCTGGTCGCACCGTGGGCGGTCGCCGCAATCGCAGCCGCGCTCGCCATCGCATGGATGGTCAAAAAAGAGCCGATGGCCGGCGGCAGCGGCATTCCGCAAACCAACGGCGTGGTGATCTGCGGCCTGAAAATGCGATGGCAGACGATTCTGCCGGTTCGCTTCATCGGAGGCCTGATCGGATCGCTCTTCGGCCTCTCGCTCGGCCGCGAAGGACCGTCCATCCAAATCGGCGCATCGGGCGCGCAGTTCCTATCGCACCGGCTGCGCGGCAAGAAACGTGAGGACGTGCAGGAGCATTATCTGGTCACCGCCGGTGCCGCGGCCGGCCTGTCCGCCGCGTTCAGCGCACCGCTGTCCGGCATGATGTTCGCTTTGGAAGGGGTACATCGCAGTTTTTCGCCCGCGATTCTGATGGGCGCCACCGCCGCGTCCCTGACCGCCGATTTCGTATCGAAATACTGTTTCGGCCTGCGTCCGGTGCTTGACTTCGGCACCATCGGCCAACTGCCGCTCGGCGAATACGGGTGGCTGATTCCGCTGGGATTGGTGGCCGGTTTGGTTGGTTCGCTGATGAACCGTTCGCTGCTCGGCTTCCAAACGCTGTACGGCAAGCTTCCCGCATGGAGCCGCCCTTTGATCGCGATCGCACTCGCGCTGCCAATCGGCATTTGGCTGCCTGACGTGCTCGGCGGCGGCTCGAACCTGATCGCCATGGCCGAGCATGCGCGCGTCGGCTTGGGCATGCTGTGCGTGCTGTTCGTGGCGAAAGTGCTGTTCACCTCCACCAGCTTCGGTTCAGGCGCTCCCGGCGGCATTTTCATGCCGATTCTCGCGGTTGGCTCACTCGCCGGCGGTATCTGCGGCGAGACGTTGCGCCAGTTCGGCAACCTGCCGTCCGATTCCGTGGCGATTTTCTCGGTATGCGTGATGACGGGCACGCTGGCCGCGTCCGTGAAAACACCGATCACGTCGATTCTGCTGGCCGTGGAAATGTCCGGCACATTGACGCACATGCTGCCGGTCGCCGCCGTCGCGTTCATCGCATTGCTCGTCTCCGACCTGCTGCGTACGAAACCGATCTACGGCGAGCTGCTGGAACGGTACATGCGCGCGCAAGGCGGCACGACGGCAATCGCCAATCGCATCGACAACGGCATCATGGAACTGCCTGTGGAAATGGGCGCGACCGCGGACGGCAAGCTGATGCGTGACGTGCGCTGGCCGTACGGCTGTCTGGTGATTGGCCTGCGTCGCGGCGAACGGCAGATCGTGCCGCATGGCGATACGCGGCTGCGTGCCGGCGACTATCTGGTCGTGCTGTTCAGCGGCGAGGACGAAAGCGACGCACGGCATGCGATGCGGCGGCTGTGCGACGTGTCCGTCTGACGCGGCCTTACTGTCTTCCATAACCATTCGTAGACGTCTAGGGCCACCCGAAGTTATCCACAGTTATCCACCGAATCGGACATGTTCGATGTTTGGTTGCAACGCACGTGTAGACTCGTACAAGGTTAGGAAGACGGCACCTGCGGCCAGCTCGTTGCCGTATGGCTGGGGCGGAACGACGCTGTCCGCGGAAAGCCAAGTGCAAGGGGAACGTGATGGAATCGCAAGAACAACGGGCGGCAGACTCGCCAAACGCGGGTGATGAGCCGAATCCCGCCACACAGTCGATCGACGTCGCCGAAGTGGCGCGCGCGGATGTGCGCCCGTCCGGTGCCGCCGCCTCCAAGCATCCGCCGCAGATTCCGCTCGCGCCGATGAAACGCATGCAGGCGCGATTCAACCCTCTTGCCGATGGTCTGATGTATCTCGTGGTGTTCGTCGGCGGCTTCGTCGGCGTCGGGTTCCGTCGTGCCACGGACCTGCTGCTGCCGTCGGTGAACGGTTCGCCGTTCGTGGTGGGCACGTTCGTGTCGAATATGCTCGCCTGCTTCCTGTTTGCGATGCTGACCGAATACATGGCGACCGCGTCGTGGCTGCGCCGCAGGGTGCGGCAGGTCGTCAGCCGTGGCATCGGGCTTGGTTTGCTTGGCGGACTGTCGACGATGTCCGGCGTGATGTTGGAAACCATGGAAGGCATGCGCGAGCAGCGTTTCGGCAGCGCGCTCGGCTATCTTGCGGGAAGTTTCGCTGGCGGTCTGATCGCGGCCGCGGTTGGCGTGGCGCTGATGCAGGCGTTGCTGGCGCGCGGCACACGCAAGCGGGTCCGTAACGCGATCGCCGATGCCTCCACGGCTTCCGTATCCTCAATGTCCGATTCGGGCGATTCGGACGCGTACGGCATCGTGCAGGACGTCCAGATGACCGACACTGCAGTATCGGCTACGCAGAGTGTTACGCAGACGGTCCCCATGGCCGATTCGGGCGAATCGGACGTGCCGGCCGCGCAAAATGTGCAGAACAACGTGCCGGACGCGCAGGGCGTGCGCCACGTGAAGGTGGCGGATGCGGCGCATTCGGCCGCGCAGGCCGCGTTGGAGGCCGCGCAGGCGGCACAGCAGGCGGCCCAGGTCGCCCAGCAGGTCGCGCAGACCGGGCAGGTGCCGAAAATCGAATCGCAGCCGCAGTCATCGCAACCCGTCGCACCTCTGCCCAGCTTCGAACCCAAGCCGGTCACCGCGGAAATCCCGCTCGTCGCCGACCCGACCACAGGGGAGGTGCGCTGATGACCTGGATGATCTGCCTGTTCGGCGGCATCGGCGCCATGGCCCGTTATGTGCTTGACGTGTCGATCCAACGCAGCTGGAACCGTGACGGCAACCACAGCTTCCCCCTGGCCACGCTCGTCATCAACGGCGTCGCCTCCCTGTGCGCCGGCATCGCCATGATGTCGTACTATGCGCAGTCGGTTGATATGGGCACGGTAATGACGTTCGTTGTGGGGTTCCTCGGCGGATTCTCAACATTCTCGTCGGCGATCAACGAGGTGCTGTCGCTGATTCGCAAACGCCGTTTCGCCATGGCCCTGGGCTATGGCGCTGCCACGGTCGCGGTGCCGCTCGCCTGCGTGGCGCTCGGATTCGGTATCGCCATGCTGGGCGGCCACGCATAGCTGTCACCGGCTCGGCCGCGCGTAATTTTCACGTTACACGGGCGGTCATCGGGTAACGTTCAGGAAATCTGAGCGCAACCGCGCGAGCTGTTTCCTCTCCTACGTTGTGAAAACAACAAGAGAGGAAAAACCTATGACAGCCGTAACGTATCTCACACGGCATCGTCGACCGGGAATCGTCATACTCTGTTCGATTGTCGCCGTTCTCTCGATGCTTTTCGTACTCCCTCCCGCCATCGCGTCCGCCGCCGATTCCGGCGCGCAGGCCGTCGATGAATGCAATCCGACCGCCAGCAACGGCTGCGTCAACGGCATCCTGCAGGACGCCGACAAGAAGCCGATCGCCGACGTCACCATCACGCTGTCCGGCAAGGCAACGGCGGAAACCAAAACCGCGGCGGACGGCAAATGGGCCTTCTCCGTTGCCGATGACGGCGATTACACCGTCACCATCGACGCGTCCGTTGCGAAGGAGCACGGCCTGAAGGCAAGCAGCGTGACGGTGACGATCAGGAAAGCCAGCTTCGACAAGCAGCGCGGAGTCGTCCGTTTCGACCAAGCTGGCGATTCCACCGGCAGTGGCACGTCCGGCACATCCGGATCGACGGCGGCCACGCAACGCAAGGGGCGGTGCGACGCAAGCGAGATGATCGCAAGTGTCGCACCGCCCCTTTTGCGGGCGGAACGCGTGTGGAGTACATGCGGAGCGTGCGTGGAAGATGCGTGGAACGCGTCGTGAAACATACGTCGTCCACGGGTGAAAAAGTGGATTTTTCGGGGGAATTGAAGAGGGGGAGGGCGTCTTTCGTCAATTGATAGTTCATATTGTGCAAACGATTGCAAAGAAACGTTACAGATGCATGTAAAATAACACATAATATCGCGATTTGTAAGGAAACATCCCGACGATGCGGGGGAGAGGTGTTGGGCAATGGTCGGCATGCGTGACGTGGCGAAAGAGGCCGGGGTTTCGCTGAGCACGGTTTCGCTAGTGGTCAACAAGACGGGCTACGTGTCCGACGACATGCGCGCGCGCGTCAAAGCCGCCATGAAAGAGCTCAATTACGTGCCCAACGAGCTGGCGCGCAACCTGTACAAGAACCGCACGAACCTGGTCGGCGTGATCGTGCCGACCATCCGCCACCCCTTCTTTGCCACCCTTACCGCGCATCTGCAACGCGAGCTGGCCGCGCAAGGACTGCGCACCATGCTGTGCTCCACCGCCGACGCGGAAAACGGCGAGGTTGAATACGTGGACATGCTGCGCCGTCACATGATGGACGGCATCATCGTCTGCTCGCACACCACCCATCCGAACGATTACTGGACGTCCATCCACCGCCCGATCGTCGCCTTCGACCGTGTGCTGGGCGGCGGCATCGCGTCGATCGGCTCCGACCATGAGCAGGGCGGCCGGCTCATGGCGCACATGCTGGTCAACACCGGCGCGCACCACGTGGTGATGATCGGCGGCCCGCGCGACCAGTTCTTCGATTTGGCGGCGCGCAATGGAGACAGCCCGGACGATTTCGACCTGCACAAGACAACGTTCCCGACCGTCCGCTACTACCTTGCGCTGGAGCAGGAGCTGAAAGCGGCCGGCGTGCGGTACGAGTACGTCGAAGCCGGCAATGTGGAGGATTTCCAAGGGTATAAGAACGCGGTGAATGCTGTGCTCAACAGTATGCCGGTGGACGGCGTCGATGCCGTGGTCAGCTCCGATATCGGTGCCGCGCTTTGCGTGCGCGAAGCGATGCGGAGGCATATTTCGATTCCGCGCGACCTGCAGATCATCGCCTACGACGGCACGTATCTGACCGACCTGGCCGGTATGAAAATGACCGCGGTGGCGCAGAATTTCGACAAAATCGCGCAGGTCGCGGTCGGCAATATCGTTCGTGCGATCGCCAAGGAAGGGGATGCCAAGGCAGATACGACAAGCGCCACGGGACGCAAGCCGTACGAGCCGGACGTGCTGATTCCCGTGACGCTCAAACTGGGCGATACCACCCGCTAAGCGGGCCGTATCGCCCATCATTGGACGGGCCGTTTTACCTGCTAAGCGGGTCGTTTCGCCTTATTCGTAATCGCCGGTCGGACCGATCTTCAACGCGTCCTCATGCGTGCGGCCCGAATGGATCGCATCGTTGATCGCCTGAATCTCCGCTGCATCCACGGCAAGCGCGCGTCCATCGATCTCGCTGATCGGAATGGACCACCCTCCGTGCGTCATGTACAGGCTGTCCGCTTCGCGTAGTTCGGCGATCGGCAGCTTGCGGTATTCCGCCTTTTTGCCCTCTTCGAGCGCCCAGGCGAACATTTCGCGCTGTGATGTGCCATTCAGAATACCGATGCGCGGGTCGGGCGTGACGAACGTATCGCCATAGCGTGCCACAATCGACGAATTCGGGCATTCCATCGTGTAGCCGTCCTCCGTGAACAGAATCGCGTCGCCGACGCCACGGCGGGCGCATTCGCGGTGCACGGCGCAGTTGAACGCGTAGCTCAGCGTCTTCGCACCGTTGAGCAGCCAAGGGGCGCGTGCGGTGATGTCCGACGGATAGCCGCGCGTCATTGAAGCCATGGTGATCGGTTCGAGCGAATGCAGCGTGCCCTTCGCGTCGAGGAAGATGTAGACGGTCGGCGTGCGGTCGGCCGCCTTGCCCACGCCGGTGTCCGGATCGAGACCACGGGAGACGATGATGCGTAGCATCGGGCCGGGTTCCGGATCGTCGTACTGGTCGATGACCAGCTGGACCGCGCGGGTGAGCGCTGGAATGTTCGGTTCCGGCATATCCACCAGACGGGCCGAATTCGCAAGACGCTTCAGATGGTTCTCCAGCGAGACCGGGAAACCCTTCCATACCGTGGTCGCTTCGAAAATGCCGTCGCCACGCAGCGCGCACAAATCGAACGCGTTGATGATGGGGCTTTCCGGATCGACGAAACGAACCAGATCCGCGTCGGGCGCCACGCCTGAGCCTCCGAATAGCGTCTTGCCGTTACCGACTGCCAGAACGATCGAACTCATGGGAACCTCTCTTCCGCGCTCCGCGTCTTTTGATTGCCGCTTTATTGCTGTTGCGCTGTTGTGTTGCGTCAGCGTTCGCGTGCGTCTTCGGCGTCCAACCTAACCATGGTTTGTTTCCACTTGGCACCGCCAATTTGCAATGCGGAAACATACGCGTCATGAATCGCGCGGCTCCCGTAACGTTCGGCGACCAAGGTGAGGGAAAGCGACTCTGAACGTCCGTTTCTGCGGAATCTGATTTCGGGGTTCGTCGGCAGTTCGTTCGGAAAAGGCCGGACGGTGGCCGACGCATGCCGGATTTCCGGCTATTACCCGTCCGTGCACGGTGCCCCCGTATGTGTGGGCGACCCGTCCGCGATCGGCATCGACGACATCATGCATCCCGACTATGGCGATGCCCCCGTGTTGGAGCCGGGCGATGTGCCGGTGTTCTGGGCATGCGGCGTGACCCCGCAGGCCGCGGTGATGGCGTCCAAACCGGAATTCGCGATCACGCACGCGCCGGGGCACATGTTCATCACCAGCAAACGCGATTTGGAATACATGGTGTGAGGCCGAGCGGCAGGTTGCGGGGCGCGGCATGAGATGCGTGCTGCGGCGACTGCGGCAGAAGGGACGTCGCGGCTGAAGAACGCTGCGACGGTAGAACGACGGAAAGGCGACGGAAGGAATGGAAACGATGGCTGTGCAGGAAACAGACGGAAAGCAGACGGCTATGCGAATCGATATGAACAGCGATATGGGCGAAAGCTTCGGTCGTTGGACACTCGGCGACGACGAGGCGCTGCTCGACGTGGTTTCCAGCGCGAACGTGGCGTGCGGCTTCCATGCGGGCGACCCGTCCGTCATGCTGAGAACGTTGTCATACGCGGCGTCGCGCGCGGGGGGGGGGTAATGGTCGGGGCGCATGTGGCGTACCGCGACCTGGCCGGATTCGGGCGCCGCTATGTGGACGAGTCCCCCGACGAACTCAAGGCGGACGTGATGTACCAGATCGTCGAATACGGCGGCCTCGACGGCGTGCATATGACGAACGTGGCGACCGTCGACGGCCTCGAACCCGACCGTTACTTTAAGCAGGTCGGCCAGCTTACGGACTGCGCCCGCAGCTGAAGTCCTGTGCCCAAGGCTGAGGGCCCTGCGCTCGCGGCTGCCCCCGCATGTCCGTCGCTTTCGAATCGGGCGCTGGAGACATGCGCCGCGATTCGGCCGAAAGCCGGTTCGACACGCCCGAACACCGGTTGCGGTTTTGGTGTCGAGCCCATTTTGCGGTAATATCGAACCGGTTCGACACAACCGTGGGAATGGCCGTAAGGACTCCCGCAAAGAATCTCGCAACGACTTTTTGGAACCGAAGGAGGCTCCATGAAAAACAAGGTGCAGCTCATCACTTACGCCGACCGCCTTGGCGACGGCACCATCAAGTCGATGACCGACATTCTGCGCACCCGCTTCGACGGCGTGTACGACGGCGTTCACATCCTGCCGTTCTTCACCCCGTTCGACGGCGCCGACGCAGGCTTCGACCCGATCGACCACACCAAGGTCGACGAACGTCTCGGCAGCTGGGACGACGTCGCCGAACTCTCCAAGACCCACAACATCATGGTCGACGCCATCGTCAACCACATGAGTTGGGAATCCAAGCAGTTCCAGGACGTGCTGGCCAAGGGCGAGGAGTCCGAATACTATCCGATGTTCCTCACCATGAGCTCCGTGTTCCCGAACGGCGCCACCGAAGAGGACCTGGCCGGCATCTACCGTCCGCGTCCGGGCCTGCCGTTCACCCACTACAAGTTCGCCGGCAAGACGCGCTTGGTCTGGGTGAGCTTCACCCCGCAGCAGGTGGACATCGACACCGATTCCGACAAGGGTTGGGAATACCTCATGTCGATTTTCGACCAGATGGCCGCCTCTCACGTCAGCTACATCCGCCTCGACGCCGTCGGCTATGGCGCCAAGGAAGCCGGCACCAGCTGCTTCATGACCCCGAAGACCTTCAAGCTGATCTCCCGTCTGCGTGAGGAAGGCGTCAAGCGCGGTCTGGAAATCCTCATCGAAGTGCACTCCTACTACAAGAAGCAGGTCGAAATCGCATCCAAGGTGGACCGCGTCTACGACTTCGCCCTGCCTCCGCTGCTGCTGCACGCGCTGAGCACCGGCCACGTCGAGCCCGTCGCCCACTGGACCGACATACGCCCGAACAACGCCGTCACCGTGCTCGACACGCACGACGGCATCGGCGTGATCGACATCGGCTCCGACCAGCTCGACCGCTCGCTCAAGGGCCTGGTGCCGGATGAGGACGTGGACAACCTCGTCAACACCATCCACGCCAACACCCACGGCGAATCCCAGGCAGCCACTGGCGCCGCCGCATCCAATCTCGACCTCTACCAGGTCAACAGCACCTACTATTCGGCGCTCGGATGCAACGACCAGCACTACATCGCCGCCCGCGCGGTGCAGTTCTTCCTGCCGGGCGTGCCGCAGGTCTACTATGTCGGCGCGCTTGCCGGCAGGAACGACATGGAGCTGTTGCGCAAGACGAACAACGGCCGCGACATCAACCGCCATTACTATTCCACCGCGGAAATCGACGAGAACCTCAAGCGTCCGGTGGTCAAGGCGCTGAACGCGCTCGCGAAGTTCCGCAACGAGCTCGACGCGTTCGACGGCACGTTCTCGTACACCACCGATGACGACACGTCCATCAGCTTCACCTGGCGCGGCGAAACCAGCCAGGCCACGCTGACGTTCGAGCCGAAGCGCGGTCTCGGTGTGGACAACACTACGCCGGTCGCCATGTTGGAATGGGAGGATTCCGCGGGAGACCACCGTTCGGATGATCTGATCGCCAATCCGCCTGTCGTCGCCTGACGGAAAATTTCTTGCGATTACGTATTTTCTTGCGATTACGTACGACCTTGCGATTGCGTTCCACCTTGCGGTCTCGCACCCGGTCCGTCGCACCCGGTCCGTCGGGCGGACGGCAGTGGCCGCACGTGTTGGTATCGTAAGTTGCGTTGAAGAATCGCCCGAATGCGCTGAAGCAATGCGTCCGGGCGATTTTCGTATGTGTCGCTCGTAGCGGGCGGGCGCATGCGTGGAGTATCGAAGCACATGAAACGCGACAAGCAGAAAACGCGATAAGCCAAGAAAACAGCAGATATGACCGAAGACAATCAGAATAACGAATTCAAACCGCAGCCGCTGCCCGGCCAGGTGTTCATCCGCCCGGGCATCGACGATCGCCCCGATTATGAGAAGACCCTGACTCCCGAAGCGAAGGCGGCCATGCGCCGGCTGTCGGTGCAGCAGCATCCGCGTATTCCGGAAGCGTCCAACGAGCGTCCGGAAACCCAGGCCGCGCGCATCGCATCGGAAGGTGGAGCGCCCCTAACCGCGGCCGCGCATCTTGACGTGGCTGTGCCGAACCTCGAATCGTCCTTCCTCGACCTGCGCGACCCGATGACCGCTCCGGACGGCACCAGGCCGACCGCAATGCAGGCCAACCGGCTCGTTGCGGGTTTTGCGCTTGGCTCAATGCTGCTGTCCGCTCCGATGGCGGCGTTCAACACGGTGCTCATTCCGCAAACCGTCAGCCGTTTGTCGGGAATCAACCGCGTCACGGATTTGGCGATGCTCGTCATCGCAGGTGCCATCATGACGTTCCTGCTGAACGCATGCATCGCCGTCGGTTCTGACCATTCCTACTGCCGGTTCGGGCGCCGTACGCCATGGATCGTCGGCGGCAGCGTATTGGCGGCTATCTGCATGGCGATTCTTTCCGCATGTGATTTTCTCCCGTGGGCCGTGTTCTTCTGGCTGGCCACGCAGGCCGCGTATGCGATGGCGGCCATACCGTTCGCCGCCGCGTTCGGCGAACGTGTGCCTGACAAGTTCCGCGACCGCGCCGATTCGTGGCACGGCAAGGGGCTGGCGCTTGGCCAGCTGGTCGGCGTCGCCGTGGCTGTTGCGCTGACGCCGCATGCCGGTGGCGAAGGTTGGGATGGCACTACGGGTTTCGCGATGCTGGTATTCGCGGGTTGGCTTGTCGCCGCGGCCGTCGTTACGCTGTTGATATTGCCGTTCGAAGGGGCCAGCAGCTACCTGCCGCGTAGGGATGTTGAGAAAGGCGATTTCTTCTCGCAATACCGTCCGCCGCAGAACGCGCCGAAGTTTTCTGTGGCATTCGCGGCCCGCATGTTCGCCGTTGCGGCCACAGCCGGAATCGCCGTATATCAGTGGTATCTGGCGCCGAATATCGTCGGCAATACCGATGAGGCCGGTTTGTTCGGCATTGCCGGTGCCGGATCGGTGGTTGTGGTCATGGCCATCTGCACGTTTGTCGGTGCTTTGATTGCGGCGTTGCTGCTTGGCCGTATCGTCAGCCTGTTTGGCGATCTGCGTATTCCGGCCGTCGCGTCCGCCGTGTTGTTCATGGTCGCTGCGCTGCTGCCGTTGCTGATGGACGACGGTTTCCTGGCGGTTGCGCTGTACGCCCTGCTTGCCGGCTTCGCATACGTGGTGTTCGATGGCGCCAGCCAAAGCTTGGATCTTGCGATGCTGCCGGATGTGCGTTCCGTGGGCCGATCGCTTGCCGCTTATAGTCTGGCCAATACGTTCGGCACGATACTGGGCGTCGCTGCCTGCGCCGCGGTGATTGTGGCGACCGGTGCCACCGTGCTGATCTTCGCTGTCGCCACTGTTTCGATGCTGTTGGCGGGTCTGCTGACATTGCGGTTGAAATCGCAACAATGACGGCGACTATGACGGTGCTAGATCGCCAATGATTGGAAAATAAAGCGAAACGGCGCGTCCACATAGTGAACCTTTAGTGGATAGGGGAGATGGACGCGCCTATGTTTACGGCTTAGTTCGAGCGGAAATCCCGCCCGGGGAAATGACTTTGCGAAAGGAGGTTCGCCACGATGAACGGAATGGTCGCACACGTACTGCTGTCCGCACGAATTATTATTCCGCTTTCGTTGGCGGACTGATTCGAG
>ERZ772867.1858-NODE-1858-length-22534-cov-3.476133_pt1 | contig 22534 bp, 19 predicted proteins | sample MGYA00511341_ERZ772867 | MGnify/ENA primary metagenome ERZ772867 (study PRJEB29015, sample SAMEA2737707) | human gut metagenome | biome: human gut; feature: human-associated habitat; material: faeces | place: China | collected 2012 ... | reverse complement strand
AACTGGAATACATCGCCAAATACTGCTGCCACTTTTGCTCTGTTTATCTCTTCAATAAGCAGAAGGTGTGGCTGTGGATTTTCAGTTCTTCCGCTCTTAAGTGCTTCTACATAAACACGCATGAACGGTCCCGGCACAAAAGCATATCTGATTTTTTCATCTGCACCCATGACAGGCTTATATGTACCAACAAACTGCGAGTATGAATAATCAGGATGGAATGTAACACGCTCATAAGAACCATTTGTGTCCTTCAACAAGTCCTCACAATCCTCTTTCAGTTCATAACTCTTTCCAGTACCCGGAGCACCAAAAACAATACGGTTTCTTTCATATTTTGTTTCTATTTCTGTGTTAAATACTAACGGCATATAGGTTTCCTCCGCTTCCGAATTATCTAATTCTTCTGATTCAGCTTCTTCCCCATAATAATATTTTTCATATAAAAACATCAGATTTTCATTATTTGTAAGCTGATAACAGGATGTAAGTTTTCCTTCTGCTTTATCCGGAAGGGTATCTCCGTCTGCAAATTTATTATGCCACTTTCCAGCTTTCATATGCGCCATAGCCGTTGATGCGTCATAAAAGTAATCTCCAATTTCATCAACAAACGCTATCAGCTTTTCTCCATTCATAGCTACAAAAACAGTATCTGCATTTGTTTTATAGAATCTTGCCAGTTCTCCGGCCTTTCTGGATGCTGTCTTTTTATCATCGTGGAAATACTCTTCCATCATCTTTTCTGTAATGGCATCCTTATCTATTCCATCACCCGCAACATAATCCTGAAGTGACCCGATAGCTCTCCATCCGATTCCAACTACAGATTTCTGCTGCCATTCCGCAACATAATTTTTTTCATCATCTTTTGTGCCAATTCTCACAAAATGTTTTATGCCACCAAATTCTTCGAAAACAACAGCAAAGAATTCTCTATAATACATTCCGGCATAGTTTTCAATCTTCGCAAGCTGTGCGCTTCGGGCATAATATTTTTCACTTGGATTGATTCTTAAACATCTGAGTACATGTGTCTGCCAGTCATTTGAATGGAAACCGCTTAATTTTTCTGGACAGATAAGTGAAAAATATTTATGAAACCATGCCAGGTTATAGTATTGTTCACCTACACCCTGTTTCAAATCTTCATCGAGCTTTTCAAAATCAGACAGGTTATCCAAGATGGCATTATTTATAATATCTACACCTTTAACAAGGGCATCTCTTATTGTCTTTCCGATTTCAAGAGCCTGTTCTTCTGATAACACCTCTGGTTTCTGCGGGCTTCCCGTCATCCACTCGCCTGTATCCTTTTTCTGAAACAAACCAAATTTGTATGCAGATCCACCAGCAATGCTTCCGAAATATTCTCGGCAGTCTGCATTATGCTCTAACCAACAGCATAGTGCTTCTTTATTATCCCCAACTGTATAAAATAAAGAAGTTAAGAGATTCTCATCTTCAATGGCTGCCAGCTTTTCTGGTGAGAATCTTTCCTGAAACTCTCGTATAGCAGTTTCAATATTACTTCTTCTGCATGGTATTTCAAATCCAGTTTCTGACACATAATCTGTGATTATCTTAGCCGCCCTACGGTATTCATCTTCGAAACTGTCACTGCATTCTTCATCGGCCTCTGTAATTGTTTCCAACTCTGCATACAAATTTGCATCATTCACATATGCATACGTAATAGTTGCCACATATGACTGACTTGCGTTAACAAGATTTAATACACTTAAAATAGGCGAAACATAGAAATCATTTGTTCTCTCTATCCCTTTTCCACCTAACCACCATTTATCGTTTGATACGAATTTATATAACAATTCACAATTTTGATTAGCAATATCCTCCTGCTGTCCCAAATCCAACAGATAATCTTTCATAATTTGCTTGAACTTTTCAGAAAAATCTATGCCATCTGTGCTTTTCAAATTTTTGTATATTTCTTTCTTTTCCAGAGCTTTTCCATTGCTTCCCACGAAAACACCAGCATTACTATCAATTACCTTTTCAGTGTAATTTCGGTACTTTATAATTTCCTTTATCAATTCTACCGGATAGGTTGCAAGAACAAACCATTGATTAGGCAAGTATATTTTCAACCCAGCCGAGGTAGTAATAATAGCAGTGCTTTTTAAATACTCTATTGTATTTCCACCAGAAGCAATATTTTTTGCGAAAGCCTTCTTAAATCCCCCACTCAGACTAACATCCTCATAACTAAATTTAGCTTTAACTGCACTTTTTGTATTTTCTACAAGTTCTCCTAAATCTTTCAAAATTGTATTGTTATCATCCATTCGTTAAATCACTCCTTTACTGGTAAAGACCCCATTTCCTCTCTGATCCTTTTCGCTACTGCACGAATAACCGGAACCGCAACGGAATTTCCAAATTGCTTATATGCCTGGGTATCAGAAACCGTTATAATAAATTGTTCAGGAAAGCCTTGTAATCTAGCACATTCTCTCGGAGTGAGTTTCCTTGGATTTTTATCTGGTCCCTGATCAATTAAAATTTCGCTTCCATCCTTATAATATCGTGCACTAATAGTATTTGTATATTCTGATTCTTCGTTAAATAATGAATAACCAAATCCATTTCCTTTTTTCTTATGTTCTTTTTTCTTCGTTGATGTCCTTCCCATAATGCATCACTTATCGTGTATTTTTCATCCACATCATGTTCCAATATATCGCCAAGTCTTGTTTTTTCATAAGTAGGTGTTGGAAACTTAAACTCATAATCATCAGAAATATTATAGTATTCTTTATTTAATCCAACAATATAAATTCTTTCTCTATTCTGAGGAACACCAAAATCTCCAGCACGGAGTACTTCGTAGTTGACGTAGTAATTGAGTGCATCCAAATGTTCCAGTATCACTTTTAATGTGCGTCCTTTATCATGCCCTTTGAGCTGCTTGACATTCTCCAGCAAAAAGGCTTTCGGTCTTTTTTCCTTTAAGATTCTTTCAATTTCAAAAAATAAAGTTCCCCTAGTATCAGAAAATCCTTTTTTTAATCCGGCTTGTGAAAAAGGCTGACACGGGAAACCACCCAGTAAAATATCAAAATCAGGAATGTCTTTTGCATCTATTTGCGTTATATCTCCTGCCGGTTCTTCACCAAAGTTTACTCTATAGGTCTTTTGTGCGAATTTGTCCCACTCTGACGTAAATACACATTTTCCCCCCAACTCCTGAAAGGGAATCCTTATTCCTCCTATTCCAGCGAACAAATCAATAAATTTAAATTCCGGTATTTCATCCTTTACTTCAAACGGTGTTTTCTCTGCAAATTGCAAAATCGTTTTATATTCTAATACAGACGGAGCGGATTCTCCATTTTCCCATCTGCGTAATGTTCTATCTCCGTTTCTTCCCATTCCAAGTGCATCGGCAAAATCCTTCTGCGTAAGCCCCAAATTCTTTCTTTTCGCCTTTATTGCTTCGGACGTATTCATCTCAATATCTCCTTTGTCTCTTTTATAGGTCAATCTGTCCTCATTTTATCACATTTTGTGCAAAATTGAAACTGGTAAAATCACAAATTTCAAGCCAGAATATCGACTACTCTATACATTCATCATCAAAACTGTTACAATATTAATATTAAGCAATAAAGGAGGCTTTGATATGCCGTTCATAAATGATTTAAGAGATGTACAGAATAAAACACGTAAAGATATCTCTCAATCGCAGCTTATCTTTGATGAGACAATACGAAGAAGCGGTTTTTCCGGTGCATCTGCACAAACCCAATACGATCACATATATGATATTTTGGCCGCACGTGATGCTGTTCATACCGATATAGTCACAGCCGGACTCAAAGAGGACGTCAAAGTCACCGGAGCCGTAACTGAATTAATCTGTAAAATAGCACTCGACGCAAGTGCTCCAAACAGATATGATACACTTCCTAAAACATGGGATTGGATTGGAGATTTCGCCATTATGGGATCTCCTTTTAACCTATTTATATCGGTCAAAAGCTACAAGGCCAAAGAACGTTTAATTGTCAGTGGAACTGGGCAAAATGCTGCTCCCGTAGTTGGATATGGTCTGTTTGATGATCCAAGTGAATGGTCACCTGACAGAGTCAAACAATATAAGCAAAGAGGCTTCATCGCAATCTACATGCCAAATACTTTGTATAATGCTCTTGACGCAATGACTCCACAAACACCAGGATTAAGCTCTCGGTTGATTCGAAAATACTCACCTGCAAATGGTTATCCAGCCACAAACATAAAAAACATCTATGATCGACCACTTCTTCGAAAATTGGAAGACTTCGATGATGACATTGCCCATATATGCATTCCTGGAAGCTATACTCTCGATCTCTCACGCTATTAATATGACATAAAAAATGCAAGGCGGTTATTGCTTAACTGTCTTGCATTTCTTCATCACAAATCAACATGTCAAAAATCGTTTCTTCAATTACTTTAATGCATTCATCCGTTTTTTTCTTTATATCGTTTCCCCAAAATCTTATAACGGTCCATCCCATAAATAAGAGTTTTTTATTAACCTCATCATCGTGTTCTCTGTTTTTTCCAATTTTCTTTATCCAAAATTCAGCGTTTTTTCCTTTTTCCAATCGAGGCTTTAAAACTTCCCAATCCTTACCATGAAAGAACTCGCTATCACAAAAAATGGCAATTTTATATTTTGTGATAGCAATGTCAGGAGTACCCGGTAATAATTTATAATTTTTTCTGTACCTAATCCCTTTATTCCACAATGCTTTTCTTAGGACAACTTCTATTGACGTATCCTTTGACTTTATGTTAACCATGTTTTTATGTCTTTGCTCTGGTGTTAAACAATCCATAAATACCACTCCAGCCATCAAAATGTACTATTCATTATATTCGACAGGGCGAATATAAGCAAGTATTTCTGTAAACCTATTCAACTTCTACTGTTCTCAAGTATTGATCCAAGTATAAACATGCAGTATAATAAAATTTAAGTATACCCAAAAGGAAGTGATTATATGCGAAACAAGATAGACAGTCGAATTCCACGATATAACAAATTGATAATGCCGACTTTTGTCGCATTAAAAGAGCTTGGGGGTTCAGGAACCAACGATGAGATTCTGAACCAAGTTATAAAGGATCTGAACATCCCAGATGAAGTAGCAGACATCACACATATGGGAAAAGTTAACCAGAGCGAATTATCCTACCAACTAGCGTGGGCAAGAACATATCTCTCAAAGTATGGTGTTATCCATAATAGTGCTCGTTCTGTATGGTCTATCACCCCAGACTTCGTTGGTATAGAGGTTCTTGACGAAAAAGAAATCGTATCTGCCATCGTAAAGAAAAACGCAGAAAGACGAAATAAAGCCGCTTCATCCTCCACTAAGGATGAAGCCCCAGATCTTCCAGAAGACGACGATCCCAGCAACGATGATGAGGAATTTCCAGATGAAATAAAACCTTGGAAGGAAAAGCTTGCTGATATTCTACAAACAATGGATCCGTATGGATTTGAAAGACTAACTCAAAGAGTTCTTCGTGAATGCGGATTTTCCCAAGTAGAAGTTACAAAGAAATCTGGTGATGGTGGAATTGATGGAACCGGAAAGCTGAAAATCAACGGCATCTTCAGTTTTAATGTTGCTTTCCAATGCAAACGATACAGCGGTGTTGTTGGTGCACCTGATATTAGAGATTTCCGTGGTTCTCTCACAACTAATATTGAAAAAGGTCTTTTTATTACCACTGGCACATTTTCAAAAGCCGCACGTGAAGAAGCCTGCAGCCCAGGCAAACAACAGATTGACCTTTTAGATGGCGAAGAATTCATCAATAAACTCACTGAATACGAAATTGGGGTACATCCAATAACAACTTATACAATTGACGAAGATTTCTTCCGAAAGATATAATACAAGGCTGATCATTCTTATGGTCAGCTTTTTCTGCATCCATCCACGCCCTTCAACTCTACCTAAAATCTATCTAATTTATGTCCCATATTTCATTCGCTTTTGTTATAACTAACCGTCCATCCTCGCACTTCACTTCAATCTGCTCTCCGATGTCAAATCCCAGATCCGACAGCCATTTTCCTTTCAGAACAATGCTTGGTGTTCGCTTGTACTGATATCCACTTGCTTCATAAACCTTCATTTCTCTATATTTTTTATATGCCATATTTATCTTCTCCTTTTGCCAATTTTTAGACTTCTGCCATAAGATTAAACTTACGCTGAATTATTGCTTCTTTTGCTAATTTATATATTTTGTGAGATACCCCCTTGAACAAGGGAAACGACAACGGGGAATAATTTCCTCGTCTAAGCACAGTTTTAGAATGTAAATTTTAGCGATATGTAGTGACACAAATGCCGAGTTTATGCGAGTTTTACGGGTTAGGGGGATAGCCAAGTTTTGTGTCTTAACACCGGAAATCGCCAGAATGTGCGACAATCCCCCGATCTGGTAGAGTCTTTTCGTCTCTGCATCCAAAAACTCCCTATCGCCGACGACCATCGTCGCCAGTATCCCTGCATCGCGCTCGCCCATCGTCTTAAGGTAGACCTCTTTAATCCGCTGCCCAAGCTGCCAGAGGGCTTCCGCCGTCTGCCTCTTCGCACACACCTTTCTATCAAGTGCCGCACCTTCCATCGCAAAATCAAATCCGCGCGCAAAATAATAAGCCTTCGCATCAAACGCACCCTCATTTGATGCCCGCTTCCATAATGTAATCTCTCCGTGATATATGAGAATATCTCCGATGGAACAATCATCGGAATCAGAATAGATCAGAACCCCACCGCACGATACCGGTTCTGTCTGTAAGAAATTCGACGAATCCGTCCGAAACATACAGGACGTTAATTCATAGACATATCGATTTTTCTGTATCTGTTTTCCCGCAAGCTGTCCCTGTACGGTCACATACATGCCATCCTGCAGTTCTCCCAGATACGCCTGCCTGCTCTCCTCCGCCTCCAAATATCTTCCGCTTCCAAGAGCAAACATCAGCAAAAAAACTCCGGCGCCAAAAGCCGTTCTCTTTCTTTCCGCCGGGGAAATCCCGTCGCCCGGACGGTACCCGCCAGCAAAAATGCCGCCAAGGATTCCGCAGGCCAGGACGCCGCAGGCTAGCAATGCCCGCACGAATACGCTCCAGCCGTATGCCGCCGCAAGGATCCCCGACAGAACGCCCGCTGCGCCAAGACACAAAGGCCGTTTTGTCACACACTTCCCCCTTTAATCCGTTTCGGTAGGTTCCTCCGTTTCCGAAAAGGCGCTCTCTGCCCCCGTGACATAATCCATATTGCGGTCATACATATCCGCAAGCGGGAAATTGTCGCGGTAGACTCCGCTCGTATCGCCGTTGACGGAAATCTGAACCTTGCTGATCGTGGAAAGCTCCGACAGGGAATCCACGATCGAATAGATAACGATTGCCTCGTTTACTTTGTAATCCTGATTCTTGAACGCTTCATCCAGGCTGACGTAGCAGACGCCGTCCACCACCGACACAGAGACAAGCTTGGTCCCCTCCGGAATCGCAGACTTTGCATCCTTGGTCTTCGGACCGTCTAAAAGCTGCTCCATAATCAGTTTTTCCATGGAAATATTGCTGCTGTAGTAGACATCCTCGCGCACTTCCTTGACCAGACCGTCCCCGTCCAGATTGGAAAAATACAGCGTGAGTGTTGTATTCTGAATGGAATTGATCTGCTCTCCCGGATTTTCGATAAAGCTGTCCTGATTCATGGTACCGACAAGATTCCCCTTCGCATCCGTAAGCGGTGCGTCTCCAATGTAAAATGCCACGCAGTCCACCCCGTCGATCTGTGTCATCGTCCGGACAACCGCCGCCCGGCACAGCACCTCATCGACAGCACTCATTTTGCTGTAATCCTCATCAAAATGCAGGGTTAAAAGCACACCGTCCAGTGAATAATTTGTGATTTCCACATCATTTGGAATCGGCTTCCGGTAATCCACATTGTCCGAATCCGAACTCAGTTTCGCAAGGAACTCCTTGATCATTCCGTCGGTATCGGTTGCCGAAGGCTCATAAGGTTCTTCCACCAGACGGTTCTTGTCCTTATTCAGATATTCGATATGATAGGCACTCTGCTCCGTCTGCCTGCCGCACGCCGCGAGCGAGCCTGACAGGAACATCAGACATGCCAGTCCCAGACATATTAACTTTTTTCTCCATCGATAAGCTTCTCGGCTCATAGACTCTCCCTTATCTAAGAAATATAATTCAGCGGAATTCTGACGTTGAAAATCGTTCCCTCTCCCACGGTACTGAACACCTTGATGGCTCCGCGGTGCATCAGAACCGCGCTCCTCGTAATGGCAAGTCCAAGTCCCGTTCCGCCGATCTCCCTGGAATGAGACTTGTCCACACGGTAAAAACGCTCATAAATATGCTCTAACGACTCCTCCGGAATACCGATTCCGCAATCCTCCACTTTCAGATAAAAATACTGGTGATCGGCATTCAAAGAGACATGTACCCATCCGTCCGGTCGGTTATATTTGACTGCATTTTCGATCAGGTTGGTAAAGGCAAGCGTAATCTTTACCTCATCCACATCCGCACTGACCGGCCGGAAACTCTCCAACACCAGCTCGATATTCTGCTTTTCCGCAATCGGCTTTAAGCGCTTTAAAATCTGCTCTAACAGTTCGTTGATGTTGACATTCGTGATGTTTAAATCTCCCGCAGACTTATCCATCTTTACCAGAGACAGCAGATCATTGATGATCTTCGTCTCACGGTCCACCTCGTTGCCGATATCCGACATGAATTCCTGATACAGCTCCACTGGTGCGTCCTCCATGCTGTTGATGGAATCCGCCAACACCTTCATGGAAGTCAGCGGCGTTTTCAGCTCATGCGAGACATTGGACACAAATTCCTGTCTCGAATCATCCAACACCTTCATGCGCCCCAACATCTTATTGAACTTTTCACAGATCTGCCTGGTCTCGGTGTAAGCGTTAATCTTTAATGCGTCATCCCCATATCCCGTCTGAATCTCCTCGATCGACTTTGCCATGGCATGGAACGGCGCCACAAGATGAATCGCGATAAACGTTCCCGCAAAGATGATCGCCACGATCGCAATCAGTTCCATGACAAGCGTATTGCGCGCCAGATATTCCAGATTCAGATTGATGCTGTCGGTCGAAACGCTCACCATAATCACACCGATCGTCCGCTTGTTCTCCGTCTCCAGATCCACATGCACCAACGGAATCGTCATTTCAATGTAACGGTTCTGGGAATCATATTTGCTGATTTCCTCCCCCTGGATACTCTTGATCACTTCCTCGGAAATAATCGTCTTTCCGGTGTCAAGATTGTAGGTATCCTTTATGATATGGAACTCCTCATCGATAATCATGACACGCCCGTCATAGATCGTTGACAGCTGCTCTAACTGCACGTTGATCGCAGACTCACTCTCCGCATTATTCAGATAATCATTGGAAACGATCTGATTGGCGAGAATCTTCGCCTGGCTTAGAATCTCACTCGTGCGGATCGACACCGCACGGTTTTCATAAGAGCCGAGCATCCCGGCACGCAGCAGGACGCTCGGTACAATTCCGATCAGAATGCAGAGAAGAATCAGTCTGCACTTAAGACTTTTGAGAAAATCGGTTAATTTTTTAAATTTAGACATTGTGTACACCCGTTAATTCTGTGAATAATAGTACCCGACGCCCCACTTTGTGTGAACGTATTTCGGTTCGCTCGGATTGCTCTCGATCTTCTCCCGAAGACGCCGCACATGCACATCCACCGTTCTGACATCCCCCGGATACTCATAGCCCCATACAAGATTCAAAAGATTCTCTCTTCCATATACCTTGTTGGGATTATTCACGAGCAGTTCTAAAAGGTCGAACTCCTTTGCAGTGAGATTGACCTCCCTGCCGAGAATAAACAGCCTTCTGCTCTCGCAGTCCAGCTTTAAGTCTCCCGCCTCGATCATCTTGGATTCTTCTTTCCTGGGCTGCGATGCGGCAGTTCTTCTCATGATAGCTTTGATTCTCGCCTTCACTTCCAGAATATTGAACGGCTTTGTGATATAGTCATCTGCGCCGTACTCCAGTCCGAGAATCTTATCCATGTCATCGCCCTTGGCTGTAAGCATGACAATCGGCATATTGGAAAACTCGCGGATATGCTGGCACACTTCAAATCCATCCATCTTCGGCAGCATAATATCCAGCAGAATCATGTCGTATGCATTCTCTGTCGCCATCTTAAGCGCTTCCTCACCGTCGTAGGCGCAATCCACTTCCATGCCGTCCTGCTCCAGACTGAAACGGATTCCCTTTACGATTAACTTTTCATCATCCACCACAAGAACTTTTTTCGCCATTTATTTCACCTTTATCTGATCTCTGATCCGATTATACAATCCCTCTTTGATTCCATCTACATTCATAATCTCTTCAACGGAAGAAAATCCTCCATGCGCATTCCGGTAATTTACAACCGCCTGCGCCTTGGTCTGTCCGATCCCGGAAAGCGTCATAAGCTCTGACATCGACGCCGTATTGAGATTCAGACGTCCGTCTTCCGGAGACGCTGCCGTCCCTCCCGAAGTTCCCTCACCGTTCCTGACACTGCTGTCCGCAGAAGTCACACTTCCTCCCGCAGAAACTGCACTGCCGCCCGCAGAAGTCATACTGCCCGTCATCCCAGCCGCTTCTTCGCTGTCAGGAATATACACCATGAGTCCGTCGTACACGCTCTCCGCAAGATTGACTGCGCACGTCCCGGCATCCACCGTCATGCCGCCCGCCATCTCGACCGCCTCATAGATGCGGTCTCCAGGCTCTAACACATACACGCCCGGCTCTGCCACCTCTCCGCAGACATAGACATAACATTTTCCAGACACACGCTCTGCCTTATCAGCATCTTCCGTCGTCTCCGGTGCAAGAGCTGCCTCAGCCGCCCATTCCTCACCGGAAACCTCCGGCAGATCCACACTTCCCGTCTGCTCCACGCCGGAAACGTCCAGTATATCCAGACGCTCCCGAGCCTCCGGTTCTTCCGTCTCCTGCACATTCCCGGTATCCTGCGAGACTTCCGTCTCCAGATAAACCTCGTTCTGACTGCCACATCCCGCCATAAAAATGCACAGAATCATGCCAGCCCCTATCTTCTTCCATGTTCGTATCATAAGCATTCTCCTTCTTCTATATAAAAGGAGTCCTCAATGCCCGATATTCATATTCTAACGAAATTTTACAGCCGTGACAAGAGTGTTTCAGAAATATTTCAAAATTGTTTCTTCCAATGTTACCCAGAAATTTTTGGCATCCTTGGAATCCGGCATTAAAACTGCCCCCTCATACGCGTCCAACGCCGTCTGCTCCACGGTATCCGGCGTCTCTGACGGAATCACGGAGTAATGTCCCGACAATCCATGCAATTCGTCCGCCATGTCGATTGTCACAAACTGTGCAAAATCAGCCGCCGCTGCACTGTCTTTTGTATAATCATTGACCACAATCATATCGGTAGACGCACATGTCGCCGCCGAGAGCGTATCGCTTAACTCCGGCATCTGCATCAGCCCGTAGTCATATCCGTCCAGCTGCCAGAGTGTATCAGTATCCAGGATTGCCGAAAGAGTCCGCCCTTCCCGGAAATTGTTCACGATATGCTGTTCGGACACCTGCTCCGCATCAATGGAAAAAGATGCCAGTATCGTGTCAAAATACTCCAGATCCTGCTGATAGAGCGTATCATCGTAGGTGATATCCAATTCGTCCGATCCGCTCTTTGCGAACGTGACGCTGTTGCCGACAAACGGGAAATCATAGAACGCATCCTTGACATCCCACTCCAGCAGATATTCCACATTCTCTGCCGGCTCATTCTCATTGGAATAATCGATGATTGCCTGCAGCGATGCCGGCGCCTCGGTAAAATAATCCGTCTGGTAAATAAACACGCACGCATCGTAGGACAGCGGATACCCGAGCACGCGCTCTTCGTAGGTCGCCGCCTCGACTGCCTTTTCCAGCACGCCGTTTTCCGACGGGTTCGTCTGATTCACGGAAACAAGACCATAGAGGTATGCTTCCTCCAGATTGTCCCCCGGTAAGAGGTAAACATCCGGAAATGCATCATCCTGCATGGTCTTATCGTAAATAGTTCCAAGATAATCAATGGTATCCTGATACTGCACGGCTACTTTTTTCCCGGTCTTAGCGTAATAACGCACAGCCGCCTCGGTAAAAAAGTCTGCATAACTGTCATCCGCATACCACAGCGTAAGGTCTGCCGGTGCGCTCCGGTAAGCTTCATCCGCCGCCGTTTCTCCCGTCTCCGTGGAGGGCACACCATCCTCGCTGCTGCCGCATCCCGCTGTATTCATAACAGCCATTCCTGTCATTCCAAGCACAACGACAAGTCCTGCCGCCGTCAGTCTTTTGTATAATCGTTTCATTTTATTTCCCTAATCCGTTTTTTGTATTCTCATTATCAGGGAATTACATCTCTTCCAGAACCGCATCCAGCTTCTCTGCCATCTCATCCACATGCTCTTTCCCGATAATCAGTGGAGGTACAAAACGAAGCACATCGGCGCCTGCCGTGATCACGACAAGTCCGTGTTCCAATGCTGCTGACGCAATTTTTCCAACCGGTTTCTCACACACAACGCCCTGCATCAGTCCCAGACCTCTGCGCGCCGTAAGGAAATCATACTTTTCCACAAGCGCATCCAGCTTCTGCTCCAGATACGGCGTGATCTCTTTTACATGCTCTGTAATCCGATCCCGCTCCATCATCTTAAGCACGGTGTCAACTGCTGCTCCGACAAACGGGTTGCCGCCGTAAGTCGTCCCGTGATCGCCCGGTGCCAGCGACTTTTCCGCCACGCGCTCGGTCATCAGGAATGCTCCCACCGGAGCACCGCATCCAAGCGCCTTCGCGCTGGTCATAATGTCCGGTTTCACACCGTAGTGCTGCCATGCGAACATCTCGCCGGTGCGTCCCATGCCGCACTGGATCTCATCTAAGATCAGCAGAATGTCATGCTCGTCGCAGAGTGCTCGCACCCCCTGAAGGAATTCGTCGGTTGCGGGGTAGATTCCACCCTCGCCCTGTACCGTCTCCAAAATAATAGCACAGGTTTTCTCATTTATCAAAGCTTTTACGCTGTCTAACTGATTAAATTCCGCGAAACGGATTCCCGGGATCAGCGGTTCAAACGGTTCCTGGTAATGTTTATTGCCGGTTACCGAGAGTGCTCCGAGACTTCTGCCATGGAACGAGTGATTCATGGCAATGATCTCATGCCCTGCATGACCGTCCCTGGTGTACGCGTATTTCTTTGCGGCTTTTAAGGCTCCCTCGATTGCCTCCGTGCCGCTGTTCGTAAAAAAGACGCGTTCCATCCGGCTTGCCTTTAAGACACGTTTCGCTGCGCTTGTGATCGGCTCGTTGTAAAACAGGTTGGACGTGTGCATCAGCTTATCCACCTGCGTCTTTAGCGCCTCGCTGTACTCCCTGTTATGATACCCAAATGCCTGCACGGCGATTCCCGCCGCAAAATCCAGATATTCTTTTCCGTCCGTGTCATACAGGTATACGCCCTCCCCATGGTCAAACACCACCGGGAAACGGTTATAGGTATGGAGGATGCTCTCCTCCGCCTCTTTCATGCATGTCTCTTTATTCATTGTAATACCTCTTCTCTTTCTCACTAAGGATCGCCGTACCGATACCTCTGTTGGTAAAGATCTCAAGGAGCAGACAATGTGCGATCCGCCCGTCTAAAATATGTACTCTGGACACGCCGTTTTCAATGGCGTCGATGCAGTTGTTCAGTTTCGGCAGCATACCGCCCCCGATAAAGCCGTCGCCGATCAATGCTCTCGCCTCGTCGATGGTCAGTTCCGAGATGAGCGTGCTCTTGTCCGAAGGATCCTTGTATACACCCTCAATGTCCGTCAAAAATGCAAGCTTCTCCGCGCTGACCGCCTTTGCAATCGCACAAGCCGCATCATCCGCGTTGATATTGTAGCTATTGTAGGCATCATCCATTCCGACCGGACACACGATCGGCAGAAAATCCTTCTCCAGAAGATCGTAGAGGATCTTCGGATTGACCTCCGTGATCTCACCGACAAATCCGATGTCCTCCCCGTTGGAATATTTTTTCTCCACCTTGAGCAGTCCGCCGTCCTTGCCGCTGATACCGATTGCATTGACACCCAGCTCTTCCACCAGCTTGACCAGAGATTTGTTGACCTTATTTAAGACCATCTCCGCAATCTCCATCGTCGCCTCATCCGTCTTGCGGAGTCCGTTGACAAACACCGGCTCCATGCCGACTTTTCCAACCCAGCGGCTGATCTCCTTGCCTCCGCCGTGCACGATGATCGGCTTGAATCCAACCAGTTTTAAGAGGGTCACATCTTGGATCACATGGCGCTTTAACTCCTCGTCCACCATGGCGCTTCCGCCGTACTTTACCACAATGATCTTGCGGTTAAAACGCTGTATATAAGGGAGCGCCTCGATCAGCACTTCCGCCTTTGCCAGAATTTCCTGCATATTTTTCTCGTCCATTTTCTCTCCACTCTCCCTGAATTTTTACGTCTCTGCTTAGGAACGGTAATCCGCGTTGATCTTGACATAATCATATGTCAGATCACAGCCCCACGCCGTCGCCTCCGCCGTGCCCATCTTGATATCCGCGATCGCCGTCACCTCCGGTTCCGAGAGGATCTTCGTCGCCTCCTCCTCGCCGTAGTCAAGTGCCACGCCGTCCTTTATGATCTGCATTTTTCCTGCCGCACTCTCAAAGAACAGATCCACCTTCTCCGGATCAAACTGTGCGCCCGAGTAACCCATCGCACAGAGAATTCTTCCCCAGTTTGCATCGTGTCCGTAGATTGCCGCCTTGGTCAGATTCGATGTGATGACCGACTTGCTGATGATCTTCGCCTGCTCTTTCGTCTCTGCTCCGATGACCTTCACCTCAAACAGCGCCGTGGCTCCCTCGCCGTCGCCTGCCATCTGCTTCGCCAGATATTCATTGACTGTCCGCAATGCCTCGCAGAACCTGTCGTAATCCTCATTTTTCTCTGAAATGACCGGATTCTCCGCCATCCCGTTCGCTAAAAGCAGACAGGTATCATTGGTAGACGTGTCACCGTCCACGGAGATCATATTATAGGTGTCGCAGACATCTGCCTGCAGCGCTTCTAAAAGCAGGGGCTGTGCGATCGCCGCATCCGTTGTCACAAAACTCAACATCGTGCACATGTTCGGATGAATCATGCCCGAGCCTTTGCACATGCCGCCGATCGTAACAGGGACGCCGCCAAGCATGACTTCCACCGCAATCTCCTTCTCGTGGGTATCCGTCGTCATGATCGCCTGTGCCGCCGCATGACCGCTCTCTGTCTCACCCGACAATGCCGGAACCATCGCCTCAATTCCCGCACAGATGCGCTCCATCGGAAGCTGCATGCCGATCACTCCGGTCGATGCCACGAGCACCTGATCTTCCGGAACCGGAAGCAGTTCACCGACTTTTTCCGCCGTCTGTCTGCAGTAGCGCATTCCCTCCTCGCCGGTACACGCATTGGCAATCCCCGCATTGATCACAACCGCCTGCGCCTTTTTGCTCTCGTATACAATCTTCTGATCCCACTTTACCGGGGCAGCCTTCACCAGATTCGTGGTAAAGGTTCCCGCCACCGCACAGGGAACCTCGCTGTAGAGCATTGCCATGTCCTGTCTGTTCTGATATTTGATACCGGCCGCCGTGCTGGCAGCACAAAATCCTTTTGCGGCGGTCACTCCGCCCTTTATCATCTTTATCATTCCGCACTCCTTTTCTTCCTATGGATTATAGGTCGTGATATTGTCCTCATTTGTGACGTATTCGTAATAGTTGACATCCTCGCGGAAAGTCCACCCGAGTCCCTGCCAGAAACGGTTTCCGACTTCATTTTTCTTGAATGCAATCAGGTTGATCTTGTTGATATGCTCTGCCGCAAGCGCATCCACGCAGGCACCCACAAGTTTCTGTCCGATCCCGTGCTTGCGGTACGCCTCCTGCACGCATACATGATACAGGCAGCCTCTTCTTCCGTCATGTCCGCAGAGAATCGCGCCCACAATCTTTCCCTCCGCCACCGCTACCATGCTGGTGGTCGGATTACGTCTTATAAAACGCTCCACGCCCTCTCTGGAATCATCGATGCTGCGGATTCCAAACCCGTGAATCTCCATCCATAACGCATGTACCGCTTCAAAATCATCCATTGTCATCACGCGGATGACCGGTTCTGTCTCTTTCATACTTCCATCTCTTCTCTTTATCATTTCCGGTTCATTTTCCCGCTGCTTCCTTCCGTGGAAAATCCTTCCCGGGTTCTGTTTTCGCTCTGTATCTACGGGAACATCGGCACCAGACAAAGCCCTTCCGCCTCGTCAAATCCAAACAGCAGATTCATGTTCTGCACCGCCTGTCCGGCCGCACCCTTGACCAGATTGTCAAGCGCTCCCATCATCACGATTCTGCCCGTGCGCTCATCGATCTTAAAACCGATATCCACATAATTGCTTCCCTCAACCCATTTGGTCTCCGGGCACGCATCCTTCGGAAGCACGCGGACGAACTTTTCCTTCGCATAATACTTATCGTAAGCCGCCTTGATCTCCTCGTAAGAAGGAATACTTCCGTCCGCCTTTTTCGTCAGGGTGGCATATTCTGTCGCCAGAATTCCGCGGTTCATCGGCACCAGATGCGGCGTAAAATTCACAACAACCGGTCTGCCTGCCGCGTAGCCGAGCTGCTCTTCAATCTCCGGTGTATGTCTGTGGCTCGTGACACCGTACGCCTTCATATTCTCATTGACCTCACAGAACAGATTCGGCAGCTTCGCACCGCGCCCTGCGCCGGAGGTACCGGACTTCGCATCAATGATAAGGGTATCCGGATCGATCAGCCCTTCCTTCACCAGCGGATATGCCGTCAGAATCGAACAGGTTGTGTAGCAGCCCGGATTGGCAACCAGTCTGGCATTTTTCACTTTATCGCGGTTCACTTCGCAAAGGCCGTACACCGCCTCCCCGATAAACTGCGGGCTCTTGTGCTCAATCTTGTACCATTTCTCATACACCGCAACATCCTTGATACGGAAATCCGCGGACAGATCGATGATCTTTGTCTTCTCAAGAAGTCCTTCGTTTAAGACGCCTGCCAGAAATCCCTGCGGCGTCGCCGTAAAGATCACATCCACCTGCTCTGCCAGTGCTTCCATATTGTCGTCCATGCACACGTCATCCACGATCTCAAACATGTTCTGATATACTTCTGCGTATTTCTGATCTATATAACTTCTGGAACCGTACCATTTGATTTCCACTTCTTTATGTCCCATCAGAAGACGCACCAGCTCATTTCCCGCATAACCGGTCGCACCTATGATTCCTGCCTTTATCATGTTCGTATTCCGCCTTTCCTTTTCCTGCAAAAAATCTTTTCACACTATATCACTATATTAGTCTACCTCTTTGCCATAGTAAAGTATTTTTTGTCCGCTTTTTAGAAATATTCTTGCATAATTATACATCCGTTTTTTCTTTTATGCAAGCACTGTTTTACTATTTATGCAACGTTTTTCTTGTTTTTGATTTCTTTTTTCCTTAATTTATATAGGTTTTCCCTATTTTTATTCTGTATGCTTTGTACATGTATATGCATTTTTATTTGAAATATATGTATATTTTTTCACTTGCTTTTCCGTTGCATATGTTGTATATTGATTGCAGTTAATGATTTACAGAAAGGAAAAAAAGCCCATGAAAGAAAAAGTTATCTTAGCTTACTCCGGCGGTCTGGACACCACCGCCATCATTCCCTGGTTAAAGGAGAATTACGATTACGAAGTCATCTGCTGCTGCATCGACTGCGGTCAGGAGGAAGAACTGGACGGTCTGGAAGAAAGAGCCATCTCCTGCGGAGCTTCCAAGCTTTACATCGTCGACATCATCGACGAATTCTGCGATGACTACATCATGCCGTGCGTACAGGCGAATGCCATCTACGAGAACAAATATCTGCTCGGCACTTCCATGGCACGTCCGTTAATCGGCAAGAAGCTGGTTGAGATCGCAAGAAAAGAAGGCGCTACCGCCATCTGCCACGGCGCTACCGGAAAAGGAAACGACCAGATCCGTTTTGAGCTTGCCATCAAGGCACTCGCTCCAGATCTCAAGATTATCGCTGCATGGAGAGACGACAAATGGACCATGCAGTCCCGCGAGGATGAGATCGCATACTGCCAGGCACACGGCATTCATCTTCCGTTCTCCGCAGACACCAGCTACAGCCGCGACCGCAACATCTGGCATATCAGCCACGAGGGTCTTGAACTCGAGGATCCTGCCTGCGAGCCGAACTACGATCACCTTCTGGTACTCGGCGTCTCCCCGGAAAAAGCTCCTGAGGAGGGCGAGTATGTGACCATGACCTTCGAGAAAGGTGTTCCGACCTCCGTCAACGGCAAGAAGATGAAGGTCTCCGATATTATCCGTGAGTTGAACCGTCTCGGCGGCAAGCACGGCGTCGGCATCATCGACATCGTGGAGAACCGTGTTGTCGGCATGAAATCCCGCGGTGTCTATGAGACTCCTGGCGGAACCATTCTGATGGAAGCACATCAGCAGCTCGAGGAGCTGGTACTTGACCGTGCTACCATGGAAGTGAAGAAAGATATGGGCAACAAGCTCGCTCAGATCGTATACGAGGGCAAATGGTACACTCCTCTCTGCGACGCAGTGAGAGCATTTGTCACCTCCACACAGGAATATGTGACCGGTGAAGTCAAGTTCAAGCTTTACAAGGGCAACATCATCAAAGCCGGAACGACCTCCCCGTATTCTCTCTACAGCGAGTCCCTGGCAAGCTTCACCACCGGCGATCTCTACGATCACCACGATGCTTCCGGATTCATCACACTGTTCGGACTGCCGTTAAAAGTTCGTGCAATGAAGATGCAGGAAATCGGTGAGAAAAACAAATACGAATAAATCATACATCCGGATTGCTTACGCAAGAACCCCCGGAAAGCTGCCGTTTCGGCAGCTTTCCGGGGGGTCCTTTTCTGTCCGGTTATTCACGTTCCGATAATTTTCTTTCTGATCATCCGCTTTCCTGCGCATCCAGTATCAAATCCAGCACGGTAAGACCCATCTGAATCTCCTGCTCGGTCAGGCTGCCGTATCCAAGCAGCAGCACCGGATGGTTTCTGCCACCGCCGCCATCTTTCGTCAGTGCATATTCGCCAAGACCCGATACTTTCACGCCCTGCGCCGCCGCACGTTCACAGATCTCCCTCTCGCTGCATCCGGTATCCGCCTCCACGAGCACATGGAGTCCCGCATGGTCTCCACTGACTGAGAGCACCCAGCTTCTTTTTTTCAGTTCACCGATCAAAAAATCATGCCTGCCGCGGTAAATGCCGCGCATCTTGTTGAGATGCCGCTCAAAATGCCCATCCCGCAAGAACTCCCGGAGAATCTCCTGCTGCATGCGCGGCACCGTCGTCGAATAAAATCCGCAGACGGTGCGGTAGCGCTCCATCAGCTGCTGTGGAAGCACCATATAACTGATACGCAGCGACGGCGCGATACTTTTGGAAAATGTTCCAAGATAAATTACCTTCCCGAGTCCATCCACGCTCTGCAGCGACGGAATCGGCTTTCCACGGTAACGGTACTCGCTGTCGTGATCGTCCTCGATCAGATAGCGCTCCTCCTGCTCCGCCGCCCACGCAAGAAGTTCCAGTCTTCTGCCCAGAGGCATGACGCTGCCGGTCGGGAACTGATGGGACGGCATCATGTAGACAAGCTCCGGTGCCGCCGCACGCACCGTACCGCCGCTAAGTCCCTGCTCGTCCGCCGGCACCGTCACCACCCGGTATCCCATATTCCGGAAGGTGTGGTATGCCTGCGGATATCCTGGGTTCTCCATGAGCACGGTCTTATTTCCTCCGAGAAGCTGCGTGAGCAAAATCTCCAGATACTCATTTCCGGCTCCGAGCACGATGTTTTCCGGGCGGCAGTTCACACCTCTGGCGTGATGCAGATAATCCGCAATCTCACTGCGCAGACTGTACTCCCCCTGTCCGTCCCCCGCCATTAACAGTTCCTCACTGTCGTCCAACAGCACATTCCGGCTGATCTTCCGCCAGACGTTGTACGGAAAACTGCGGGTATCGATCGCATACGGGGAAAAATCAACCCGGCAGACCGGTTTTTCCGGCCTGTGTACCTGTCCCGTTACTCCGGCGCTGCTTCCCCGAAGCCGGTACAGCTCCGCGATATCGCATACAAAAAAACCCCGGCAGGGTTCCGCTTGTATATATCCCTCTGCCAGGAGCTGATCATATGCCATCTCTACGGTGCTTCTGCTCACCGCAAGATTCTTCGCCAGAAGACGCGTGGACGGCAGCCGTTCCCCTCTCGGAATCCTGCCATCTGTAATCTCGCTCTTGATATATTCGTATATTTTCTCATAGAGGGGAGCTTTCGCTCCCCCCTGTAAGTTCATCATAATCTCTATCATCGTAAAGCCTTATCCGTCGTTATGCCTTGCTTCTCTTGATCTCCTCGACAATGCGCTCCTTGAGTTCGTACGCGCGGTCCTTCATCTTCTTGGATGCCGCCGCAGACTGCAGGATTCTTGCAATGCACTTCGATGCAACATCGTACTTTTTGTAGTGGTATGCCATCGTCGCGAGCAGGTAATCCATCGTGCACTCATCCATGCCGCACATCGGATAGGTCTCTGTGGATACCGCCTTGGTAAAGCCTTCATACGCCTGTGCATAGAACGCCTCTTCCTGCTCCCTGCACTCCTTGATCTGCTCTGCCATCTTCGGATCTTTCGCATCTAAAGACTCGCGCTTGCCGCGCAGCAGCCATGCAAGATTCAGGCAGGTATATGCCTTCTCACTGTTCTTACCTTTTTTCACAATCGTGTTGAACAGTGCCAGCTTGTAGCGCTCGATCGCAGTATCATAATCGATCAGCGTCGGCTCCACATTGTCCGCCGGCTTGAAATTCACACAGATCTTCTCCTTGATCATCTTGACCTGCATGGAGGACAGGTGTTCAAAATAACGCGTAATCGCGGTATAGCCGCAGTACGGGCAGGAAATCACACTGTACTTTAAGGTGTCGATGTGCTCATAGCGCGGACGCAGATCCATGTCGGACTCAAGACGCTTTAATCTTCCGCTCTTGATCATCTTTGTCTTAAATACCTTGTCGCACACTGCACAGCGCACAGCCTTGTCCAGAAGAAAGCTGTCTTCTGTTGGCACCGCCTCCTGCTTTGTGCCGTCCTCTCCCACGACTTCTTTCTTCTCTTCCGCAAAAAGATTCGTGGTATCCTCTGCCTTTAAACCAAATTTTTCCAAACCGGATAATAAATTCATGTCTATTCCTCCTAAATCCCAAACCGCGTCCTACGCAGTTGGCAGCTTGAATGAACTCTTCAGTGACACAATGCGGTTGAACACCAGCTGCTCCGGTGTCGAATCCTTTGCATCTACACAGAAGAATCCCTGGCGCACAAACTGGAAGCTGTCGTAAGCCTTCGCACCAGCAAGATTCTCCTCCACCATGCAGTTCTTTAACACGGTCAGTGAATTCGGATTGAGGTTCAGACTTCCGTCCTCATTGTATACCCCTTTTTCCTCGTCCACAATATTCTCATACAGTCTGACTGTCGCAGGAACCGCATGCGCTGCGGATACCCAGTGAATCGTACCTTTTACTTTTCTGCCGTCCGGGCTGTTGCCGCCGCGGGACGCCGGATCGTAAGTACAATGGATCACTGTCACATTGCCGTTCTCATCCTTCTCAAAGCTGTTGCAGGTCACAAAATATGCATTCATCAGGCGCACTTCATTGCCCGGGAACATGCGGAAATACTTTTTCGGTGGCTCCTCCATGAAGTCTTCGCGTTCGATATAGAGTTCTCTCGAAAACGGAATCTTACGTACGCCGAGCGCCTCATTCTCCAGATTGTTCACAACGTCCAGATACTCGGTCTGTCCTTCCGGATAGTTGTCAATCACAACCTTCACCGGATCAAGAACTGCCATCATACGGGACTTCTTCATCTTGAGATCCTCGCGGATGCAGTACTCTAACATTGCATAGTCAACAGAACTGTTTGCCTTTGAAATACCGCACAGTTCCACGAACATCTTTAACGATTCCGGTGTGAATCCTCTTCTGCGCAGCGCTGCGATGGATACCAGACGCGGATCATCCCATCCGTCCACAATGCCTTCCTCCACCAGGCGCTTGATGTAACGCTTGCCGGTTACCACGTTGGTCAGATACAGCTTTGCAAACTCAATCTGTCTCGGAGGCATCTCATCCTTATCCGGGATAATCTGTGCGCCCACCTCGTTGATGACCCACTCATAGAGCGGTCTGTGATCCTCAAACTCC
>ERZ772867.1854-NODE-1854-length-22594-cov-4.402902_pt1 | contig 22594 bp, 20 predicted proteins | sample MGYA00511341_ERZ772867 | MGnify/ENA primary metagenome ERZ772867 (study PRJEB29015, sample SAMEA2737707) | human gut metagenome | biome: human gut; feature: human-associated habitat; material: faeces | place: China | collected 2012 ... | reverse complement strand
GTTCATCAACGGGCCGCCGGAGTTGCCGGGATTGATGGAGGCGTCCACCTGAATCATATTAAAGGGAGTACCGTCTACATTGATAGCCCGGTCACAGCAGGATACGATGCCCTGACTCATGGAGAAGGTCAGCTCACCCAGCGGGTTGCCGATTGCCAGCACCGAATCGCCCACATTCACATTGCCGCTGTCGCCCAGCGTCACAGCAGTCAGACCCGTAGCCTCTACTTTCAGCACCGCCACATCATAGTCGCTGTCGCTGCCCACCACGGTGGCGGGATACTCCGTTCCGTCATGCAGCGTCACCGTAACCGAGGAGGCTCCGCTGATGACATGGTGGTTGGTGACAATATATCCATCCTGCGTGATAATAAAGCCGCTGCCGGAGGATGCCGACTCCACGCTCTGGCCAAAAATATTGGTGCTGACGGCAGAGCAGTTGATGCTGACCACACTGTTGACGGTGGAGGCATATACCTCTGCCGCGCTCATCAGGGTCTGGCCGTCCACCTTTTTCACCGATACCTGCGAGACCGTGCGGCTGCTCTGCTGCAAAGTGGTGCTGCTGCGGCTGCTGCGGGCCAGCATGGCTCCGCCATAGCCTGCCGCGCCGCCCGCCAGCGCGCAGCACAGCACCAGCGCCGCAACCTTCGTGCCGGTTTTTTTGAAAAAGCTCTCCTTCTGCGGCACATGCCACACCGGCTGCTGCCGGGACTGCTGGGGGGCCTGATGCACCGGGTCCCCGGCCGCCTGCCCGCTTTCCCGATAGTTGTAATGATACAGGTTTCCCTGTTCGTTGTAGCCGTTTTCCGGACGGAAGCCATTGTTTTCATCCATACTCTGTTACCTCCTGTCAAATTACCGGGCACCGCGCGGCCCAGCCGAAAACTTTTGCCCTTGTGAACCGGGGCAAAATATTGTATACTTCTCATGGGCACCTTTCCTGCCCTGTGCTTATTATTTTATCCGCAAAGCTTAATTTAAGCTTTAAACCCATAGTTTTTTTGCAAGTGTGGTGATTTATTTTGCTGAAGCTGGAGCAGCTGAAGCTGGCCCCCGGCCAGCCGGAAGCGCTGCTGAGAAAAAAGGCCGCTCATCTGCTGCATCTGCCGGAGGAGGCCATTGTTTCCCTGTCTGTGCTCCGCCGGGCAGTGGATGCCCGCCCGCCGCTGCGTCTGGTATACTCCGTGGCGGTCAGGGTCCGGGATGAACAGGCGGTTCTGCGCCGCTGCAAGGGCGGCGCCGTCAGTGTGTATACGCCGCCCGTGTATACGCTGCCCGCTCCTCTCTCTCCGCCGGACACGCCCCCCGTGGTGGTCGGGGCGGGACCCGCCGGGCTGTTTGCCGCTCTGGTGCTGGCCGAAAGCGGTTTGCATCCCATTCTTCTGGAGCGGGGCCTGCCGGTGGAGCAGCGCCGCGCCGATGTAGCCCGATTCTGGCAGACGGGGCTGCTCCGTCCGGAATCCAATGTCCAGTTCGGCGAGGGCGGCGCAGGCGCCTTTTCTGACGGAAAGCTGAATACCGGCACCCGTGATCCCCGCCATCGCTTCATTCTGGAAACACTGGTTGCCTGCGGCGCGCCGGAATCCATTCTGGTGGATGCCAAGCCCCATGTGGGCACCGACATGCTGCACATTGCCCTACAGGAGCTGAGAAAACGGCTTCTTTCTCTGGGAGCAGACATTCGCTTTGCCTCCCGGCTGGAGGATATTCATGCACCGGGCGGCGTTTTGCAGGCCGTGTCGGTGGCAGGGCCGAAGGGGCTGTATACCCTGCCGGTGAACCGGCTGATCCTTGCCCCCGGCCACAGTGCGCGGGACACGGTGGAGCGGCTTTACGCGCGGGGCGTTTTCATGCAGCCAAAGCCTTTTGCCGTGGGCGTGCGCATCGAGCATCTCCAGCAGGAGATTGACGCGGTTCAGTATAAGGAATACGCAGGGCATCCGGCCCTGCCGGTCAGCACCTACAAGCTGGCCTGCCATCTGCCCAATGGCCGCAGTGCTTTCTCCTTCTGCGTCTGCCCCGGCGGACAGGTGGTGGCCGCCGCGTCTGAGGAGGGCCGGGCCGTCACCAACGGCATGAGCGAATATGCCCGGAGTCTGGAAAACATCAACGGCGCGCTGCTGGTAAATGTCACCCCGGAGGATTTTGGCAGCAGCCACCCGCTTGCAGGCATTGCTTTTCAGCGCCGACTGGAGGAGCAGGCCTTTCAGGCAGGGGGCGGTGGGTATCTGGCTCCCTGCCAGCGGGTGGAGGATTTTCTTCTCCGCCGGGCAAGCACCGGCTGCGGCAGGGTGCACCCCAGCTACACCCCGGGTGTGACCTACACCGATCTGCACCGCTGTCTGCCGTCCTTTGTGGCCCAGTCGCTGGAGCTGGCCCTGCCGGTGCTTGACCGGAAGCTGCACGGCTATGCCGCCCCGGATGCCCTTCTGACGGCGGTGGAGAGCCGTTCCTCAGCCCCCGTGCGCATTCCCCGGGACGAAACCTATCAAAGCAATATCCGCGGCATCTATCCCTGCGGCGAGGGCGCCGGATACGCCGGCGGCATTCTCTCTGCCGCAGCCGACGGAATGTGCGCGGCAGAAAAAATATGGGAGGAATATAAACTATGAGAAAAATTGCTGCTGTAGACGTTTTTTTCACCCCCGCCCATCAGGCAAAGATGACAGCTGCCGCCCAAAAGCTGGGCTTTCAGATCGACTTTTATCCCGACGGCCACCTGCCGGCAGATAAGGCGCCTGCGTACGAAATCATCTATGGCTACTGCCCACCGGAGGAGCTGAAGGCCGCCTCCGCTCTGCGCTGGCTCTGCAGCTCCACCGCAGGCACCGATATATATAACGACCGCTCCGTCTTCCCCCATCCCGGCGTGCTGCTGTCCAACTCCTCCGGCGCCTACGGCATTACCATTTCCGAGCACCTGATTATGGTGCTGCTGATGCTGCTGCGGCAGATGCCGGAGTTTGAGGAGGTCGTGCGCAACCGGGGCTGGCTGCGCTCGCTGCCCATGCGTTCCATCTGCGGCAGCACCATCACGGTGCTGGGTACCGGCGACATTGGCACCAACTTTGCCCACCGGGCCAAGGCGCTGGGCGCGAAAACCGTGCGGGGTGTGCGCCGCAGCAAAAAGCCCTGCGATCCGGCCTTCGACGAGGTACACACGCTGGACGGTCTGGACGCCGTGCTGCCCCAGACGGAGATTCTGGTGATGGCACTGCCAAACACGCCGGAAACGGTTGGCATCCTTTCCCGCCAGCGCATCGCCCTGCTGCCGGAGGGCGCATATGTGGCAAATGTGGGCCGGGGCTCTGCCGTGGATCAGGAAGCTCTGATGGACGCTCTGAACAGTGGCCATCTGGCAGGTGCCGCACTGGATGTGATGGTTCCGGAGCCTCTGCCTGCCGATCACCCTCTGTGGAGCACGAAAAACCTGCTGCTTACCCCCCACATCAGCGGCAACATGTCCCTTGGCATTACGCAGGATCTGGATGTAGACCTGTTCTGCGAAGATCTGGAAAATTACGCCGCCGGGCGGCCTCTGGCCCGTCTGGTGGATGAAAAACAGGGCTACTGAGCCTGCCGGAAATCAGCCTTTCTTCCCCGCATTTCCATGTCCGGAATGCGGGGATTTTTTTAGGGCTTGTACTTTCCCTGTATTTGTATTATAATGAAGTGCTATTAGTCTACCGTTTCTATTCCCCGTACCCTGTACAGAAAGGAAGTTTGTTATGGTAAAAGTTCGTACCGAACAGGGTGAGATCGGCATCAGCAATGCGGTCTTCACCACCATTACCGGCGCCGCTGCCACCAACTGCTTCGGCGTCAAGGGCATGGCCTACCGCAGCATGACCGACGGTATCGTTCATCTGCTGCGCCCGGACTCCATGAGCAAGGGTGTCAAGGTCACCTATAACGAGGATAACACCGTTTCCATCGAGCTGCATATCATCGTGGAAAACGGCGTAAATATTGCCACCGTCTGCCGCTCTATCATGGGTGAGGTCAAATATGTGGTAAGCAAAAACACCGGTGTCGAAGTCCGCGATGTCAATGTATGCGTGGACTCCATCACCATGTAACACCGGTAAAGGAGAAACAAGCGATGACAGATAAAATCACCGGCAGCGCTTTCAAGCAGATGGTGCTCTTTGGCGCAGCCTGCATCACCATGGAGCGGGACTCCATCAACGACCTGAATGTTTTCCCCGTACCCGACGGCGACACCGGCACCAACATGAGCCTGACTATCCAGACTGCCGCTGCCGAGCTGAAAAAGCATCAGCCCGCCACCCTCAGCGACGCTGCCTCCACCACCGCCTCCGCCCTGCTGCGGGGCGCCCGGGGAAACTCCGGCGTCATTTTGTCCTTGCTGTTCCGCGGCATGAGCAAGTCCTTCAAGGGGCTGGACGAGGCCGACGGTGTGCAGCTGGCCGCCGCTCTCAGCGAGGGCGTCAGCACCGCTTACAGCGCCGTGATGAAGCCGGCCGAGGGCACGGTACTCACCGTTTCCCGTCTGGCTGCGCGCCGCGCAGTGGAGGCCGCCGACGAGTGCAACAGCGTGGAGCATGTCCTGCAGGAGGCCATCCGCGTAGGCTATGAAACGCTGGAGCAGACCACCGACATGAACCCGGTGCTGAAAAAGGCCGGCGTGGTAGACGCCGGCGGCAAGGGCTATCTGGTGATTCTGGACGGCATGCTTCGCGCCCTGCGCGGCGAGGAGATTCCCCAGATCAGCGATGCCCCCGCTCAGGAAAAGGCAGACTTTTCCGCTCTGTCCGAGGAGGAGATCACCTTCACCTTTGATACAGTATTCATTGTCCGCAAGTGGGAGAACACCTCCATCGAGCCTCTGCGGGCCTATCTGAGCACCATCGGCGACTGCCTGGTGATCGGCGAGGATGACGAGGCCTTCAAGGTGCATGTTCACACTGACATCCCCGGCAACGCCCTTACCGAGGCCCAGAAATACGGCACGCTGGAGCTGGCCAAGATTGAAAATATGCGCACCCAGTATGAAGCCGTGGCCGCCGGCAAAAAGGCCCAGAGCGTGGACGATCTGGACGCTGTGGAGGAAGAACTGGAAAACGCCGCTGCCGCACCCGCTGTAGCCCCGGCCGAAAAGCGATATGGCTTTCTGGCTGTGTGCGCGGGCGACGGTCTTGCCACCGCCTTCCATGATCTGGGCGTGGACACCATCGTCTCCGGCGGCCAGACCATGAACCCCTCCACAGAGGCTATTTTGCAGGAGGTAAACCGCACCCCCAGTGAGATTGTCTTCATCCTGCCCAACAACAAAAATATCATCATGGCCGCTCAGCAGTGCGTGGGGCTGACGGAGAAGCAGGTCATCGTTGTGCCGACGGCCACCGTGCCGCAGGGCATCACCGCCATGATGAATGCGGATCTGGACTGCGAGGACCCGCAGGCTCTGGCCGATGCCATGGCGCAGGCAGCTTCTGCCGTTACCAGCGCGCAGGTAACCTACGCCGCCCGCAACTCCGACTTTGACGGCTTCGCCATCAATGAAGGGGATTATCTTGCGCTGGAGGACGGAAAGCTGTTCGGAACCGACCGTGCCATCGAACCGCTGCTGGAAAAGCTTGCCCAGCAGGCCGCAGAAAAGCAGGCTGAGTTCGTCACCGTCTTCTATGGCGAGGGCGTGAGCGAGACGGATGCGCAGGCTGCTGAGGCGGTGTTTACCGCTGCCTGCCCCGAGGCGGAGGTCAGTCTTCTTCCCGGTGGCCAGCCCGTGTATTACTATATCATCTCCATCGAGTAACCATTTCGGCAGGCGTCAGTTTCGCTGCGCTGCCAACAGTGGCTTTTTTGAACTTTCTATACAAAACTTGAACAGGTGGAGCGCTCCGAAAGGAGCGCTCCACCTGTTCGTTTTGTGCGTATCCTCTTTTGTTCCTTTTGCTTTTTCTCTATCCTGCTTATTTCGGTTGCTTTTCCTCTACCCGGTTTACTTCGGCTGCTCCAGTTCCGCGAAAACAGGACGCAGCAGCCTGACCGTAAAATAACTCATGGCCGCGTAGCCCACCAGCACCCAGACGATCAGCATTTCATACAGGCCATAGGGCACATACAAGGTCACCGCCACCGGCACTGCCCACCCACTCCAGATCAGCAGCACCCGGGGCAGCCACCCCACCGCAAGCCGAAAGGCGTTGACCAACTGATTTTTCCATGTGTTTTCGTACCGTGCCAGCATGGGAAAGAGCATTGTGCACTCCAGCGCTGCCACCTGCAGCCCCATCATGGCAAGCAGCCGCAGTGCTCCCCGCCGCACCAGCAGCAGGTCAGCTGCACACAGGGCCGCAAACGCAGCCACCGGCAAAAAGCACATCGTAGCCCGCCGGAAGTTTTCCCGGAATGCAGCCCAAAACCGCCGTGCCACATGTCCCTCTCTCTGCTGCTCCATCTGCAGCAGCACGGTATACAGCGCTGTGGAAGATGCCCCCAGCGTTACCACCGGCAGCGAGCAGACCAGCCACAGCACATTCAGCACCGCCAGCTGCCCCACTCGGTCCATCACCCGGCTAAATGCGCTGTCCGGGGAAAACAATGGATGTGCCACGCATGCTCACCGCCCTTCTCGTTTTTTTACTTTACCAGCTCGGAAAAATGATGGGGTGTTTCCTGTCCGGCCAGCACCCGGCCCGCGCCTGCCGCCAGCGCCTCCATCTCAAATTCGCCTGCCATAATCTCCACCGGCGCGATGAAGGACACCTTCTTCTTCAGATAATCGGTGACATACCGGGAGTGGGCAATGCCGCCGGTGAGGATGATCCGGTCAATCTGTCCGTCTGCCGCCGCCGCCAGCGCGCCGATGCTCTTGGCCGCGCCATACAGCATGGCGTCATACACCAGCTTGGCCTTCTCATCGCCTTCTTCGATTCTCTTTTCCACTTCCCGGGCATCGCTGGTTCCCAGATGGGCCACCAGGCCGCCGCCGCCCCGGACATACTTCATCAGCTGCGTCTCCGTATACTCGCCCGAGAAGCACAGCCGAATCAGACTCTGGCAGTCCTGTCCGCCGCTGCGCTCCGGTGCAAACAGCAGCTCGTCATCCCGCACATCGTCCACCATTTTTCCGCCGATGAACAGCCGCACCGACGCGCCGCCGCCCAGATGCAGCACGATAAAGCGGCACTGCTCCAGCGGCTTATGCATCACCTCGTCCGCGCACCGCAGGGCCATGGCCCGGGTGTTCAGTGAATGGCCCACCATCCAGCGGTTCAGCATGGGCATGCCGGTAATGCGGGCCACCGGCTCCATCTCGTCAACCCCCACCGGATCATACACATAGGCGGGGATATTCTGTGCGTCGGCAATGGACTTTGCAATAATGCATCCCAGATTGGATGCATGCGCCCCCTGCACGATGGAGCGCATATACTCCACCATCTGCTCATCCACCACAAACGCACCGGAGGGGCACGGCGGCAGCTGCCCACCACGGGCGCACACGGCATCCAGCGTGCCCAGATCGAACTGATGCTCCGCCAGCACCTTTTCAATTACCTCTCTGCGGAAATCTACCTGATCGGTTACATGGGCAAATGGCTCCAGCTCCTGCTGGGTATGGCGCAGCGTCTCCTGAAACAGGCGCTTTTCCCCATCAAATACCGCAATCTTCGTGGAGGTGGAGCCGGGATTGATGACAAGCACAAGGTATCCCATGATTTCATCCTGCCTTTCTTGTTCGTATAATTTGTTTCTATTCGTATAAAAACATTATACACTTTGTTTCCACACTCTGTCAAGGCACATTCCGTGCCGCCTGCAAAGAAATAAGCAGCTCGGTCACCCGGGCTGCTTTATCTGTGCCGGACAGCCCGCATCGCGGCAGACACCGCCCGCTTACACGCCGGTCATGGCCTCCATCACCGACAGCTCCTCCGGGTCCAGCGTCTTGCTCATGGCAAGTCCCTCGTTGATGTCCACATCCACAATCTGTCCGCTGCGCGCGCAAATCACGCGGTTTGTTTTTCCCTCGGCCAGCACGCGTACCGCCTCGGCGCCCATGCGGGTAGCCATCACCCGGTCCCGTGCGCTGGGGCTTCCGCCGCGCTGAATATGGCCCAGAATGGTGACCCGGGGATCCAGCCCCAGCTCCTGCCGGATCTGGTTGCCCACATCCACGGCGCTGGCAGCGCCTTCGGCCACCACGATCATAAAGTTGGTCTTTCCGTTCAGGCGGGCCCGGCGCACCTTGTCCACCACCTGCGTCCCAAAGTTATAAGGCACCTCCGGCACCAGCACGGCCGTTGCGCCCACTGCCATGCCCACATACAAGGCCAGATAGCCCGCATGCCGTCCCATAACCTCCACCACCGAGCACCGCTCGTGGGACTGCATGGTGTCCCGCAGCCGGTCGATGCACTCCACCGCCGTGTTGGCAGCCGTGTCAAACCCGATGGTGTAATCGGTGCAGACGATGTCCTCGTCGATGGTGCCGGGAACCCCCACCACGGCGATGCCGTACTTGCTCAGATCCTGCGCACCCCGGAAGGTTCCGTCACCGCCGATGGCCACCACGCCCTCCAGTCCCAGCAGCTTGCAGGTATTCACAGCCTTCAGCTGCCCTGCCTCTGTGCGGAACTCCTCGCTGCGGGCGGTATAGAGAATCGTACCGCCGCGATTGATAATGCGGCTGACGCTTGAGGTGTCCATGGGCTTGATGTCCCCGTTAATCAGGCCGCTCCAGCCCCGGCGAATACCCACGCACTCGATGCCCCGGCCAATAGCCGACCGTACCACAGCCCGGATGCATGCATTCATGCCCGGCGCATCTCCGCCGCTGGTCAGCACACCGATTCGTTTCACTGCGTTTTCCATAGCGTACACTCCTTGTCGAGAAATAGATTGCTTTCCCTCTTGCGGCATGTTCCTTTGCCGCTCAGTATACCACATTTTTACCCCGCTGGGAATCCCCTTTTTTCCGCACCGTTCTGTCTTGTCTCTCTGCTTTCTGCATGGTATACTGTAAGCAGATCAACAGAAACGAGGTTTTTTCACCATGCATCCTTATTTTCAGGAGCTTACCCCCCGCTGGTTCAAGCGGGCCTTTGTTTATACCGGCAGCATCGGAGATTTTCGCTATCGCTTTGCAAATGATTTCTCCGAAAAGGTCATCCATGCCGCCGTGTATTCCCGGTATTGCTACGAGGTGGCCACCGATGTGACGGAGCAGGATTTTTCCTGGGACGAGGATGGCGTACACACCCTTCAGCTCTGGCTGCAGGAGGCGCTGGAGCGTTTTCAGGCCGACCGTTCATAATTTGGTAAAAAGGAACATTTTCCCAAAAATACACATTTCAAAATCTTCTTATTGCTCAGTCCGCAAATTTACTCATATTTGCGGTATTCCGCGCGCTTTTTTCTTTTCTTTATATTGACTTAACTTGTTTCCTCATGGTAAAATTAGAACAAATTTGTTTATTCTTTGCCAAAGCGCTGCAAAAAAACGCAAAAAAGGTGTGCTGCTATGATCCTGTGTACATTTTTATTCCTGCTGTGGCTGATACTCAATGGACGCGTTACAGTGGAGATTTGCCTGCTGGGGCTGGTGATTTCGGTGGGGCTCTGCATTTTCTGTGCAAAGGCTCTGGGGTATGATCCCCGGCGGGAAAAAGGACTTATAAAGCGGCTGGGCCTGTACATTGTATACACATTTGTATTGATCTGGGAGATTCTCAAGGCAAGTGTCGGCGTCATGAAGATCGTCCTTGCCCCCCGCATGCACTACCATCCCGCCATTGTCCGGCTGGAGGTTCCGCTGAAAAAAGAGGTTTCCCGGGTCTTTTTGTCCAATTCCATTACCCTCACGCCCGGCACCGTCACGGTGGAAGAGCACGAAGGCGAGTTTCTTGTCCTGTGCCTGGACAGCGCCAATGCCGACAGTATGGCGCACTGGCGTCCCGTTAAAATTCTGATGAAGCTGGAGGAAGCGGCATGGAACTGATTGACCAGTGCTACAGTTACCTGTTCTGGGGGATTCTGGTTCTGTTGGGAATCGGAATCCTCTTTACCCTATACTATATCATCCGCTGCCACCTGACGGTAGACCGGATCATCGGCCTGAACCTGATCGGCACCATTGTGGTCATCATCATTGCCATTCTGGCCGTGGTGCTGCAGGAGGATTATCTGGCAGACATTGCCATCGTCTATGTGGTTCTGTCGTTTCTGGCGGTCATGCAGCTGTGCCGCATCTATATCAACCTGTACAGCCGCCGCCAGTTCCGCCACGGGCATAAGGAGGAGCATCATGATCGCTGAATGGATTCGCTTTGGTCTGGTAGCCCTGTTTCTGGTGGCAGGCACCGTGGCGATGATTGTGTCGATTCTCGGCATTTACCGGTTTGACTTTGCGCTTAACCGCATTCACTCTGCTGCCGTTGCCGATACGCTTTCTATGTTTCTGTATCTCATCGGGCTGCTGATTTATGTGGGGCCTCACCCCATCGTGTGGAAGCTGCTGCTGGTGCTGGCCATGCAGTGGACAACCGCCCCCCTGTCCAGCCATCTGCTGACCCAGTTTGAATACCGGGCGGATGAAAACCTCAGCCGCCATGTGGCCCTTCCGCCGGATCTTGCCGAGGATGAGGAGGCGCAGTCATGAACGAATTGTTTCGTTTTCTTCTTCTGACCGGGTTGGTGGTGTGTGCCGCTGCCACCGCTCTGGTAAAAAAGCCCATGCGGGCCGTTATCATCTACATGTCCTATTCCGTGCTGATGTCCGTGATCTGGCTGCTGCTGGAATCGCCCGATCTGGCGATTACCGAAGCTGCCGTAGGCGTTGGCATCTCCGGCATTCTGTTTTTCCTGACTCTGCGGCGTATTGACCTGATTGACAAGGACGAGGCGCACAACGCCCATCCCCCGGCGGAGGAGACTGATCATGACGAAAAAGACAACTGACGGCGATCTTAATCTGCTGCAGATCTGGCTGGGCGGCGGCGTAGACCTGACCGAGCGGCTGAGTGAGGAGGGCCGCGCCCCGGATACGGAAGCAGTGGACCGCTACCAGCCCCGCAAAAACCGGGACACCTATGAGCGCAATCTCCGCCGTTCCCGGCAGCTCTATAATGTGGCCGCCACCGGTCTGTGCCTGCTCATGGCCCTGATTATGATTGCCGCTGCCCTCTGCCTGCCGTCTTACAGCGACCCCAACAGCCCCACCGTCAACGAGGTACCCCGCCGCTATGTGGAGCAGGGCACCGAGGAGACCGGCGCAGTAAACACGGTGGCGGGTATGATTCTGGATTACCGCGCCTTTGATACGCTGGGCGAATCCTTTGTTCTGTTCACCGCCATGTGCACCGTCACCATCCTGATGGATCAGCCCGGCCGCCGCCGGAAGGTCCGGGCGGATGTGGAGATTGTCCACTACGGCGCCGACCTGATTGTGCGCATGGTCTGTTCGTTCCTGATTCCCATCATCTTCGTTTTCGGCATTTATATCCTGCTCAATGGCCACCTGTCCCCCGGCGGCGGCTTTTCCGGCGGCGCTATTCTTGCCACCGCTCCCATTCTGTATGCCATGGTCTTTGGGGATAATGTGGCCAGCCGTGTGTTCAGCCGCAATCGGCTGAAAGCCGTCACGGTCTGCTCGCTCAGCTTCTATTGCCTTGCCAAAAGCTATTCTTTTTACACCGGCGCCAACCATCTGCATTCCATCATCACTCCGGGAACGCCGGGGCGCATCTTCTCCGGCGGGCTGATCCTGCCGTTGAATGTGGCGGTGGGCTTTTTGGTGTGCTGCACCATGTACAGCTTCTATATGTACTTCAGAAGGGGGGAACTGTAAAATGGGGGATTTGCTGCAAACCATTCTCGTCAATTATGAGGAAATCGTGGCGATTATCCTGTTTTCCATCGGCTTCTGCATGCTGCTGTTTTCCCGCAACCTGCTGAAAAAGGTCATTGGCCTTGATATTATGGACAGTGGCGTTTTCCTCCTTCTGGCCGATCGCGGCTATATCGCCGGGCGCAAGGTTCCCATCATCACCGACGGCGTCACGGATATGTCCCGGTATATCAACCCCATTCCCGCCGGTCTGGTGCTTACGGGCATCGTAGTCTCCGTCAGCGTGTCTGCCGTGCTGCTGGCACTGACGGTGCAGATTTACAAAACCTATCACACCCTGGACATTGATAAGCTCTATCTGATGATGTCCCCCAAAAGGAGGGGCCGGAAATGACCCTTGTGCAGAATTTTCCTCTGTTTTCCATCATCCTGTCCCTTTTTTGCGCCGTTATTTCTTTCGCTTTAAATCAGAACTCTGCCCGGCGGATCACCATTTTTCTGCTGTCCGCCAGCATGGTGATGCAGGCCGCCACGCTCCTTTTCTGCCAGCAGGGCAACCTGTCCTATGACTATATGATGGGGCACTATCCCGCCCCCTGGGGCAACGAGATTACCGTGGGCGTGCTGGAGTGCGTGATGGCGTTGCTATTTGCCTTTGTGATGCTTTTCAGCATTCTTGGCGGCATGGAGCACATTCTTCACGATGTAACCCCCACCCGTCAGCGGCTTTACTGGGTCATGGTGGATCTGACTCACGCGGCCCTTCTGGCCCTGTGCTATACGAATGACCTGTTCACGGCCTATGTCTTCATCGAGATTCTGACGCTGGCCTCCTGTGCGCTGCTGGCCGTTCGCAGCGGCGGAAAGACGCTGCTGGCCTCCGTGCGGTATCTGATCTTTGCGCTGGTAGGCTCCGGCCTGTTTCTCATCGGCGTCATTCTAACCTATTCCGTCACGGGCCACCTGCTGTTTCCCCAGCTGCATCAGGCCATTGCCGCTCTCTGGCAGGAGCAGACCTACCGCCTGCCCATGACCGTGGCCATCGGCCTGATGGTGTCGGGCCTTGCTATTAAAAGCGGTCTTTTCCCCTTCCATTTCTGGGTACCGGATGCCCACAGCCGGGCTATCACCTCGTCCTCCTGCATTCTCTCGGGCGTTGTATTCAAGGGGTATATTTTCCTGCTCATCAAAATTATCTATCAGGTGCTGGGCATTGATGTTTACCTTGCCAGCGGCGTGCAGAATATTCTGCTGGTGCTGGGCATCGGCGGCATGATCGTATGCAGCGTCTCCGCCATCCAGACTGGGCAGATTAAGCCCATGATTGCCTTCTCCTCCGCCGCCCAGATCGGCTATATCTACATGGGCCTCGGCATGGGCACCGAAACGGCCCTTCTGGCCGCCCTGTTCCAGATTTTCTCCCACGCACTGACCAAGCCCATGCTGTTCCTTGCCGCCGGTCGTCTGGTGGACGCCAACCATGGCCGCAAGGACTTCGCCTCGCTCCGCGGAGCGGGACATTTGGACCCGGTGGCAGGCGTTCTGTTCACACTGGGCGCCCTAAGCATGGTGGGTGTTCCTCTGTTTGCCGGCTTTATTCCCAAGCTCTATTTTGCCGAGGCCGCTCTGGCTCTTTCATGGCAGACCTGGCCCGTGCTGCTGGCGCTGGCTGTCTCCACGGTGCTGAATGTGCTGTATTTTCTGTACACAGCCGTGCTTTTGTGGATGCCCATGGCCAACCCCCATTACCAGCGTGTCACTTCCTGGATTCCCGCTATTCCCGCCGCAGTGCTGGCCGGTGCCAATCTGTTCTTCGGCCTGTGCTCTGGCCCTATTGCCAATCTGCTGCAGCAGGGGATGACCCTGTTCTTCAGATAATTCGGAAAGGAGAATATCATGATTTTATACGCCTTTCTTCTCCTTCCCCTTTTGCTGGGTCTTGCCTGCTTTCTGCTGCCTGATAAGAACCTTTCCCGCCTCCAGGCGGCAGCAATAGCCCTTGTGCAGGCTGTCGTGTGCGCGCTGGCCCTTGCATCCGCCGTAGGGGGCAATGCTTCCACCGGAACCCTGTACCTGACGGAGAGCCTCACCTTCTGCCTGTCAATGGACACTTTAAGCGGCTTTTTCTGCCTGCTGGTTTCTGTGTGCTGGCTGCTCAGCATTCCTTACTGCTCCGTATACATGACTCACGAGGAGCATCCCTCCCGCTTTTACGGCTTCTTGTTCCTCACCGAGTCCATGGTCCTTGGCGCGGCACTGGCAGCGGACCTTGTCACGCTGTATCTGTTTTTTGAGATGGCCACGCTGCTGTCCTTTCCTCTGGTGCTGCACAGCCAGACCAGCAAGGCGCTGCTGGGCGCCTCCAAGTATCTGTATTATTCTGTTGCGGGTGCGTTTATGGTGCTGTTCGGCATGGTGGTGCTTTCTCTCCGCCTGCCGCTGTCCTTCGCCCCGGGCGGCGCACTTTCCACCTCAACCCTCACCGGCACGGAGCAGCTGGCCGTTTTCTTTATCATCCTTGGTTTCGGGGCCAAGGCGGGCCTGTTCCCGCTGCACAACTGGCTTCCCTCTGCCCACCCGGTAGCTCCCGCCCCCGCCAGTGCCCTGCTGTCGGGCATCATCACCAAGGTAGGCGTCATCGGCATTCTGCGCACCATTTATTTTCTGGTGGGTCCGGAGGCTCTGCGCGGCACATGGGTGCAGACCACCTGCCTGATTCTGGCTCTTGTTACCGTGTTTATGGGGTCTTTTATGGGCTGCACGGAAAATGTTCTGAAAAAGCGTCTGGCCTATTCCAGCATCTCACAGGTTTCCTATGTGCTGCTGGGCCTGTTTGTCATGACGCCCACCGGCCTCACCGGCGCTCTGCTCCAGATTCTGTTCCACGCCGCCGCCAAAATCGGCATTTTTCTTGCCGCCGGCGCCATCATTTGTCTCACCGGCGTGCAGTCCATCGACCGGTTCCCCGGCCTCGGGCAGCGCCTGCCTGCCACCATGCTGTGCTTCACGGCTCTGTCCCTGTCGCTTGTGGGCATCCCTCCCTTCGGCGGCTTTCACAGCAAGTGGTATCTGGCCCTTTCCGCGCTGGATGGGCTAAGCGCTCCCCTTTCCTATGTGATCCCGGCGGTGCTGCTTTTCTCCGCCCTACTCACAGCCGGTTATCTCTTTCCGCCCATCGTGCGCAGCTTTTTCCCCGGGGCGGATTTTACTCCCCAGCCTCGTGTCTGTGAGCCTGCCGCCCTGCTGCTTCCCATGGTGGTGCTGGCCGTTTTTGTGCTGCTGGCAGGTCTTCTGCCGGGCTGGGCACTTTCTGCGGCGCAAACCGTAACGCAGAGCATCCTGTAAGGAGGATTGAGACATGAATGCATACTATCTGACGCTCCCCGTCCTCCTGCCTATTGTTTTTGGTCTTGTTGGCTTCGCGCTGCCCTTCCCGTCGGAAAAAACGCGCCGCCTGTGGTTCGGCTCCATCATCTGCCTGACCACGGTGCTGACCTGGGTGGCCATCCTCCGCTGCGGGGATGAGTCGGTGCATCTGGTGCGCTTTACCCAGCATCTCTCCCTCACCTTCCGGCTGGATGGTGCGGGCCGCCTGTTTGCGGGTCTTTCGGCCACGCTCTGGCCCTTTACCATGGTCTATGCATTTGATTACATGCGTCACGAGCAGCATCTGCCCATGTTCTGGGCCTTTTTCACGGTGGCCTTTGGCGTCACGCTTGGTATTGCCTTCGCCGGGAACATGCTCACCATGTACCTGTTTTACGAGCTTCTGACCCTTGCCACCCTGCCCCTTGTGATGCAGCAGATGACCTCCGCCGCCTTCAAAGCCGGCATTGAATACGCCGCCTATTCCATGACCGGCGCGGCCCTTGCCTTTATCGCGCTGGTGTTTCTCATTGCCAACGGCGCGCAGGACTTTGTCCCCGGCGGTCATTTTGCCGCCTACAGCGGCGATCTGACCCTTCTTCTGGCAGTGTTCGCCCTGTCCTTTGTTGGGTTTGGTGCCAAGGCCGCCATCTTCCCCCTGCATGCATGGCTGCCCAAGGCGGCGGTGGCTCCCACGCCTGTCACGGCTCTGCTGCATGCGGTGGCCGTTGTCAAGGCCGGTGCCTTCGCCTGCATTCGCCTGACCTACTATGCCTTCGGCACAGAAATCCTCCGCGGCACATGGAGTCAGTGGCTGGTCATGTCGCTGGCCCTTGTTACCGTGCTGTACGGCTCCTGCATGTCTCTCAAACGCCGTCACTTTAAAAAGCGGCTGGCCTATTCCACGATTTCGAACCTGTCCTACATTCTCTTTTCCGTGTCCTTGATGACTCCGGCGGGGCTTGCGGCAGCGTTCCTTCATATGATTGTCCATTCCGTCATCAAAATCATGGCCTTTTTCACGGCGGGCAGCGTCCTTCACTATTCCCACCGTGAGTATATTGACGAGCTGGAGGGGCTGGGTCGGCAGATGCCGGTAACCTTTGCCTGCTTCACCGTGGCTGCCTGCGCCCTGACGGGCATTCCTCCCTTCAACGGTTTTGTCAGCAAGTGGTACATTGCGCTGGCCGCCGTAAAAACCGGGCAGACATTGCCCCTTGTCGGCTTTGGCGTGCTGCTTCTGTCCGCCCTGCTCACGGCCATCTACATGTTCCAGATCGTCCTTCGTGCCTGGTTCCCGCGGCACGGTCTGGGCGTTTTCCCGGTGGAACAGGCCCATGAGGCCCGCTGGGAGATGACTGTCCCCATGGTGCTTCTGGCCCTTCTGTGCCTGGTCATGGGTCTGTTCCCCCAGCCTTTGCTTGATCTGATCCGGGAGGCGGTGACCACGCTATGATTTCTGTTTATCTTTCCATCCTGCTTCTGCTGCCTGTCCTTGTAGCCGTTTGTCTGGCACTTGGCCCGGAAAGCCCACGGTTTCAGGGCCGGCTTGCCATCCTTGCCACATTTCTGCCGCTGCTATGCATGGTGCTGCTGTGCTTTCGGGCTTCCGCTGAAACGCTGGCTTACCCTCTGGTGGGGCTGTCCTTCACCTTCGGCGGCTTTCAGAAGCTTTACGGCATGGTGGTCTGCTTTATGTGGTTTGTTTCCGCCCTGCTGTCACCTCAGTATTTCCGGGGGCACCACCACCTCAAGCGCTATTACTTTTTCTTTCTCATCTGCCTCAGCTTCACGCAGGGCGTTTTCCTGTCAGCAGACCTGTACACCACCTTTCTGTTTTTTGAACTTATGAGCCTCGGCTCCTATGTCTGGGTGGTACAGGAGGAAACAGACGGCGCACTGGCCGCCGGCCGCACCTATCTCTCCATCGCCGTGCTGGGTGGCCTTGTCACCCTGATGGGCCTGTTTCTGCTGTATCATCTCACCGGGACGCTGGCTCTCGATGAACTGGCGGCCGCCTGTGCCGCCGTGGAAAACCGCCGCGCCCTGTGGGCCGCCGCCGTCTGCATTCTCTTCGGCTTCGGTGCCAAGGCCGGTGTCTTTCCGCTGCACATCTGGCTACCCAAGGCGCACCCGGTAGCCCCTGCCCCCGCCAGTGCTCTGCTTTCCGGCGTGCTGACCAAGGCCGGTGTGTTCGGCATGCTGATTATCACTGCCCACATCCTGCCCTTTGACCATCGCTGGGGCGTGCTTGTTCTGGTGCTGGGCTGCATCACTATGGTGCTGGGCGCGGTGATGGCCGTGTTCTCCATCAATCTGAAGTTCATTCTGGCCTGCTCCTCTCTGTCCCAGATCGGCTTTATTCTGGTGGGTGTGTCCATGATCTGCCTGCTGGGCAGCCACAACGCACTGGCCGCCAACGGCACGGTGCTTTATATGCTGAACCACTCGCTGGTCAAGCTGACGCTGTTCCTGCTGGCCGGTGTCGTGTACTATAACACCCATCAGCTGGATCTGAACCGCATCCGCGGCTTCGGCCGGAGACGGCTCCTGCTGCATGTGCTGTTTCTGTTTGGGGCCTGCTCGCTGGCAGGCATTCCCGGCACGCTGGGCTATCTCAGCAAAACTCTGGTGCACGAGGCCGTGGTGGAGCTGGCCGTTGAAAGCGGCAGCGCCGCCATCACCGCAGTGGAGTGGCTGTTTCTCCTGTCCGGCGGCCTGACCGCCGCGTACATGACCAAGGTATATGTGGCACTGTTCTGGCAAAAAGCGCCGGAGCAGCTCCATTCACCGCAGAAATGGGGCGCACCCGCCTCGGTTCTGGCTCTGATTCTGGCCGCCGTACCTCTGCCGGTGCTGGGCCTGCTGCCCCACCGTCTGGCCGAGAAGATTTCCGGCGCTACCCTGTCCTTCACCGCCGGACATCCTTTCGACCATGCCATTCACTATTTTGCCTGGGCCAATCTGAAAGGCGTCGTTATCTCCCTGACCATCGGCCTTCTGGTATATCTGCTGTTCATCCGCCGCGTTCTGATAAAGGGCGGTGTCTACCGCAGCTGCTGGCCGGATTGGCTCAGTCTGGAAGACCGCGTATACCTGCCCATCATTTCCCTTCTGTTCCGTGGGCTGCGGGCCGTGTGCCGCGTGATCTGCGACAGTCTGGACCTGCTTGTTCTGCTCTGCCGGCGCACCTTCCTGCGGGATTGGCGCGAACGGATCAACGCCCACCCCTACAGTCAGACCGCCCGAGCCATTTCCCACCACATCAGCATCAACGAGGAGGAGGTGTCCGACCGCATCGCCTCTCTGTCTGACTTGACCGCCCGTATGACCAACAGCGTCTCCTTCGGCCTGCTGACAACCTGCATGGGTCTGTGCCTGATTCTGGTGGTGGCTCTGATTTTCGTTTTCGCCTGATGGCTTCCCATTTTCCTGCGATTTTAACCCGCGCCTCTGAAAAGAGGCGCGGGTTTCTTTATTGGCAGTTCTTTCGTATGAAAACAATATTTTTAAGAAACTTTTTGTGATTCTCTTAACAGACTCTTGTCATCAATTTGTCAAACACCCTGAAATCATTTCCAAAACAGCGCCTCCCCGCCGCTTTTTCTTTTCTTTTCCGCTTTACAAATTGTGAAAACTTTTTTCATTCTCTTAGTGCCATTATTTGATAATAACTTTATATTATGAGAACTATTTTCTATCCAATTGACATTTTCACATTTTTGTGCCATTCTAAACAAAAGCTGAAAAGGAGTGGATCGTTTTGAGCCGTTTGGACATCAAATCCCCCAGCAAAGCGGAAACCGTGGTGGAAAATCTCTACCGCGATATGGAGCGGCGCATCGCCGCCAGTCCCCCCGGCCTGTGTCCGGTGGATATGTCCCTGAACTTTTTGCGTCTCAGCCATGCCCAGACCTGCGGCAAGTGTGTTCCCTGCCGCATCGGCCTTGGTCAGCTCAGCCTTCTCATCGAGCAGGTGCTGGACGGCCGGGGCACCATGGATACCATCGCCATCATCGAGAAGACCGCCCGCAGCATCGTCAACACCGCCGACTGTGCCATTGGCCGGGATGCCGCCCGTCTGGTGGTAGACGGACTGGAGGGCTTTCGGGATGACTATGAGGAGCATGTCCTGCACCACCGTTGTCTGGCCGGACTGCGCTACCCCGTCCCCTGTGTAGCCCTGTGTCCCGCCGGGGTGGATATTCCCGGCTATATGGCTTTGGTGGGCGAAGGCCGCTGCGCCGACGCCGTGCGCCTGATTCGCAAGGACAATCCCTTCCCCACCGCCTGTGCCTATATCTGCGAGCATCCCTGTGAAGCCCGCTGCCGCCGCAACATGATTGATGACGCCATCAACATCCGCGGCCTCAAGCGCTATGCGGTGGATCACGCAGGCGATGTGCCTCAGCCCGCCTGCGCTCCCGCCACCGGGAAGAAGGTCGCCATCATCGGCGGCGGCCCCAGCGGTTTAAGTTGCGCCTATTATCTGGCTCTGATGGGCCACCATGTCACCGTGTATGAGGAGGCAAAGCAGCTGGGCGGCATGCTGCGCTACGGCATTCCTTCCTATCGCTTCCCCCGCCATTTGCTGGACGCCGAAATTGCCTCCATTCTCTCTCTTGGCATCGAGGTACATACCGGCGTCACCGTGGGAAAGGATCTCTGGATTGAGGATCTGGAAAAGCAGTATGATTGCGTCTACATTGCCATCGGCGCCCATCAGGATAAGAAAACCGGCATCCCCGGCGAGGACAGCAAAAATGTCATGTCCGCCGTGGAGATGCTCCGCGCCATCGGTGACGATAACCTGCCGGATTTCACCGGCAAAAAAGTGGTGGTCATCGGCGGCGGCAATGTGGCCATGGATGTTACCCGCAGCTCCATCCGTCTGGGCGCTGAGAAGGTTACCTGCGTTTACCGCCGCCGGGTGGAGGATATGACCGCTCTGCCCGACGAGGTGCAGGGTGCTATGGCCGAGGGCGCCGAGATTCTGTCTCTGGCCGCTCCGGTGCGCATTGAAGCCGATGAGGACGGCGTAGCCCGCGCTCTGTATGTCCAGCCCCAGATCATCGGCGAGGCCGATAAAGCGGGCCGTCCCCGCCCCGGCCGGGCCAACCTGCCGGAGCTCCGTCTCGAGGCGGACATCATTGTGGTAGCCATCGGTCAGGGCGTAGAAATTCAGGGCTTTGAGGAGGCCGGCGTGCCCATCAAGCGCGGTGCCTTCGTTGCGGGCCTGTCCGGTCAGGTGGGCAGCATGGATGACCTGTTTGCCGGCGGCGATTGCGTCACCGGCCCTGCCACCGCCATCCGTGCCATTGCTGCCGGCAAGGTGGCCGCCGCCAATATTGACGAGCACCTGGGCTTCCACCACGAGATTCGGGTGGATATTGATATTCCCACCCCCAAGCTTAATAACCGCGCGCCTCATGGGCGCATCAATACCACCGAGCGGGAGGCATGCCTGCGCAAATGCGACTTCGAAGACATTGAGTGCGGCCTGACCGAGGAGGGCGCCGTTACCGAGGCATCCCGCTGCCTGCGCTGCGACCACTTCGGCTTTGGAATTTTCAAGGGAGGGCGTGTTGACAAATGGTAAATCTGACAATTGACCGCCAGGCCGTTTCCGTGCCTGAGGGCACCACGATTTTAGAGGCTGCCCGCGCCGCCCACATTGACATTCCCACCCTGTGTTACCTCAAGGGCATCAACGAGATTGCCGCCTGCCGCCTGTGCATGGTGGAAATTGAGGGGTTTGCCCGCCTTGTCCCCTCCTGTGACAATGTGGTGTCCGAGGGAATGGTCATCCATACCAATTCTCCCCGTGTCCGCGAGGCCCGCCGGGTCAATCTTCGTCTGCTTTTAAGTCAGCACGACATCCGCTGCACAAAGTGTACCCGCAGCGGCAACTGCAGGCTCCAGAAGCTGACCAATGATTATAATCTGCTGGGCGAGCATTATGTAAAGGATCTCCGCAACATTCCCGATGACTACTCCAACCCTGTGGTGCGCATCGAAAACCGGTGTGTGCGCTGCATGCGCTGCATTCAGGTGTGCGAAAAAATGCAGACCATGAGCATCTGGGACCTGATGGGCACCGGTGCCCGCACCACCGTGGGCGTCAGCAAGGCCCGCAGTCTGGGGGCGTCCGACTGCACCTTCTGCGGCCAGTGCGTTACCCACTGCCCCGTGGGGGCGCTGCAGGAGCGGGACGATACCGGCAAGGTCTTTGACGCGCTGGCAAACCCCGATAAGATCACCGTGGTGCAGGTGGCCCCTGCCGTACGGGCCGCCTGGGCAGAGTATTACCATCTGGACCCCAAATTCGCCACTGCCGAGCGCATGGTGTCCGCTCTGAAGCAGGTGGGCTTTGACTATGTGTTCGACACAAACTTTGCTGCCGACCTGACCATTATGGAGGAGGGCAGCGAATTTCTGGAGCGCTATACCCACCGTGACCGGTACACCTGGCCCATGTTCACCTCCTGCTGTCCCGGCTGGGTGCGGTTCGTCAAGAGCCAGTACCCCCATTATGTGGGCAATCTCTCCACCGCAAAAAGCCCTCAGCAGATGTTCGGTGCCGTGGCCAAAAGCTATCTGGCGGAAAAGCTGGGCGTTGACCCCCGCAAGCTGTTCGTCATCTCCCTGATGCCCTGCATCTCCAAAAAGAGCGAGTGTGCGCTGCCCACCATGAAGGGCGATTGCGGCGAGCCGGATGTGGATGTGGTGCTCACCACCCGCGAGATCGTCCGGCTGTTCCGCGGCGAGCAGATCAACCCCGCCGCCCTTCCGGAAACGCCGTTTGACAGTCCCCTCGGCACCGGCACCGGCGCGGCCGTGATCTTCGGCTCCACCGGCGGTGTCATGGATGCCGCCCTGCGCAGCGCGTATTATCTGGTCACCGGCTCCAATCCCGATCCCGATGCCTTCCGGCAGGTTCGCGGCATGGACGGCTGGAAGGAAGCTTCCTTCACCATCCCCGGCGCCGGTGTGGTGCGCACCGCAGTGGTCAGCGGTCTGGGCAATACCCGGCGGCTCATGAACGCACTGGAGCGCGGTGAGGTATCCTATGACTTTGTGGAGGTGATGGCCTGCCCCGGCGGCTGCGCCGGCGGCGGCGGTCAGCCCATCCACGATGGCTGCGAGCTGGCTGAGCCACGCGGCGATGTGCTGTGGGGGCTGGACCAGTCCGCCCCGCTCCGCTTTTCCCATGAAAATCCGGAGGTAGCGGCTCTGTACCAGCAGTATCTGGGCCTTCCTCTGGGGAAAAAGGCCCATCACCTGCTCCACACAGACCATCACGGCTGGCTGATGCCCAGCGAGCAGACAGACCTTTGATGGCCTGTCGGTGCCGCGTTTCGAAGCGCGAAAAGGGTTCATAGCCGTTTCTCCCTTCAACCATGCAAA
>ERZ772867.1829-NODE-1829-length-22728-cov-4.826313_pt1 | contig 22728 bp, 22 predicted proteins | sample MGYA00511341_ERZ772867 | MGnify/ENA primary metagenome ERZ772867 (study PRJEB29015, sample SAMEA2737707) | human gut metagenome | biome: human gut; feature: human-associated habitat; material: faeces | place: China | collected 2012 ... | reverse complement strand
GAAAGACAATCGTTGTGCTGCTGCCCGACACCGGCGACCACTATCTCTCCACCCCCCTGTTTACAGAGTAAGTAAGAGGGTCTGCCCTGCAGAGAGTTTCGGGTGGGCATGTGTAACCCACCATGTACAACCACACAGGCGCAAAGCGATATGCTTTGCGCCTGTGTGGTTGTTTCTATGAGGAAAATCAGGAGAGATTGTGAATAGCCGAACCATTCCAAGCGGAGTGGAACGCTTCCCCCAGGGATTCGCTGATTGTGGGGTGCGGGAACACGGTGTTGACAATTTCTTCCGCGGTTGCCTCGGCTTCCATTGCAGAGGCAAACTGCGCAATCATCTCCGTTGTGTGAACGCCGTACAGGTGAACGCCGAGAATTTCACCCATTTCCTGCTCCACGATCACCTTAATCAGGCCATCGGTATCCCCTTCTACCAGAGACTTGCCGTTAGCATAAAGGGGGAAACGCCCCATCTTAATGCCATCGCCATATTGCTGGCGGGCCTGTGCCTCGGTGAGGCCCACGGAAGCAATCTCCGGAGACATGTAAATGCACGACGGAATCCGGTCATACCGCATGGTTTGATCCCCGCCGCAGATATTGGCCACGGCAATCTCCGCTTCTTTAAATGCCGTGTGTGCCAGCATGGCCTTTCCGTTGGCATCCCCTACCACATAAATGTTTGGCAGACTGCTGACCAGATGGGCATCACACACAAGCGCTCCCCTGTCCACGGCAAGGCCGATTTCCTCGGCTCCCAGGCCCTGCACCCGTGGCCGACGCCCCAGAGACATCAGGACAGACTGCACCGGAAGCTCATGCGTCTGTCCGTTCTGCTGGTAAAACACGGCATCCTTTCCGACGCGGGTTACCTTTGCACCAAGGCAAAAATCCACGCCGTCCTTCTCCAGACGCTTGCGGGCCATGGCAGCCACCTCCGCGTCCACCATAGGCAGAATTTCCTCAGCCATCTCCAGCACCGTGACCTTGCATCCAAACTGGCTGAAGACATAGGCAAATTCAATGCCGATCACGCCGCCGCCCAGCACCGCCAGCGATTGAGGAACCGTCTGGATGTCCAGCAGCTCGGTGCTTGTCATCATATTGCAGCCCTCGTCATAGGCAACGGATTTGGGAATCACCGTCTCAGAGCCGGTGGCAATGATAAAATTCTCGGAGGTAATCGTTTTTTCCTCGTTGACACGAATCGTGTGCGCATCCGTGAATACCGCCTTACCGTCTGTAACGGTTACGCCCGCCCCCTTCAGCAGGGAACGCACACCGCCAACCAGCTGGCTTGTCACGCCTTTTTTGCGCTTTTGCAGCGTGGCCATATCCACTGAGGCGCTGCCGCCGTCTATTCCGCTGACTGCGAACGAAGACGCGCGGCGAATCTGCTCCAGCAATTCTGCGGTTTTAACCATTACCTTAGTGGGAATGCATCCCACATTCAGGCAGGTGCCGCCCAGCTGTCCGTTTTCCACCAGGCAGGTCTTTTTCCCGGCACGACCAGCCAGAATGGCAGCCACATAGCCGCCGGGACCGCCGCCAATGACGGTCACATCAAATTCATAACTCATCGCGCAGTCCCCTTACATCAAAATCCGGACAGGATTTTCCAGCAGTTCTTTCATATACTCCACAAACTGGGACGCCAGCAGGCCGTCGATGATGCGGTGATCCACGGAAAGCTGAATGTTCATCATGGGCCGGATGGCAATCTGATCTTCTCCGTTCTCGTCCGTAATCACAACCGCCTTCTTCCGCACAGAGCTGACAGACAGAATGGCAGCCTCCGGCGGATTGATGATAGCTGTAAAGTTCTCGATGCCGAACATGCCCAGATTGGACAGGGAGAAGGTTCCGTCTCTGTACTCCGCAGGGGCGAGGCAACCCTCCTTGGCACGGGCCACCAGATCCCGCGTCTCCACTGCAATCTGCGTCAGGGTCTTATTCTGCGCATTCTTCACCACGGGCACAATCAGCCCGTTATCACCAGCCACAGCCATGCCCACATTGGTGCTTTCGTAGGTAACGATCTCGTCACCAATCAGGGCGGAGTTGATGCCGGGGAATTTGGTCAGTGCCCGGCTGGCCGCCTTAATCAGCAGATCGGACACAGCAATTTTCTGCTCGCCCTGTTCGTTGAGCATCTTGCGGAAGGCCGTAAGGTTTGTGGTATCCACAGAATCCGTGAAGTACAGATGCGGCGCCGTGAACTTACTCTGGGACAGGCGGTCGCCGATAATCTTCCGCACCCCCTTATAGGGTGCGGTGCCGGCAATGCGCTTGCTGTCACTGGAAACTGCGGCGGGAGCTGCCTTTGCAGCCGTTTCCACATCCCGCTTCATCACCTTGCCGCCGGTGCCCGTTCCGGCCACGGTTTCCAGCACCACGCCGGTCTTTTCTGCCAGCTTCCGGGCAAGAGGCGATGCCTTGATGTCCCGGGCGGTGATGCCGCCCTCATAGCCCGTTCCCTTAATCTGCGCAATGGAAGCCATGTCGTATTTTTCATCCGCGATCAGTTTGCGGGCCTTGGGCGTCAGCTTCAGGTCGCCTGCAGGCACGGCAGCCTCCTGCTCAGCCGGAGCAGAGGCGGGTTCGTCATCAAAATCAGCCTTTACGGCGGCATCCGGCGCCACATCCATTACATGGGCTTTCAGGGCTGCATCAGGGTCCTCCCCCGGTTCGCCCACCACCGCGATGGGCGTGAACACCGGGACAGTTTCTTCATTTTCAACCGCAATTTTCAACAGGGTGCCATCCTCGGTTGCGTCGATAGTTACAACACTTTTATCGGTGTGCACATCGAAAAAAGGTTCTCCCTTTTTCACGATGTCCCCCACCTTCTTGTGCCATCCCATCAGGCTGCCTTCTTCCTGTGTGAAGCCCAATTTGGGCATAATTATTACCTTTGCCATGGATTTTCCTCCTTACAGCAGCTTTTTCACGGCATCAAGAATCATATTCTCGTTAGGCACTACCAGCTTTTCCAGCACCGGGCTGAACGGCAGCGGAACATCCGGCGCGCAGCAGCGCATCATGGGCGCTTCCAGATCGTAGAACACTTCCGGCATAATGGAATATCCAATCTCACCGGAAATACCATAGCTGGTAAAGCCTTCATCCACCACCAGCAGCTTTCCGGTTTTCTTGACAGACTTGATGATGGTTTCCTTGTCCAGCGGCTTGATGGTACGGGGATCTATAACCTCGATGCTGACGCCCTCTTTTTCCATATGCTTTGCAACGGTCAGGCTCTTGCCCACCATATTGGAGGTTGCAACGATTGTCAGGTCAGTGCCTTCCCGCACCACGGCAGCCTTGCCGATGGGAATCAGCAGGTTTTCATCGGCGTCGTCCGGCATATCAAACTGCTGGCTGTACTGCATACGGTGCTCCACCACAACCACAGGGCTGTTGTCCCGAATGGCAGACTTCAGCAGTCCTTTTGCGGTATATGCATCGGAAGGCACAACTACCTTCAGGCCGGGGAAATAGGAAATAACGGAGTTCAGACTCTGGGAGTGCTGGGCTGCACTGGCGCGGCCCAGACCAATGGTGGTGCGCAGCACCATGGGAACCGGGCGCTGACCACCGGACATATAGGTGATTTTTGCCATCTGATTTACAATCTGATCCATGGCAACCAGCATAAAGTCAGAAAACATTACCTCGGCGATGGGCCGCATCCCGGTCAGGGCCATGCCCACACACATGCCCACAAAGCCGGATTCGCTGATGGGAGAATCCTTCATGCGCAGATCTCCATATTTCTCCCACAGGCCCGCATTCGCTTTCCATGTTCCGCCATTGGGACCTACATCCTCGCCAATCATCATGACCATGGGGTCACGGGCCATCTCCTCGTCCAGCGCCTCGCGCACTGCGTCTCTATAGTAAATTTTTCTCATGATCCTTGTCCTCCTTATTCGCAGAAGATGCCCTTCATCAGATCGCTCTCATCCGGATAGGGGCTGTCTACGGCGAACTTGCACGCTTCCTGAATTTCCTGCTCCACCTCGGCTTCGATTGCAGCAATCTCCTCCCCGCTCAGATACCCGGCTTCCCGGAACAGCTTCAGCGGATCGCGGCTTTTCCAGTATTCCAGCTCGCCCTCTTTCCGGTAGTTGCCGGGATCACCGCCATTATGTCCGTGCTGGCGGTAGGTCTTGCACTCCACAATAGACGGGCCGCCGCCGGAACGGGCCTTGGCCACAGCCTTGGAAACCGTGTCATACACCTTTTCCACATCGTTGCCGTCGATGGTATAGCCGTCAATGCCGTATCCCACGGCGCGCTTTGCCAGATCATGCTCTTTGGTCACACGGTCAATATCCACCGTAATACCATAGTGGTTGTTTTCAATGATATAAACCACCGGCAAATCCCACGCAGCGGCCATATTGATGCTCTCGTGGAAGGTGCCCTCGTTCGAAGCGCCGTCGCCAAAGAAGCACAGCACCACCTGATCGGTGCCCCGGTATTTGCAGCTGTAGCCCGCGCCGGTGGCAATGGGAATGCCGCCGCCCACAATACCGTTGGCGCCAAGAATGCCAAGACTCATATCCATGATATGCATGGAGCCGCCCTTGCCCTCGCAGTAGCCGGTCTTCTTGCCCAGAATCTCCGCCATCATACGCTTGACATCAGCGCCGCGTGCCACCAGATGTCCGTGACCGCGGTGGGTACTGCCGATGTAATCGTCCTTTCGGATGGCGGCACAGGCGCCAACGGCCACAGCCTCCTCACCGATATACAGGTGGGCCAGACCGGGCATCAGGCCCCGTTTGTAAAACTCAAACACTTCTTCTTCAAAGCGGCGAATCCGGAACATGCTGGCATACATGGACTGGGCCATTTCCTTATCCTTGATACTCATGTGTATTCTCCTTTTGCTTCATTCATTTTTCTGCGGCTGGCCGGCTGATTTCTCTGCCCGATGCCGCTCATACTCGGCCTTGGCCGCCTTATACCGGCGATAGCGCTTTGTTTCAGACCACGCGCACCCCAGAAAAATCAGCATGGCTGCAGCAGCCAAAATCCAATAAGTGCTGGACCGCAGCGCAAAGTGGACGGCAGCATACCCCCACAGGGCCGCACACAGATAGCTGCCAATCAGGCTATAGACAGGGCTGCGGACCTTCTTTTTCCAAACAGGCATGGTAACCTTCCTCCCTTTATCACCGGACACGGTGCTTATAAACGCTCTGCCCGCCGGCAGCACCGCCGGCGGGCAGAATACAACCGGATTATCTCTGAACGCGGCCGGAGCCGTCACCGCCCATCAGCTTTTCCACATCAGCCGCACTGGCGCGGTTGAAATCGCCGATGATGCTGTGCTTCAGGCAGCTTGCCGCCACGGCGAACTCCAGCGCCTGCTGGCGGTCGTCATAGGCTGTCAGGCCGTGAATCAGGCCGCCGGCAAAGCTGTCGCCGCCGCCCACACGGTCTACGATGTCCCGGATCTCATATTTTTTGGATTCGTAAAAGTGCTCCCTGTCATTCAGGCAGGCCGCCCAGCCGTTCCAGTCGGCACTGTGGCTTTCACGCAGGGTAATGGCGATCATCTGCATGTGCGGATAGGCCGCCAGCACCTTGTCACCCAACGCCTTATACTTGGCACGATCCAGCTGGCCGCTGGAAACATCTACATCCGCGCTGATTTCCAGAGACTTCTGCACATCCTCCTCGTTGGCAATGGCCACGTCCACATATTTGGCCAGCTCCCGCATGACCTCGCTGGCTTTCTTGCCATACTTCCACAGATTCTTGCGGTAGTTCAGGTCGCAGGAAACGGTGATGTTGCGGGCCTTGGCCTGCTTGACACTTTCCAGAGACAGCTCCATGGCGCTTTCGGAAATAGCAGGGGTGATTCCCGTGATGTGGAACCAGTCCACACCCTCGAAAGCTTTATCCCAGTCAATATCTCCGGGCTTTGCCAAGGCAATGGCAGAGTAAGCGCGGTCATACACCACCTTGCTGGGACGCTGGTTGGCGCCGCTTTCCAGATAGTAAATGCCCACACGGCCTTCGCCTGTAACAATGCGCGAGATATCCACCCCGAAGCGGCGCAGCTCTCCCTTGCAGGCTGCGGCTACGGCGTTATCCGGCAGCACCGTCAGGTAGCTGACATCCCGGCCGTAGTTGGCCAGAGAAACCGCCACATTTGCCTCGCCGCCGCCAAAGGTAGCCTCCAGCATGGGGGACTGGAACAGGCACTCCTGACCGGGGGATTTCAGGCGAAGCATAATCTCACCAAATGTCATAAACTTCATAGCGCAAGCCTCCTTACTTTTGAACCAGATGAATTGCAAACCCGCCAAATTCCTGTTTCAGGTAAATGGCCGTCATTTTGTCGCCCTTATATTTTGCAGTGGAAGGCTCCACAGCAAAGCCGCGCTTTTCCAGTTCGGCCACGGCGCGGGGCACGGAATTGGTGCGGATGGCAATATGGCCGCTGGCACCCAGATACGGCTTCTTCATAACCTCCACCGCTGTGCCGGCAAAGTTGGAGGAATTACCGGGCTTGACACCCAATCCAAACGCCTTATCCAGCATGCGGCAAATTTCCATAGACGCATTTTCATCCGACGCATTGATCCCTACATGGCCCAGCTCAAAGCCCAGCGCAACGGTGCGGGCCTGACGGCACAGCTCTGTAATCCGGTCAAAATTGTGGGCTGCAATATCCGCCTTGGTGCACAGCCAGCTGCCGCCCACCGCGTGAATAAAGGGAGCCGCCAGATACTCGCCCAGATTCTTTCCGTTTACGCCGCCGGTGGGAATAAACTTGATGCCGCCGAAGGGGCCGGACAGGGCCTTCATAGCATCAAGGCCTCCATAAACATTGGCTGGGAAGAACTTGACCACCCGCAGGCCATACGACATGGCAGACATGATTTCCGTAGGCGTTACGCAGCCGGGCGTCACGGCCACATCGTGCTCGACGCACCACGCCACAACCTCCTCATTGAAGCCGGGAGACACGATAAAGTTTGCGCCTACCTCGACTGCCTTTTTGCACTGCTCCAGCGTGATTACCGTACCGGCGCCCACCAGCATATCCGGGCATTGGCGGGACACGGCAGCGATGGAATCCGCCGCAGCAGCCGTGCGGAAGGTAATCTCCATAACATCCACGCCGCCTGCCAGCAAGGCCTGCGCCGTAGGCACCGCATCATCTGCATTTTCAAGAACCACAACGGGAACAACCGCTGCATTCCGGAGTCTTTCCAAACTGTTCACAAAGGATCACTTGCCTTTCAAATTTAGTATAGCTTAAAGATGATTCACCGGATAACGAACCGGCTGGCCGGTCAGCACATCAATCACATTCTGCGCCACCTTGGTCTTCAGCTCCTCCACACCTTCCATGGTGGAGTAAGCGGTATGATCCGTCAGCACCACATTATCCAGCCGGCAGAAGGGAGAATCTGCACCCAGAGGCTCATGGTTGTGTGTATCAAGACCGGCTGCCAGAATCCGGTGATTTTTCAGCGCATCCAGCAGGTCATCGTCATTGACCAGCGGGCCGCGGCTGACATTGATGAGAATCGCCGTCTCCTTCATCTGATTCAGTGTTTTCTTGCAGATCATACCGCTGGTTTCCGCGTTGGCGTGCAGATGCAGCGAAATAATATCAGATTTTCCCAGAAGCTCTACAAGCTCCACCTTGCGCACACCGATCTTGCTCAGTTCCTCTGCGCTGAGGTAGGGATCATAGGCCAGCACCTCCGCCAGACCAAACCCGCTGACCTTGCGAATCAGTGCTCTTGCAATCCGACCGGCCCCAATCACACCCAGCGTCTTGCCTTTCAGGCGGAAGCTGGTGGCCTGCAGGTTCCATGCTCCCTGACGCACCATGCGGTCGCGCATGGGGATATGGCGCAGGCAGGACAGCATCAGCGCCAGCGCGTGATCGGACACATCCTCCATGCAGTAATCCGGCACATTGGTCACCTGAATGCCCGCTTTGGTAGCCGCATCCAGGTCCACATTCTCATACCCTACGCCATAGCGGCTGATAATCCTGCACTTCTTCAGGCCCGCGATGGCTTTAGCCGTCATAGGGGCCAGATCCAGCAGCACCGCATCCGCCTGACCGCACTGGGCGATAAGATCCTCCTCTGTGCTGCAATTACACAGGCGCAGCTCGGCGTCAATACCCGCCAGCATTTCCCGCTCAATGTCATACGACGCATGCCGCTCGTCTGACACACAAACCAGATATTTGCTCATATCATCCACTCCCTCACTTATTTCACAAGATAACCGCCGTCGCAGGGAATAATGGCGCCGTTAACATAGTCCGAAGCGGCAGAGGCCAGAAATATCGTCAGCCCCTTCATATCCTCTCCGGTGCCCCAGCGGCCGGCAGGAATGCGGTCACTGATCTCCTTGAATCTGGGATTTTGGGGGTCCGTAAGGGCGGCATTCATCGGCGTGTCCATATAACCGGGGGCAATGGCGTTTACGGTGATGCCATACCTAGCCCAGTCGTTGCACATGGCCTTGGTCAGCTGGGCAATACCGCCCTTGGATGCGGAGTAGGCCGGAATGGTGCTGCCACCGAAGTAGCTGCACATGGAGGCAATATTGATAATCTTGCCGCCGTGTCCCTGACGAATCATCTGCTTGCCGGCCAGACGGCTCAGCAGGAAAGGCGCGGTCAGGTTGACATCTATTACCGCCTGCCAATCCTCCAGCGAAAAGTCCTCGCTGGGAGCACGCCGTTGGATTCCCGCTGCATTCACCAGCACATCAATCTCGCCGCCCAGCAGCTCCAGCGCCTTGTCGAAGCAGCGCTGAATATCCTCCGTGCTGGCCAGATCGCACTGCAGGCCATGGGCCTTCCAGCCCTTGGCGCAATATTCCGGGGCCAGTGCCTCGCACCGTTTGGAGGCGCCTACCAGCACCACCTCGGCTCCTGCCTCCAGCAGTCCTTCAGCCATGCCTTGGCCCAGGCCGCCGCTGGCGCCGGTAAAAATCACTTTTTTGCCTGTTACATCAAACAAATTCATACAAATACACCTCGAATTCGTTCTATTGACCACGGCCCGCAGGCCGTTTTGTCCACTTTTTAAAGGCTCTGCTCCAACGCATGCAAATAGTGCATGGACTTTTTCAGATCCTCATCAATGCCCTCTTTTACATAGCTGCGCCAGATGCGGTGGTCATTCGCCCACACGCCGAAGGGGTGGGAAAAGCACTCCGTGGCCAGAGCGCCGGTATACCCCGCTGCATGCAGCGCCAGCAGAATCTCCCGCCAGTTGATATGGCCCATGCCGGGCAGCTTGCGGTTGTTGTCGCAGGCATGGACATTCACAATCCGGTGGCCCGCCTGCACAATGGCGGCAGCCAGATCGTCTTCTTCAATATTCATGTGGTATGTATCCAGATGCAATCCCACAGCAGGGCTTGCGACCATATCCAGAAAAGCAAGCCCCTGAGACACCGTGTTGAGCATACTGTTTTCATACCGGTTGCACATTTCCAGTCCCATGCGCACGCCACAGGCCTGCGCCGTCTGCGCCATCTGCTGCACGGCAGCGGCACTGTGCTCCAGTCTTTTCTGGCGGGTACTGTTGTCCACCGGCACACCGGGCTTCACCGTGGAACCGTGCAGCATGCCGCCGATGACGCTTCCCTCCATCTCCGCCACCAGTTCGATGTTGCGGCGGATGGCATCCACGCCGCGCTGGCGCTGCTGCGGATCGTCCGAGGACACATCCCCGTCTGCGGGGAGTGAGGTGCAGAAGGTATAGGTCAGGTCCAGTTCATGGGCCAGCGCCACAATTTCGCGGCGGATGGCCTTATCCTGCTTGACAAGACGCATGGAGGAAAGCTCTACATGGTCCGCCCCGCAGCCTTTGGCGCGGCGCAGCGTGCCAAGCCAGTCCACGCCGTTTTCATAGGGAAAGTACGCGTAAAAAACGCCAATACGCATGGTTATCTCTCCTGTCAGAATATACTTCGGGGCGGGCAGAAAACGATCCCTTTCTGTGCCGCAGCGTCAGGCCGCAGCCTGAACACGGCCAATATTTCATCGTTTTTCTGCCCGCCCGCAAAACGCATCACTTATGCAAGGGCGATTTCAAAGCCCAGCACGCCGGGCAGCCATGTGACAATCTGGGGGACAAAGGTAATAATGAACAGGGCCGCATAGGATATGATGATAAACGGCCAGAAGGACTTGACCACCGCGCCGAAGGGCCGCTTGCCCACATTGACGGCGGTGAACAGAACCAGACCCACGGGAGGCGTCAGCAGGCCGATGGTCAGGTTCATAATGGTGACCATGGCCAGATGTACCGGGTTCACGCCTACCATGGTCAGCACGGGCCCGATGATGGGCGCGAACAGAATGATAGCCGCACCGGTATCCATGATCATGCCTACGAAGATATAGAACACATTCACAATCATCAGCAGCACATACTTGTTGGAGGAAATGCTCATCAGCAGCGCCGCAATTTCATCCGGCACCTTTTCAATGGCAGCCACCCAGGAAAATGCATTTGCAAACGCCACAATCAGCATCAGGTTGCCCACAGACTTGCAGGCGTTCCACAGGCACTCCTTCAGATCCTTCCACTTCATGTTGCGGAACACCACAAAGCCAAGGATCAGCGCGTACAGCACGGCGATGGCGGCCGCCTCGGTGGCGGTGACCTTGCCGGACAGGATGCCGCCGATGATGATCACAGGCAACATCAGGGTGATCAGACCGTCCAGGACGATCTTCAGCACTTCCTTGAGGGTATACTTCTGGGTATCCCGGGGGAAGTTCTTCTTTTTACGGATGCACAGCACATAGATGATCTGGGTCAGGGCGATCAGGATGCCGGGGCCCACACCGCCCATCAGCAGGGCGCCTGCGGACAGGCCCATCACACCGGCATAAATCATCACGGTGGTGGAGGGCGGAATCAGCGGGGCCTGCAGAGAGGAGCCTGCGGAAATGGCAATGGAGAAATCCCGGTCATAGCCCTGCTCGGTCATGGCGTCAATCTCGATGGCGCCCAAACCGGACACATCCGCGATGGCGGAGCCGGAAACGGAGCCGAAGATGGTACTGGCAATGATATTCACGAAGGCCAGACCGCCGCGGAAGCGGCCCACAAACAGACGGGCGAAGTTAAACAGCTTGCTGGTAAGGCCGGTCTTGCCCATGATCTCGGAGGCGAGAATGAAAAACGGAATGGCCAGCAGCAGGAAGTTGTTGACGCCGGTGATGGAACGGTTGGGCAGAATCTCCAGATACTGGGGATCTGCCAGCAGGATATAAAATGCGGAAGACAGGCCCATGGAATAGGCCACGGGGATGCCGAGGCAGACCAGAATGATCAGCACCAGCACAGCAATACCAAAATTTATCATAGGGTCTCACTCTCCTCCTCAGGGTCAGTCAGGAAGATGCCGCCGGCGGAAAGCATCTGCAGGAAGGTAATAATCATTCCCACAAACACAGCCGAACGCATCAGGAGCATGGGCAGCTGAGAGGAGGGGCCTTTTTCGTGGACGGAAACGGTGGTAAACACGATTAGGGACTTGACAGCGAACACGCCCACGAAGCCCAACATACACAGCTTAGAAATTACGCTGATAACTTTCTGTACTTTAGGGGACATTTTGCTGGTAAAAATATCAATGCGGGTATAAGATGAAGATTTGGCGATATGGGATGCGCCAAGGAATGTCAGCCAAACCAGCAGCCAACGGGCGATTTCTTCCGTCCACGGCAGCGGCTTGATAAAGGGCAGGTAGCGTCCGGCGACCTGCAGCAGCACGCACAGCACCACGCAGATCATCATAAAGATCAGGAGTTCTTTTACAACGCTATCCACAAAGTCCATGAACTCCTGATAGGCATTTCTTTTCTTTTTCTTCTTGTTCAAAATTCCAGCCTCCATTTACTTTGCGTCCTTAGTTAGCCGCGGCGGGGCGGAAATCCGCTCCGCCGCGGCTTTTGCAAAAAGTCATCTCAAAGGATTTGCCTTTTCTGCGAACAGGAGCGGTCGGCTCAGGCCTCCTCGCCCTCGTCCTTCTTCTTATTGCGGGTGATGGCAAATACGGCAACCAGAACGGCAACCACGGCCACACCGATGGCAATGTAGGTGACGGTATTCATGGAGCTGGACGCAGCATTGGTGGTATTCGCGTCGGCCTCGGTAGCCTCACCGGCCTTAACAGCGTCAACAGCAGCCATGAACTTGTCCACGGTCTCGTCGCCGATCTGCTCCTTCATCCACTGGATGACGGGCTCCTGGCAGGACTTGAAGGATTCCTTCTCCTCAGCAGTGGGGCTGTAAACCTCCATGCCGTTCTTGCTCAGAGCTTCCAGAGCCAGAGCCTCATTGGCGCAGTTGGTGCCGCGCATGGCATAGGTAGCGGTGGTGCCGGCCTCGGTGACGATCTTCTGTAGGTCAGCAGGCAGCTTGTTGAAGAAGTTGCTGTTCATGTACAGGAAGATGGAGGAAATGGCGTGGCCGTCCAGAATGTAGTACTTGTTCACTTCATAGAAGCTGCCGTTGAAGGTGGTGCCGGGAGAGTTCTCCTGACCATCCACAACACCGGTCTGCAGGGCGCTGTACAGCTCAGAATAGGCCATGGGGGTGGCGGAAGCGCCGAAGGACTCCAGCATCTTGGTGTAGATGGGGGACTCCATGGTGCGGATCTTCAGGCCGGCCATGTCACTGGCGCTGTGCACAGGCTTCTTGTTGTTGGAGAAGTTACGGAAACCGCCGTTGTCGGCGCTGGCCAGAGTCTTCAGGCCCAGCTGAGCCTCGATGTCTTTGTACACGGCTGCCATGTATTCGCTGTCCAGCATGGCATAGTACTCGGCACGGTTGTTGTACAGATAGGGAATGGACATTGCCTGAATTGCGGGATACAGGGTGGCGGTTTCACCGTCGCCGCCCATCACGCACTGCAGAGTGCCCTGCATGCACTGCTGCAGCGCTTCCTGTGTGCTGCCCAGCTGGCCGGAGGGATAAATCTCGACCTTGATACGGCCGCTGGAGTTGCTTTCGCAGTAGTTCTTGAACGCCAGGCAGCCGGTGTAGATGAAGTCCAGCGCCTGAAGCTCGCCGTAGTTGTTCTGAGGTGCATTGCCGCTGTAGATCTTGATGGTGTAGGTCTCATCCGCTGCAAAGGCGGTCATGGGCAGGCAGCTCAGCGCGATAACCAGCGCTGCCAGCAGAGACACAAGTTTCTTTGCTTTCTTCATGCTTGATTCTCCTTTTTTGTTTTGCGGCTCCCGCGTCGATGCAGGATACCGCTTTGATTTATATAGCATACAGCTTGTCCGGCGCGTCTCTCCTTCTAATTCTTCCCGAAGCGCCGCTCAGACTGTAAACTATCACTTTCCCGGCGGAGGACTGCGCTCAGTCCCCCAAGCCATCCTGCGGAGAGGCATAGACATTCTCCGCTGTTTTTATCCAGCCGCCGCATTCCGGAGCGGCGCCAAGCTTTTCCCAGCCGCTGCGCGCTCGCCTCAGAAGCACCTCGGCGGAGGCAATGTTCTGGTTTCCTGTCTCGATCCGGCAGGCTGCCGCGCCCGTGGCCAGATGAAGACAATCCTCCGGCCCGCAGCCGTCCATCATTCCGGCCAAAAAACCGGCGATTGCCGTGTCGCCCGCCCCGTTCGCCGAGCAGAAGTGATTCGGGCGATAGGGAAGCTCTAACAGCTCTCTGCCATACCAGCAGGGGGACAGGACCGCAGACAGGCGGCCAAAGGATGCAAAGGCCTCCTCCTGCGCTGTGCGCAGATAAATTCCTTTTTCTCCCAGCTTGATGCCAAAGACCTTTGGCCCCATGGCCAGCACCTCATCCGCCAGATCCGGCAGGATGGACAGGTCAATATACTTGATGGCATAATCCGCACCGGCCTGCTGCAAAATGTCCATGTAATATGCCCGGTGCAGCAGCAGAAGCAGCTCCTCCAGACTGGGCAGAAACACATCTACATAGGGCAAAACCTTCTGCAAAATTGTTTTCCAGTCAGCCTGCGCTGATTCGCTGGTTAGACCCGGCAGGCTCAGATCCATGGATGTGGTCAGGCCCATCTGCTTTATCCCGCGATAAAGGTCCCGCAGCGTCTCGCCGCCGTCGCTGTACATACAGGTCATTCCGGTGGGATAACCGAAGTGAAACAAATCACAGCTTTTTGCCACATCTGCCGAAATATCCGGCAGCGCATAAATCTGCGACGCGCCGCGCCGGTGCCAGAAGGTGCGGTCGCTGCCCTCAGGCGTTACCACGATCGTGGCGGAGGACGCATAGCCCTTCAGTTCCTTCAGCTGCACCGCCGCGCCGGACTCCTCCAGCAGCCGCCGCACTACCCCGGCCAGCGGATCATCGCCCACCTTGCTGCAAAGAATCGTCTCCGCTCCCAGACGGTGCATGGCGATTCCGGTGTTGGAAACGCACCCACCCAGAATAAACCGGATGTCCGGAATGTAGACGGTTTTTCCCTCCATCAGGATTTCATCCCGGCGGCAGGTGGCCGGTGGAAACTGCGGAATCATGTCCAGCGCCACCGTGCCAGCCACCATAGCCCGTCGCCTCATGGTCAGGCCCAGGCCTTTCCGGAGGAATGCAGAGCCTGCATATACTCGCGCAGGCGGCGGACCACAGCGTCCTTGCCATGCTTCAAAAGAATCGAATAGTCGATTTCCGGATTCTCCTGCAGCTCCTTCCGAACCTGCTCCCGGGCTTCAATCAGAAGTTCCGTGTTGATGTTCAGCTTGCGGATTCCCAGCTCGGAAGCGCGGATCAGATTCTCCATGCCAGTGCCGGAACCACCGTGGAGCACCAGCGGAACCTCCACCATGTCGTAAATTTCCTTCAACCGGTCAAAATCCAGCTTGGGCGTTCCCTTGTACACGCCATGGGCGGTGCCCACAGCCACGGCCAGCGCATCCACCTGCGTTTCCTCGGCAAAGCGCTTGGCCATCTCCGGTTCGGTCAGGCCGTCTGCTACGCCGTTTTCGGTGTAATCCTCGCCCTGACCCACATGGCCGATCTCCGCTTCCACGGAAATACCCAGTTCGTGGGCGATCTTCACAATTTCCTTGGTGCGGGCCACATTCTCCTCGTAGGGACACATGGACGCATCAATCATGACGGAGCTGAACTCCTTCTGGATTGCCAGCACCAGCTCATGGTAGCTTTTGCCGTGATCCAGATTGATTCCCACCGGCACAGTGGCCTCCTGCGCCATCTGGCGCGCCACAACCGGCAGATATTTTTGCAGCTGCGGATCTTTCAGCCGTGACTCGCCAATGGCGATAATCACCGGGGCCCGCTCGGCCTCTGCCGCTTCCACAACGGCGATGAGCGATTCCAAATTGAATACATTGGGAGCCAGGACTGTATAACCGCCCTGTTCAGCATGCTCCAGAAGCTGCTTCAATGTAACATACATGATTTAATCCCCTTTTACTTTCCCAGAACACCCTTGATGTAGGCTGCAATCTCCTCGTCCTTGCAATTGGCAAAGAACATCTCGGGGAAGCTTTCCTCTGCGATAGCACCCTTGAGGAATTCCTGATCTATATTCTTCAAAATATCAATGAACTTTGTGTGGGTAATTTCCTTGACCTGCATCAGAATCTTGCGGTTGCTCTGCTCCGCTGCCGCCCACTCAGGGGGATAGCCTCCGCCAGGCTCCGTGCCGAACAGCTTTTCAAAAACATACTGCAGGTTCACCTCAGCGCCCCAGCCAAACTGGAAGGCAAAAGGCATTGCAACGGCGTTGCCGTTATTGACCTGAGAAAACAGATATGCATCGCAAGGATCGTTGACGCGGCCGCACATAACGCCCGGAAAAGCGTTGCATGCCAGCGTTGCTCCCATGCCCGTTCCGCAGCCCGTGATAACAAAGTCCGCGGCGCCGGAGTTCAGCAGCAGTGCCGCCAGCAGGCCCGCCTGCACATAGGTGCGCTGATGCACATCCTCCGCCGAGTAGCGGCCATAGTTGTAGCAGGTATGGCCCATAGGTTCGACAACCTTTTTCAGCGTTTCAAAAATCAGTTCATTTTTGGGGGCCTGGCTGTTTTCATTGATCAATGCAATCTTCATTGTCATTACTCCTTTTCTGGCGACTACAGGGAAAGCAAATTTTCAAATTTTAGAAAGCGCTTTCATTTCTGTTAAAAAAAATATACCACTTCGGAAAGATTTCGTCAACTTGGCAAAACAGAAATTTTTGTCAGCAGTTTTCGTCAGTATCGCCAATTTTATTCCCCCATTTTCAGTCGCTTATCTCTGTCAGCCTTGTTTCACCGAATATTTCCTGCCATGCGTCATCGAAGAAGCGCACAGCCTTGGAGATGGCCGGTTCCTGCAGGGCCTGCTCCAGCAGCTGGGGATTCAGTGTCACGCTGTGCGCTCCAGCCCGGCACACCCGCCTGACTTGATCCATATTCTTGATATTGGCCGCCAGCACCTCTGTTTTCAGGCTTTCTTTTTTCACCGTTTCCGCCAGCATGCCAATTATTTCCTCGCCGTCTGTGCCAAGATCGCACATCGTCTCGTAATACGGTGCAATAAAATCCGGCTCCAGCTCCAGCGCCAGCATCGCCTGCACCTGCGTGACCACGGCCGTGGCAGTCAGCCGGACGCCCTGTGCTTTTAGATATTTCATGGCTTTCATGCCGTCCGGCGTCACCGGCACCTTGATGCTGATGTCCTCATCTACCATCTGCCGCATGTACATAGCCTCGCGAATCATTTCCTCACTATCGTGCGACACCACCTGCATGTGCAGGCTCTTGTCCGGGCCGATGCACTGGCGGATTTCCCGGAATGTTTCAAAAAGGCCGCTGCGGATCCCAGCCTTACGAATCAGCGCCGGATTGCTTGTAACCCCGGTATACGGGATCATGTCTCTGTACTGGCGGATCAGCGTCAGGTCCGCCGTATCAAGCATGAATTTCACGGTAATATCCTCCATTCAAAAACAATTTTTCACAAAATCAAGGCTTTCCTTCAACATCCGATTGCGTTCTTCCATCGAAGCATCCTGAATAAAGTCCCGCCACAGCCGGGAATTGTAAGAGGTCTGGCCCAAAAACAGCAGGATGGGTTCCATTGTAACCGAGCCTTCATAGCCCGTTTCCCGCAGCGCTCTTCCCATGCTTTCCCAATTCACCCGGCTCCCCGGGGTCGGAAGACGGCGATTCGGCTCGCTGACATGGAAATGGCCTATGTACCGCCCCGCCGCTTGAATTGCTTCCTCGAAGGAATCCTCCTCGATATTCATATGAAACACATCCAGCAGCAGCTTCAGTCTCTCGCTGCCAACCTGCTTGCAATAGTCCACACCCTCGGCTGCCGTGTTAAGCATATAGTGCTCAAAACGGTTGATTACCTCCGCATACAATGAAACGCCGCAGGATTCCGCCAGCGGCATAACCCTGCGCATGCTTTCAATGCTGCGCATGGTGCGCTCATACTTGATCTGTTTGTCAATCATGTCCCGCTCGTAGGGGTGTGGCCATGTGGAATAAACAATGCCCGCTACTGCGTAGCTTCCCAATTCCGCCGCCCCGCGGATCAGTCCGGACAAAAATTCAATGCCCCGCTGCCGCTGGTCCGGGTCCGGGGAGCTAAGCTCCGCTCCCGCTGGATATTTACATGTGAGAAGCGTGTCGATTTCCACCCGGCGAAGGGCTCGCCCCAGGCGTTCCATTACACCCACATCTCCGCTCAGCACGCAGGGGGGCGGTCCGATTTCCAGCGTCTGTGCCCCCATGTCCCTTGCCATTTGCGCAAAAAGCGGAATCTGCTCCGGTGAATACAGGCCGTCCCAGGATCTGAAATGCAGACCGTATTTCATTTTCACTCACTTTCCCGGCAATGCCGCAAGCTTATTTCAGGTCTGCGCCGCACTCGGCGCAGGATCCTCTGTACATGGTAATGCAGTTCAGTTCCAACCTTCTGCCGGGCACCTCTCTGCCTTCGATCTGGCTGATTAGCATCTGCATGGCTTTTTCACCCTTTTCATAGCTGGGCTGCCACACGCTGGTCAGTGGCGGGACCATATAGGAAGCCAGCGTCGTGTCGTCAAATCCTACCACGGACAGATCCTTCGGTATGGACAGACCGCAGTCCTTGGATGCCTTGTAAATTGCCATTGCAACAGAGTCGTTGAATGCGATAATTGCGCTGACCCGGTTCGGGAGATACAGCATATGCTTGGCAAGCTGCTCGGCCTTTGCCTCGGTCAGGTTTTCGCAGAACTGCACCCACTCGTTTTCCACCGTAAGGCCCGCCTCCTGCATCGCCCGGCGATAGCCTTCCACCCGGTCTGACGCCGAGGTATATTCCGGGGAGCTTGTGATAATGCCGATTCGTTTATGTCCCAGACCAATCAGATAATTCGTCACGCTGAAAATCGCCGCCTGATCATTGATGTCCACCTGGTATACCTCTTTGTCCTCATGGTAGCTGCCCACCAGAACGAAGGGCACCTCGTGCTGCTTCAGCAGCGGCATCAGCGAACTGTTTTTCTTCACGCCCATCATCACAAAGCCGTCCACTCTCTGCTCATAAAACAGATTATCAAGCTCCGTTTCCGTGTCGCATATATCCAGCAGCAGGCGATACCCGGCCTCCTTGGCCGCCACACTGATTCCCAGCAGCGCATTGGAGTAGGTGTCATTCAGGAAGAAATATTCCGGCCGGTGATTGATCAGCACGCCAATCATTTTAGACCGCTTCGCCGGCAGATCTCTGGCCGACGCCACAGGCCGGTAATTCACGCATGCAGCCTCTACCCTCCGCCGGGTACTCTCGCGCACCTTGGCGCTGCCATTGATAACGCGGGACACCGTGGAAATGCTGACCCCCGCTTCCCGCGCCACATCATAAATGGTTTTTTTGTCCATAATTCCATTCAACTCCGACATGTTAATATATTTTTCGATTTATCATTATTTGCGATACACAGTCATTATATCATCTGAGGTCAAAAAAACAACCCTATCTTTTCATTTCTTTCATTGAACTTTCATATTTTCATGATATAATGAAACGAAAGCTTTTCCGGTCTGTCCTGCTGCTCTGCCGGCTTATAAATGGAAGCGAGGTTTATCTCCCATGTCATTTTCCACCACAATGTCTGTTCAGCTGCAAATGGCCCTGATGATGGGGGTCGGGCTTCTTATGCGGAAGCTGCATCTGCTCGAAAAGAGCGGCATGACCTCTCTGACTAATATTCTGGTACACATCCTGCTGCCCTGCAACATTCTCTATGCGGCACTGCAAATGGATCACAGCGCCTTATCCGCGCTTTTGTGGGTGTTTTTCATCAGCATCGCTCAGCAATCTTTCACCTATGGCATCAGCCTGCTGCTTTGGCGCCGCTATCCGCGGGAAAAGAAGGCCGTCCTGCGGTATTGCCTTCAATTTTCCAACTGCGGCTTTGTAGGGCCGCCGGTAGTGCAAAGTTTTTTCGGCGCCGCCGCGCTGGTTTATTCTGCCATTTATAATGCGCCCATCAACTATTTCCAGTGGACAGTGGGGTGTGCGCCCTTTATGGGCGGCGCCAACTGCTCCCGCCGGGAGCTTTGGCGGCGCATCCTGCTGCACCCCTGCGTTATTTCCGCCTGCATTGGTATCCTTTTCATGTTCATTGCCGTGCCGGTTCCCGCCTTCATCGAAAACACCCTCGCCTCCTTCAGCAATTGTCTGGCCGGTTTATCCATGCTGCTGGTCGGCGGTATTCTGGCTGACGCAAATGTCCGCGGTCTGTTTCAGCGGGATGTGGTGCTTGTCTCCCTGTTCCGCACACTGGTTGTTCCGCTTGTCATCGTTCTGTGTACGCTTCCGCTGCCTGTTCCCGCCTTTGCAGTGCGCACCTCAGCTATGCTGGCCGGCATGCCTATCGGCAGCATGGCTGCCATTCTGGCCCTGAATTACGACTGCGATGATGTCCTTGCCAGCAGCTGCATTGTTTTTTCCACCGTCCTGTCCCTGTTCACCATCCCTGTTGTTTATTACGGAACCATGTTCCTTGCCTGAAAAATGCCGCCCGCAGGCTTCCCTGCAGGCGGCATTTCACATCTCCCTCAGATTATATAATCTCCCCCCTGCGGCGCATCCAGCAGGTCAGCAAGGGTAATTCCGGAAAAATACTGGCGGGTCAGGTCATAATACCCCTGCCAAACCGGCAGCGTGGGGCATTCCGCCGCCCGGGAGCAGGGCGCCGCTCCTTCCTGCAGACAGGCCACCGGGGCAAGACTGCCCTCCGCCAGCTGCAAAATCTCCCACAGGGGATAGGCGTCCGGCTCCCGGGTCAGGCGATAACCCCCGCCGATTCCGTGAACGCTGTCCACCAGCCCCGCTTTTTTCAGCACCGGCATCATCCGTTCAATATATTTCAGGGAAATCTCCTGTCGGGCAGCCACATCCTTCATGGGGATGAAGCCGCTGCCCCGGTGCTGGGCCAGGTCCAGCAGAATGCGTACAGAATAGCGCCCTCTTGTGGAAATCATCTTTCTACCTCCCTATGCTCCTTTGTCTGTATGCTGCCGCAGTGCAGACGCCGCAGCCGTTTTACTTATTATACCACCAACCCGGTAGGCACATCAATCATCCCCGGTGATTTTTTTCGCAAAAAAGCAGATCCCCCTTTTCGGGAGGATCTGCTCTCGTCATTTTTCCGTGTCTTACCCCCACAGGGCCGTCAGCATGGGAATAATCTGCTTCTTTCGGGACATCACGCCGGGCAGGAACAGCTCGTTGTCCTTGGGCTCCAGCGAGAAAGCGTTACGGATGGTGTCGTCACTGCCAAGATACAGCAGGTTCGTTCCCTCCCGCAGAACATCGGTAATCATCAGAATCACCATGTCATAGTGATTCTCGTCCCGCAGCTTCTGCAGCACATCCATAAACTCCGCCTTGCGGCTCATCAGCTTCTCGCCGTCCAGGCAGGTAATCTGTCCCACGCCCAGCACCTGCTCGGCAATATGGAACTCCTTGAAATCCGCCGTGACCATCTCCTCCGCCGGTTTGTTTTCGGACACAGAGGCAAACAGCTCCCGTCCAATCTCCTTGATGGACACATTGGCAATGCGGGCCAGCCATTCCGCCATGGCAATATCCTTCTTGGTGCAGGTGGGAGACTTGAACATCACCGTATCAGACAGAATGGCCGCCGCCATCAGCCCCGCCATACCGGCCGAGGGCAGCACACCGTGCTCCTGATACATGTCGCCGATGATGGTGTTGGTGCTGCCCACGGGCTCGTTGCGCACGCGGATGGGCTGAGAGGTCTGAATATCAGCAAGCCGGTGGTGATCGATGATCTCCAGAATTTCCGCCTGATCCAGCCCGGGCACCGACTGGGCCACCTCGTTGTGGTCTACCAGCACCACGCGCTTGCGCCGGGGGCGCAGCAGGTGATACCGGGACAGCGCGCCCACAACCTTTTCATGCTCGTCCAGCACGGGATAGCTGCGGTAACGGCTTTTCAGAACCACCTCGCGCACATCGTCGATGTAATCCGTCAGGTGGAAGCACACGATATTTCCCCGCTGGCAGGGGCGGGAAATGGGAATCGCCTGATAAACCATGCGGGACACGCGGCTTGCGTCATGGGGCGTGGAGATGATGCATGTCTCCCCTTCGTACTGCTTCAGCTCTGCCGGAACCTCGGTCTGGCACAGAATCAGGCAGCTGACATTTTCATCCAGCGCGCGGCGGATCATATCCGGCTGTGCGCCGCACAGAACGATATTGTCCCGTCCGGAGAACAGCAGGCTCTCTCTCCCCTTGGGCAGCGCCACCACCACATCGCCGCTGACCGTGTCAGCCCGCTTGCCGGTCTCATTGACCACCCGCCCCTCCAGCACGCTGACCAGGTTAAACAGCGGCAGATCCCTCACATGGGTATCAATCAGCGTGTCCATGCTGAAGGTGGCAATATCTCCGGCAGAAAGTGTGCCATACAGGGTGCCATCCTCCTGGATCACAGGCAGGGCCGAAATCTTCTGGTCCCGCATCACGCGCCACGCCCGATCCATGGTCACAGTGTAGCTCAGGCAGGGAGGCGTATCAAAATCCAGATCGCATACCTGTGTGCGCATGGTGCGGATAAACTGCGGCTCCTCGATCTGGAACCGGTCCAGCACCCGGCGGGTTTCGTCGCTGATATGGCCCAGATGTGCCGCCACATACTCCCGGTCGCCCATCGCATTGCGCAGCGCCGTATAGGACAGGGCCGCGACCACGGAGTCCGTATCCGGGTTTCTGTGCCCGGTTACATAAATTTCATTCATAGGGGTTTGCCTCCTGTTTTTTGTTCCTTACACCATTATAAAACACCACAGCCGTTTGTCAATGCGAACTCAGCTGATTCTCGCCTTTTTTTGGCCGGAATTTTTGTGTTTTTGCCGGATAGCTTCCAAAAGCACGGATATATTTCGCACTAATAGCAGCCATTACAAACCCATATTTCCCATAAGCGTTTTTCCCTGTTATACTGTAGACATTCCATCCGAATGACTCGTCTGGCGAACCATGCGCCGGGCATCATTCAATTCCCCTTCCTACTTCCTTGCAGGCGCGCCCCGTCCGGTCCCCTCCGGGTGGGGCGCGCCGCTTTTTGCTGTCTGCACAGATTCTGCTGCCCGGTCCGGTCTGAAAAGCATTGCTGAATGGGGCGGTTTTTTCCATCAAAAGCACCTATCCCCCGCAGGCCAATGGCCTGCGGGGGATA
>ERZ772867.1813-NODE-1813-length-22881-cov-4.082669_pt1 | contig 22881 bp, 16 predicted proteins | sample MGYA00511341_ERZ772867 | MGnify/ENA primary metagenome ERZ772867 (study PRJEB29015, sample SAMEA2737707) | human gut metagenome | biome: human gut; feature: human-associated habitat; material: faeces | place: China | collected 2012 ... | reverse complement strand
GACCACTCGCAGTTGTTGGTCCCCACCGTTATCCGGAATAAAACCCCCCTGCGGAATGTTCGTCAATACTATACCACCCGTTATGGGCGAGATGTGGATATTGTTTCCAACAGTTTCCCTGTACTGCGGGGCAATCAGACTTTAGGCGGCTTTAGCCTGATGGAAGACTGGGCTATGGTAGACCAACTGCACAAGCAAATCATTGATCTTCAGGAAAAGCTGACGGATTTGACTTCCTCCCACGGCAAACAAAGGCGAAAAAGCGTTCTGAACGCAAAATACCACTTCCGCGATATTATCCATATCAGTAGTTGTATGAATGGCATGATCAAACACTGCTCACAGGCTGCTAAATCTGACTCCTCTGTGATGATCTATGGCGAAACCGGCACAGGCAAGGAGTTAGTAGCCCAGAGTATTCATAATGCAAGCCGCCGGGCAGACGGTCCTTTTTTGGCGATCAACTGCGCTGCACTCCCAGAAAATCTGTTAGAGGGTCTGCTGTTCGGCACAGAACGCGGTGCCTACACTGGTGCCGAATCCCGCGCAGGCCTGTTTGAGCAAGCAGATCATGGCACATTACTGTTGGATGAACTGAACTCCATGAATATCAACGTTCAATCCAAATTGTTGCGAGTGCTACAGGATGGAATGATCCGCCGGGTAGGCGGCAACACAGAACTCCATGTGGATGTCCGTGTCCTTTCCAACATCAATATTCCTCCAGCTCAGGCCCTCTCCGAGGGGAAACTCCGTCAGGATCTATTTTATCGGCTTGGCGTTGTTAACATCACCGTTCCCCCCTTGCGAGAGCGATATGAGGACATTCCCCTTCTGGCAAAGCAATTTATCATGCAATTTAATCAAAAACTCGAAAAAAATGTTACTGGGCTGAGTGAAACTGCTTTGGCCATGTGCGCAGCATACCCATGGCCCGGAAATGTTCGGGAACTTCAGCATGTCATTGAACACGCTATGAACTTGATCCCAGCAGATCAATGCTTCATCACCCCTGATTTGATCTATCTGCCCACTCATACACAGCCAGCCGCAGGCGCCTCTGTATTGGAGGGGGCTCGGCAGAGTTCTCTGATGTCTCTGGAAAAAGAACCGTCCCGCACGTTAAACGGTCATATTCAAAACATCGAACATGATATGATTTGCAAAGCTTTGCGTGCCTGCGGCGGCAATGTCACAAAAGCCGCCAGCCTTCTGAAAATGAGTCGACAAAACCTGCAATACCGCATTAAGCGTTACCAAATTAATATAAATGAATTGGTCCAAAAAACCTGTCAGGAACTGAACCTTTGACGGTTTCCCAAGGGTTCTGCCCACGCCTCTGGGCAAGAACAGGCATATATGTCTTTCATCGTGCAGAAAATGCACGCTTTCTCCTGAAAGAGAAAAGGACGGCTGGTGCGCACTCACCAGCCGTCCCTTTTCATATACTTGACCTTCCAATGTAAGCGTAGTTGTGTGAAAACCGCTTGTAATCCAGAAGGCTTACCAGCCCAGTTTGTTCAGGAATCTGCTTTTGCTCCGCGGGGCCATCGGCTCACCGTTATCCGGCTCATTTGCCACTTCAGGCTCGGGAACAAAACTGCCATCTGTATTGCGGGGGCGCTTGAGGATATAACGGATAAAGCCAAGCATAATGGCAAGGCAGAAGAAACACATGGGAATACCGGCAAAAGACTTGATTGTCTTAACACCGCCGATGCCACCCAGAACCACGAACACAGCCGCAACAACCGCAAACACGATGCCCCAGAACAGTTTCAGGAAAACAGGAGCCTCGGTATTCTCGTCTGCTCCATCCATGCACATACCAGCCAGCGTAACAGCCATGGAGTCGCACTGCGTAACCAGAGAAATGGTGATAATGACCAGCATAACGATTTTGGCAATCGTGCTCAGGGGCAGTACATTGAACATGGACAGTGTCAGAGCCTCAGCGCCCTCGCCCAGGTAGATGCTCAGGAAGTCCACACCATCCCAGAGCTGGGAGTGCAGGATCGTGCCACCGAAAACAGTAAACCACACAAGACCGAACAAGGCAGGCAGCAGCCATTCAATAAGAACGAACTCCCGCAGGGTGCGGCCATGCGCACAACGGACCATAAACAGTCCCAACAGCGGCGCATAGGCCATCCAGTCCACCCACCAGTACATATCCCAGTTCTGAGGCCACATGCCGGCATCAGGATAAGGCGCAGTATTCAGTGTCACATAGAAGAAATCACGAATATAACCACCGAGGCTCTCAGTGAACAGGTTGCAGATGTAGGAAGTGGGTCCGGCCAGAAATACGAACAGCAGCAAGATGAAAAACAGCTGCACGTTCCGGTTGGATAGCCAGGTAATGCCGTTGCGCAGTCCACTGACTGCGGAAGCGTTATAGCACACAAACATAACAGCAATGATTGCAACATAGATCATCATACTGGGCTGAATACCGGCAAATGCCTTCACCGCAGTGGACAATTGCATGGCGCCGTAGCCAAGACCGCCGGCCACAGCAGCCGTCAACGCAAATGCACACCATGCATCAAAGGCGTTGGCCAGTTTTCCGGTGGCAGCTTTCTCTCCAAACAGCGGAATCAACAATGTGCTGGTCCGGAAGGGGGCCTTCTTATTCAGGATCAGGTAAGACAGGATCACACCGGTGACCACACAGGTGGCATACGGTGTCAGGCCCCACTGAGAGAAGCAGCGAACCATGCTCCACAACACAGCAGCATCGCTGCCGGCGGCAATTCCCGCATAGGCAGGTGGTTCCATTGCGAAGATCAGAGGTTCGGCCGCCCCCCAGAATACCACACCGGCACCAATACCGGTACAAAGGGAAATTCCAAACCACTGCATCATGGTGAACTTGGGCTTGGCATTGGGGCCACCCAGTTTGACCTTACCCAAAGGTGTTACCATAACAACCACGCAGAAAATAACCATAGCCAGGCAGACCAGACTGGAAAACCAACCCAACCCCCACATGGCATTGTTCATCACAACATTGTAAAGAACATCATAAAACTTCTCTGCGTTGATCAAAATTGCGGCCAGCATGACTGCGAACAAAACCACGGTGACGGACATAACCGACCATTTGACTTTTACTTTCTCTTTCATTGCTTTCTCCCTTCAACATAGATGGTTTCACACAACTTAATTTTGTGGATGTCAAAGGGGGATGTGCTTTATCCCAGCTTTTTTGCAAAGCATGGGCATTCACGGTAGGCCTTGGGGGTCATACCGGTAATGCTGTGAAAGGCGCGGGTAAAGGTGGAATTGCTGCTATAACCCACCATGACGGCGATTTCCATCACGCTGAAATTACTATCAATCAACAACTCCTTTGCGCGGCTCACGCGAATGTGCCGCAGATACAGACTGGGAGAGCAGCCTGTCTGCTGCTTGAACCAGTCATTATAATAGGTCACGTTGTAACGCTCCATCTCCGCCAACTGATTGACAGTGATAGGCAGATCATAATGCTCACCGATATAACGGATCGAGGGTGCTGCGCAGTTTTCACACAGCTTGCTGTAAAGATAATTGTAGAGATACCGAACCGATTTGCTGCCCGGATCCTGCCGTAGCTCTGCTTGAATCAGATCTACCAGTTGCGTGATTTGTCCCTGCATGGCCACCACTGTTGGACAGGTAAGCGCAGCCACTTCCCTGTTATCCAGCACCTCCGCCGGAAGATTGATGACCAGCAGTTTTCCTCTGTAATTGCAGCGGTGCTGCGTTCCGGCAGGAACGAAAAACAGTTCCTTCAGCTTTACCTCAAACTCTGCCTCACCTGCCCGGATTCGCATTGCTTCTTGCATGGGAACCAAGATCTGGGGATAGGCATGGGAATGCTCTCCGGTACATTCATGAAAAATCTGGATACACAGCTGGTCATTCATAGCTTTACCTCCGGATACTCCGTTTATCGAACGTCTTGCACATATTGCCGGACGATCTTCCGGCATGCCTCCATGTGTTCCTGCGAGGGAGTCGGCACATCTCCCAATAAATACGGCCTGCCCAGCCGCTCATAGGTGGCCATGCCCAGCTTGTGGTATGGCAGTAGCTCCACATAATGCAGCTGCCGCAGTCCGGCACAGAAGCGACCAATGCTTTCCAGCTCTTCCTCGCTGTCATTGACACCGGGGATCAGCGGTGTACGCACAACGAGTTGGAATTTTTTCTCCACAACGTTGGTCAGTTCCAAATTCTTTAAGATCCGTTCATTGGAAATACCGCAATATTCTTTGTGGCGCTTGGGATCAAAAACTTTCAAATCTACATAAGCCGTATCAATGTAGGGCAGCATAGGTTGTATCTTTTCCCATGGAGCGATAAATGAAGTTTCCACTGCTGTGCGGAAGCATTCCATCTTGGCATTTTTTAACAGAGCCAGCGAAAATTCCGGCTGTGCCAGGATCTCGCCGCCGGAAAGAGTCAGTCCGCCTGCGGAGATAAAATAGAACAATGAATCCTTCCGCACCTCCCGGACTACCTGTTCAACGGTCATTCGGGTCCCATACACCGTACCATCCTTTGCTGTTTCCTCAACAAAAGATTGGCTTTCCGGTGTAGAGCACCATTGGCAGCGCATTGGGCAGCCCTTCAGGAAAACCACTGTACGGAAGCCGCTGCCATCATGGATAGAACTGCGCTCGATTCGCAGTACCATTCCCTCTCGGTCTTTATCAAAGAAATGTAGACTCATTGTTCTCACCTTTCGCTTTCTCAGGCTTGCCTCTTTCTTCGGCAATCCTTGTGTACAACAGTGTCCCCACAGCAGTACAGATTCCTATAAACTCACTGGCAGCACCTGCATAAGATGCAACGTGCAGATTGTAAACGATCCAACAAGGCCCCACAGCCAGTACTTTCCATCGACGGATGATATTGGCATCTCCGGTCCAGTTGCTCCAGATAAAAGCAGCTGTGCCGACACAGGGCAGAATACTGAACCAATCCTGCCACGTAGCCCCGCAAATCGCAGTGGAAGCAATCATAAAGGCCCATTTCCACTCCTTACGAGACGCCGCCGCATTGCCCTGCATCCGCAGTACCTGTACCAGACTGCTTCCTACCAGAATGACAACGCCCGCAAAGCCTGTGTAGGCATTCAGCAGGACATATTGGAGAAGGAACAGTGCATTTCCAATCATCTGGATCGTCAAAAGGCGGCGACTATCCTTGCAGACATAGCAACTCACGCAAAATGCCATTGCCGCAAATCCCACCAGCTGCGCTGCCAGATATCTCATGCAGACGGCCTCCTTTTCCCGCTTGAATTCGTGGATGCCTGTGATCCATAGCGGCAAATGGAAACAGCCGCTGAACCCATTGCAATGAGTTCGCAGAGGATGCCAGACCATGACCCCACATGGACGTCATACACCACCCAAAGTGGACAGGATACCAGCAGTTTCCCGAGCCGAATGACTTCTCCACGAAATGTCCAGTTGGTCAACACTGTCACCACTGCCGCCGCTCCCGGAAGGACACTGAAGCCATCCTTCCACGCAGTAAAGCTTGCACCCAGCGCAGTTGCGGCGCATCCCCATTTTAATACGGCACACCTTGATGTTTTTTCTCCGCAGAGAAACAGGTTGCTCACAATCAGAACCATCTGTCCTAAACATGCGCTGTATGCTCCCAGCATTCCGTAATGCACAACAAAGGCTACATTTCCAAGCGTTTGGCACAGCAGCAGGGTTCCAGTCCGTCTGCATTGAAAGGACAATGTCCCCAGCGCAATGGCCAGAAGCCCCACTGCCTGCGCCAACAAAACATACATAATTATCCGCCGCAGCAGCCACCGACCCAACTGTTGATCTCTGTACGGCCGATGATCTCGTCTTGTGTTTCCTTGCCCAGTTCCACGAAGAAAGCAGTATAACCGGCTACACGGATCAGCAAATCACGATGCTCGTCAGGATGCTGTTGTGCGTCAATCAGGGTATTGCGGTCCACGCAGTTGATCTGTGCATGGTACACATCCAGCAGGCACATAGTCTTGAGCATATTCATGCCGTGGACAATGCCATTTTCGCCCTTGAGCATCTCCGGCTCGAATTTCATATTCAACTGCGTCCCCTGAGTGAAGCGGGCATGCGGAATATGACTGACGGACTTCAGCAGTGCCGTGGGGCCGTTGCGGTCCGTGCCGCCGGTAGCTCCGATACCATCGGTCAAAGGCGTACCCGCCACGCGGCCGGAAGGCAGCGCGCCTACCCACTGACCAATGGGCGTATTGCCGGACACCGGCAGCATACCGCAGGTCATCTTGCCAAACTTCGTATCGTACTTTTCAAACTGGTCTACCACATGGGTAAAGATCTCGCCCACGCAGAAATCTGCCCGTTCATCATCATTACCGTACTTGGGAGCCGCCAAGCACATGGCCTGAACATCCTCATAACCCTCAAAGTTGGCATCCAGTGCATCCACCAGCTGTTCCATCGTCAGCTTCTTCTCGTCAAAGACCAGATATTTCACTGCCGCCACGGAGTTCACAATATCCGCCTGGCCCACAGTGATAACACCGCCGCCCACGGTGTATTTGGCTGCACCAGGCTGACTGTAATCCTTACCGACTTCCATGCAGTGCGGGAATCCCAAAGACAGCACCGGCACTGTCCGGTAGTTCATGCTCAGGTAATCCAACAGTTGATTGCCGGAAGTAATGGCGTCTACCGCAAAGTCGATGTGGGCCTTCACTGCGTTGAAAAAGTCATCAAAGGTCTTGAACTTCTTGGGATCGCCTGTGTGAACAGATACCTGTTCTCCAGTGATACGGCTCTTACCGTCATTCAGTGCAAATTCCACCATGGCACCCATATTGATATCGGCAATGTCGGTGTACTCTTTCAGTTTGCCGGAGAGGTTCGTTTCCACACAACCGCAGGGGTTCCAATCCCAAGCTTCACTGAGCGGTACACCCTTATTCAGCATCATGCGAATACCCACATCGTTGGAATACACCGCCGGCATAGTCAGCCCCATGCCGATGCTTTCCACCGCCTTGTGTAGCAGAGAATCCGGATTTTTGGAAATGCTGTAGGTTACAGACAGGTTGGGTTCCTTGAACTTTACATCCTCAGTAGCCTGAATCATCATATAGGACAATTCATTGGTTGCATCATCACCGAACTCGTTCAGTCCGCCGCAGCTGGTCTGGACTGTGATGCAGTAACCAGCAGCGTACTGTGCGGTGACTTCATCCTGGAATAGGGACATTTCCGCGATTTTGATCCACAGGCAGTCCAGCAATTCCTGTGCATCGTCATCCGTCAGGATGCCAGCTTCCTTATCCGCCTTATAGAAAGGATACAGGTACTGATCCACCCTGCCAATATTGTAAGAAGATGCGTTCTGCTCCATGAAGCAGGCATATTCATAAGTCAGCATGGACTGGCAGGCCTCATAGAAAGTACGGGCGGGATTCTCCGGTACCCAACGGCAGACCTCTGCGATCTTCAGCAATTCAGCCTTGCGTTTTTCATCAGCACACTCAGCTGCCATCTGCTCAGCCAGATCTGCATGCCGGTGAGACAGGTGAATAATGGCATCTGCTGCCATGATCTCTGCCCGATAGAAGAAAGATTTCTCCAGATCCCCGGGAACCGCATCATCCAGCTTGCTCAGGGCCTCTTCCGCTTCCTTCTTCAGCGCACCGATACCTTTGTTGATAATCATACGCCAATCCACTGTGGTCTCTCCGTAGCCTCGGACAGCCTTGCGGTCAATAAAGATGGCACCATTGGCACGCAGCCGACGCACATCCTCAGGAAGCATCAAATTCCAGCGGTCAAGTACGCATTTATTCTTCCAGTAGTCTTTAACATCCTCCAGATAGACTTTCTTTCCTTCCTCACTCAGGAAGAAGGGGTCAAACGGCCGGTTGCTGATGGTGTCTACTTCCTTCTCAATAACACCGGCAGCACTATCGGGGTTCAGGATGCCGCAGCGAGGTTTAAAGCCAACGCCGCCAACCAACAGTTCATGATCCTGAATGTAGATCTGCTTACGCTCACACTCATACTTGTAGCCAGTTGCCTTTTGGATGATCCAGGGCTGACCTTCCGTGTCCTTGAAGCCCTCTGTGACATACTTTGCATTGTAGACGTCCATGTCCACTCGCGTTGCCAGGTACTGTTGCCGCAGCGCTTCAATACGCTCCATATACGCTTTTGCCATTGGGTGCCTCCTCCTATTTCATATGGTCTCCTTTGAGCCACAACTGCGCTCCCGCGTTTCGACAAATTATACAAGCAACAAACGTGCCAATCATTCAGTTTCAACACGTCTTCATCGTGTTTTCTTCTCTCATTTTGTTCAAGTTTGCTAAATTTGCCTTTTAAATCATCCCTTTCTCATGCATTTGGAATGTTTTTATTTTGCAAATTCACCAAATGTCAAATTAATCGGTACCAGAAGTCCGCCTGGCCCTACAATTATTTTGCCCTGCAAAGAAGTGCAAATATCTTTGCGCTTCTTTGCAGGGCTTCGCAAAATTTATTTGCAGTCAATAGATCTCCGGCGAATTGCACAAATCACTTCATCTGCTTGTCAAATTCCTTGTTCACTTAGGCGGCTTGCTACATTCATCTTCTGTTCCGCAAAAACCCGCAGACACCAAGCCGGTGTCTGCGGGTTGCAGATCATATGAAAGAACGATTGCGTCTCGATTCAAACAATCTTACTTTGCAGTGAACACGCCCTCGCGGAGGTAAGCCTGCAGCTGCTCGTGGGTCATGTGACCGATCTCCAGATAATCCAGTGTATACTTACTGTCGGCAGTCAGATCGCGCTTCAGCATGGTGCTGGCCAGCAGGATCATGGAGTCGATGATGGGGGTGGGAACATTGTACTTCTTGCCAAGCTGGCTCATCAGGTAGCAGCCCACAGGCACGTCCTCCGTGATGTAGCGGTTCTCCAGATCGAAGGGACCGTCGCCCCAGAAATTCTGATAGTTCTCAGTGTAGGGCACAGCAAAGTCGGGGCCCATATACTCCTTGCCATACATGGTGGTACGGGAGAAGAAGTCCTCATAGTTCACAGTGCACAGGCCAACTTCCATGGCGGCAGCCAAAGCCTTCTCTTCTTCCCAGAACTTGGCCTGGACCTCAGCGATAGCCGGGCAGGCACCGAAGGCATACAGAGAATAGTCAGCCTTGTTCTTGCCCAGAACAGTGTCGAAGTTCTGCATGGTAGAAACTGCCAGAATGGTGCCAGGAACATGAATGACAGGGTTCACGTTAGACAGGTTGATGTCCAGAACGGTGTTGCCGGTAACAAAGCCGTGATGGAACTCTTCACCCTTCTTGGAGATGGTAACCTCCCCCTCTGCATCACGGATAGCGTCAAAAGCAGGGATGTAATAGGCAGAAGCCATGAAAGCCTCATTATCGGCGGTAGGCAGAGCACAACCGCGGATAGTGGTGATACGGTCTTCGATCTTGCACTCATTGGTGACAACGCCGCCGCGGCGGACAATGCGCACACCGTAGGGAGCGGTGTACCAGGCGCCAACGATAACCTTCTTCGTGCAGCCCATCTCACGCATCAGCTTACGGCAGATGAAGGTACCGCAGTTGTCGGGCAGGATGTGAATAACCTGACCGTCCTCCAGCAGGGGGATCAGCTGACGGAAGATGTCCTCATGGGCAATCGCCACAGCAGCTACGATGATAATGCCGGCGCCCTTGACGGCCTTGGCCATATCGTCAGTAGCCAAGGCAACCTTGGCGGTGCCTCTGCGCTGGAAGCCGAAATAGCTGAACTGGTTGCCGCTCAGCGTAATACCGGTCTTTTCAATGTTGACGAAGTTCATCTTGGCAAAGCGGGGAGAATCCCACAGACGAACCTCTTTACCTGCCAGAGCGCAGTCGCCAGCCATCGTCTTGCCGACGCCGCCGGCACCCAGGATCGCGATAGGCATATCCTTCAAATAACTCATATCCATACTGAAAATCCTCCTCAATTTTTTTGGGCCGGGATTGCCGGCTGATTTGTTTTTCCCTTTGACTGATGTCATTGTACCCATGGTACGTCAAGTCTGCTTTGCGAAATCTATCCTGTTTTTTGCCGCCTTTCGGATTGTCGCAAACCTGTTCACAAAGCTTGGCTTATACATTAAAAACAGGAAAAATGCTTCTATGAAAACAGCACAGAAACTGCAAAAAACATGCGAAACCATGCAAATCTGCCGGGAATGATCGCCGTTACAATAGCAGTATCTAAAGCAGGACTTTTTACAGCGCAGCTGGACTGTTTCTCCACTTCGCTTTTGCACAGTCAAATCTTCATTTATAAGCATGATTAAGGAGGAAAATGAATTGAGCAAGAAAATCGAGATCATGGACGGCAACCAGGCGGCGGCATATATCTCTTACGCCTTTACGGAAGTTGCGGGTATTTTCCCCATTACGCCGTCCTCTCCTATGGCAGAGCATGTAGACGAATGGGCTGCCAACGGCAAAAAGAATCTGTTCGGCCAGCCGGTGCAGGTCGTGGAGATGCAGTCTGAGGGCGGTGCTGCCGGTACAGTCCACGGCGCCCTGCAGTCCGGCGCCCTGACCACCACCTATACAGCTTCTCAGGGCCTGCTGCTGATGATCCCCAATATGTATAAGATCGCAGGCGAAATGCTCCCCGGCGTATTCCACGTCTCTGCCCGGACACTCAGTGTTCACGCACTGAGCATCTTCGGTGACCATAGCGACGTCATGGGCGTCCGTCAGACCGGCTTCGCCCTGCTGGCATCCTCCTCTCCCCAGGAGGCTATGGATCTAGGTGCCGTGGCACACCTGACCGCCATTCACAGCCGTATGCCTTTCCTGCACTTCTTCGACGGCTTCCGTACCTCTCATGAGATCCAGAAGATCGAAGCACTGGACTATGAGGATCTCCGGCCTCTGGTGGACATGGATGCTCTGCGGGCCTTCCGCGCCAACTCTCTGAACCCTGAGCATCCCGCTACCCGCGGTACCACTGTGAATCCCGACATCTTCTTCCAGTGCCGCGAGGCCTGCAACCAGAAGGTGGATGCCATCCCCGAAGCTACGGAGAAATATATGGCCGAGATCAGCAAGCTCACCGGCCGGGAGTATCATCTCTTCAATTATTACGGTGCCCCCGACGCGGAACGCGTCATCATCTTGATGGGTTCTGCTGCCGAGACTGCCAAGGAGACCGTAGATTACCTCACCGCAAAGGGTGAAAAGGTCGGTCTCATTAATGTCCATCTGTATCGGCCCTTCTCTGTGGAGCATTTCCTGGCAGCCGTGCCTGCTGCCTGCAAGCGTCTGGCCGTGCTTGACCGCACTAAGGAACCCGGCTCCGCAGGTGAACCCCTGTATCAGGATATTTGCACCGTTTACCAGGAAAAGGGTATCCCCATGGAGATCGTGAGCGGCCGTTATGGCCTGTCCTCCAAAGACACTACCCCCGGCCAGATTTTGGCTGTGTTTGAGAATCTGAAGCAAGAGACACCCAAGAACCACTTTACGGTGGGTATTGTGGATGACGTGACCTTCACCTCTCTGCCGGTGCTTCAGGAGATCAACACCACTCCCGCCGGTCAGACCGATGCGGAGATCTGGGGCATGGGCTCCGACGGTACTGTGGGCGCTAATAAGAACTCCATTAAGATCATCGGTCATGCCACGGATCTGTACTGTCAGGCATACTTTGTGTATGACTCCAAAAAATCCGGCGGTCTGACACAAAGCCACCTGCGCTTCGGCAAATCCCCCATCCGTGCGCCCTATCTGGTGACTGCCGCGGACTTTGTGGCCTGCCACACGCCGTCCTATGTTCACAAGTATGACATGGTCAAGGATCTGAAGGACGGCGGCACCTTCCTGCTGAACTGCCCGTGGGATCTGGACGGTCTGGAGAAAAACCTGCCTGCGTCCATGAAGCGGGCACTGGCTGAAAAGCACGCTAAGCTCTACACCATCGACGCCATTTCCATCGCCCGTAAGCTGGGGCTGGGCAGCCGCACCAATACCATTTTGCAGGCCGCCTTCTTCACCCTCACCGGTGTGATCCCTATCGATCAGGCCGTGGCTGAGATGAAAGACGCCATCTATAAGACTTACTACAAGAAGAAGGGGCAGGCCGTTGTTGACATGAACAACGCCTCGATCGATCACGGCATCAACGAACTGGTATCTGTTGATATCCCCGAAAGCTGGCTCACCGCTGAGGACGCCCCTGTCCAGCAGGAGAAGCCCGCCTTCATTCGGGATGTTGTGGATGTCATGAACCGTCAGGAGGGCAACAGCCTGCCTGTATCCACCATGGTGAAGTACGGTCTGGCTGACGGCACCTGGCCCGCAGGCACCTCTAAGTTTGAAAAGCGCGGCGCAGCCGTGGAAGTCCCCGCATGGGACGCCTCCAAGTGCCTGCAGTGCAACCAGTGCGCACTGGTCTGCCCCCATGCCGCTATCCGTCCCATTTTGTTGGACGAAGCTGAGGAATCTGCCAAGCCCGCCGAATTTGAGACTGTTGCCGCTAAGGGCATGAACGGCAAGTACACCTATCGGCTTCAGGTCTCTCCCTATGACTGCACCGGCTGCGGCAGCTGTGTGAATGTCTGTCTGGCCAAGGATACTGCCATCACCATGCAGAGCTTGGAAAGCCAGGTCAAGGAAGCGGAGAACTGGACCTATGCCGTGGAAGAAGTCACTATCAAGAAGGATGCTGTCAGCGATAAGAATGTAAAATCTTCCCAGTTCGCCAAGCCCTACTTTGAATTCTCCGGTGCCTGCGCCGGCTGCGGCGAGACCCCTTATATCAAACTGGTGAGCCAACTGTTTGGTGACCGTATGTACATCACCAATGCCTCCGGCTGTTCCTCCGCTTACGGCGGCTCTACGCCTTCCTCCCCCTACTGCACAGATAAGAAGGGCCACGGTCCCGCATGGGCTATGAGCCTGTTTGAGGACAACGCTGAATACGCCTACGGTTATCTGCTGGGTCAGGATGCCATCCAGAAGCAGTTGATTGCCGCTGTGTCCGCTTTGGCAGCAGATGGCGTCGCTCAGGAAGCCTGCGAAGCTTATCTGGAAAACGGTAATGATGCCGCACAGTCCCGGGCAGTCAGCGATGCCCTGCTGGCCGCTATTGAAAATGACAGCAGTGACAATGCCGTATTTATTCGCAACAACAAGGAATTCCTGACCAAGAAGTCCGTCTGGGCCTTCGGCGGTGACGGCTGGGCCTATGATATCGGCTATGGCGGCCTGGATCACGTTTTGGCCTCCGGCAAGGATATCAATGTTCTCGTGCTGGATACCGAAGTGTACTCCAACACCGGCGGTCAGGCTTCCAAGTCCACGGCGGCCGGCGCCATCGCCAAGTTTGCTGCCGGCGGCAAGAACACCAAGAAGAAGGATCTGGGCATGATGGCCATGAGCTATGGCTATGTGTATGTAGCACAGGTGGCCATGGGTGCCGATCCCGCTCAGACTCTGAAGGCTATCCGTGAAGCGGAAGCCTATCCCGGCCCCTCCCTTGTCATCGCATATTGTCCCTGCATTGAGCATGGCATGAAGTGCGGCATGGGCTTGAGCCAGTTGGAAGAAAAAAAGGCTGTGGAATGCGGTTACTGGCACCTCTACCGCTATGATCCTCGTCTGAAGCAGGAGGGGAAGAATCCCTTCACGCTGGATTCCAAGGAACCCACCGGTGACTTCCAGCAATTCCTCATGGGACAGAACCGTTACGCCTCTTTGAAGCTCTCCTTCCCCGAAAAGGCACAGGAGCTCTATGATAAGGCCACTCAGGATGCACAGGAGCGTTACAGCGGTTACCGCCGTCTGGCCGATCAGCATTGATCGTATCAAAGTTCGTATGGTACACGAAAGCCCGGCGCTGCCGGGCTTTCGTACTATCAAATCAATTAGGAGGATAACAAAAAATGGCATTGATGACCCCCCAAGAATACATTGAGTCCCTGCGGAAGCTGAACACCCGCGTCTACATGTTCGGCGAGAAGATCGACAACTGGGTGGATCACCCCATGATCCGTCCCTCCATCAACTGCGTGGCTATGACCTACGCTCTGGCTCAGGACCCCCAGTACGCTGAGCTGATGACCGTGAAGTCCAGCCTCACCGGTCACACCATCAACCGCTTCACCCACCTGCATCAGTCCACCGAGGACCTGATGAACAAGGTGAAGATGCAGCGTCTGCTGGGCCAGAAGACTGCTTCCTGCTTCCAGCGCTGCGTGGGCATGGACGCCTTCAACTCCGTCTTCTCCACCACCTATGAGATCGACGAGAAGTACGGCACCCACTATCACGAGAACTTCAAGAAGTTCCTGACCTACGTTCAGGACAACGACCTCACCGTGGACGGCGCTATGACCGACCCCAAGGGTGACCGTTCCAAATCTCCCAGCCAGCAGGCTGATCCCGACATGTACGTTCATGTTGTGGAGCGCCGTCCCGACGGCATCGTGGTCTGCGGTGCCAAGTGCCACCAGACCGGCTCCATCAACTCCCACTGGCACATCTTCATGCCCACCATCTCCATGGGCGAGGCTGATAAGGATTGGGCTGTCAGCTTTGCCTGCCCCACCGACGCCGAGGGTATGTACATGATCTACGGCCGTCAGTCCTGCGACACCCGGAAGATGGAAGAGGACGCCTCTATCGACGTGGGCAACGCCAAGTTCGGCGGCCAGGAGGCTCTGGTGGTTCTGGACCATGTGTTCATCCCCAACGAGTACATCTTCCTCAACGGCGAGTATGAGTTCGCCGGCACCATCGTGGAGCGCTTCGCCGGGTATCACCGCCAGAGCTACGGCGGCTGCAAGGTGGGCGTGGGCGATGTGGTCATCGGCGCGGCTGCTCTGGCTGCCGAGTACAACGGCGTGGAAAAGGCCAGCGCGGTGAAGGACAAGCTGATCGAGATGACTCATCTGAACGAGACGCTGTACTCCTGCGGTATCGCCTGCTCCTGCGAGGGCTGCCCCACCAAGGCAGGCAACTATCAGATCGACCTGCTGCTGGCCAATGTGTGCAAGCAGAATGTGACCCGCTTCCCCTATGAAATCGTGCGTCTGGCCGAGGACATTGCGGGCGGCCTGATGGTCACCATGCCCAGCGAGACGGACTTCAACTCCGACACCGTGGTGGGCAACAACGGCGAAACCATCGGCGAAATCTGCAACAAGTACTTTGCCGCCCGGGAGGGTGTGAGCACTGAGGACCGCCAGCGGATCATGCGCTTCCTGGAGAATATGTGCCTGGGCGCCGCTGCTGTTGGCTATCGTACCGAGTCCATGCACGGTGCAGGTTCTCCTCAGGCCCAGCGCATCATGATTGCCCGTCAGGGAAATATCCAGGGAAAGAAGAAACTGGCCAAGAATATCGCCGGCATCACCGACTAACTTTTATATTCAACCCGGCAGGAGGTTCATGCCCCCTCCTGCCGGAGTGGATACCATACTTACAGGGAAGGAAGTGGTTCTGCTCCGTAAACGCAGTGCGTTTCCCCACAAAAATGCCTATGAGATAGAAAGAGATTATCAAAAATAAAGGAGACGAATTCATGTTTATCATCAATGCAATGATGGCCGTGTCCAACTGGCTTTGGGGTTGGCCCCTGCTGATCTTGACCGTAGTCGTCGCTGTTGTCCTGACCATTAAGTACAAAGGCTTCCAGTTCCGTTTCTTCGGCCATTCTCTGAAGAACACCCTCGGCAAGATCTTCGAGAAGAGCGAAGGCGGCGAAGGTAACGTGACCCCCTTCCAGGCCTGCTGCACCGCTCTGGCTTCTACGCTGGGCGTGGGCAACATCGCCGGCGTGTCCGTGGCTATCGCTACCGGCGGCCCCGGCGCCATCTTCTGGATGTGGGCTGTGGCTCTGATGGGCCTGATCGTGAAGTTTACCGAGATTTCTCTGGGTATGGCTTACCGTGAGAAGGATCCCGAGACCGGCGTGTGGCACGGCGGCTTCTACTGGACCGTGCGCAAGGGCCTTGGCAAGCACTGGACCTGGCTGGGCTGCTTCTGGGCTATTATCCTGGGCTGCGCCATGGTGTTTGCCCCCGCTGTTCAGTCCAACTCCATCGTCAGCGCTATCAACTCCTACTTCGATGTTAAGCCCGTTATCATCGGCATCATCATTGCCATTTTGCTGATGGCAGTTCTGATGGGCGGCCTGAAGAGCATTTCCCGTTTCGCTGAGACCGTCGTTCCCTTCATGGCTCTGGCCTACACCATTGTGGCTATCGTTGTGCTGATCCTGAACATCGGCAACCTGCCCGGTGCATTCGGCATGGTCTTCAAGGGTGCGTTCACCCCCACTGCTGCTTCCGGCGGCTTCCTGGGCTCCACTGTGATGCTGGCTGTCCGCTGGGGTCTGGCCCGCGGTGTGTACTCCAACGAGGCCGGTACCGGTATGGCTCCTCTGGCTCACTCCTCCTCCAATGCCAACCACCCCGCCAAGCAGGGCCTGTGGGGCATCACCGAGGTGTTTGTTGACACCATCGTTGTCTGCACCATGACCGCCATGGTGGTTCTGGTTTCCGGCGTGTGGGATAGCGGTGCTTCCGGCGCTGCCCTGACCTCTCTGGCTTTCGGTACCGCTCTGGGCAATCAGGCTGTTGGTACTATCTTCGTTTCCGTTATCATTGCTTTCTTCGGTTTCACCACCGCTCTGGTCAACATCTACTACGGTGAGATCTGCCTGAGCGCCCTGAAGCTGGACAAGCTGGCCATCCCCTACCGCATTCTGGGCTGCATCTTCGCCATCATCGGCTCCGTGGGCGCCCTGAGTGTGCTGTGGAACCTGTTCGACTTCTTCTTCGGCGTGTGCGCCGTGTGCAACCTGTTCCTCTGCATTGCCATGCGCAAGCAGGTTTGGGCCATCATCTGCGACTACAAGGCTCGCCTGAAGTCCGGTAAGTGGGCCAAGAACAATGAGGAAGCTATTGCTCAGATCCCCGAGCTGGCTTCCAAAGACTAATTTACAGCAATTTCCCTCTTCCTGAACATAGCCTGCACCGGCGCCCGCCCTCGGGGCAGGCGCCGGTTAAGGCGCTTTTCAAGACTGAACCCTACTGAGGAATTTTTGAAAGGAGTTTTTTCTTATGGGCAGACAGTTTTCCAATGCGGCACTGAACTACCCCGCTTCCGGTATCCGCAAGATGTTCGATCTGGCCACCAAGTATCCTGACGCCATCAAGCTGACGGTGGGCGAGCCGAACTTCGACACCCCTGCTTACATCAAAGAGGCCGCCAAGAAGGCCATGGACGCCGGTGAGACCCACTATTCTCCCAATGCCGGTATGAATGTGCTGCGTGAGGCCATTGCCAAGAAGTACGCCTCTTACGACGCCGGCTATACGGCTGACAATGTGATCGTTACCGTGGGCGCCATGGAAGGCCTGATGCTGACCATGCTGCTGATCCTGAACCCGGGCGATGAGATTCTGGTTCCCGATCCCTGCTTCCCTAACTACTATGGCCAGGCTTCCCTCACCGGCGCACAGGCCAAGCCCGTGCCCACCTATGAGGAGAACGACTATCGCATGATGGCCGCTGACATTGAAAAGTGCATTACCCCCAACACCAAGGCGCTGCTGCTGAACTCCCCCTGCAACCCCACCGGCGCCGTGCTGACTAAGGAAGATATTCTGGCCATCGCTGAGGTGGTGAAGAAGCACGACCTGTGGGTGCTGTCCGACGAGCCCTATGACAGCATCGTCTATGACGGCGAGAAGCCCTTCAGCATCGCTCAGGTACCCGAGGTGCGTGACCGCGTCTTCGTGCTGAACAGCTTCTCCAAGTCCTACGCCATGACCGGCTGGCGCGTGGGTTATGTGATTGCCCCCAGCGCTGACTGCGTGAAGAAGATGGCCCAGATGAACGAGGCCATTGCCTCCTGCGTGTCCTCCTTCTCTCAGGTGGCCGCTGCCGAGGCGCTCAAGAGCACCGAGTGCGTTGAGCAGATGGTGGCTGACTATACCCGCCGCCGCGACATTCTGATTGACGGCATCAATGCGATCCCCGGCTTCAGCTGCAAGAAGTCTGCGGGCAGCTTCTATGCGTTCGCTAACATCAAGGCCTTCGGCAAGTCCTCTCAGGAGTTTGCTGAGGAGCTGCTGACCGGCGCAGGCGTGGTTACCGTGCCCGGCTCTGCCTTCGGTGACTGCGGCGAAGGTTATCTGCGTCTGGTGTTTGCCAACTCCGACGAGAACCTGAAAGAGGCTGTTCGCCGCATCGACGCCTATGTCCGCAAGGCATATCCCGATATGAAGTAAGATTTCCCTCTCATTCCATCCTTCTTTATACGCAAATTGGCTCCCCGCCGTGTGGCAAGGAGCCAATTTGCATATAGAACAGAATTGCATCTGTTTAATAGTATGCCAGCAGCATTTCCACCACGGTGCCATAGCTCTGGATGCCATCGGTGTCGCCATAGCTTTTCAGAAAGCGGTCGTATACCTTGTCCCACAGACGGCTGACCGCCGATTCCTGCTGGGCCCAGTATACATTGTTGGATTGCAGATCCAGACGCACCTCCCGGGGGAGGCTGTCCCGCACCGTTTGCCAGCGCTGGGGATCGGCCCGGTAAAGCGCGTTGGACAGGTGCACATAGCCCATCAGCAGACCAGAGTAGCGATATACCGGGTCGCTGCTTTCCGATGCGCCTACGATGGCAAGAAAATTGCACTCCTGCTCCGAGGCAATGTCCAGCTGGTGGGACAGCTCGTGCAGCGCCGTGGCCGGAAGGAAGCAGGCGGGACTGTCCATGTTCAGATTTGTTTCCCCGGTGAAGGGGAAGAAAAAACCGGTGTAGCCCAGACTGCTGAGCCCCGTAGAGCAGACAAAAGCCTTGGGCTGCTGCTGGGTTGCGTCCAGAAACGGGAACTTTTCAAAAAGCGTTTGGTATTGCCGGGAGGCCTGCCGGAGAATCTCCTGCCTGTCGGCAGAGAACAGGCCCGATTCATCCCGGGGTACTTCGCTGGCGCAGGCGGACAGCTCCCGGGCGAAGCGCTCTGTCAGCTGCGCCAGCTGCTCCTGCCGGTCCGGCGAGGCGGCCACGGCGTAAATGCCGGAACGCTGCTGAAAGGAATCGGTGTAATAGTTCACACCCCACAAAAGGCAGAAGCCGTCATACACAGTGACCACCGCGCACAAAAGCGCCAGCAGATACCGGGCGGCGATGAGGCATCGGCCCCGCCGGGAGGCCATGCTGCGTATCAGCCACGCGAGCCACCAGACAAAGGCGGCTGCGGCAAGAAGGCACAGAACCTCTGCCAGTGAAATATCCAGTCCTGCCAGCAGACGGCCCATCCAGCGCTTGTACGGGCCTGTAACCGACCGAGCCAGCCAGTTCATGGCGGCGCGGTTTCCCCGCAGCAGCACAAAAAGAAGATAGAAGGCCACACCGCAGCCCAGCCAGATCAGTTCCCCCCTGCAGCGCCGAATCAGTGCCCTCACAGGCCAAAAGACTTTCCGGTGAAGGAGTAGATGGCGCTGGTTTTGGCGATCAGACGCCCTGTTTCATCCTGCACCTCGGTATCGCAGAAGCACAGGCGGCGGCCCATACGGCGGACACGGCCTGTGGCAATCAGGGTGCCGGTGGGGGCCGGAGCTGCCAGATACTCAATGGTGGTGCTTACGGTGACGCACACCTCCTGCCGCAGCGTCATGACGGCAACGCCGCCGGCAATATCGGTGATGGAAAACAGAATGCCGCCGTGGGGGCTGCCCCAGCAGTTCAGATGGATTTCACTCAGCGGTACCTCAACCTGCGCAAAGCCGTCGTCTATATTGGTGAGCTGCACATGGTTATAGCGCATAAAGGGGTCGCTGTTGTTATCAAAGTGCATGATGCGTTCTTTTAATTCCTGAGTCATGGGGAGGGGGGGTCCTTTCTCATTGGTTTCGGTTTGTCAGCTGCGGGGTTCATCCGCCTTTGGCGGCTGAGGCTCCTGCCGGTCGCGGCCTGTGTAATGGTATGCCTCCAGCGGCATGCCGCGCTGGGCCAGCCGACGGTTCACCAGCCAGCGCACCAGCACCTGCAGGCAGGCGAAGATGGGCACTCCGAAGAACATGCCCGGCACCCCCGCAAGGCCGCCGCCCACCAGAATGGCCACCACCACCCAGAAGCTGGAGATGCCCGTGGCATCGCCCAGGATCTTGGGGCCCAGGATGTTGCCGTCGAACTGCTGCAAAACGATGACGAAGATCACGAAGAACAGGCACTTCTTGGGGCTGACCAGCAGAATCAGGAAGGCGCTGGGCACCGCGCCCATGAAGGGGCCGAAGAAAGGAATCACGTTGGTAACGCCCACGATCAGGCTCACCAGCGGGGCATAGGGCATGCCCAGAATGGTGCAGCCGATGAGGCACAGAATGCCGATGATGAGAGAGTCCAGCAGCTTTCCGCGGACGAAGCCGCTGAAGATGCCGTCGGCCCGGCGAACGGCCCGGGCGATCCAGCGGGCGTGGGCCTCCTTGCACACGCCGTACAACAGCTTGCAGCAGCGGGCCAGGCTCTGCTCCTTCATGGCCAGCATATACACCGACACGATGATGCCCACCAGGAAGTCCATGGCGAAGCTCACCAGGCCCCAGATGCCGGAGATCACGCCGCCGGTGATGGTGGTGAGCATCTGCTGGGCGCCGGGCAGCACCTTGTTGGTCAGCAGGTCCAGCAGATTCTGGTAATAGGTCTCCAGATTCTCGTTGACCCAGTCCTCCACCTTGGGGTTCTTATCCAGCAGGTTCGTGATCCAGCCGTAAATCTTGTTGTAATACGTTTCGGCGTTGTTGATGAGCATCACCACGCTGTCGATGAGCTGGGGGATCACCACGCTGAACATCAGATACAGCAGCAGCAGCACAATGGCCCAGGTCAGCAGAATGCTGACGGCCCGCAGCCACCCGGCGGCGTGGGGGATGGTCTTCCCTTCCAGCCCCTTGATCCGGTGCAGGCCCGAAAGAATGAGCTTTTCAAACCAGTTGACGATGGGGGCCAGCAGATAGGCCATCACCAGGCCCACCAGCACCGGCGACAGAATGGACGCCAGCTTGGACAGCAGCCGCTGCAGTGCGCCGCTCATATAGAACGTGTCGTAAAACACCAGAATGGCGCAGACGGTGAGAAAGATCGTCAGACCCCATTTCAGGTAGCCGCTCTTACCCTTCATATTGTTTTCTCCTTTGTTGGCCCGGCCGGGCCTAATTTACTACTCTATATGATAGCGTAAAAGGCCGTGGTTTGCAATGCCGGGGACGTGAACGTTTTGTTAAAAATCGGCATCCCAGGGAAAAAGCGCCGGGACGGGGGTCCGCGTCCCGGCCTGTCCCGGGGAAAAATCGGGACAAAACCCGGCTTTTGCGGGATGTCCCGCCGGAAACCGGGACAATTCTGGCCAAATGCGGCGGAAATCCAAAATTTATTCTTTACAACCGGCGCATTTTGTGCTATCGTATCAGAGTACGCTGTGTGCGTGCCATGCCCCTTGCCTTAGTCCCGTGGATGCTCTGCCTGTCCCGGCACTCAGGATGCGGGCGCAATAAAAGAAAGGTGGAAACACAACTATGATGCTGAAAGATCAGAAGACCTCCATCATCGAGGCCAACCGCACCCACGAGACCGACACCGGTTCCCCCGAGGTCCAGGTCGCTATCCTCACCGAGCGCATCAACCAGCTCACCGCGCACCTGAAGGTTCATCCCCATGACTTCCACAGCCGCCGCGGCATGCAGATGATGATCGGTAAGCGCCGCCGTCTGCTGGACTATCTGGCCAAGAAGGACATCGAGCGTTATCGTGCCCTGATCGCCAAGCTGGGCCTGCGTAAGTAAGCTGAAAACAGGGTGGTGTGCCCCGTGCGCACCACCCTTCTTTCACACCATCCCTGCCCGTGTGCGGAGCCGATCAAAGCCTTTAGCAGTTGAAAAAACGCCGGAATTTCCGGATTTTCCGGCATTTTTTCAAGTGCTAAACGGCCCCGGCTCCCATGCGGAAAAATCCAAATGAAAAGGAGCCAAACCATGTCTACCATCATCACCCACCGGCAGTTCCCCCATTACCACAAGTACACCATGGACCTGGCGGGCCGCCCCCTGACCCTGGAGGTGGGCAAGCTGGCGGAGCTTGCCAACGCCGCCGTTATGGTCACCTATGGCGAGACCAGCGTGCTGTGCTGCGTCACCGCCGCGCCCCGTCCCCGGGACGGCATCGACTTCTTCCCCCTGAGCGTGGACTTTGAGGAGAAGCTGTACGCCGTGGGCCGCATCCCTGGCTCCTTCCTGCGCAGGGAGGGCCAGCCCTCCCTGCCCGCCGTGCTGGCCAGCCGGGTCATTGACCGGTCCATCCGGCCTCTGTTCCCCTACGATTTCCGCAACGACGTGGTGGTCACCGCCACCGTCATGAGCGTGGATTACGACTGCTCCCCCGAGGTCACCGCCATGATCGGCGTGTCGGCCTGCCTGGCCTACTCCAACATCCCCTGGGCCGGCCCCATCGGCTGCCTGGAGGTGGGCTATGTGGACGGCCAGATCGTGCTCAACCCCAATCAGGAGCAGAAGCACGCCTCCCAGCTCGACCTGACTGTGGCCGCCACCGAGGGCAAGGTCATCATGATCGAGGCCGGCGCCAAGGAGCTGCCCGACGACAAGATGTACGACGCCATCGTGACCGCCCATGAGGAGATCAAAAAGCAGGTGGCCCTCATCCATGCCATGGTCGCCGAGATCGGTCGGGAGAAGATGACCTACGACCACGCCGACTTCGACCAGGTGCTCTTCGACAAGATTGTGGAGGCCACTCTGGACGAGGCCAAGGCCGCCATGGACACCGACGACAAGAACGTGCGCGAGGAGCGCTGGAACA
>ERZ772867.1801-NODE-1801-length-22970-cov-4.425922_pt1 | contig 22970 bp, 18 predicted proteins | sample MGYA00511341_ERZ772867 | MGnify/ENA primary metagenome ERZ772867 (study PRJEB29015, sample SAMEA2737707) | human gut metagenome | biome: human gut; feature: human-associated habitat; material: faeces | place: China | collected 2012 ... | reverse complement strand
GTGCGTCTTTTATTGATTGTCCCGGCTCACCTTCCCCGGATACTGCTCAGCAGGCATCCCAGTCCAAAGGCCGCCAGATTCACCAGCACCACAGATGCACCCACGGGTGTGCTCAGCAGATACGAGGCGATCAGCCCCCCGCAGAAGCACACCACGCTCAGCGTACCGGCCAGCACTACCACGCCAAAAAAGCTTTTTTTCAGCCGCATGGCTGTCAGTGCCGGGAAAATGATAAGGCTGGAGATCAGCATGGCGCCCATCAGGCGCATTCCCAGTACAATGGTCAGCGCCGTCAGCACCGACAGGAGCGTGTTGTAAAGTCCCACCCGCACCCCGGTGGCCTGCGCAAAATTCTCGTCAAAGGTGATGGCGAACAGCTTGTGATAAAACAACACGAACAGTGTCAGCACTGCAATGCTCAGCACCACGCTCAGCACCACATCCGCCCGATCCATGGCCAGGATAGAGCCGAACATAAAGCTGTCCACATCCGTGGTCATGCCCGTGGTCAGACTGGTCACCACAATGCCCACCGCCAGCGCCGACGCACTGGTCACGGCAATGGCTGCATCGGCTCCGATGCGGCTTTTCTCCGTCATGCGCAAAAGGCCCAGTGCCGCCAGAATCACCACCGGAATCGACACCGGCAGCGGCGCCCATCCGCAGGCCACCGCCACGGAAATCGCCCCGAAGGACACATGGCTCAGCCCGTCTCCGATCATGGAGTACCGCTTCAGCACCAACGATACCCCCAGCAGCGCCGCGCACAGGGACACCAGTATTCCCACCACAAAGGCCCGCACGATAAACGGATAAGTAAACATTTCCAGCAGAAGCCTCATGGCCGCTCACCTCCAAACCGTTTGCCCCAGGGCGAGGCCAGATACTCCTCCACCGGCCCATAAAAATAACTTCCATGCCCGGCGTGCAGGATGGTTCCTGCGCTGCGCAGTGCGTTCTCCATGTCGTGGGTCACCATGATAATGGCAATTCCTTCGCTGTGGTTCAGATAGGACAGGGTGTGGTACATGTCCTGCGCCGCCGCTGGGTCCAGCCCTGTCACCGGCTCGTCCAGAATCAGCAGTTCTCCGGCAGCGCACAGGGCGCGCGCCAGCAGCACCCGCTGCTGCTGGCCGCCGGACAGCTCCCGGTAGCACCGATCCTTCAGTTCCAGAATACCCAGCTTTCCCATGTTCATCAAAGCCCGGGATTTCTGTGCCGGTGTATAGAAGAAGCGTCCTCCCCCCGCACTCAGGAAGCCGGAGCGCACCACCTCCGTCACCGTGGCCGGGAAATCCTTCTGCGCCCGGGTCTGCTGGGGCAAATAACCGATTGCCCCCCGCCTCAGGCTGTCCGCCCGCCAGATTTCTCCGCTCATCGGCCTCAGCAGTCCCAAAAGGCTTCGCAGCAGCGTGGACTTTCCCGACCCGTTTTCGCCCACAATGCACAGATAGTCCCCGCGCCGCACCTGAAAATTCAGTCCCTGCCAGATGGCCCGTCCCTCATAGCCCAGCGATACATCCCGGCAGGCCAGCAATACATTTTCATCCATATCAGCAAATTCCTTCCCGCAGCGCCTGCACATTGCGCTGCATCAGGCTTAGATAGCCCTCTCCGTTTTCAAAATCCGTTCGTGACACCGTTTGCAGGGAGTAAAAGGTCACCACTTCGGCCCCTGTTGTCTCGGCAATTGCCCGGGCCACCTTCTGGCTGCTCAGCTCCAGCGTGTACACCACGGGAATCTGCTCCTCCCCCACCCGGTCAATCAGGTATTTCAGCGTATACAGCGACGGCTCCGTATCCCCGGAGCAGCCATGGAAGGCCGCCCGGTACGAAAGCCCGTATTCCCGGCAGAAATACAGCAGCGGAAACCGGTCGCCGAAAATCAGGATATCCCGCTTTCGTTCCGCCACTACCTGCCGGAATGCCCCGTCCAGCTGGCACAGCCGGGCAAGATAGTCCTCCAGATTCTGCCGGTACTGTTCCGCGTGCTCCGGGTCCTGGGCGCACAGCGCCTCCGCAATGGCCCGGCACAGCTTCATGGCCTCCACAGGCGATGTCCAGATGTGCTCATCGTACTCAATTTCATCGCTGTCATGTTCTTCCCCCGCCCCTTTGTGGTCATGGGCATCATGATCATGGGCATCATGGTCATGGGCGTCGTGGTCGTGCCCCTTCCCGGTTTGCATTCCCTCGGCGTATTCTTCCTGCACGGTGTCGGCATAGTCCATCATCCGCACCACCGTGCCGATGTGCTCCCCGGCGGCAGACAGCAGCTGATCCACCCATTGCTCTCCCTCGCCGCCGTTGTATACAAACACGTCCGCTTTGCTCAGGCGCACCACATCCAGCGGAGTCGGCTCAAAGCTGTGCGCCTCCTTCCCGGCTGTCACCAGCAGGACAGGCTCCACCCACTGCCCGCCAATCTCCCGCACAAAATCATAGTACGGGAACAGGGAGCACACCACCTGCAGCTTTCCGCTGTCCGCCGCCTTGCCGCTTTCCGTGCCGCAGCCGGTCAGTCCCAGCAGCAGTATCAGCGCCAGCACCAGCGCCGCTATCCTTTTTCTCATTGCTTCTCCTCCCGGCACGCACGGCACAGCCCGTAAAACACGGTCCGCCGCGGATTGATCTCAAATCCGTGGCCTGCCTGCAGATGCTCGTACAGCTCTCCCAAATGGGAGCAATCCATGTGATAAATGGCACCGCATTTCTCGCATTGCAGCAAAAAGCAGTCCTTGTGACTGCGCCCATCGCAGTATTGATAGCAGGCGCCGCTGTCGGTCATGATTTTATGCACCAGTCCCTGTTGGCTCAGATTCTCCAGCTGCCGGTATACGGTGCTCAGCCCAACAGTCTCTCCCTGCCGGTGCAGCTCCTCGGTCAGTGCCATGGCCGTGGTTCGGCCTCCCTGACACCGTTCAATACAGGCAAGCACCGCCCGCTGCTGTTTGGTAATATATCTGGAAGACATGTCCCTTCCTCCCATAATCCGAAAATGAAAATCATTTTCAAATTATACTTCTTTTTCCCAATTTGTCAAGAGGGTTCCTTTTCCCTCCGAAAGCGAAGTGTCTTCTTTTCTCCCTTTTTCTTTCCAGATAAGCGAACTATTTTTCTTTTAATTTCCCTATTTTCTCTGTCTTAATTTTCTTTTTAAGAAACTAATTTCCCATGTAAATTACGACGCAGTTTTCTTGTTTCAGTCCATTTATCGCATTTTGTGGTATTCTCCAGAAATTTATGCTAAGTTTATTTCTTCATAAGAATTTTTCTTTTAAATATACAAATCGCTCTAAAAATGCAAAATTTGTCATGCCAATTTCATCCATATTGTCAATTGTTCCTCACGCGCATGTCCTGTATACTGAGAGGCAAGTATCAGCGATACTTCCCTATACACCAAATTTTAAGTGTGCGCCTCTGCCCAGGCAGGGTGACACGAAGGAGGAAACGACACCTATGGATGAAAGAAAAGGCTTCGGATCCCACTTTGGCTTTCTCATGGCCGCTGTGGGCTCTGCGGTAGGACTTGGCAACATCTGGGGCTTTCCCAATAAAATGGGAGCCAACGGCGGATTCCTGTTTCTGATTATTTATCTGATTCTGGCCGCCCTGTGCGGCTATATTATTATGGTGGGCGAGCTGGCTCTTGGCCGCAAAACCGGTCGCGGCGCGGTGGACGCCTACCGCAGCCTCACCAAACGCTTCAAGTGGCTTGGTTGGCTGGCCATTCTGTCCCCGTTCCTGATTCTGGGCTTTTACTGCACACTGGGCGGTTACTGTCTGAAGTACATGGTGCTCAATGTGGGCAACCTTTTCAGCGCATCCTTCGGCAACAACGGTCTTGCCAGCGCCGAGGTATTCGGCAACATGCTCTCCAATCAGGGTGAGTCGGTGGCATATGGGCTGATTTTTGTGATCATTACCCTGCTTATTGTGGCAGGCGGAGTCAGCGGCGGCATTGAAAAATTCTGCTCTGTGGGCATGCCCTGCCTCTTTTTCATGCTTCTCATCGTTATCATCCGCTCCTGTACGCTGCCCGGCGCTGTAGATGGACTGAAGTATATGTTTGTCCCCGGCTGGGCTGTAGCCAATGGCGTTATTGAAAAGGCTCCCAACTTTCTGGAGGTTCTGTCCTCCGCCGGAGGGCAGATGTTCTTTTCTCTTTCTCTCGGCATGGGCATTATGATTACTTACGGCTCCTATCTGGACAAGAAGGAAAACATCGAGAAAAACGCCCTGATTATTCTGGTCTGCGACACACTCATCGCCCTGATGGCGGGGCTGGCCGTTATGCCCGCCCGTTTTGCGCTGGACCCCACCGGCGACATCGGCGGCCCCAAGCTGCTGTTTATCACCATGCAGAATGTGTTCAACACCATGGGCGTCGTAGGGTATATCTTCGGCATTATTTTCTATCTGCTGGTCATTCTGGCAGCGGTGTCTTCCTCCATCTCTCTGTTGGAGGTGGTGGTAGCCCACTTTGTGGACAAGGCCACAGAGAATGGCAAGGGGGACAAGCGCAAGGTATACTCCATCATCGCCGGTATTGCCTGCGGTCTGCTGTGCCTTCTGGTGTGTCTGGACGGTCTGGGCGGAAACGGCATTGCGCCCTATCAGCTGCTGCACCTGCCCATGGCCAACTGGAACGACAACTGGCTGGATTTTCTGGACATGTTGTCCGAGGGACTGATGATGCCTCTGGGCGCACTGTTTATGAGTATCTGCATCGGCTGGGAGCTGGGGGTGCAGGTGGTGGATGACGAGTGCTCTCTGTGCGGCGTCCGCTTTAAAAGCCGCAAATTTTTCAATGTCTGCATCAAGTATATCACACCCATCCTGATGGTTCTGATACTTTATGGGCAGATTCACGCATTTTTCCTGTAAAATCACCCGCATTTTCACAACATATTTACAGAAAGCAAAAACCTGCCGGGCGGAGCGCAATCCGTCCGGCAGGTTTTTTTCAGGCGGGAAGCAGCAGGTTCAGCAGCAGGCACAGTGCCGCGCCCATGGCCAGCGGCAGCAGCATGCCGGCCGCCGTCCAGCGGCGGCTCCCCGTCTCCCGCAGCAGTGTCAGGCAGGTGGTGCCGCAGGGAAGATGGAACAGGCACAGCACCATGGCGCACAGCGCCGTGCGCCATGTCCAGCCATGGGAAACAAGAAGCAGCCCCAGCTGCGGCGTCTCCACTGCGGTCATGGTTTCGGCGGCCTGATAGCCCATGGCAAGGATGGGAAGCAGCAGCTCATTGGCCGGAAAAGCCAGTAAAAACGCAAGGAGAATCATTCCATCCAGACCCATAAGCTGACCGATTGGCTCCAAAATGGAGGATAAAAGAGACAAAACCGGCACCGTCCCCACCCGGATATGGCTGCAAAGCCATAAGATCGCCCCCGCAGGAGCCGCCACCAGCACAGCCCGACCCAGGACAAACACCGTTCGGTCCAGAAGCGAGCGAACCAGCACCTGTCCCACCCGGGGCAGACGATAGGGTGGGAGCTCCAGTGAAAAGGAGGACGGCGTGCCCCGCAGCAGCGTGTGGGACAGAAGACCGGAGGCCGCCATGCTCATTACCACGGAAAACAGCACCGCCAAAAGGAACAGAGCTGCCTCCAGCAGCGACCGCCCGGGGCCGCTGCTATTCCCCAGGAAAAACAGGGACAGCAGCACCAGCAGCGTGGGCAGGCGGCCATTGCATGGCACGAGGCTGGCAGTAAGCTGGGCTGTCAGCCGTTCCCGGGGCGAATCAATGATACGGCAGCCGGTGACGCCGCAGGCATTGCAGCCCAGACTCATGCACATGGTCAGGCTCTGCCTGCCGTGCGCCCCGCAGCGGGCCATGAGTCCATCCAGATTGAAGGCCACCCGGGGCAGATAGCCCATGTCCTCCAGCAGGGTGAACAGGGGGAAAAAGATGGCCATGGGCGGCAGCATAACGGCCACCACCCACGCAACCGTCTGGTACACGCCGTCTGCCAGCAGGCCGCGCAGCCACAGAGGAAGCCCCAGTGCAGCAAGCCCCCGGCGCAGAGGCTCCAGAAAAGAAAAGAGCACACGCTCCAGCCATGCAGAGGGGGCTGAGGCGCCCCAGACCGTAAGGTAAAAAACCAGGCCCAGAAGCAACAGCATAGCCGGCAGACCGGTAAGCCGCCCCGTCAGCAGCGCGTCCAGCCGCCTGTCCCGGCAATTGGGGTCCCGCTGGCAGGTGACACAAGCCGCTGCAATGCTCTCAGCCTTGCGCACCCGGGCGGCGGTTATGGAGTCGGACAGGGTCCGGGGCGTGAAACCGGCTTTTTCCAGCTGATTCAGCCCGCGGCGAAGAGCCGCCTGTTCCTGCAGCCTGGGCTGCTCCCTGCCCAGCAGCAGCGAAAGCCCCCTTTGCCGGGGCAGGCCCAGCTGCTGCAAAGCGGATTCCACTGCCGGGGCGCAGGACAGGAAAAACGGCGGCGTCTGCACGGCAGCGGCACCCTCCACCAACGCCAGCAGGTGTTCCACCCCCCGGCCGCTGCGGGCGGAAATGCCGGCAACCGGGCAGGAAAGCTGCTGCGCCAGCGCCGCCAGATTCACCCGGATGCCCTTACGCCGGGCTTCATCCAGCAAATTGACACACAGCACCATATGCTCCGTCAGCTGGCGGATTTGCAGCGCCAGATTCAGGCTGCGGGCAAGATTGGTAGCATCGGCCACCACCACCGTCACCTGTGCCCGGCCGGAGAGAATAAATTCCCCCGCCAGCTCCTCCTCCGGCGAGTCCGCCGAAAGAGAGTACGCACCGGGCAAATCCACCAGATGAAGCCGCCCCTCTGGCCGGGCGCACCACCCCTCTGCCAGCGCCACCGTTTTGCCGGGCCAGTTGCCCGTGTGCTGACGCAGACCCGTCAGGCGGTTGAACAGCGTGGATTTGCCCACATTGGGATTTCCCGCCAGCGCCACCGTGATCTCTTTCATACCCTCTCCCCTTCCGGCCATTTTTTGTCCCATTCTATGCATGACGCCACGGCGCCGTTCATATCTGCGGCAGACGACGCATATAGTAAAAGCAGCGCCGCCGGACAGGCGGCCAAGTAAGGGAGGCTGGCAATGGTCATTCATGTGGTTGCAAGGGGAGAGACGGTATCGTCCATCGCCCGGCAGTATGGCGTTTCCCCAACGCTTTTGATGCAGCAGAATCAGGTGCCGCCGGACGGCGCACTGGCCGTGGGACAGACATTGGTGGTTCTGTTCCCGCAGAGTACCCACACCGTGCGTGCAGGAGACACCGTGTATTCCATCGCAAGGCGCTACGGCATTTCCACCCGGACGCTGTATCAGAACAACTATTTTCTGCTGGGGCGGCCCGATCTGCGCCCCGGAACGGAACTGATAATCGCATTGGCCTGGGAAAAGCTGGGCTCGCTGGGGGTGAACGGCTATGCCTACCCCTTTATCAGCTCCGACCTTCTGCGCCAGTGCCTGCCGTACATGACCTATCTGACGCCCTTCACCTACGGCATCGGGCCGGAGGGACAGCTGGTTGCTTTGCAGGACACGGAGCTACTGGCCGCCGCCGGACAATACGGCGCGCAGCCGGTGCTGCACCTGTCCAGCCTGACAGAGGACGGCAGTTTTTCCTCTGCCCGGGCAGAAGCGCTGCTGGACAGTCCGCAGGCCCAGCAGCGAGTGCTTGTGCAGATCCGCCGGCTGCTGCAGGAAAAGGGATATGCCGGAGTGGATGTGGACTTTGAATTTTTACAGGGGCGCTATGCGGCGGCCTACGCCGCCTTTGTGCGTCTGCTGCGCACAGCCCTGAACCCTATGGGGTACATGGTGCTGGTGGCGCTGGCGCCCAAGACGGCGCCGGACCAGCGGGGGCTTTTATACGAGGGACACGACTACGCCGCTCTGGGCGAAAGCGCCAACGGCGCATTGCTGATGACCTACGAATGGGGCTATACCGCAGGGCCGCCCATGGCGGTGGCCCCCCTGCCTCAGGTGCGGCAGGTGCTCCGCTATGCCCTGACGGCCATTCCGGCCGACAAGCTGTTTCTGGGAGTACCCACCTACGGCTACGACTGGCCGCTGCCGTGGCAGGAGGGCGTGACCCGGGGCGTATCTCTGTCGCCCCAGGAAGCGCTGGCACTGGCCCGTACCTACGGGGCGGAAATCCAATTTGACGAGACGGCGCAGGCCCCCTACTTCCGCTACACCGCCCCCGGCGGGCAGGAGCACGAGGTATGGTTTGAGGACGCCCGAAGCGCCGCCGCCAAATTTGCTCTGGCGGCGGAGAATGGGCTGCAGGGCGTGGGGCTGTGGAATCTGATGCGCGCGGCCCCGCAACTGTATCTGGTGCTGAACAGCCTATACGACATCGAGGTCATGAGTTAACCCGGACGCCGGGTGCATTTCCCCTTTCCCGGCAGAAAAACCGCCCGGTACATGCCAGCGTGGCAATGTACCGGGCGATTTTTATTTACAGTGTATCCTGCAGCCGGATCAGACGGGTATCGGCGGGACGCAGCGCAATCACCGCGCCCATCACCTCATAGGCCGTGGCGCCGCCGAAGGGCGCACGCCACAGGGCCGTTACCCGTGCGCCGGGGACAAAGCCCAGCTCCAGCAGGCGGCGGCGCTTCCGTTGGGGAAACAGCAGTTGCTTTACCCGTCCCCATTGTCCGCAGGGCAGCTGCTCCAGCGTTCTTTCCAAGGGCAAAGACCTCCTCTGCACGGGTCTGTGCCAGTATATGCAGCGCTTTTCTTACAGGTACTCGGGGCCAAAGCTGTAAGGCAGCAGCTCCGGCAGCGTAAAGCGGCGGGCCTCCCCTGCCCCATTGAGGCAGATTACCTCGATCTCCGGGGCAAATTCCCGCAGCACCTGACGGCAGGTGCCGCAGGGAACGCAGAATTGCTGGCTTTTCCCGGCAATTACAATCCGCCGGAAGCGGCGGTGGCCTTCGCTGACCGCTTTGCAGATGGCGGTCCGCTCGGCGCAGATGGTGGCACCATAGGCGGCATTCTCAATATTGCAGCCGGTATACACCGTGCCGTCGTCACACTCCAGCGCCGCCCCCACCGGGAAATGGGAATAAGGCATATAGGCCATATCCAGCATGGAAACAGCCTTTTGCATCAGCTCCTGCTCTGTCATAACAGCGTCCTCCTTTTCAGTTCAGCTCGGACAGGCCGGTATACAGCTGGTAATAACGGCCCTTCTGGCCCAGCAGCGTTTCATGATTGCCGCGCTCAATAATCTGGCCCTGCTCCAGCACCAGAATGGCCTGTGCATTGCGGACGGTGGAAAGCCGGTGCGCAATGACGAACACCGTGCGTCCGGCCATGAGGGAATCCATTCCCCGCTCGATCAGCTTTTCCGTGCGGGTATCAATGGAGGAGGTGGCCTCATCCAGAATCAGAACCGGGGGATCAGACACCGCCGCCCGGGCAATGGCCAGCAGCTGGCGCTCGCCCTGACTGAGGCTGCCGCCATCGCCGGTGATCATGGTGTCATAGCCCTGCGGCAGATGGCGGATGAAGGAATCCGCATTGGCCAGCCGGGCTGCGGCACGCACCTGCTCGTCGGTGGCATCGGGCCGGCCATAGCGGATGTTGTCGGCAATGGTGCCGGTGAACAGGTGGGTATCCTGCAGGACAATGCCAAGGGACCGGCGCAGCGAGTCCTTCTGAATATCTCGGACATCAATGCCGTCATAGGTGATAGAGCCGGACTGAATGTCATAGAAGCGGTTGATGAGGTTTGTAATGGTGGTCTTGCCTGCGCCGGTGGAGCCGACGAAGGCAATCTTCTGGCCGGGCTCGGCATAGAGGGAAATGTCGTGAAGCACCGTTTTCTCCGGCACATAGCCAAAGACCACATGGTCAAAGCGCACATCGCCCCGCAGCTCAGTCAGGGTTCCGTCCGGGCCCTTCCAAGCCCAGTGGCCGGTGCGGTTGGACACCTCTTTCAGCATATCGCCGTCTTTTTCCACGCGGACCAGCACGGTTTTCCCCTCGTCAGGCTCGGGCTGCTCCTCCATAACGGCGAAGATACGCTCTGCACCGGCGACAGCCGCCAGAATGGTGTTGACCTGCTGGCTGATCTGGCTGATGGGCTGGGACACCTGCTTGACATACAGCAGATATGCCGCAAGCGAGCCAATGTCGCCCACGCCGCCAATGGCCAGAAGGCCGCCCACGCAGCAGGTGACCGCGTAGTTGATGCGGGAAAGGTTACCCATGGCGGGCATCATGGAGCTGGCATAGGTCTGGGCGGCGGTAGCCGCCTGACGATAGCTTTCATTCAGTTCGTCAAACTGGCTGATGGTTTTCTGCTCGTGGTTGAAGACCTTGATGACCTTCTGACCCTCGATCATCTCCTCAATATAGCCGTTGACCGCGCCCAGCGCCTTCTGCTGCTGCTGGAAGCTGACCCGGCTGCGGCCGCCGATGTTTTTCACCACCAGCAGCATCAGCGCCAGAAACACAAAGGTAATCAGCGTCAGAATCCAGTTCAGATACAGCATCATGCCAACGGTACCCAGAAAGGTCAGGGCGCAGGAAATCAGGCTGGCGAAGCTGTTATTCAGCATTTCCGAAATGGTGTCGATGTCGTTTGTGAAGCGGCTCATCAGGTCGCCGGATTGGTGCGAGTCAAAATACCGCAGCGGCAGCTCCTGCATCCTGCCGAACAGATCGCGGCGGATGGCTGCCACGGTACTCTGGGAAATGTGCACCATGATGCGGGAATAGGCAAAGGAGCACAGCGCCGACAGGCCGAAGGCACCGCCCAGCAGCACCAGCATCCGGATCAGGCCCGGGAAATCGCCGGGCAGGATATAATTGTTGATAATGGGCTTGAGCAGGAAGCTGCTCAAAACCGAGGAGGCGCTGCTGAGCACCAGACACACGGCTACCAGCACCAGCGCGCCCTTATAGCCGGACATATAGCCCAGCAGCTTTTTCACCGTGCCCTTCATATCCTTAGGCTTCTGATACCCGTGGCGGGCCGGTCCGCCGCCGGGGCCGTGGCCCCGCTGCTTCATGTCAGCCATCAATGCTCACCCCTTCCTGCTGAGACTGGTATACCTCGCGGTAAATCTGATTGGTTTTCATCAGTTCCTCGTGGGTGCCCACGCCGGAAATTTTGCCGTCGTCCAGCACCACAATCATGTCCGCGTCCTGCACGGAGGAAATGCGCTGGGCAATAATCAGCTTGGTGGTGCCGGGCAGCGTGGAACGCAGCCCCTGCCGGATGGCGGCATCTGTGGCCGTATCCACCGCAGAGGTGGAGTCATCCAGAATCAGCACCTTGGGCCGGCGCAGAATGGCGCGGGCAATGCACAGGCGCTGCTTCTGGCCGCCGGAGACATTGGTTCCGCCCTGCTCAATATAGGTATCGTAACCATCGGGCATTTTTTCAATGAACTCACTGGCACAGGCGATGCGGCAGGCTTCCTCGATTTCCTGATCCGTGGCCTTGCTGTCACCCCAGCGGAGGTTTTCCCGGATGGTACCGGAAAACAGCGTATTTTTTTGCAGCACCATGGCGCATGCATCACGCAGATGCTCCATGGTATATTCCTTCACATCCCGGCCGCCTACCAGCACCCGGCCCTCCGTGGCCTCGTACAGCCGGGGAATGAGGCTGACCAGCGTGCTCTTGGCGCTGCCGGTGCCGCCCAGAATGCCTACAGTAGCGCCGGAGGGGATGGACAGGTCAATGTCCTCCAGATTCCATGCCTCGCTATCCGGATTATAGCGGAAGGAAACATGGTCAAAGCGGATGGAGCCGTCCTCCACCTGCAGCTGCCGGTCCGCGGTGTGGTTGGTGATCTGGGGCTGCTCATTCAGCACTGCCAGCACGCGCTTGCCGCAGGCAATGGAACGCGTGAGCATCATCAGCACCATGGACACCATCATCAGGGACATGAGAATCTCGGACACATAGGTGAAAAAGGCAATCAGATCGCCGGAGAGCAGGCTGCCCTCATAGACATAATTGCCGCCGATCCACAGAACTGCCACGGTGGTGCCGCCCATCAGCAGGAAAATAACCGGCATGAACATGACCACAAAGCCGAAGGCCCGCTCGGCCATGGAGCGCAGCTTTTCGTTCCGGACGCGGAATTTCTCCTTTTCTACATCCTCCCGAACAAAGGACTTGACCACGCGAATGGCGTTCAGGTCCTCCTGCACCACCAGATTCAGGTCGTCCGTTGCCTTTTGCAGAGAGGTGAAGAAGGGGCCCACCCGGCGAATCACCATCAGAACCGCCAGAAGCAGCAGCGGAATCACCACCAGAAACACCTGGCTGAGCCGGGTGCTGATGGTCAGCGCCATCACCAGCGCCGTGACCAGCATCACCGGCGCCCGCACCAGCATGCGCATCCCCATCATCAGGGTCATTTGCAGGCTGTTTACATCGTTTGTCAGGCGGGTGATGAGAGAAGCGGTGGAAAAATGCTCGATATTGGCAAACGAGAATTTCTGCACCTGCCGGTATTCCGCCGCCCGCAGATTGGCGCCAAAGCCCATACCGGCCCGGGAGGCCAGCGCCGCCGCCCCCACGCCAAGCGCCAGCGCCGCCAGCGCCATCACCACCATTTTGATTCCCGCTGACAGGATGTAAGCCCGGTCGGCATTCTGAATGCCAACGTCTACGATGTTGCTCATAACCTTGGGCAGCATCAGCTCCAGCACGGCTTCGCCCGCCGAGCACAGAATGCCCAGCACGATCACCACCCGGTAGCCCGCCGTATAATCGGCCAATTTATGCTTCATGCAACTGTTCCTCCTTTGTCTCGTCTGTCAGGTTGGCGGCCACCCGCAAAAGATAAGCGCGCAGCGTTTCAATCTCCTCCGGCGAAAAGCCCTGCTCCGCCTGACGGTGCACCTCACTCTCCACCCGAAGGAATTCCTGATACAGGCTGCGGCCCTGCTCGGTCAGATGGACCATGCGGCAACGGGCATCCGCAGAACTGATGCTGCGGGTCACGAGGCCCTTCTCCTCCAGCCGCTCCACCACGCCGTTTACCGTGGAGGGCTTTACCATCAAAAACTGCTGCAGTGCCTTCTGGGGCACATCCTTCTGCTGCTTTTCCAGATAGATCAGCACCCGGCACTGGATGGGAGACACATCATATTGCCGCAGGCGGCGCACCATCTGCTTCATAATCTGATGGTCGCAATACCCCAGCAGCGGGCCGAAATGATCCGGGGGAACCGGTCGAAAACAACCCACGCCCATCACCTCCATCTTTAAAAGTTAGGCCACTAAAAGTTAGCATGCTAAATAATAGCGCAAACACTTTTCTTCGTCAAGAGACATTTTATGAACTTTTGGAGAATTTCAGACGGAAAATTCTTCCATTGGGGCGAAGGGCGCCGGGAATCAGGAGAAGTATGACCCAATCGTGACGGCGGTGTAAACAAACCGTGAACTGTTGCGTTGGGCTGTTGACTTTTTCCCGGTGGGGCTGTATTCTATCCTAGGACAATGAAAGCAAGCTATGTGAATTCTCTCTCCTTTTCTTAAAAAACAGGTGGCCGGCTCACGGAGTCGGCCACCTGTTTTTTGTGCTTTATTCATTCACCCGCTGCAGGCAGCGCAGACCCTGCTGAAACTGCGTCTGCACCTGCCAGATACCGTCGGCCGAGGCGGACAGCAGCAGCAGGCCATGGCAGCCGACTGAATAATATTCTGCCCCCCGGGCCAGAAGCTGGCGCACCATCGGCGTGCTGCCCATGTCGCTGGCACAGCTGAAAAAGATGCGGCTGTTCACCGCCTCCTGCCAGGCGGGGGTGTTGGAGGTGAAGCCGCCGTGATGATTGGTCTTGCTGACATCCGCCCGAAGGCGGCTGCCCAGGCGGCGGATGACCCGCTCCTCCTGCCTGGCGTACAGATCGCCGCAGGTCAGATAGGTGGACTTCCCATAAGTGAGCTTGAGCATCATGGACTGGGCGTTGCGCACCTCGCCATCCTGCGAGTCCTCCTGCATGTCCTCCTCCGTGGGGCCCAGCACCTCCAGATCCACACCCTCTATTTCCTCCGTCCGTCCGGCACGGACATGGGTATCCACACAAACGCCCTGTCCGGCCAGATAGTCCGCAAGCTGCGGCACTATGGTTCCATAGGGCTGACCCGTCCACCAGAGGCGGCCAATGGAGCCGCTCTGCTCCTCCAGCAGCAGGCGGGCAATGGCCATGCCGTTGGAAACATGATCCTCGTCCCCATGGCTCAGGGCCAGCGTGTCCACCCGCCGCAGGCCCACGGACAGCAGAAACGCACGCACCCGGGGCCAGTTGGCCTTATATCCGGTGTCCAGCAGCAGCGTGCCGCCCTGCGGAAAGATCAGCAGCGACAGGTCGCCGGGCTTGGTCAGCACCCCATCCATGGCGAGATTCGGCACCACCACATGCAGCCGCCCATCACCGCCCCCGGCCAGAAGTCTGCGCACCTGCTCCGTCAGGGCAGGGCCGCTGTCCGGCAGCTGCCGCGCCGCAGGGGCAGGCGAGCTGCCGCCCTGAAAATGCTTGCAGGCGGCCGTGATGGAGCCGCTCATCACAGGGCTGATTTCCACCTCCCGCCACTGGGCCTGAGAACCGGCGTAATAAATCTCCTCCAGAGGGCAGCCTTCAAACGCTTTCATGTCAATATGGCGCAGGGACAGGGGCAGATACAGCCGCCGCAGAGCCGTGCACCGGAAGAACGCTTTTGTTTCGATGACTTCTACACCCTCTGGTACTGTTACCTCTGTAAGATCCGTGCGCCCGGCACAGGCCCGGTTCTGCACAGATTTTTCGCCCGCCGGGAGGGTCAGTTTCCCCATTGACATCCAGATTCCTCACTTTCCGGTTTATTTCCAAATGTTTCGTTTCGCTTTTCAACAACATCCTATCAGATTCTTTTACCGGCGTCAATCCTGGAAATTAGTTTCAATAAAAAACATTTTGCCTTCCTTACTTTCGTTTTGAAATTATCAGCGTATATAGAATCCCCCCGGCGATGCCGGGGGGATTCCGGGGATTCTGCCTTATTTCCGCGCGAAGCCGCACAGATCCCGCACCACTTCACCGGCGATAATCAAACCGGCAACGGAGGGAACAAAGGCGGTGCTGCCCGGGACCTGCCGGCGCTGGGTACATTTGCGGGCCGTGCCCGGAGGGCAGATGCAGCCGGTGCGGCAGCTGATGGACATATCCTCGGACGGGGTCATGGCAGGCTCCTGAGAATAGACTACCTTCAGGTGGCTGATGCCCCGCTTGCGCAGCTCGCGCCGCATCACCCGGGCCAGCGGACAAATGGAGGTTTCGTAAATATCCGCCACCTGAAAGGCGGAGGCATCCAGCTTGTTGCCCGCGCCCATACAGCTGATAATCGGCGTTCCGGCCCGGTGGGCCTGCTCCACCAGCTCCAGCTTGCCGGAGACGGTGTCGATGGCATCCACCACATAGTCATACTGCGTGAAATCGAATTGGGCGGCGGTTTCCGGGGTATAGAAGGTCTGATAGGTATTGACCACGGCGTCAGGATTGATTTCCAGCACCCGCTGGCGGGCCACCTCCACCTTGTACTGACCCACGGTTTTCCGGGTGGCCAGAATCTGCCGGTTGAGGTTGGTCAGGCAGACCCGGTCATCGTCGATCAGGTCCAGCGTGCCTACGCCGCTGCGGGCCAGTGCCTCCACCGTGTAGCCGCCCACGCCGCCCACGCCGAACACCGCCACTCTGGCCTGATACAGCCGTTCCATCCCCTCGTGGCCCAGCAAAAGCTCCGTTCTTGAAAACTGATTCAGCATGGTCAATTTCTCCTGTCATGAAAAGTCTGTAGCGATGATACCGCAAATTACCCGGTGCGTCAATAGGTTTTTGCCGGTGAGGAGGGGCCGGGCCACCGGCCCGGCCCCTTTTTGTCATTGGCTTACTTCAGCTGGCCTACCGTGTCCAGCACCTGACGCTGCTCCTCCTCCACGGCGGACAGCAGGGCGGGCTCGGTAAGGGGCTTGGGGCCGCGCATGGCCTCGGTAAGGGCGGCGGCGGAACGATACAGCCGCTCAAAGCCCAGATTCTGGGCAAGGCCCTTCATGGTGTGTGCGGCACGGAAGGCCGTTTCCCAATCGGCAGCCTGCACCGCTGCCTGCAGCTGGCTGTAGGTGGGGTCATCGGCATACTTGTGTACAAATTTGCATACCATGGCCTCGCTGGGAATGCGCTGCAGCACGCTTTTACAGTCACCGCCCAGACGGCGGTACAGCTCTTCCAGATCAATCATGATTCTGCTCCTCGCTTTTTATCTCATTTATTTTTTCTGGCTTTTGCTGCGGTACATCAGCTTATCGGCCTGACGAACCGCCTCTGCCAGTGGGTATACATGATAAACGCCGCCAATGCTGGCGCTGAGCCGGATCTGCGGATAGCCCTCCACCGGGGTGGTGCGGACCTTCTCCTCGATCTGCCGAAGCCGGGTGAAGAAGACCTCGCTGGAAATGCGGTGGAACAGCAGCAGAAATTCATCGCCGCCGTAGCGGATGAGCGTATCGCTGCTTCGGATGCTGCCCTGCACCGCCTGCGCAATGGCCCGCAGCGCCCGGTCACCCGCCTCGTGACCATAGGTGTCGTTGATGGTTTTGAAGCTGTCGGCGTCCAGCAGGGCCACGCCGTCCGCCTTGCTGAGATAGGGCAGGTAGTTTTCCATATACAGGCGGGAATAGACCCCCGTCACCGGGTCGTGATAAAAATCTTGCTGCGTAAGGCCAGACTTTTCCGCCCAGACGGCGGCGTCCTTGCCGCTTTCATCGCTGATCTTGGAAACCATCACGGCGGCACATAGGCGGTTATCCACCGTGATGTACCGGCTGAGCACATGATAGACGCTGGTGTCCATCAGCTCCAGACGGCTCATCTGCAAGCCCTCCCGCGGGTCATGACTGACCACACAGTTGCCGCAGCGTTCCCGTTTGCCCATCTTTTCGTAGCAGCACTGGCCGGTGGCGTGGAGGTAGCCGCTCTCGTCCAGAGCCAGCAGCTGCGCCGTCTCGGGGTCAACCAGCTGGAAAACATCAAATGTTTCCCGCAGCTGGCCCAGCAGGCGGCCCTCATGGCTCTCCATCCTGCCGCTGTTCTTGCGCAGCAGCTCGCCCTGCACATCGGTGAACTGGCCCACCACGCCCATATATTCAGGCTTTTCGCCCTGCGCGAACAGCTTGCGGGCATCCACCCGGAACCAGTGGGACTCTTTTCCCAGCGGAACCAGCGTCTTCAGCGTTACATTCGGATTTTCCGGCGTTGCCTTTTTGATCAGGCTGCGCAGCAGCTGCTCGTCGTGGGCGGGCATCACGCTGAAGTAATCCCCCTCGGCAAGGTAGAGCACGCAGCGGCGCTCCTTTTCCCCGGCGTTCCAGTTAGTATAGGTGACGCGGTTTGCCAGCCTTTCATACTCGAACTGCATGCCGCCGCACTGGGCCGCGAAGAAACCCGCCTTATCCCGCTCAAACTCCACCGCCCGGTGAACCCGGTTATCCGTGGGCAGGGCGCCCTTTTTCAGCATCTCGTCAGACAGGCGATGGGCCTCCCGCTTGTAATCCATGCGGGTGGGGGCGGCGCCCAGCACGCCGGGCAGACGGTCAGCTATCTGGCGCAGGCAATCCATCAGTCTGGGATTGAAGGCGCCGCACTCGCCGTTCAGAATCATGCGGATGGCCGTTTCATGGTCAAAGGCCCGCTTGTAGCAGCGCTCGCTGGTCAGGGCATCATACACATCCGCCAGCGCCACCACCTGCGCAGAGATAGGAATCTCGTCCCCCTTCAGCCCATCGGGATAACCACGCCCGTCCCAGCGCTCATGGTGCCAGCGGCAGATTTCGTGGGCGGTCTTCATCAGCTTTTCATCATCGTAGCCGGGAATATCATAGAGCATGGCATCGCCTGCGGTGGTATGAGACTGCATGATTTTAAACTCGTTGTCCGTGAGTCTGCCGGGTTTATTCAGAATCTCCTCGGGGATGCTGATTTTACCAATGTCGTGCAGGGCGGAGACGGTGCCGATAAGGGAAATGTCCTCCTCCGTCAGGTTGTACCCGCCGCCACCGGCCAGCAGCTGCCGCAGCAGCAGATCGGTCAGCTGACGGATATGCAGCACATGCAGGCCGCTTTCACTGTTACGGAACTCCACCACATGGCTGAGGATATTGATCATGGTGCCATTGGTTTTTTCACGCTGGTAAATCTGCTCCTCGACCATCTTGAGGAGCTGCTTCTGCCGGGCGTAAAGCATCAGCGTGTTCTGAACACGCTGGCGCACCACTGCCCCATCGAAGGGACGGCTGATATAGTCCGTGACCCCCATGTCATAGGCCCGGTGCATCAGGGTGGATTCGCTTTCGGCGGAGATGATAATCACCGGCACCTCTTCGATCCAATGCTGTTCGCCCATGACCCGCAGAACGCCGAAGCCGTCCATCTTGGGCATGGTCACATCCAGCAGCACCAGATCCAGATCCGTCCGACGGCTGAGCATGTCCACCGCCTGAACACCATCCTCAGCCTCCACACATTCATAAGCTTCCCCGATCATATCCTTGAGAATTTCCCGGTTCAGCTCCGAGTCATCCACAATCAGGATTTTCTGCCTGTCTGCCATACTGTTTCTCCGTTGGCTGCATCCCGCGCGGGCGCAGCCCCTGTCCTTTCCCACAAAATATAATCACAGCAAGAAACTGTCAGCGTCCTGCTCCACTGCGGCAGCGCTGGATCGCCGCCATCAGCCGTCCGGCATCCAGCGGCTTTGTCAGGTGTTCATTCATGCCCGCCTCCCGGCTGCGCTCGGCGTCGTCGGCAAAGGCGTTTGCCGTCATGGCAAAGATGGGCACCGTCCGGGCATCCGGCCGGCTCATGGCGCGGATATGCCGGGTGGCCTCCAGCCCGTTCATAACGGGCATCATCACATCCATCAGAATCAAATCAAACTGGCCCGGCTGAGATGCCATAAAGGTCTGCACCGCCTGCCGGCCGTTCCACACGCCGGTGACCTCCGCGCCCTGATTTTCCAGAACGAAGCGGGCAATCTCCATATTCATCTCGTTGTCCTCCGCCAGCAGGATATGCATGCCCTTCAGGCTGATTTCCTCCACCGGAGGCACGGCGGCCGGAGCTTTTTCTGCCAGACGGAAGCCCATGGTAATAACAAAGGTGGTTCCCTGATCTTTTTTGCTGGTAAAGGTCACGGTGCCGCCCATGCGCTGGGTCAGCTCCCGGACAATGGGCAGCCCCAGACCGGAGCCGACATAGCGGCCCCGGGGCGTGTCATCCTCCTGCGCGAAGGGCTCGAAGGCGTGGCGCTGGAACTCCTCGCTCATGCCAAGGCCCGTATCCGCGCAGACAAAGCGAAACACCACCCGCTCTCCGTCGCAGGAAAGCTCCCGGGCGGAAAAGGTAACACTGCCGTTTTCGCGGTTATATTTAATGGCGTTGCTGATAACATTCTGCAGCACCTGCTGCAGATGCAGCGGGCTGCCGATTACATTCCAATGCTGCCCGGAAATGTCCTCATGGCTGAAGTTGATGCCCAGCTCCTGTGCCTGTATCTGAAGCATTTCATTCATGGTTTCCAGCTTCTGCCGCAGGTTAAAGGGCTTTTCCTCCAGCCAGATTTTTCCCGACTCCAGCTTGTTCATATCCAGCACATTGTTCACCAGTTCCAGCAGGAAGCCGGAGGCGGACAGTATCTTTTCCCGGCATTCCTCCTGCTTCTGCTCATCGCCCCGGTAATGGCGGCTGATGTCCACCATACCCCGGATGGCATTGATGGGCGTGCGCACATCGTGGCTCATGCGGCGCAGGAAGTCCGTTTTGGCGGCACTGGCCCGCTCCGCCTGCTGGGCGGTGCGGCGCAGCTCCTCCTGATAGGCCAGCTCCTGGCGCTTTTTCGCAGTCACATCCCGGGTCAGAAACAGAACTGCCTGCAGGGCGCCCTCCGGCGTGCGGCTCTGGGGCACGATGATGAACTCTATCCAGTGGCCATGCCGGTCCTGATAGGTATAGGCAAGAAAGCTCTGTCCGGCCAGCCGCCTTTCCACGGTGGCAAGGTCGGTGAAGGCCCGGTGCTGCTCCTGAAATTCCGGGGCCACATACTGCTGGGCCAGCGCATCCAGCACAGCCCGGGTGTCGGCAGCCCCCTGAAACGTCTGCGGCAGTTCCTTCGGAGCGCTGACCACCTCCGGCACTCCCGGCCCAAGAGGCACCAGCAGGCAGGAGGTAAATATGGCGCTGATGCCGCCGATAGTCTCATACTGCTTGCGCAGCACCAGCAGGTTTTTCCGGCGAGCCTCCTGGCGCAGAGCCAGAAAGGCCGTCCACAGCAGAATGTACAGGGCCGTTATATAGCCCAGCACCGAGGTGCGGTTGGCAAAGACCCGGGATGAGGGGAAATACACATACAGGGAATATCCCCCCACCTGAGCGCGGCCGCCATACCATGTTCTTTTCCCGTTGGTAATCTGGCTGAGGCCATAGAAGGTATTTTCCTGACGGCTGTATCGGTTGCTCTCCTCTGCGGCGATCAGGCCCGTCAGCTCCGCCCGGTTGGAGCAGACGATCTGCTCCCCATCGGACACTACCACCACGCCGTCCAGCAGGATGGTATCCCCCTCAAAAAGGGTACTCAGGCTCAGCTCCACGCCATCTGCCCTGTCAGCACTCTGCCGGTGGTAGGCCAGAATGACGCCCGGCTCATCCTGCCGGGCCGCCACGGCCAGCTCATAAACGGCGCCGTCCAGCAGGATGCGGGTCATATAGCATTTGCGGTCATACCGCAGCACATCTGCCACATTTTCGTTGGCGATCACATCCTGCAAAAAAGAGTAGGTGTCGCCGTCTGCCCGGGTCTGCATGCTTTCGTGCAGCATTCCGTCCAGCACCACCACGCCGCCCAGCCGCTGGTCGGCAGCGTAGCTGTCCAGCAGGGCCTGCCGGTCGCCCTCCTCCGTGGCAAGAACGCGGGAAAGCTCTACGGTCTTATCCAGCAGGTCTATCATGCTTTTTGTCCGGTCGCTGACCACATAGGTGTTAAACCGTTCCACCCGCTGGGCGGAGGCCGTCAGCGTCTGCCGGAGAATCTGCTTGGTTTCCTTTGTATCATGCAGCGTCAGCAGGCCAAAGCAGATCACCAGCACCGCCGCCCCCATCAGCAAAAGCAGCAGCAGGTCCGTGTCTCTTTTCTTTTCCGCCCCTGTGTTCATTCCTTCTCCCCCACGGTCTGCACGCCGCGCATGCCGTATTGATCCAGGACGGAGCGGATCGTTCCGTCCTGCTCCATCTCCGCCAGCGTGCGGCTCAGTTCCTCCACCAGCGTCCGTTCGCAGCCCCGCGCAAAGGCCACGCCTACCTCCGCCTGACACAGCGCCTCGTCCAGCAGGCGGTATTCCCCGGGGACGGCGTCCACAAGAGTCCGCAGCGTATCCTCGTGCCCCGCCACCGCATCGGCATAGCCACGGCGCAGGCAGGCATAGGCCTCGTCAATGGTAGCGAAGCTGTACACCGCCCGGGCACGGGGCAGGCCCGGCCACTGCTGCAAAAGGGCATGCTCCGCCACGGAGGTGGCCTGCACGGCCACGGTACGGCCCTCCAGATCGGAGAGGCTTTCCACGGCTTCGTCAGCCTGCACCGCCACCACATGCCGGGTGGTAAGGTACGGCCCGGCCCACTCATATTCCGTTTCACGGCCGGTCATAACAAAGCCGCTCCACAGGCAGTCAACCTGTCCGGCGGCCAGCAAATCATTCTTTTTATCCCACTCAATCTGCACGAACTCCGGTGTATAGCCCAGGCGGCGGCACGCCTCCCTGGCCAGTTCTACATCCACACCGGCATAGCTGCCGTCCTGATCCAGATAGGTATAGGGCTGATAAATTTCGCAGCCGATCACAAGCCGGTTTTCAGCACTGCGGTCCTGTATCGGGTCATCCCTCTGCGCGCAGCCGCCGCACAATGCCAGCAGGCACAGCCACAGCAGGCACAGGCTCCCTTTCTTCATTGGTCTTTCCTCCGTTTTGCGCTGCGCGCTTCACCGCGGGCAGCGTACTCCCCTATTTTGTAACTTAATTATAGCACGCAGATGACAAATTGCAAGCAATCGGTCCGGATTTGTCTGTATTTCGCCAAATTTCCCTTTTAAGCCGCCGGAGAGGTGAATTATTGCGCTTTCCGCCGCAGTTCGGGCTTCCGGCGGCGGATAAGCGGGCAGCGGAAGGCACATGCAGGCGCGCAAGCCCCACAGAGCCAGCCGCCGCTCTGCGGGGGCTGACTTCGTGGTCCATAGCAAAAGCCCGGAGGACTTTAAAAATTCTCCGTGCCTTTCAACTCAACAGGCAAGGTCCCTGATAAAAATGAAAAATCCGAACGCATTCCCTACTGGGAACAAGCTCGGATTTTTCATATGTGGTGGAGACTGCTGGACTCGAACCAGTGACCTCCTGCGTGTGAAGATACGATGAGCGCCGGAAAGCGTTGTGCCGCAACGCTTTCCGGCGCTTTTGCGTGCTTTCGGATCGGTGGGCGATCCACTGTGTCCGCCTGTATCCACCTGCTTTTTTCCGCGTTTGGGTCACGGTTTGGGTCAGCCCTGCGAAGGTGCAGAAATGACCACGCTGTAATTAAAGAATAGGCGTGCCGCCTATCGACTTTCTTCAAAACAGTCAAATCCTGTGGTCGCGCACCCATTGGAGAAGAGAGTCGTAGTCCATTGTGCCGGAGGCAACGGATAATCCGACCTCCACAACTTCCTCATTGGTGCACTCCATGTGTATCCCGTTCACTTCCAGAAATGTCGGCATAACGTACATACCGATGCGCTTGTTGCCGTCCACAAAAGCGTGGTTAGAGATGAGCGTATAGCCGAGCCGTGCGCCCTTTTCCTCCTTGGTAGGATAGAACTCCTGCCCGTCAAAGCCGGCAAAGGCGTTCTCCAATGCGGAATCCAACAGGGTTTCATCCCGGACAC
>ERZ772867.1799-NODE-1799-length-22975-cov-4.461344_pt1 | contig 22975 bp, 17 predicted proteins | sample MGYA00511341_ERZ772867 | MGnify/ENA primary metagenome ERZ772867 (study PRJEB29015, sample SAMEA2737707) | human gut metagenome | biome: human gut; feature: human-associated habitat; material: faeces | place: China | collected 2012 ... | reverse complement strand
TCCGCCTTCCTGCGTTGTACTAAGAAGAGAGGGTGGGAGGTAAAAGGAATGGTCGGGTTATTCGCCGCAGTGGGCGCAGGAGGTAGTCTCCTTCAGCAGCTCATGGTCATACTCGATACCGTTTTTCTCGTAGTAATCCCGCAGAGCGGCCTTCACAGCCTCCTCTGCCAGCACGGAACAGTGCAGCTTGTGGGCGGGCAGACCGTCCAGAGCCTCAACCACAGCCTTGTTGGTCAGCTTCAAAGCCTCGGACACGGGCTTACCCTTAATCATCTCCGTTGCCATGGAGCTGGAAGCAATGGCGCTGCCGCAGCCGAAGGTGCTGAACTTCACATCGGTGATGATGTCGTTGTCGATTTTCAGATAAATGCGCATGATGTCGCCGCATTTGGGGTTGCCTACCTCGCCCACGCCATCGGCGTTATCAATGGTGCCGACATTCCGGGGGTGGTAGAAATGATCCATAACCTTATCACTATAAAGAGCCATACAGCACGCTTCCTTTCTTACAGCAGATGGGGTTTCTTGCCGCTCTCCAGATCCATCCACAGGGGGCTCATGGAGCGCAGATACTCGATGATGGGAGGAACAGATTCCAGAATATAGTCAATTTCTTCCTCTGTATTCCACTCACACAGGCTCAGACGCAGGGAGCCGTGGGCCACCTCGTGGGGCCGGCCGATGGCCAGCAGCACATGGCTTGGGTCCAGAGAGCCGGAGGTGCAGGCGGAGCCGGAGGAAGCGCAGATGCCCTTCTGGTCCAGCAACAGCAGGAGGGACTCGCCCTCAATACCCTCGAAGCAGAAGTTTACATTGCCGGGCAGACGCTGCTTGCGGTCACCGTTCAGGGCGCAATGGGGGATCTTGGAAAGACCGTCGATCAGCTTGTCCCGCAGATAAGTCAGCTTCTCTGCGTTTTCGTCAATATGATCGCAGGCTTCCTGCAGAGCGGCCACCATGGACACGATGCCGGCGATATTCTCGGTACCGGCTCGCTTGCCGCGTTCCTGCGCGCCGCCTTCGATGATGTTGGTCAGGGGAATACCCTGCCGGGCCATCAGCAGACCAACGCCCTTGGGACCATGGAACTTGTGGCCGGAAAGGCTGAGCATGTCGATGTTCTGCTCCTTCACATTGATGTGCAGATGTCCGGCAGCCTGTACGGCGTCGGTATGGAACAGGACGCCTTTTTCATGACATACGGCGCCGATTTCAGCAATGGGCTGGATGGAGCCGATCTCGTTGTTTGCGAACATAATCGTTACCAGGCAGGTGTCGGGACGGATGGCGGCAGCCACCTCGTCGGCGGTGACAATGCCGTTTTCATGCACGGGAAGCAGGGTGACCTCGAAGCCCTCCCGCTCCAGCTTCTTCAGGGTGTGCAGCACGGCGTGATGCTCGAAGGCGGTGGAGATAAGGTGCTTCTTGCCTTTGCGGGCGCCGATACGGGCGGCGGAGACGATGGCCTGATTGTCGGCCTCGCTGCCGCCGGAGGTGAAGGTAATCTCGCGGCTCTGACATCCCAGAAGCTTTGCAGCCTGTTCGCGGGCAGCCGTCAGGGCGGCGTTGGCGTTCTGGCCGATGGTGTGCAGACTGGAGGGGTTGCCAAAGTTCTCCGTCAGATAGGGGAGCATAGCATTCACAGCCGTCTGGCTCATTTTTGTGGTAGCGGCGTTATCAGCATATACCAGCATGGAGAAAACTCCTTTCAAAAACATAGTAACCTTTAGGGTAAATATAGAATAGCACTATAAACCCTACAAGTCAATAGGTTAAATAAAGATTTTGGAAATTTTTAAAAAATCCCGAGAAAAGCGAATAAATTTCATTCGGCCAAGAAGAACTGGCAGGAAAAATGGACAGATAATGCGCTATACTGTCCGCAACAGAAGAAAAAACGACAAGGAGAAATCTGATATGAACAAATTTTTTGACTATCTGGAGCCAGACCTGCCCATTCCTGCCATCCGCAGTCTGCTGGACTATATCCGCCGCTTTGTGTCATCCGCCGCCGGTGACATTCCCGTAGAGGGGCGGCTGGGTCGCTGCGGTTTCTGCGCCCGGGAGGAGGACGGTGCCGTCCGGGTCTACTGGGTGCAGGTGGGCCGCCAGCGCATTGCCGTAGATGCACTGGTGTGAGTCTCCGGGCGAAAAGCGACAGACAGTAGGCAGCGCCGGAAAAGTATGATATAATGTGGTATCATAGCGCAGTGGAAACGCGGATGTGCGCTGGGCCGGGAAATTTCCCGGCCTCTCTGGACAGGAAAGACACAGAACACCGGAGAATTCATTGCATGGGAGGGTGCAGACATGCTTCAGATATGGGTGGGCCGGGCTGGAAGCGGAAAATCCGCTGCCGTGCTGCAGGCCATGCAGGAAAATCGGGCGCAGCGCGCGCAGGTACTCATTGTGCCGGAGCATACCTCCCACGAGGCGGAGCTGGAGCTTTGCCGGGCGTTGGGGCCAACGGCCAGCCGGGACGCAGAGGTGCTGAGCTTGCAGAATCTGGCAGGGCGCGTTCTGGCGCAGACCGGCGGCCTTGCGGATTTTACGCTGGATGGCGGCGGAAAGCTGCTGACCATGCGTCTGGCGCTGCAGGAGCTGAGCAGCCAGCTGCGGGTGTTTGGCAATCCATCCCGCCGCGCCTCCTTTTTGCAGCAGCTGGTGGAGCTTACCGATGAATTATATGCCTATGATGTGTCGCCTGCAGAACTGCTTCGGCAGGTGGAGGAAGCGCCGGACGGGGGAGACAAGCTGCGGGATGTGGCGCTGCTGTACGGCGCTTATGACGCAAAGCTGCGGGCCGGGGGGCGGGACGCCCGTTCCCGGGTGCAGAAGCTGGCGGACGAATTGGAGCATGCCACCTATCTGACAGACAAGGATGTGTATTTCGACGGCTTCTCCTATTTCAACAAGGTGGAGGAGCGTATTTTGCGCACAACGCTGCGTCAGGCCCATTCGGTTACGGTGACGCTGTTGGGCGACAAACGCCCCGGCCAGCTGTTTCAGAATGCCACGCGCCAGCGGGAGCGGCTGCGCCGTCTGGCGGCGGAGACAAGCACGCCCTGCTTTCTGAAATTTTTTGAATCGGACAACCGGACGGCACTGGGTCATCTGGAGCGTCACTTCTTTGCCGGCACTGAGCCGTGGACGGAGGAAACGGAACAGATCAGACTCTATGAAGCCACCACGGTCTTTCACGAGGTGGAATATGCGGCAAGTCAGATTCGCCGCCTGGTGGCCTCGGGCCGGTTCCGCTATCGGGACATTGCTGTTACGGCGCGGAACATGGAGACCTATGCCCCGGTGCTGGAAAATGTCTTCCGCCGGGAGGAAATCCCGGTATACCTCAGCCGGCGCAGCGATATTCTGCAGAAGCCGCCGCTGCTGCTGGTGCTGGGTGCGCTGGATGCCGTTACAGGGGGCTTTGAATATGAGGACATGTTCCGCTATCTGAAAACGGGCCTCGCCGGAATTGACCGGGAGGAGTGTGATCTGCTGGAAAACTATGTCATCCTCTGGGGTATCCGGGGCAGCATGTGGCTGCGGGATGTAGCATGGACTGCCAGCCCGGGGGGCTATGGTACGGCGGCCGATGAGGAGCAGCTGAAACGGATCAACGCGCTGCGTCAGCGTGTCCGGCTTCCGCTGCTGGCGCTGCATGAGGGGATGAAGTCTCCATCCAGCGCAAGGGATAAAGTTATAACGCTTTACAGATTCGCTGAAAGTCTGCGCGTTCCGCAGCTGCTTGAGCAGCGTTCTTCTGCTCTTTTGCAGACAGGACAGGTGCAGCTGGCGGAGGAATACCGGCAGCTGTGGGAGATTTTCTGCGGCGTGCTGGATCAGTTTCAGGAGATTCTGGGGCAGACGGAGCTCAGCGGCGAGGAATTTGACCGGCTGCTGCGGCTGGTGCTGACCCAGTACAGCGTGGGAACCATTCCTGCCACGCTGGATCAGGTCAAGGTCAGCGAAATGACCCGCAATGACCGCCAGCAGATACGGGTGCTGTTTCTGCTGGGGGCCAATGACCATGTGCTGCCGCAGCCGGAACGGGGAGCAGGCATTCTGGATCAGAATGACCGCCTTTTCCTCCAGCAGCACCAGCTTCCGCTGGCGGATGAAACCTTTGACGAACTGGATAACGAACTGCAGAATATTTACGCAAGCCTTGCCCAGCCCGATCAGCTGCTGCACATCAGCTATCCCACTACGGATCTCAGCGGCGCCGTGCTGCGCCCGGCCTTTGTGGTAGACCGGGTGAAGAAGCTGTTTCCGGCGGTGATGGTTGAGACAGAGAATGAACTGTATCGGCTGACGCTGCCCTCCACAGCGCTGGAGACTGCGGGCCGCCGTCCGGGAGGCAGCCTTTGGCAGTATTTCAGCCGGAACGAACGCTTTGCCCCGGCCCTTGCCGCCATGGAGCGGGCGGGCTGCATGCAGCGCGGACGGCTGTCGCCGGAGGCGGTACGAACGCTTTACGGCACCAGCGTGCAGATGTCCGCCTCCCGGATGGACCGGCTGAAAAGCTGCCATTTCGGCTACTTTATGGAGTATGGCCTGCGGGCAAAGGAACGGCGGACAGCAGGCTTTCAGGCCACCGATGTGGGTAGCTTTGTTCATTACCTGCTGGAGCATGTGGTGCGGGAGGTTACAGAGCAGGGCGGCTTCGATCAGGTGGACACGCCCCGGCTGCATCAGCTGGTAGACCATTACACGGATACCTATATTGCCCGGGAAATTGACCGCTATGAGGAAAAAAGCGCCCGTTTCCGGTATCTGTTCAGCCGTTTGAAGGAGGGGGCCTACGCCATCGTGGAAAATGTGGCGGAGGAAATGCGCGAGTCGGATTTCCGTCCGCTGGCCTTTGAGCTGGATTTTGGCGGAAAGGACAGCCAGCTTCCCGCTATCACCGTGCGGGAGGGAGACACCGGCCTGCGTGTGGTAGGCAAGGTGGACCGGGTAGACGGCTGGCTGAAGGACGGCAAACTCTATTTGCGTGTGGTGGACTATAAAACCGGACAAAAGGCTTTTGATATGGCAGAGGTGCAGTATGGCCTTGGCATCCAGATGCTGCTGTATCTGTTCACCCTTCAGCGGGAGGGGAAACGCTATTTTGGCCACCCGGTTGAACCGGCCGGGGTGCTGTATCTTCCGGCGCGGGATGTAATCCTGCGGGAAAAACGGGATGTATCGGCCGAGACGGTGCGCCGGGACCTGCAGAAGGAGCTGCGGCGCAGCGGTCTGGTGCTGGGCGAGGCGCAGGTGCTGCAGGCCATGGAGCACAGCGCGCTGGAAGCGCCGGTTTTCCTGCCGGTGGCCCTGAAAAAGGATGGCACCATCACAGACGGTGTGGCCTCAGCCGGCCAGCTGGGAAGTCTTGGCCGGTATGTGGACAAACTTCTGCACCAGATTGCCGGGGAACTGGAACGGGGCAATATTGACGCCGACCCCTTTACACATGGGGCAAAGAACGCCTGCGACTGGTGCGTGTACAGCTCTGCCTGTTATTTCCGGGAGGGACAGGGCGGCGACCGCCGCCGGTACCTGAAGAAGACAGATGCCAGACAGTTCTGGGAGTATATCGAGAAAAACGGAGGAGGGGAGAGCCATGGCGCAGATCAGTCTGACCGCTGAACAGCAGCAGGCGGTGGATAACCGGGGCGGCAGCCTGCTGGTTTCTGCCGCCGCAGGCTCCGGAAAGACCCGGGTGCTGGTGGAGCGGCTGTTTGCCCATATTCAGCGGGAGCAGTGCAATGTAGATGACTTCCTGATGATTACCTATACCCGCGCGGCTGCGGCGGAGCTGCGCGGCAAGATTGCCGCCGAGCTTTCTGCCCGGGTGGCGCGCCAGCCAGAGGACGATCACCTGCGCCGCCAGCTGCTGCGTGTATACCGGGCGGACATCAAAACGGTGGACGCCTTCTGCGGCAGCCTTTTGCGGGAGAATACCCACCTGCTGCGTCCGGTGGACGGTCGCAGCCTGACACCGGACTTCCGGGTGCTGGACGAGCAGGAGGGGCAGGTACTGCGCAGCCGTGTACTTGAGCGTGTGGTAGAGGATTTCTATCAGAAAATTCAGGATGGGGACCAGCGGGCCCGCCTGCTGGCAGACACGCTGGGCGCCGGCCGGGATGACCGCCGGCTGACAGAACTGGTGCTGGAGCTGTACGACAAGCTGCAAAGCCATCCCTATCCCCTGCGGTGGCTGGCAGAACAGAGAAGACAATGGGAGCATCTGCCGGAGCATTTGGCGGACACGCCTTATGGCCGCATTATGATGGACAGAACCCTGTCCGCTGCTGCCTTCTGGGAGGAAAAGCTTCGTTCGGCTGCCGGGGAAATGGAGCAGTACCCAAAGGTGCAGAAGGCTTATCAGGGGCCGTTTCTTGCCGTTGCGGAGGCGCTGTCAGCTTATCCCGCTGCCGCAGCCAGGGGATTTGACGCGATGGGAGAGGTGAACCCCGCTTTTCCCCGGCTGGGTGCAGTGCGCAATGCCGAGGATGAGGCGTTCAAAGAGCGGATGAAGGCCCTGAAGGATCGCTGTGCCAAGGCGGTGAAAGCCCAACAGGCGGTGTATGCGGTGGGCGAGGAGGCTTATCTGGAGGATCTGCGGGAAATGGGACCTGCGATTCTGGCACTGATGGAGCTGACGGCCTCTTTTACGGCGGCCTATCAGCAGGAAAAGGTGCGCCGCAACTGTGCTGATTTTTCGGATCAGGAGCACTATGCCATCGAGATTCTGACCACGCCCGACGGTGCGCCCACAGACCTTGCCTGTCAGGTGGCCGGACGCTATCGTGAAATCATGGTAGATGAGTATCAGGACACCAACGAGGTGCAGAATTGCATCTTCTCGGCCATTTCCCGGCAGGAGCAGAACCTGTTCACCGTGGGGGATGTCAAGCAGAGCATTTATCGCTTTCGTCTGGCGCAGCCGGATATTTTTCTGGAAAAATACCGGGCCTATGCCGATGCCGCCGCTGCCGGAGAGGGCCAGCCCCGCCGGGTGCTTCTGAAACGGAACTTCCGTTCCCGGGAAACGGTGCTGGAGGCAACCAACTTTGTTTTTCGGGGTATTATGTCCCGCCAGATGGGAGAATTGGACTACGGTGAAGCGGAACAGCTTTACACCGGAGCGGACTATTATCCGCCGGTGCCGGACCGGGAAACAGAACTGCACCTTGTCAGCATAGAGGACACCGCAGAGCAGCAGTTCGACCGCACCCGCTGTGAAATGGAGTTTGTGGCAGGAACCATCCGCCGTCTGCTGGATGGGGGAGACCCGGTTCAGGGGGCGGACGGTGCGCTGCGCCCGGTGCGGCCGGAGGATATTGTCATTCTCATGCGCTCACCCAGGGCGCGCATGCAGGAGCTTACCCGGGCGCTGGAGCGGCAGGGCATTCCGTTTTCCGGCGGTGAGGGAGAGCCGTTTTTTCAGACGGTGGAAATTTCCACCGTGTACTCTCTTTTGCAGATCATTGACAATCCGCGGCAGGATGTGCCGCTGATTGCCGTGCTGCGCTCGCCGCTGTTTGGTTTTACCCCGGATCTGTTGGCCCGGGTGCGCGCCTGCAGGATGGGTGATTTTTACGATGCCTGCCTTGCGTGCACGGAGCAGCCCGTCCGGCAGTTTATGGCCACGCTGGGGCAGCTGCGGGAACTGGCGCAGGAGGAACCGGCAGACCGGCTGCTGTGGCAGATGTATGACAGACTTCATATTCTGGGCGTTTTCGGCGCCATGGAGGACGGCGAACTGCGGCGCAGCCGCCTGCTGAACCTGTGCGCCTATGCCGAAAAGCTGGCTGAGACCGGCAGAATCACGGTGTTTGAACTGACAGAGTATCTGCGCAGTCTGATGCAGCAGGGGAAGGAGCCGCCGCTGGCCGCCGGACTCAGACCCGGCGGCGTGACGGTGATGAGCATTCACCGATCCAAGGGACTGGAGTTTCCGGTGGTGATTCTGTGCGATCTGAATAAGCAGTTCAATCGGGAGGATTTGAAGCATCCGGTGCTGGTGCATCCTCAGATGGGTCTTGGCACGGAACGGGTGGATCTGGCCCGCCACATCCGGTACGACAGCATTTCGAAAACGGCCATTGCGCTGAAGCTGGAGGAGGAAGCCCTGTCCGAGGAGATGCGGATTCTGTATGTGGCCATGACGCGTGCCAAGGAGAAGCTGATTCTGGTGGATTGTATGAAGGGCGCTTTGCGCCATGTGACGGAGCTTGCCCACATGGCCCAGTATCCGGTTCCCCCGGAGCAGGTGCGCTCGGCCAAAAGCATGGGTGACTGGGTGCTGATGGCCCTGCTGTGCGCAACGGAGGCCGGCAGCCTGCACCGTTGGACAGGCGTTTATCCGCCTGACCGGCAAGGTGCCGGAAGCTGGCGGGTCTATGTCCATGAAAACCCATCCTTTGAGGCGGCAGCTGCCGAAGTAAACACGGCCCAGGCGGCACCGGAGCCGCCTTTTGACCCGGAACTGCTGGAGTGGACATATCCGCATGAGGTGGCCTGCCGGGTTCCCTCCAAGGTTACGGCCACCCAATTAAAAGGGCGGGAGCTGGACCTGGAAATTGCGGACGGCGCAGCTGTGCGCCCCACCGGCGGCGCCTTTCCGAAGCCTCGCTTTCTCTCCGGGGAGCATCGGCTGACAGCGGCGGAGCAGGGCACAGCCATGCACCTTGTAATGCAGTATCTGCCCTTTGACACACCGGCAAACAGCAACGCTGTAGCCCGGCAGGTGCACATGCTGCAGGAGCGCCGCCTGCTGACCGGGGAGCAGGCAGCCAGCATCCGCTGCGACCGGATTGCCGCCTTCCTACAGTCAGAGCTTTGCAGCCGCATCCGCACGGCGGACAGAGTGTGGCGGGAATACCGCTTTGCCCTGCTGGTGGAGGCGGCGCTGTACGATCCGGCTGCCGCCGGGGAGGAAATGATGCTGCAGGGTGTGGCGGATGTATGCTTTGAAACAGCGGAGGGGCTGGTGATAGCGGACTTTAAAACGGACTGGCTTGCCGCCGGGGAAGCCTTGCAGCGCGCCCAGCGATACCGCCCGCAGCTGGAAGCTTACAGCAGGGCGCTGAGCCGGGTTCTGGAAAAACCGGTGGTGGAAAAAGTGCTGTACTTTTTCTCTACCGGGGAAACAATTGGCCTGTAGATATAGAAATTATTTGTAAATTTCCCAAAAATGCGGCGGCGGAACGGATGGCCTTTGGGCCTGCTGTTGCGGCGGCAGGCTTTGCCCGGCGTGGATCAAGCGGGTTTTCCACCGATGCTTTGGTATATTTTCCTCTGTTTGCAGGATAAATCGGGCACTGTAGGATTGAAAATGTAAAAAAATTGTGCTTTGCAGGAAAAAATGCTTGCATTGGGCTACAAGATGTGGTATCATCTATGTTGCCTTGTAATGAGGACTTGTGTACCGGAAAGGGGTGAACCAGAGCAATGAAGGAAGGAATCCATCCCAATTATCAGCAGACTACTATTAAATGCGCCTGCGGTAATGTAATTGAGACAGGTTCTACGAAGAAGGATATTCGCGTAGAAGTCTGCTCTAAGTGTCACCCCTTCTTCACCGGCAAGCAGAAGCTGGTGGATACCGGCGGACGCGTGGCCAAGTTCAACAAGCGCTTCGGCCTGGACAAGTGATTTGTCAAACAGAAGACCTGCTGCTTTGCAGCAGGTCTTTTTTTGCCTGTCTGAGAGACAGCACGGAGGCCGTTTGTGCGAAAACCGGGGATGAAAAGGATGCGTGAGGACAGAAAAAGAACGGCAGACAGAGAAAAGAGGGTTGCAAAGGACAAACCGTAGTGCTATGATAGGTTTTGGTTAGATAGAACTAATAGCAGAAGGGGACATCCGGACGGAGCATAAATTTATCCCGGGAGGAATCAGCTATGACAGAGACGGTTATCAAAATCGACGGCATGATGTGCGGCATGTGTGAAAGCCATGTCAGCGATGCGATCCGAAACAAATTTTCGGTGAAGAAGGTTTCGGCTTCCCACGGCAAGGGGCAGGCGATGGTTCTGTCGGAGGAACCGCTGGACGAGGCAGCGCTGCGCAGCGTTATTGACGCCACCGGCTATCAGGTAAAAGGGGTAGAGAGCCATCCCTATGAAAAGAAGGGCCTGTTTGGCCGAAGAAAGTGAACCGGATTCCGGCCGCAACAGAAAAAAGTCACCCCACAGCGCCATTTGCAAGAATGGCGCTGTGGGGTGACTCTATTTCGGCTTCCCGGGCAGGGGCAGCCGGGAAGTCCGGCTGCTGCGGAGGATAGGCAGGTTTCGGTTCTCCGGTTTCATGTCCGGATACAGGGCACGGTATTTATCTGCAAACAGGCTGACCGCCTGCTTCAGAACCTCCATCTGACTTTTCAGATAATACTCGTCTTCAAACATGGCGTAATGCATGCTGGCACGGACAAGAATAAAAATCAGCGGCGTAATGACCGTGTGGGAAATGCCGATTTTCGGCCCTAACTGCTTGGCGCATTCCGTGTAGCGCTCGTTGACTCCCTCAAAAAACTTTTTTCCGTGCTCGATATATTTCGGGTGGGTGTAAACCTGATACATCAGCCGGTATTTCTTCCTGTGTTCTCTGGCTGTCCAGTAGGGAATCTCGTCAATAAAGCGGATTACATCCCGAGGATCGGTGGGCGCCTTCGCCATGCAATAGGCGGTGGACTGGATAATCAGGTCATCCAGATTTTCAAAATATTGATACAAGCTGGCCGGATTGCAGCCGCAGGCATCGGCAATGCCCTTTACGCCGACGCCGTTCAGGCCGTTTTCGGCATAGCAGGCAAAGCATTTTTCCATCATCTCAATTTTTTTCGTCTGACGGGCTGCTTCATTTACAGTGCGCAGCTCTTTTGCCACTTCCACAAGATAAATAACTGTTCACATTGCACCTTCTGCACTCAATTGTGTCAAGTGATTCCGGCAGAGGGCAACTGGTGCAAACTGGTGCAATAATTTATAATTTCTTAACGAAAATCATTGAACTACGAAAGAAGCAGTGTTACAATGAAAAATGTATGGTTTTCAGCCTTTTAATGGTACCAATTCATAATAAATAAGCAATAGAAAAGAGGACCGGAGCAATGATGAAAAGAGAATTCTGAGCCTGCTGCTGGCAATCGCCTGCGCGGCGTCTCTACTGACCGGCTGCGGCTTCCAGTACCTGTGCAACATTCTGGATACCGATTTTCTCAACACCATCGACGGCCACACATGGCAGAGGGAATACCTTAACGGAACCAGCAATGTGGCCAGCTCCCCTGAGATGCAGAAGGCTTTTGCCGTGCTGGACAAGTGGAAGGAATTGGGGGATGCTGAATAACGACGGTGACTGGAACGATGACAGCGCGACCAAAAACATCATGGCCGAGGGCAAAACCCTGTTTATGCTGGGCTCCAACAACACCTTCAAGGCGGGAGACATCGACTGCGAGTTTGACCTGCTGCCTTACCTCTCCGAGGACGGCACCCAGAACGCCCTGATTCTGAATGTTTCCCGCTATGTGGGCCTAAACAAGCATCTGGAGGACAAGGGGAATGAGCAGAAGCTTCAGGACGCCGTTCATGTGATGGAGGTGATGTCCACCGTGGAGGGACTGAACTCCATGAGCGCCGGCTTTGAGGATAACTCCGCTCAGGTTTACACCACTGTTACCGAAAAGCTGGATACCGACGACTGCACCAGGCTGGTGGGTATCTGCTTTGCCAAGGCAAGCGGAGCGGATCTGACGCTGGTGTCACAGAACAAGTGGTATCCCGTGGAGGAGGGGAACAACGACCTGAACAGCGACCTGTACGCGCTGCCTGTCACCGATCAGGAGATCACCTCGATTCTGCCCACCGGCTGGCGCGGCAACATCAAAACCGTCACATTGACCGGCAAGCGCATTCAGGAGCTGCTGGACACCGGCTATAATAAGAGCGGCTATGTATTCCCCTATGTTCTGGTTGCCCCCGCGGGCTTCAGCCTGCAGGCGGACACCACCTACACCGCTGTGATCTGCGGTGTATCGAATGAAGCGGCGCAGGAGGGGAACATTACCGACACAGGAATCCTTGGCCTGACGGCGGCCGGGGAGTATTTAAGCCAGTTTGAAACATTGTTGAAAAAAGATATTCGTTGGGAGAAGTAAGAATGAATGATGCGCAGGCGCAGAAAGTGAATAACCCGAAGGCACGACAGACGCTGCTTATTACGATTGCTGCATTTTTGATCGTGGTGACTGCCGGGGTTGCCGCATTCCTGCACTTCTACAACAGCTATATCGACGGGGTTCTTTACCGGGAGCGCCTGAGCCAGATGCAGGAGGTTACCTCCCAGCTTTTCAGCGGCCTGGAGGATGTTATATCCAAGCAGTGGAGCGATGTGGATGCCTTCTGCAACTATGTGGAGCTGGGAAGACCCGAGGATACCCAGACCCTGCTGACCTTTATGGGAAAGCAGGCGCGGCTGAACAACATGGATTCATTCGGCGGCTCTCTGGTCGCGGTGGACTATCTGGGCCGCTACCTGACGGAGGACGGCTGGCAGGGTACGCTGGAGGAAAAGGACCTGCTGCAGGATGCACCTGAGCGGGTCAGCTTCGTGTCCAAATCGCTGACCTCCAACGAAACGCGGATGTATTTTTTGAAGCGCCTGCCGGACCCGGTTGAGATACAGGATGGGGAGCGGCGCGTGGAGCTGGTTTATTACGGCATTTCCCAGAATATGACACAGCTGAACACCTATTTCAGCTGTGAAGCCTATGACAACAGCAACAGCGTCTATGTGCTGAGCCAGGAGGGAACACGGCTTTTCCACAGCAGCAGTAGTAGCAGCCTGATTGGGGGATACAATGCCTACAATGTGCTGGAGCAGATGGAGTATCTCCATGGGCATTCCTTTGAGGATGCCAAAGCGGAGCTGGATGAAACGGGCTATGGCTACGCCAACGCGGTTCTGAACGGGCAGGAGTACTATTTCGCGCTGTACCAGATGGAGCACTCGGCGTGGGTGCTGCTGTTTCTGGTTCCGTCAAGCCATGTGGCGGCCAATGCGGTGTCCATGATGAACATGACCATCCGGATGATCCTGATATTCGCGGTGGCAATGATTGTGGTTTCGGCCATACTTATTTTCCTGATTCTGTATGGGCAGCAGCGGAAGGCTGTGAATGCCGAGCGCAGAAACAGCCAGCGCCTGACGCAGGCTCTGGCCGCGGCAGAAAAGGCCGAGCAGACGGCCCGGGAGGCCAGCCGCGCAAAAAGCGACTTCCTGTCCAACATGTCCCATGATATTCGCACGCCTATGAATGCCATCGTGGGCATCACCAAGCTGATGGCCCACGACAAGAATGACCCGGCGAAGATTGACACCTATATTGGGAAGGTGCAGCAATCCAGCCAGCATCTGCTGAGCCTGATTAACGATGTGCTGGATATGAGCAAAATCGAGGCCGGTGAGGTGGCGCTGAATGCAGAGCCTGTCAGTCTGGCGGATCAGATCGGGCAGGTAGAGAGCATCATGCGCCCACAGATCGAGGAGCGGAACCAGCGCTTCACGGTGACGGCCCACCACATTACCCACGAGCATCTCATCGGCGATGCGGTGCGCCTGCGGCAGGTGTTCATCAACCTGCTGTCCAACGCTGTGAAATATACGCCCAACGGCGGCAGCGTCCATCTGGAAATAGAGGAGCTGCCCTGTACGATTCCCGGCTACGCTACGCTCCGCATTGCCGTTACCGACAACGGCTGCGGCATGACACCGGCCTTTGTCGAGCATATTTTCGAGCCCTTTGTCCGGGCGGAGAACTCCACCACCAACCGGGTGCAGGGCACGGGACTGGGCATGGCCATCACCAAAAACATTGTGGATTTGTCCGGCGGCTCCATCTCTGTGGAGAGCGAAGCTGGCAAGGGAAGCCGCTTTACGGTGGTTCTGCCCCTTGCGATTGACTCCGATACCGAAACGGTGCTGCCTGTTCACCGCGTGCTGCTGGTCACGGATGAGCCGCTGCTGGAGGATAACATCCGCGCCGCCTTCCGCGAGACGGATGTTGCGCTGCAGATGGCCGGCTCTGAGGAGGAGACGGACCGGCTGCTGGAACAGGAAAGCGTGGATGTTGTGCTGCTGGGCAGCCGCCTGAACGGCCAGGTTCAGGTGAAGAATATAGGCCGCCTCCGGCAGAAGACCGGAAACGCCCTCCTGTTTTACTGCTGCGAGTATGAGGAGCGGAGTCAGTTGGCCGATATTACGGATAACGGCGGCGTGGACGGCGTGCTGACCCGGCCCTTCTTCCTGTCCAATCTTGCCCTCGCCATTGACCGCGTCGTGCGCGGCGATAAGACGGCCGCTCCGCAGGAGCTGTCCGTGCTGCGGGGGATGCGGTTCCTCTGCGCCGAGGACAACGGCCTGAATGCCGAGATTCTGGAGGCGGTGCTGGACATGAACGGCGCAGATTGCGTTATCTATCCCAATGGCCGGGAAATCGTGGAGGCATTTGCTGCCGTGAAGCCCGGCGACTTTGACGCCATCCTGATGGATGTGCAGATGCCGGTGATGAACGGTCTGGATGCCACCCGGGAAATCCGCCGCAGTGAAAATCCGCTGGGCAGGACCATCCCCATCATTGCCATGACGGCCAACGCCTTTTCCGAGGATGTGCAAAACTGCCTGAATGCCGGAATGGATGCCCATGTATCCAAGCCTTTGGATATTGCTGCGCTGGAGCGGGCTATAAAGAGCATTAAAAGCGGCAAGATCTCGGGGGGGGGGGACAACTGTTCGCCAACCGGAGACAACGCAGTGTGAGGTGACCGGATGCATCCTATTTCCGCCCATGTGGAAAGCGGCAAATTGCGTGGCTGGCCTCCGGGCTGTGAATAAATTCCATAAAAGCTGAAACATCCCCTGCCGGGTATAACTACCCGGCAGGGGATGTTTGCGGTAATGCCGCGCGCGGCGGCACTCAGGCGACAGAGATGCTCAGTTGGATGCACCGTCCTGCCGGTCAGGCCGCTCGATGGCATCCACGCTGATGGTGGAGCGGGAGAGAATGGTGCTGGCCGGATGGTGCGGCATGGAGCGCCCGCCGAAGGTCAGCTTCAGCAGCACCGGGCAGAGGACGGAGGAGAGAATAATCAGCAGAATGGTGGCAACCATGGGGTCGATGCCGCCGGCGCAGATCATCCCCTTGCCGGAGGTGTAAACGGCCAGCGCCACCTCGCCGCGGGCAATCATGCCGCAGCCGACAGACAGGGCATCGTGGTTGCTGTAGCCGAAGGCCTTTACGGCCAGACCGCAGCCAACGATCTTGCCGATGATCCCCGCAGCCACAAAGACCAGGGCAAAGGCAAGACCTGCCATTGTAAAGCCTGAGAAATCGGCGCTGATGCCGATGTAGGCAAAGAACATGGGCGTGAAAATCATATAGCCGGACACCACGACCTTTCGGTCGACCACCGGGGTTTCCTCCATGCCGCTGAGCATCAGGCCCGCCATATAGGCACCGGTGATGGCGGCAATGCCGAAGAATTTTTCCGCGCAGTAGGCGTAAAGAAAGCACATGACCAGAGAGAAAATGCTGGTGCGGCGCTTATTGGGGTAGCGGTGCATCATCATGATGAAGAACTTCCGCAGCGGAAGGCCCAGCCCCACCGTGAATACGAAGAAGCCAACGGCCTTCAGCAGTGTCAGCAGGAGATTGCCGCCGCCGCTGATGCCGGTCAGCAGGCTCAGGGCCACAATGCCCATCACATCGTCAATGATGGCGGCGCTGAGAATGGTGGTGCCCGCACGGGTGCTCAGCTTGCCCAGCTCGCGCAGCGTCTCCACCGTGATGCCGACGCTGGTGGCGGAAAGAATGCACCCGATAAACAGGGCGTTGAACAGCTTATCCTGCTGGATGGCCTGGGAAAGCCCACCCATAAACAACAGCCCCACTACTGTACCCAGGGCGATGGGGACAAGCACGCCCAGTGCCGCAGTCACCGTGGCGGCAGCGCCGCTTTTCTTCAGTTCTTTCAGATCCGTCTCCAACCCGCTGGAAAATAGAATAAAAACAACGCCGATCTCGGAAAAGCTGTGCAGCACATCCATCTCGGCGTCGGTGGGGTGGAGCAAGCCTTGAAACCCAAGGTTCAGCTGGCTGAAAATGGCGGGGCCGATGAGAATTCCGGCCACAATCATGCCCGCCACCTGCGGAAGGCCACATTTTCCGGCCAGAAGACCAAACACCTTGGTAGCCAGCAAAATCACTGCGCAGTAAAGCACAATGTTCAATACATCAAATTCCATATCTGTATGCCTTGCTCCTTTTCTGAATCCATTATGATTTCTAATCCGGCATGTATTCTACACCTGCCATTTTGGAAAAGCAAGTAAAGAAATCGACAAAAAACAGGACGATTCAAAAGAATCGTCCTGCCGGATAAACGATATAACGCTTGCTTTACAGTCCCTTTCCCTGCGGAAGACTTTCCATCACGAAGGAGGTGAACCGCTGTGCGGCGGAGGTCTGCGGCACATCCCGAAGGATGCACAAATCCACACTGCGGGCGGGAATCTCGAAGCTGGTGTTCAGCTTTCGCAGCTTTCCGCTTTCCAGATCGGCCCGGACAAATTCCTCCGTAACGCCGGCCACACCAAAGCCGATGGCCGCCAGATCCACCAGCAGGCTCCGCGCACCCAGTTCGATTTCCGGGTTCAGATGCAGGCCGTTCTGAAGGAAATATCGCTCCAGAAACAGGCGGCTGGAGGCCTTGCGCTCCAGCAGAATCAGGGGGAACCGGGAAATTTCCTCCAGAGAGTATACATGCGCAAAGTCGCAGGGATACTCCGCCCCGGCCACAAAGATGGAGTGGGTGGCAAAGCAGGGGAAGGTTTGCAGAGAGCCGGTTTCCTGAGGGGTGCTGGCAAAGGCAATGTCCACCTTGCCGGATTGCAGCAGGCCCAGCACCTTGTGGCTGCGCCCGGAAATGATCTGGATATGAACGCCGGGATACTGGCGGTGGAAGCTGTCCAGATAGGGCAGCAGGAACTGGCTGGTAATGGTGTCGCTGGCGCCCAGAGTCAGGGTGCCCATCTGCAGCTGGCGGGACTGGCTCAGCTTTTCCTCGCCCGTTTCCAGCAGCCCCATGGCGCTGCGCACATACTCATACAGCATTTTGCCGTCCGGCGTCAGAGACACGCCGCGGGAGTTGCGGGCAAACAGGCGGGTTTGCAGCTCAGATTCCAGCTGCTTCACGGACTGGCTTACAGCGGATTGAGATATGAAAAGAGACTGGGCGGCAGCGGTAATATTACCGGCCTCGGCGACCTCTTTGAAAACACGGTAAAGCTCTAATTTTACGGACATGAAAAAACACCTCGTTATCAGTGCAGGTTATTCTCTGCGTGAATATGATATGTATTGATTATAACAAATTGCCGATAGATTGCAAGCATCACTTTTTTCTTGCATCTGGCCACCGGGCGTGTTATGATAACACTGTATGAAACCGTATAGGAAGGAAGTGCGCCTTGGAACGATTATCGTACGCCCTGAAAAAGCTGGACTGGATGAACAAGCTGCTGCTTGTGGTGGGCTTTGGCCTTTGTATTGCGTCTATCGCCACCGGACAGGGACGGTATGGGCTGATCTGGCTGGTGCTCATGTGCTCGCTGGTGCTGTCCCGGCATAACAACCAGCAAAAGCAGATGATGCGCCGGTATGGGTCCCTGTATTTCCACATGCCGGACGGGGAGATTTACCCGGTGACGCTGGAACAGGTTCGCTCGGAGTATGCCCATGGGCAGAAAAGCCGCTATAACGGGCGCAAGGTTACCATTCGCTTTCCCTATTTCTGCCAAGACAGCAGCGGTGCGCTGGACACCGGCTTCGGCTTGCTGATCCGCGCGGATGACCGGCTGAAAAAGCCGTGGAAGCGCGGCCAGCTGCTGGCTGTTACCGGTTATATCACGGCGGAAGGGAGAGATTCTTTTACCATTGATCGGGTAGAGGAAATTCGCCTTGCCACCGCACAGGAAGATTTGACGGTTTCGGCGTCTTCGCCGGAACAGGAAGATAAATAACCACAGGAGGAACAAAAACATGAAATTTATGGTTGAAACATCTGCCCGTCACATTCATCTGACGCAGGAGACGGTGGAGAAGCTGTTTGGCGCCGGCTATCAGCTGACCAAGCGCAAGGATCTGTCCTATCCCGGTCAGTTTGCCTGCAATGAGCGTGTTACCGTGGTTGGCCCCAAGAAGGAGATGGCCAATGTCTCCATCCTTGGTCCCGTGCGCAAGGCGAATCAGGTGGAGCTGTCCGGCTCCGACGCCCGTACGCTGGGAATCAATGCCCCCATCCGCGAGAGCGGCCATGTGGAAGGCTCTGGTGCATGTAAGCTGATTGGGCCTGCCGGTGAGGTGGAGCTGACCGAGGGCGCTATCATTGCCAAGCGGCATCTGCATGTCACGGAGGAGGATGCTGCACAGATGGGCATTAAGAACGGCGAGATCATCAAGGTCGCCTGCGGCGGCCCCGAGCGCAAGCTGATCTTTGACGATGTGGTGGTTCGCGTGAATCAGGGGGGAGCTACCACCATGCACATCGACACGGACGAGGCACAGGCTGCCGGTGCTCCTACCGAGGGCGAGATTTACCGCGGCTAAGGCTGCCGGAAACGCAGCCGTAAAATAGAATCGGCAAGGCCCGCCGGATGGGATCATCCGGCGGGCCTGTTTTATATTTTGCGCAGCGGGGGAGGGGGATTGCCTCAGCGCCGGAGCTTGTCCCACAGCACGGCGTGTCCCGCCTGCCGCGTCCGATTCATGTCGATGACCCGCTGGTTGCGACTGCCCCGGAACTGCAGACTGATGTCCTTTTCCGCAGCCACAAAGCGGCCATCCACCAGAATGTCGATACACCGCAGCATTTCATCCGTTACCTCGCACCGTGGATGAGAGCCGTCCCGCAGCAGCTCGTCCTCCAGCCGGAAGCCGGTGTAGCACCAAACGGTTTTATCCGGATACTCCTGCCGGATGCGCCGCAGAAGCGGCAGCAGGGCCCGCTGGTTTTGCGGTTCAAACGGATCGCCGCCCAGCAGGGTAAGACCGTTTACATAGGGCTTTTCCAACTCGGCGCAAATCTCCGCCTCCGTGGCCCCGGTATAGGGCTTGCCATAGGAAAAATCCCAGGTCTGGGGCTGGAAGCAATCCTTGCAGCGGTTGGTGCAGCCGGAAACAAAGAGGGATACCCGCACGCCTTCGCCGTTGGCGATGTCGCATTTTTTCAGTTCGCCATAGTGCATATCAATTCCTCGCTTTGCGGCAACAGGGGCAGACGCGTCTGCCCCTGTTGCTTTACAGTTTTCTCACGATGCTGCTTTACAGGTGCAGCACCCTGTCCTTGATCTCCTGCGTCCGCCCCTGATTCCAGAACTGCGTGCCGATGTAGCCGCAGGTCCGGCGGGCCACATTCATCTTGTCCTGATCGGTATTGCCGCACTGCGGGCAGCGCCAGATCAGCTTGCCATCCTCCTCCACGATTTCAATCTCGCCGTCCCAGCCGCAAACCTGGCAGTAGTCGCTCTTGGTATTCAGCTCGGCATAGATGATGTGATCGTAGATAAACTTCATCACCTGCAGCACGGCGGGGATGTTATTCTGCATGTCCGGCACCTCTACATAGCTGATGGCACCGCCGGGGGAGAGGTGCTGGAACTGCGCCTCAAACTCCAGCTTCTTGAAGGCGTCAATGGGTTCGGTGACATTCACATGGTAACTGTTGGTGATGTAGCCCTTGTCGGTAATCCCCTCGATGATGCCAAAGCGCTTTTGCAGGCACTTGGCAAATTTATAGGTGGTGGATTCCAGCGGCGTGCCGTAAAGGGAATAGTCGATGTTTTCAGCTTCCTTCCACTGCTTGCACTTGTCGTTCATCTTCTGCATGATGGACAGCGCGAAGGGGGTGGCGGAGGGATCGGTGTGGCTCTTGCCGGTCATATATTTTACGCATTCGTACAGGCCGGCATAGCCCAGGGAAATGGTGGAGTAGCCGTTAAAGAGCAGCTTGTCGATGGTTTCCCCCTTCTTCAGCCGCGCCAGCGCGCCGTACTGCCACAGGATGGGCGCCGCGTCTGAGGTGGTGCCCTTCAGCCGCTCATGGCGGCACTGGAGGGCCCGGTGGCACAGCTCCAGCCGATCCTCGAAAATGCTCCAGAATTTCTCGATATTTCCGCCGGAGGAGAGGGCCACATCCGGCAGGTTGATGGTCACTACGCCCTGATTGAAGCGGCCGTAATACTTGTGCTTGCCCGGCTCATAATTCCCGGCGTTGGCGATGTTGCCGATACCGGCGTCGGTGAAGCGGTCAGGCGTCAGGAAGGAACGGCAGCCCATGCAGGTATACACATCGCCCTTGAGCTCCTTCATTTTCTTTTCGCTGATGTAGTCCGGCACCATCCGCCGGGCGGTACACTTGGCGGCCAGCTCCGTCAGATACCAGTAGGGCGAGTCTTCGGTGATGTTGTCGTCCTCCAGCGTGTAAATCAGCTTCGGGAAGGCGGGGGTCACCCACACGCCCTGCTCATTTTTCACGCCCTGATACCGCTGCAGCAGCATCTCCTCGATAATCATGGCAAGGTCTTTTTTCTCCCGCTCGTTCCGCGCCTCGTTCAGATACATGAACACGGTGATGAAGGGGGCCTGCCCGTTGGTGGTCAGCAGCGTTACCACCTGATACTGAATGGTCTGCACGCCCCGGCGGATCTCCTCCCGCAGGCGGGTTTCCACCAGCTCGCTGATCTTTTCCTCGCCCGGGTCTACGCCGATAGATGCCATCTCTGCCAGCACAATTTTGCGAATCTTCTGGCGGCTGACCTCTACAAAGGGGGCCAGATGGGTCAGACTGATGGACTGGCCGCCGTACTGGTTGCTGGCCACCTGCGCCACAATCTGGGTGGCAATATTGCAGGCGGTGGCGAAGCTGTGGGGCCGCTCAATCAGCGTGCCGGTGATAACCGTGCTGTTTTGCAGCATATCCTCCAGATTCACCAGATCGCAGTTGTGCATATGCTGGGCGTAATAATCGGTGTCGTGAAAGTGGATGATGCCCTCGTTGTGGGCGTCAACAATCTCCTGAGGCAGAAGGATGCGGCTGGTGATGTCACGGGACACCTCCCCGGCCATATAGTCCCGCTGGGTGGAGTTGACCACCGGGTTTTTGTTGGAGTTTTCCTGCTTGGCTTCCTCATTGTTGCACTCGATAAGGGAGAGAATCTTGTCGTCCGTGGTGTTGGAGCGGCGCACCAGCGAACGGGTGTAGCGATAGGTGATGTAGTGCTTGGCCACCTCGAAGGCGCCGTGGGCCATGATGTAATGCTCCACCATGTCCTGAATTTCCTCCACCGTAGGGGCGCGGCCGATCTTCTGGCATTGCAGCTCTACTGACTCGGCAATACGCTGAATCTGCAGCGGGGTCATGCGGTCAGCCTCCTCCACGGAGTCGTTGGCCTTGGTCACGGCAAGGATGATTTTGGTGATGTCGAAAACGACTTCCGAACCGTTTCGTTTGATGATCTTCATGGGGATGACCTCCTGACAAAGCTATCCGCCGCAGCGGACGCGAATAACACACAAAACACTATTTACAGCATACACTATATCTTGTGGCTTTTCAAGATGTGCTTTTCTAAATATTGAGATTATATCCCTCCAAAATTTTGTAAAAGAATTTGGAAGAACAGACAAAAGACACAAAATATAGTAAATTTTTACCATGCCTGCACACAAAATATAGTATAAAAAAAGAAAAGGTGCAGTTGCAAAAGCAACAGATGCCCGCGCTGCACAAAGCATATCTCCGATAGTATACCAGAATCTTCCTCCGGAACAAGAGACAGGTTTTACAAAAAGCGGCGGCCCTTCAGGCCGGGATATTGACAAGCCATGAATTTGTGGTAAAATATATAGCATCTGTTAAATGCTGCGACGAAGTCAGCCGCATACAGGCGCCCAGAGCGAGGCGGGGATGGGGCAAGCCCGCCGGGTTGGCCGCTGCGGCAGCCGCTTCCGAGCGGCCGGTGAGGAGCCGGACGATTCATCCCCGTTACCGGATGACCGAGAGGGTGAAGGGAAGTCCTTCACCAAATTAGGGTGGTACCGTGAAGCGTTGACCTTCGCCCCTATGAGTGGGCGGGGGTCTGTTTTTTTTGAGGTGGTTATGAAGCGTCGTGTTTTATCTATGGAGCAGGATCCCCGGTGGGAGCAGTACCGGCTTTTCAGCGGCTATGCCTTTCCCTGCGCCGGTCTTACGGTGCCGGTGGACATCACCGCGCTGTATGAGTGGATGCAGCGGGAGAAGAAGCCTGTTTTCCTGACGCTTTTGTATCTGGTCAGCCGGGCGGCCAACCGGGTGCCGGAGCTGCGCCGCCGCATTGAGGGGGAGCAGGTGGTGGAATATGATGATTGCCCCACTTCCTTCACGGAAATGAAGCCGGATGGCAGCTATGCGTACTGCCGCATGGGCTCCTCTCAGGCGCCCTATGAGGCGTATATCGCGCAGGGCCGCAGCCTGCAGCAGCAGGCCCGGCAGGGCGGCACGCTGGAGGTGGATGAGGCGGACGAAAGCTCCCGTATCTTCGTGTCCTGTATTCCGTGGCTGAACTATACCGGCATCGTCCAGCCCATGCCAGTCCTGGCCGACAGCAATGTGCGCATCTCCTGGGGGAAAATCTTCATGCGCTGCGGCCTGACGCAGGTGTCCGTGTCCCTGCAGGTGCACCACGCTTTGGCGGACGGCTACCAGATGGCCCTGTTCTATCGGTATCTGGACGAAGAAATTGCCGCCCTCTGCCCGGCGGAGCAGCTGTAAATCCATAAAATCTGAAATTTTAACAATAAAGAATAAAGAAGGAGCCAATTGTATGTCACATCCCTATCACGGCCTGAACGAGCTGCGGGAAATGTTCCTGAAGTTCTTTGAAA
>ERZ772867.1795-NODE-1795-length-23009-cov-4.671125_pt1 | contig 23009 bp, 17 predicted proteins | sample MGYA00511341_ERZ772867 | MGnify/ENA primary metagenome ERZ772867 (study PRJEB29015, sample SAMEA2737707) | human gut metagenome | biome: human gut; feature: human-associated habitat; material: faeces | place: China | collected 2012 ... | reverse complement strand
AGAAAAACCGCCGCACGGCCAGCAGACTACGCACGTAGAAGACTGAGGGTTCGGTTATCGGACCGGGGTTCAATTCCCCGCATCTCCACGAGTTGAAAGCCGCCAGAAATGGCGGCTTTTCTTGTATTTCCAACGGTTTTCGAAGATTCCTGGGTTTACTCCAAATTACCCCCGATGTGCCGGATATTCTAAAAAATGTGGGCAAAAATCCCTCCTCCGGCTTGCTTAATCTCTTCCAAATTCCATCTGTCTACCACCCTAAACAGCATGCAAGGTACGTTTTTAGGTACTCCCCTTCACAAGACAACCTCGTCAAATCAACATACGAAGAATCCAGCTCTCCCCCATCACAAATCATCAGAATCCCACCATCAAATTCCGCGTGTCGATTTGCATTAACCGCTTAAGTGGTTAACATAGTTAATACATCAACCTAGTTATCACGTCACAGCAGACGACGTCAAGGAAGGACTTGATCGATGACCTGCACTTACTCTCCCGAAGCCTACGTGTTCGGCTCCGAAGAAAACCATGCCCTGCTCGAGGCGGAAACCAACGAGCTCCTGCATTTCGGACACAATTTCCCCGCCCCGCAGGGTGGCTCCTACTGGCTGGACGATACCGGCAATCCGGATCTGACCCAAAACATCCACACGTGGATCACCTGCCGCATGGCGCACGTGTATTCCTTGGGGTTCCTGCACGGCGAGCCGGGCGCCGCAGAACTGGTTGACAAGGCCATCGCCGGCCTGCGCGGTCCGCTGCATGACGATGAAAACGGCGGATGGTATCCGTCCATTTCCGCAGACGGCTCCACCCATGAAGCAGGCAAGGTCTGCTACGCCCACGCTTTCGTGATTCTTGCCGCCACTTCCGCCAAGCTTATCGGCCGCCCGGACGCGGACGAGCTGCTCGAAGAGGCTCTGGCAACCTACGACAAGCATTTCTGGGATGACGAGATCGGTCTGGCCGTCGATACTTGGAACACGGAATTCACCGAGCTTGACTCCTATCGCGGCATCAATGCCAATATGCACACCACCGAAGCATTCCTTGCCGTTGCCGATGTGGCCGGAAACGAGGAATACCGCGAGCGCGCTGGTCGTATCATCGATCATGTGGTCGGATGGGCAGCCAACAATAACTGGCGTATTCCTGAGCATTTCACCGCCGATTGGCAGCCGGATCTCGAATGCAACCATGACAAGCCGGATGACCAGTTCAAGCCGTACGGCGCCACTCCGGGCCATGGCATCGAGTGGGCACGTCTCATCACCCAGTATGCGTTGAGCTCCAAGCAGCGTTCCGAAGAAGGCAAGCAGCAGCTTATCGAAGCCGCCGAGAACCTGTTCGCTCAGGCACTTGCCGACGCCTGGAACGCCGAAGGCACCATCGGTTTGGCTTACACCACCGATTGGAACGGCAAGCCCGTTGTCACCGACCGCATGCACTGGACGCTTGCCGAATCCGTGAACACCTCGGCCACACTGGCCACCGTCACCGGCAAGCAGGTGTACAAGGATTGGTATGCGACCTTCTGGAAGTACATTGACGAATACCTGATCGACCATAAGAACGGTTCTTGGTTCCACCAGCTGAACAAAGACAACGAGGTCATCGGTACCGTCTGGCCGGGCAAGTCCGACCTGTACCATGCCACGCAGTGCACGCTGATTCCGCGTCTCGATCCCGCGGTCTCCGTCGCTCCTGCGTTGAAGGCCAATCCGAACGCCTGACGGCCTCCAATAATCGAACTTCTCCTTCTCTCCTCCTATTCGCGAAGAACCCCGGTACCGCAAGGCAACCGGGGTTCTTCGTATATCAACGCGACTATTTGATGATTGGACGCAACGGCGCAGACACGTCGACGTTATGCTTGTCTCCGATCACATTCGGATCATTGATGATTTTATCGACGACAGCTTTCTTCAACTTGAGGCCGGATGAATCGCCCCATACGATCACACGGTCTCCCCCATTGATTTCCGTGGTGATGGAATCCTGGGTTTCGGCAGTCACCTTGGTGATGGAGTTGCGCATCGATTCCGGCAATGAGCTGAGGATCTTCAACGACTCCTTGATGGAACGATTGCTCAGACTTGTTTCGACATCCTTCACTTCAATGACGGGAATTCCTTCCACGGAAGCTCCGCTGACGGAATTCAATATACGCCCCTTGCTGTCGACCGCGGTCATGCTGTCCTCGCCTGTCTTGAGCATCGCAGCAGGCTTTTGCGCCTTGATGGTCACTTCAAGGGAGTCGGGCAGTTTTTTCTTGGATTGCGCGGAAGTGACTCCCGGAATCTCCTTGATTTTCTTTTCCACGTCATTGTTCGACACGAGAAGAATCGATTTTCCTGCTTGCTGGCCCGCAATATCCAACACCTGAGACTCACTCACCCATTCGTTGGCGCCGACAACGCTAATATTGCCGGACTCGAGACGGAATACCGATGAGAAGAAAAACAGCCATACCAACGCGCCTGCAACAACAATGACAGCAGCGGAAACGCACGCGCGCATGGCGACGACACGCGCGTTCGCCTTGCGTCGTTCTTTCAGACGCGCACTGAAATCAACCACCTTCGGGCGCGTTACCACGCCCAACGTGCCTATGGTTTCCTCCAATGTCTTCGAAACGAAATCCTCGCCGGCAAGATTGCGCGCGTCCACGAAATCGCCTGATCTCGAACGACTCACGCTGCCTTTGTTGCCACTCTCAACCGTATTTTCCTGCGTCTTCTTCCCGGAAGAAGACGCGCGTCCCGCTCCACCAGCGACGGAACGGCCTTTCGGCTGAACCTGCTTTCCGGCATCGCTGTGTTTCCGGCTTTGGATGGTTCTACCATGCGACGTCTGATTTTCAGGCGTCGTTGCGGAACCATCCGAACCCGTACCTGAACTGATGACCCTTCGCGTCATCAGCCCTCACAATCCCAACGATGAGCCTGAAGGGAGTGCAGCATCACCTCGTCCATCTGTGTGATGTCGCCTGCGCCAACAGTGAAGATGACATCGCCATGATGAGCACGCATCGTCATCATCTGTGCCGCGGTATGCATATCCTCCACTCCGCGAATCCAATCCTCGGCAGGCGTGTGGTCAAGCTTAAGCGCCTCGTCCACAATGGTGGCGGAGCTAATCGTCGGATAGTCCTCCTGCTTTTCACGTGCGGGGAAAATGCCGGTGACGATCACATCATCCGCCTTGGCCAATGCTTCAGCGAATTCACTCGCAAAGAACATGGTCCGGGAGAACAGGTGCGGCTGGAAGATCACGCGAATCACCGACTGCGGGTACCTGCGGCGCGCCGCATCCAGCAATGCCGAAATCTCCGTAGGATGATGCGCGTAATCATCAACGACAGTCACTTGGCCGACCATACCACGCACTTGGAAACGACGGGCAGCTCCAAGGAACGACGTGGCGGCTTGGGCAGCGTTCTCGACATCGACGCCCAACAACGCGGCCGCAATAATCGCAGCGGAGGCATTGCGCGCGTTGTGAATGCCTGGAACGGTAAGCGTCACCGGAACCATACGCTCATGTTCGCCCAACAATCCCGCGGGCATGTGTAAGGTGAAATGTTCGGCACCGCTTTGCGCGCTTTCGCTTTCCGATTCGATATGCACGAACGCGGCACCGTTCAAATCACCCAACGAAACCGTATCCTGCGTCGCATACACGACCGTACGCTTGGCCGTCTGCGGATCGAGAGCACGCAATACCGCAAGATTGCCTTCATCATCGCCGCACATCACCACCGATTTTTCGGCATGCTGAACATGATTGACAAAAGCCGCACGATAGTTTTCCTGCGTGCCGTAATGGTCGAGATGATCGGCTTCGGAGTTGGTGACAATGGCGATTTCCGGATGATACTTGGCAAAGCTGCCATCGGATTCGTCCGCTTCCGCCACAAGAACGTCGCCCTTACCAGCATGGCCTCCGTCAATCGTCACACCATCCTTGCCTTGGATGGATCCGCCGATGGCATAGCTTGGATCGGCCAGATTTCCCTCACCGGCATGGGTGAGGATATGGGCCAGCATGGAACTGGTCGTGGTTTTGCCATGAGCTCCTGCGACCGTCACCGCACGTTTTGCGTTCATCAGCAATGCGAGAATGTCGCTGCGGTGCACGATGCGTTCGCCTGCTTCGTATGCTGCGACGATTTCCGGATTGTCGGATTTGATGGCGCTGGAGAATACGACGGTATGTTTGCCTTCGACGTTTTCTGCGCGCTGCCCGAATTCGACGGTAATGCCGATTCCCTGCAGACGATCGGTTTTGGCGCTGGGTTCACGATCTGAACCGTCCACTTCAACGCCCTGTTCGTGCAGCATTTCAGCGAGCACGCTCATGCCCGCGCCTCCAATGCCGATGAAATGGGTTGCCCCCAAATCATTCACGCCTTCCTGCGGACTGAACGACGCATGGGTTGGATCAAGAACGATGGTACCGGCTTCACGCTGGTTGTCAGACACGACTGCTCCTCTTGCATGTTTTTTCTAGCTTGTTCCATTATGGTCTCACCCATGGTCTCGCATATGGCCGATCATGGGTGGGATTTTGGAATGCGACGAACGCACCTGCCGTCGCCGCAGCCTACTTTTCGTCAATCATGGAAAGCACGCGCTTGGCCATGACTTCGGCGGCATCTCGAATACCGTATTGCCAGGCGTTGTCGCCATACTTGGCAAGCAGATCCGAATCGGCAAGCAGCTTCGGCACATGCTGTTTGACCCATTCGGCGGTGAATTCGCGATCAGCCACCATCAGACCGCCTTCCGCATCGACGACAGGCTGGGCGTTGAATCGCTGCTCGCCGTTGCCGATTGGCAGCGGAACATAAATCGCGGGGAGTCCCAAAGCCGTCAATTCCGATACGGTGCCGGCCCCAGAGCGACAGATAATCAGGTCGGCGCAAGCGAATGCGAGATCAATACGTTCCAAATACGGCGCAACACGATAATCGCCATCATTGCCATGGTCCGGGCCAAGCTCGCCAAGCACCTGTTCGCCGGCGCTCACCGACACCAATGAACGCACTTCATCATCTTTGCCTTTCCCAGTCAGATGAATCACCTGGGCGTGTTCCAGCAGCTCCCTAGCGGAAGCCGCCACCGCACGGTTCACGTTCACCGCGCCCAGCGACCCTCCAGTCACCACCACCAGTGGACGGTTCGGATCGACACCGAGTTGCGCTGCGGCCGATTGTCTTGTGGCAATGCGGTCATGTTCCATGCCATGGGCTATCGCTGCGATTTCGGCACGCAATGGCAATCCCACACGCTCGGCTTCAACACCCTTGCGTGGCTTCAAGCCGGTTTGCGCATAGGCGGTGCCAATCATGGACGCCCAGCGAGCTCCCAATTTGTTGGCCATTCCGGCACGGGCATTCTGCTCATGCATCGCGATCGGAATGCCCATCTTGTGCGCTGCCGCATATACGGGAGCGGACGTGTATCCGCCGAAGCCGACAACCACCTGCGCCTCATGACGGGTGAGAATGTCACGGACTTTGGCCGTTTCGGCCTTCCACTGCGCGGGAAACTTCAGCGCCGCCATATTGGGCCTGCGTGGGAAAGGAACCTTCTCAATGGTTTCCAGTTCGAAACCGGCCTGGGGAACCAAATCGTGTTCCAAGCCGACGACAGTGCCCACCACTGCGATATCGGCGTCTGGTTCAAGCTCGCGAATCACATGCGCCACGGCGAGCAGAGGATTGACATGACCTGCCGTACCACCGCCGGCAAGAACGATATGCTTCTGATTGCTCATAGTGTACGAGCTTAGCCCACGGCACCCCAGTACGCCGCGCGCCATACCGTCGCACACGCGGATGCTCACATTTCATCTACGTTTGCACACCGCAATACGCGGTAGCGTATGCTACGGTCGCAGCCGACACTCAGACCCGCTGCATCTCCGCTTGGATCTGCGGCTGCTGCTTCATCATGCTGATGGTTACGCCTGCAGCGCCCAAACACAGAATCAACGACGAACCGCCCGCAGACACAAACGGCAATGGCACACCCATCACCGGAAACAATCCCACCACAACGCCGATGTTCACGAATGCCTGGCCGACGATCCACACGGTAATGCTGGCCAATACCAAAGTGATGTACCTGTCCTGCGATTGCAAAGCCACCACGAGCATGCACCATCCAAGCACCAAGAACAGCAGAATGACGAGAGAGGCGCCTACAAAGCCCGTTTCCTCACCGATGATGGCGAAAATGAAATCGTTGTGCGCTTCCGGCAGATATCCCCATTTTTCTCCGGAATTGCCGACGCCCACTCCAAGCAAACCTCCGGAGGCCATGGCGTATTTGCCATGCACCGCCTGATAGCAGACCCCCTGCATGTCGGATGCGGAGCAAGTTTGGTATGTGGCCATGATGCGGCTGAGTCGGTTCGGACTGGTGATAACGAGTCCGCCAACCAAAACCGCACCGCCGCATGCCACGATAGCCAACCATTTGCCAGGAAAATCTCCCAACAGCAACGCGGCACCTGCGATCGCGAACAGAATCATGGCCGTGCCAAGATCCTTGCCACTCACAACCAACAGCAATGCAAGACCAAGCCACGCAATCAACTTGAGATATGCCTTATATGGTCCGACTTTGTTTATCTGCTTCTGCGCGTAGATCAGTTCCCGCGGCAGCCATATGCACAACGCAAGCTTAACGACTTCGGCGGGCTGGAAGGTAAATCCAAAAAGGCCGATCCAACCTTTGTTGCCTTGGACATCGATGCCCAAGGGGGTAAACGTCAGCGACTGCAAAAGCAAAGCGATAATCAGGAAGACGAAACTGAATTTCCTGATGAGCTCCGCCGGAATCATCATGCAGGCAACACCCACGATAAGTCCAAGAACGCAGAATCCCCCCTGTTTCAGTGCTTGGGACCACGGAGACTGTCCGTTGGCAATCATGTTTACCGAAGAGCTGGAAAACACCATGATCACACCGAAAATGGTGAGAATGATCACCGCGGTTCTGAACCCATGAAAACACCAAATCGGATTAAGCAGGCTTCGCAGACCGACATAACCATGAAAATCGTCGACCTGCTTTCCGACGGCGGCCTTCTTTTTCTGACGACTACTATCAACCTGCCTGGTTTTAGGCTTTTCCATGCTCGTTCACCCAACGCTGAGCCTGCTGTGCGAACTGGTTTCCACGATCGGCATACGACTTGAACTGATCCATCGACGCACATGCAGGCGCCATCAGCACCACATCACCGGATTGGACATACTCGCCCGCGGCATCAACCGCCCGTTCCATAATGACCCCATTATCCGCCGGATCGATGATGGTCAGAGGAATGTTGGGAGCGCTCGTCTTGAACGCATCCAGCATCGGCTGCTGATCCCTGCCGATGATGACCGCGGCTTTGATGGTATGCGCCTGATCAGCCACCAATTGCTCGAAACTGCTGCCTTTGGCCAGTCCTCCGGCAATCCACACCACGGATTTATCGGCAAAACTATTGAGCGAGGCCTTGGCCGCATGCGCGTTGGTCGCCTTGGAGTCGTCAACGAAACGAATGGCTCCCCCATCCGCCGTAGTGGCGGTGGCGACGGTCTGGATACGGTGGCCACCTGGAGTGAACTGCTTCAGGGATGCGATCGCCTTCTCCTTATCCGCGCCAAGTCCCAACACCAACGCCAATGCGGTCAATGCGTCGGCGAGCAAATGCGGATATACCGTGCCATCCGGCTCGGTCAGATGTGTGAACTCGGCAACTTTGGCAACCTGTTCAGGCTTGCCCGCCTCACCGCCCGCGATGCCGGACATGTCGACGATCCAGCCGTCCTTCACGCCAATCTGGCCATCTTGCGGTTCCGACAATGTGAATCCAACCCTACGGCAGCCTTCCGCGGTTTCGGCTGCGAATGCCAGCTTGGTCACGCGCTCATCATCCGCGTTGTACACCAACGCCTTCTTGGCATGGTGGAAGACCTTCGCTTTATCGGACGCGTAATTGTCGATACCGCCATGCCAATCAAGATGGTCGTCAGCGATATTGGTGATCGCCGCGCAATCCAACTCAAGAGAATCGGTGAAATGCAATTGGAAAGAACTGAGCTCAACACACAGCACATCATTTGCCGGATCGACTGCGGCATGGGACACCGCTTTGCCGATATTGCCGACAGCAGGTGCGGTCAAACCGCAAGCCGTCAACATCTCCGAAGTCATTTCCGTAGTGGAGGTCTTGCCATTGGTACCGGTGATGCCAATCCATTGCGCAGGATGCCCAGTGGCATCGCAATCCACCCGCAGCTGCCAGGCAAGCTCGACCTCGCTCATCACCGGAATGCCACGACGTTGCGCTTCGAGAATGAACGGGGTCCTCGGATTGAATACCGGAGAAGTCATCACCAGGTCGACATGATCCCAATCAATGTGGTCGAAAGAGTGCAGATCGGCATCAGGCTTCTTCTCATCCACGCCCAACACCTTTTCGGCGCGGGAACCCAACACCTCCATCATGCTCTGGCCAGAAACTCCAAGACCCGCCACAATCGCGGTCTTACCGCTCATATCCATATCCATCATCCTTCGATCGTCAGAACCTCATACGCCTTAATATCACAGTCATATTGCGTTCATTCGCAACGGCAACAGACCGAGCATCGACTGTCACAAGCCGGAACGGGCAACCCAATCGCCATAGAAAAGCACCAAGGCGACCAGCACGAACAGCAGTTCAATCATCCAGAAGCGAATCACAACCTTGACTTCGGGCCATCCCTTCAATTCGAAATGATGGTGGATCGGAGCCATCTTGAACACACGCTTATGCGTCATCTTGAAATAGCCGACCTGAATGACATCGCTCAACGTTTCCATGACGAACAGGCCGCCGAGAATAATCGCGAGGAATTCCGTATGCGTGGCGATGGACATGGCAGCGAACAGGCCGCCAAGCGCCAACGAACCGGTATCTCCCATGAAAATTGAAGCCGGATTGGAGTTGTACCACAGGAACCCGAAGCATGCTACCGCCGCGCAAGCCGCGATAATGGTCAGATCAAGTGGATCAGATACCGCGTAGGTAAAGCCCTCATGCCCCGATCCCTTAAGGTGGTAGAACTCCCAAAAAGCGATCACCGCATATCCCATGAACGCAATCATCGAAGAGCCAGCTGCCAAACCGTCAAGACCATCAGTCAGATTGATGGCATTGGTCCACGCGGTCATCAGGAAGTTCACCCAAATCACGAACAGCACGATAGCCACGACCTTACCCGCGAATTCGAAACTGAAGAACGGCTCCTCAATGAAGCTCATGCCGGCCTGGGCACTGGGGAAACCGGAATTCGTAGGCAGAATCAACGCCAGCACCGCATATATGGTAGCCAGAATGAACTGACCGATGAACTTGCCCTTAACCGTCAATCCCTCGCTCTGCTTCTTACGAACCTTCGCGAAATCATCAATAAAACCAAGCAATCCCATCGACAACATGGCAAACAGCACCAGCACCGCAGACCACGACGGAGTCTCACCCCGCGTGACGAAGCGGTACAGCGCCGACGAGCCCCAGCCCAACACAACCGCCAAATTGATGACCACGCCACCCAACGTAGGCGTGCCACGCTTGACTAGATGGGATTTCGGACCATCCTGACGTATGTATTGCCCATAATTCAGCTTGTGCACCAAACGAATCAGCAGCGGGGTGCCCACGATCGTCACAACCAGCGACACCACAATTCCGATGATGAGCGAAATCACCTGATGTTCTCCGTTTCAGTCAGACATTCTTCAGATAACGTCGTTTATTCGATTATTCGAATCTTGCCAAATATTCTTGTTCTATTGTGCAGCCAGGGCCTGCCAACGTTCGGCCAAAGCGCTCAAGCCGGAAGCGTGGGAGCCCTTAAGCAGCACCACAGCGCCCGGATGTTCCACGGCGAGTTGCGTCACCAGACGATCGGCCTCGTCAATGTCGTGCACCCAATCAATATGGGAAGCACATCCCGCAGCGGATGCACCTTCAGCCATGGCACCGGCCAGAGCGTCCAAAGAGGCATCGGATGCGCTGCCGACCGTCAGCAACGCGTCAACGTCGCCTTCCACCGCATACCGGCCGATGCCAGCATGCAAATCCTTTTCATCCGGACCAAGCTCAAGCATGGCACCCAACACCGCAATACGGAACGGTTGGGTCTCAGCACCCGCCTTCCAACGCAACAATCCGTCAAGCCCCGCCTTCATGGAATCGGGATTGGCATTAAACGAATCGTCGATCAAGGTGAACGATGTTTCAGGCTTGTGCACCGTGGAAACAGCCATACGATGAGGACTGATGGCCGTGACGTCAGACAGCGCGGACGCGACCTCATCCATCGACATACCCAAATGCATCGCTACCGAAGCAGCCGCCAACGCATTCATAACGTTATGCTGACCGCAAATGCCCAGAGTGACCTCGGCATGCTCGCCATCACCATTGTCCAAAATGAAGCTCGGATGGTCCAATTCGTCGCAATGCACATGTTGCGCGCTGATTGCCGGCTTGCCGTCATTGTTCTGCGGAAGTCCGAACCACATCACGTCGCCCGGAGCGATGGCGCTCATCGCAGCCACATGCTCGTCATTCGCGTTCAGTACGGAAAGACCACCTGGAACAAGACCACGGATGATTTCCGATTTGGCTTGTGCGATGCGTTCCGGCGAGCCGAATTCCCCTAGATGCGCGACGCCGACTTTCAACACGACCGCAATATCCGGCGGCACCAGCGACGTCAAATTCGCGATTTCCCCAACATGATTGGCACCCATTTCCGCAACCAGAAAGCGAGTTTCCGCATGTACTTTGAGCGAAGTCAGCGGCAGTCCGATTTCATTGTTGAACGATCCGACCGGCGCAATCGTCGGTCCTATGTGCGCCAGCAACGCCTTCATGAGATCCTTGGTAGTGGTTTTTCCGACGGAACCGGTGATGCCAATCACCGTAAACGGCGTTTCCAACGCACGCCGGCGTTCGATATTGTGCTTGGCCAACGCGCCCAAGGCAAGCACCGTATCTTCCACCACGATCTGAGGCACTCCGGCACCGTCGATCTCATGGTCGACTATTGCGGCAACAGCGCCCTGAGCGCCTACCTTCGACACATAATCGTGGCCATCCACGCGTTCTCCGGCAATCGCCACGAATACCGATCCTTCAACAATCTGTCGTGAATCAGTGAATGTGCTGGTGGCCACAGGCGTATCGATCGCCGCGGTGCCGGCAATCAGCCGTCCCTGAACCGCCTGGGCGATTTCCTCCAAGCTCATTGGCATCATGGTCGGGCTGCTCACTCTGATTTCTCCTCTGTGTTGATGTACTGCATATTGTTCACGTTGTTTACGATTATCACTATTCGACGTCCGCATCCGTTCCGATCGAGACTAGTTCAGATCTCGAGATACACGCAATGCGCTTTTAATATTGGCTTTACGTACGCCGGCCGCAAGCACCATGGCGATGGACAATGACAACGCGCTGCTGTCCGTCTGCCCGTATGCCTCCGTCGCTTGCGCTGCGAGCGCATCGGATTCCTGCGTACGACCTGCGATGTGGGTCTGCTTGCCGACAGTGCATCCAAACCGTGCGACCGACTTGACGATCTCAGCCTCGCTGAGACCCTTGTCGTCGCAGCCAAGCACATCAACATTCACCGACTGCAACGCATCGTCATTCAACGTTTCCTCGCTGAGCGCAAGGATCACAGCGGCGGCGCCGTCTTCGGCGCACACAGCCATCGTACGCTGCACGTCAAGAATCGACAATGGATAGTTCAGATCAAGGAATCGTTCCAACGATTGCGAATTGCCGGCACTAATCACGCCGACCGGATTGCCGAGCATGTGCAGGAAATCCGCGAGATCCCTCACACCCTGTTCCACCGTTTGCGTATTGCTGCCAGCCACGGCGAACACCGCCAGCGAATCGGATGGGCTGCCCGCCATCTCGCTGGCAAGCTTGCCCAACTGTTGCGCAGTCGGTTCGGCATAAATCAAAGGAATCTGAACGCCATCCGTTTTTCCTCGCAACGCATGCGGCACCACCGCACCATACGCACCAAGCGCTTGCACCTGCCGTAACTGTTGCTCATCCACCGGTGCGGACGGCATGAACAACGATCCCGGCCGCACCGAATCGATATCGTCCGCAATGGACGTGATCGTCACTTCAGTGGCAAACGTAGGATCCAAGTCAAAGCCATATCTACTGGCAAGCAGACCCAATGTCATTCGTCTGTTCATGGACTCACTGACCACGCTCATCTTTCCGCCCCTCCGTTCTTCATGCTTGCATACTCACCACGTCACTGGAATAGCATCAGTTCGCGGACTTGACGCCGGCACTTCATACTTCTGCATAAGGAATTCACCAATCTCCGCGGTAACCGGACCTGCCGTCAGACCACCAAAAACGCCTTGCGGATCCTTCAGCACCACCGTGACGACAAAGCGAGGATTGTCTGCAGGAATAATCGCCGAATAATCGCTGATAATCGACGACAGTCTGCCATCGGCACCAGCGACTTCCGCCGTACCGGACTTTGCCGCGACACGGTAACCATCCACCTTGATGAACTGGGAGTAATGGTCGGACACGGATTCCATGGCGTTCATCACCTGTGAGGCCACCTGCTCGTCAATCACGCGCGTCGCCTCGCCCTTGGGCTTTTGCTCTTCGGAATGTCCCTCGGCATCGCTGATCGTTTTGATGATGCGCTGCGGCTTTTTGACGCCCTTATTGGCGATCACGGCAACCGCATTCGTCAGCTGAAGCGCATTGGTCGTGTAAGCCTGGCCAAACAACACGGTGTTCTGGGTTCGCAGATCCCATTGATCGGCCGAATATAGCAAACCATCCGATTCGCCAGGAAGTCCGAGCCCATTGTCTTGTCCGATACCGAATTTTCTGATGAAATCGTATCGCTGCTCGTTAGACATCTTCTCCCCTGCGATGATCATGCCGACATTCGACGATTGCTCGAGAATGCCAGCAAGGGTCCAGCGTTCGGCACCGTGGGTGGTCGCATCGCTGTAGGTCTGCCCGTTCACCGTGATATGGTCCGGCACGGTGAATTTGTCTGACGCCTGATGCAATCCAAGCTGGATCATGCCCGACATTGTGAAGACCTTGCCAATGGAACCGGGCTCAAACGTTTCGCTGACGGCCCTGGAAACCGTCATCTTCGCCTGATCGCTGCCGGCTTCGATCTCGTCACTGTCGGCGAGCGCGAGAATATCCCCTGTTTGAGTGTCCTGCACCACAGCGATTCCCCATGGCGAACTGTATTTCTCACAGCTTTCTCTCAGTACTTTTTCGACATACCACTGCACGTCGTGATCGATGGTCAGGGTGACGTCGGATCCGTTGACCGCATCTTTTGATTCGGTCATGGTTCCTGGGATTTCGACGCCGTTGTTGCCTTGTTGGTAGACTTGGTATCCATCTTCGCCGGTCAGCGTCTTGTTTTCCATCTGTTCGATGCCCGCTACGCCTTTGCCTTCACCGTCGACACCTCCCAGCAGTGCGCCCATCAGGGTTCCGTTGGAATAGATGCGCTCGTTGCTGAGTTCCGCGTAGACGATACCGCCCAGATTGAGTTTGGAGATCTTGCGCTTAACGGCCGGCGTCACATCTTTTTTGAGTACCGCATATTGGCCTGTTCCCGAAAGCATGGCACCCAATTCGGTGGCGTCCATGTCCAGTACCGGAGCGAGGAGTCTAGCTACCGCCGCAGCTCCGGTAGCACCTACCGGCTTGCCATCGATCTGATGGCAGTTGTCTCCGGTCTGTTTGGTGCAGGTTGTGGGAGTGAAGGCCTGTGCTTCCTCGGGGTTGCCGATGATGGTGTAGCGCTCCACGCTTTGCGCGAGAATCGAGCCGTTCGTGTCCATGATTTTGCCGCGCCGTGCCTTCAAAGTCACGGTAATCGTGCGGCTTTGCGCCGCGGCCTGCGCCATGGTTTTGCCATTGATCAACTGGATGTTGGCCAATTGAATAAGGCAAGCCGTGCCCATCAACGCCAGAATGACGCCGATGGCCATGGTTTTCGTAAGCAGTTTCTTGTGGAAACGTGCGTAAGTGCGGTGAAAAGGATTCACTGAGCGTCGTCTCCGCTTGGCTGGTAGCCGTTCAGATCAATCGTTAGAGCGCCTTTTTGGGGCACCATGCCCATTTCCTCGGCCTTGCTCGGCAGCGAGGCTTCAAGTTCGTCAAGCTTGGCCTGGTCATCTTCCACGTCTTGGGTCAGGCGGGTAATGTTCGACTCAATCTGGTTCGCCTCGAAGGAATGCTGCACCATTTGGGTACGCAGCGTCAAGGATCCCAGAAGACATCCGCCGAGGAACACCACGGCGATAACCAGATGCAACAATGGAGTGCTTCTGGTGCGCGTCCATGTGATGAGCTGTTCGAATCCTCGCTTGACGCTGTTGCCTTCGGCCCGCGTTCCTTTGACGACGTGCAATTCAGGGCGAGTGGTGCCAGCGGTTTCGGTTTGGTCCCGGCGTCCTGCGGGAGCCGCGTTTGATGCGATCGTTCTTGGTGCGGCCACGTTCAGCCCCTCCTTCCTTGTCGTTTCATGCTTGCGTAATCATTGCCTTGGTCGAATCGTTTTCGCCAGCGTTCAGGAATTGGTCTGGTCAGTTCCACTGCGCGCAGTCGCACAGAGGCCGACCTTGGATTCATGGCGATTTCTTCCTCGGCCGCTTTGATGGCGCCTCGCGTCAGTTCTTTGAAGAACGGCATCATATCCGGGGGTATTACCGGCATATCTGCGGGCAGCTTTCAGACCTTGATTCATAAATGTTTTGACGGTCTTGTCTTCCAGCGAATGGTACGACTCCACCACCAAACGTCCTCCCACCGCAAGATGGTTGGCGATCTGCGGTAGCGTCCCCGCCAATTTGTCGAGCTCGCCGTTGACTTCAATACGTAATGCCTGGAACACACGTTTCGCGGGATTTCCCGCAGGACGGTGCGCTTGCGGCACAACCTCATCCACCAATCGGTTGAGCTGCCCCGATGTGGTCAATGGTTCGATCTCACGCCTACGCACGATTTCGCGGGCTATCTGCTTGGAGAAGCGTTCCTCACCATATGTACGGAAAATGCGTACCAGATCAGCGAACGAATATTCAGCAAGTATCTGTTCGGCGGTCAATGGCTGGGTCACGTCCATACGCATGTCCAAAGGCGCATCGTGAGAATAGGAGAATCCCCGCTCCGTCTCGTCAATCTGCAAACTCGACAATCCCAAATCCATGAACACGGCGTTTACCTGGTCGATCCCCTGATCATCAAGCACTTGCGCGAAATCGTCGAATGCGGCGTGCACGGGTATGAAGCGGTCGGCAAGACCTTCCATCCGCATTCGCTGCGTGGCGAGCGAAAGCGCCTCCGTGTCTCGATCGATGCCGATCAGACGCGCTTGCGGACTCGCTTTGAGAAAAGCCGTGGAATGCCCCGCCAAACCAAGCGTGCAATCCACCGCAATCGACCCTGGCCTCGCCAACGCCGGGACCACCAGATCCACGCAGTCGCGCAGCAACACTGGCTGATGTATGGTCGTTACATCTGTCATCAGAATTCCACCGCCGGTAATACGTCATCGGCAATATCGGAATATCCCTGCTCCTGTTCGGCGAGATATTCCTCCCATGCCTGCTTGTTCCAAATCTCCGCTCGGGTCCCCACGCCAATCACCACGATGTCGCTTCCCAAATTCGCGTAATCGCGCAACATCTGCGGCACGAGCACACGTCCTTGCCTGTCTGGCTCCTGATCAACCGCGCCGGAAAGGAACACACGCAAATAATCACGTGCAGCCTTGTTTCCCATGGATGTGCGCTGGATCTGCAATGCGATCCGGCGAAATTCCGATTGGGGCAACAGATAGACACATCGCTCCTGACCACGGGCCATCACCATGCCCGGTCCCAGCTGGCTGCGAAATTTTGCAGGCAATGCCATACGTCCTTTGGCGTCGATTTTTGGAGTGTATGTTCCCAACAGCAGCGGAGGCAGTCCAGCCATCACACCGCTCGCTTGCGTCGAACCATCGTCGGAGAAGGGCTCGGTTTCAACGCTTTGAACCATCGCCACACCTCCTTACATGATGCGCGGGAACACCTAGACCCAAAACTCTTTCCCCACTTTACCCCACGCATCACCATAAATCCCCACATAAATGGAAAAAATCAGCAAATGCTGAGGTTGATTTTCCCCACATTGAACGAATGGCATCAAATCAACTACCGTAAATTCATCCTTGCTTCGCTATGTCGCACTCGCCCTCGTCGGTTTTCGTAGAAGCCTCGGGGTACATTGGAGTGCCTAAGTTTTGTGAGGAAGGGATTGCAGATGTCGAGTTATTCCGCCCAGTTGCGTGAAGAACAACAGGCCGTCAGCCGCGCGTACGGCCGCTTGGATGATCTGCGGGCCCAAGCTCGTGCCCGTCTCGACACCGTGCGTGCTGCCGGCTCGCACGGATCGCCCACGCAACGCACCGAACGCGATTCCTTCGCCACCATGTACGAGGATCGCCTCACCCAGCTGCGTGCCGTCGAAGATCGCCTGGTGTTCGGCAGACTCGACGATGTCCACGGTGCGCACAGATACATCGGGCGTATCGGACTGTCCAACGAAAACCACGAGCCGATCCTCACCGATTGGCGAGCCGACGCGGCACGTCCGTTCTACGAAGCGACGCCTTCCAATCATGGCGATATCGTAATGCGCCGCCATATCACACTCAGCTTCCGTGAAGTGGTCGGCGTTGAAGACGAGGTGCTCGATGTGCACTCCGACCAGGTCGGGCAGGCGTCTTCGGACGGCACTCTGACCGGCGAAGGCGCGCTGCTCGCATCGTTGAACGCCAAGCGCACCGGCAAGATGACCGATATCGTGGCAACCATCCAAGCCGAGCAGGATCGCATTATTCGCGCCGACCTCAACCAGGCCGTGGTGGTGCAGGGTGGACCGGGTACCGGCAAAACCGCCGTGGCGCTGCACCGTGCGGCATATCTGCTCTACACGCATCGGCGAATGCTCGAACGCTCCGGTGTGCTCGTGGTCGGACCGAGCTCAACCTTCCTGCATTACATCGATCAGGTGCTCCCCTCCCTCGGCGAGACCGGAGTGGTCAGCCGAACCATCGCCGATCTGATCCCCGGCGTGATCGCGACGGCGCATGACAACCCGTTCGCCGCGAAATTGAAGGGCGAACGTCGTATGTCCAAAGCCATCGCCAATGCCGTTGCCGCACGAGAACGCGTCCCCGCATCATTGCCGTCGATCCGCATCAACGGATTCGCAGTGCCCATCGTGCGCGCGGATATCGAACAGGCCATCACCGATGCCAAGCGCACGCGACAGCAGCACAACAAAGCACGCGAAACTTTCGTGCATAGCATGTTGATCGCCATGCGCAACCGTTATGTGGACAAGCTTGATTACGAGCCGGAGCAGGCGGAGTTGACGGATGTGATGCAGCAGTTGCGCATGAATGACACCTTGCGCAAGACGTTGAATCTCGCATGGTTGCCGATGACCGGCGAATGGCTTATCGACCAACTGTTCTGCAAGCCGCAGCAGCTTCGTCGCTTCGCACCATGGCTTGAGGAACGCGATATCGAAGCATTGGTTCGCCCCAAAGGGTCGCCGTTTACCGTCAGCGATATTCCGCTGCTGGATGAAGCCATGGAACTGCTTGGCCCCGACCCCAAAGCGGTCGCCCGCCAAAAGGCGTTGGACGCCAAGCGCGCCGAGGAGGAGCAGTTCGCGCAAGATACGCTGGCTCAGGCTGGCATCGGCTCCGGCATCGTCACTTCGCAGATGTTGGTCGACAATATCAACGGGATGGACGCGGAACTCACCGCGCAGCGCGCCGCCGCAGACCGTGAATGGACATATGGGCATATCGTTGTCGATGAAGCTCAGGAACTCACCGCCATGGATTGGCGCATGCTCATCCGCCGTTGCCCGTCGCGTTCGTTCACCATTGTGGGCGATGTTGCGCAAACCTCCGCATTGGGCGGCACCCGTTCGTGGCGGCGTATGATGGATCCGTTGTTCGGACCCCACAATTGGCAACTCAACGAATTGACGATTAATTACCGCAATCCGAAGGAAGTGTCGCAGCTCGCCTGTGATTTCGCGGCAACGGAGGGATTGTACATCTCCACCGTCAATGCGGTGCGTGGCGTGCCGGATTCGGTCAAGCGCCTCACTCTGGCCGACGACAGTCTGATTGCCGATGCCGTGGCACAGCAGACCGTCGATCTGGTCCGCGCATTCGTCTCCTCCGATGGCACCGGACGCGTGGCCATCATCGCACCTGACGATATGGTCAAGCCGTTGCGCAGGCGGGTGTACGAACAGCTTCGCGAAACATTGACGGCGAAGGAGTTCGACCGTCTCGATGCGCAGAGCTCTTGGGATGAACAGGTCACCGTTTGTTCCACGCAAATGGTGAAAGGCTTGGAATACGACGCAGTGATGGTGGTGCAGCCGGGAAGCATCGAGGAGAATGCCCCCTCACGCATTGTGGCCGCAGCCGATTTATACGTCGCCATGACCAGACCGACACAACGTCTGCTTATAGTCCGGACAAATGCAGACGAAAAACTGCTCAAGCTATAAGGTAGGAACCATGCCTAAAGCATTGTTACTTGAAAATATTCATCCTGACGCGGCACAGTCACTGCGTGACCACGGCTTCGAAGTCGAGTGCCTCAGGGGCGCCCTCAACGAAGATGAACTCATCGACGCCTTGGAAGACGTTGATCTGCTGGGCATTCGCTCCAAAACCAGCGTGACCAGCAAAGTCATCGACGCACGTCCGACGCTCACGGCCGTCGGCTGCTTCTGCATCGGCACCAATCAGGTCGATCTCGACTATGCGGGCAAGCACGGCATCGCCGTGTTCAATGCCCCATATTCCAACACTCGCTCCGTGGTGGAACTGGTTATCGGCGACATCATTTGCCTGATGCGCCGCATTCCTGCGCACACCCATCATATGAAGCACGGTATGTGGGACAAGTCTGCTTCCGGCTCTCATGAAGTGCGAGGCAAGACGCTCGGCATCATCGGCTACGGCAATATCGGATCTCAGCTTTCCGTCATCGCCGAGGCACTTGGCATGCGCGTGGTGTTCTACGATATTGAAGAGAAGCTTGCCATGGGCAATGCCCATCGTTGCTCCACACTGAACGAACTGCTCGAACAGTCCGATGTGGTCACACTGCATGTCGATGGCCGCAAGTCCAATACCGGTTTCTTCGGTGAGGACCAGTTCGCGCATATGAAGCAGGATTCGATCTTCATCAATCTTTCCCGCGGTTTTGTGGCTGATTTGGACGCTCTGAAGAAGCATTTGGACTCCGGCCACATTTCGGGCGCCGCAGTGGATGTGTTCCCTGTCGAGCCGAAGAAGAGCGGCGACGAGTTTTTGACGAGCCTTGCGGATGAAGACAATATGATTCTGACCCCGCATATTGGCGGGTCTACGCTTGAAGCCCAGAAGTCCATCGGACAGTTCGTCTCACAGCGTCTTGAGGATTATTGGTTCAGGGGATCCACCATGTTGTCCGTGAATCTTCCGCAGATCACACTGTCTGATATTCGTTCGAACTTCCGCATCGCGCATCTTCACGCGAATTTGCCTGGCGTACTTGCCAAGGTGAACCGTGTGCTCGGAGAAGAGAATATCAACATCGCGGCACAGGCACTGGGCACCGAAGGCGAAATCGGCTATGTGGTCACCGATGTGGCCCAGCGCCCCAGCCAGAAGGCTTTGGACGAACTCGCAGCCATCGAAGGCACGATCCGTATGCGTGTGATCAGCTGACGATCCCAATCCGGCAAACGCCACTACGATACGAATGCATTGTGGGGGTTCCAATCACTTATTGGCTGGAACCCCCACAATGCATGAACCCTAATGCCGTTTGCCGTAATCGCCCAGTTTTGCACTACCAAGTCCATTTCAGCCAAAACAAACGCATTATCATATGCGTTCGCAACCGTTCGAACCTACTTCAGCGCATCAGCCTTCAGCTCGTCGATCGCGTTCTGGAAATCCTCAAGATTCTCAAAATTCTGGTATACACTGGCGAATCGCATATACGCGACCTCATCAAGATCACGCAACGGTTTCAAAATGGCCCTGCCGACCTCGTCGGATTTGACTTGAGCCAGTCCTCGGGCACGAAGATCCTCTTCGACCTGCTGGCCAAGAGCCTTCAAATCGTCTTCCTTGATCGGACGGCCCTGGCATGCCTTGCGAACACCAGAAATCACCTTGTTCCTATCGAACTGCTCAACGTTGCCGGAACGCTTCACCACCAACAACATAGTGGTCTCTAGCGTGGTGAAACGCTTGGAGCATTTCGGGCATTCACGCCTACGGCGGATGGAATGGCCGTCATCGCTGATGCGGGTATCGACCACCTTGGTATCTGGATTCTGACAAAAAGGGCAATGCATGGTGTCAAGAATAGCCTGAACCATTGAACTAGGCCAATCTTGCGCGGGTTCATACCTCGTCGGGAACGATAAGTCTTTGACCGGCCCGAAGCGATACTGAATCCAGATTATTCAGTCGTACCAGCTCGTCCACAGTATCCGCAACATTGCCACCATCAGGCGTAATACGCGCAGCGTACCCCCACAACGTATCGCCCGGCTGGACGGTATATACCACCACCGGCGTCGCTCCGGGATCTGACTGCGCGCGTGCAGGCATCATCAATCCAGCCAAACACCATGCGAGCACCATCAGCATCATGATTACGGCCAGTCGATCCGCCCAGACTTTGAAATCAACGCCATGAGCCTTCGGCACACGATCCATCACGCCACTCCTTCTCGAACAGCTGTTCTATCGAACGCATGTTCTGAGTATGGCACAAATGTTCGATAATTGCAGACACACCTCGAACAGATGTTTGATTTTCTCGGCGTTTCGCGTTATGCTTGCCTAAGACCTGAAAGGAGCCCACCGTGAGCACCGTCCCATTCACGCCCAAAAAGGATGCCGAGCGTCCGGATGAAAGCACGCTGACCGACCGTCAGCGCAAGGTGCTTGGCGCCATCAAAAAACATCTCGTCGAGCAGGGGTTCGCTCCCTCATTCCGCGAAATCGGCGAAGCCGCAGGGCTTAAAAGTCCGTCATCCGTCAAACACCAGTTGCAAGTGCTTGACGACAAGGGCTTCATTCGCATGAACGCGAACAAGGGCAGAGCCATCGAAGTCGTGAGTTTCGACGATGACGAGGTTTCGCCCGGCAAAGTAGCGCAGGTCATCCCATTCCCGAGCCAATCTGATTCCAGCGGATCCATCATGGCTTCCCGCGATGTCCCCTTGGTGGGACGCATCGCGGCAGGCGTGCCCATCACCGCCGAGCAGCATGTGGACGATGTGATGCGTCTGCCGGAACGTCTCACTGGCACCGGCAATCTGTTTATGCTTGAAGTACATGGCGACTCCATGATTGACGCGGCTATCTGCGATGGTGATTTTGTGGTGGTACGCGAGCAGAACACCGCGGAAAATGGAGATATTGTGGCGGCGCTGCTCGACGATGAAGCCACGGTGAAAACGTTCCGCAAGGATCATGGCCATGTCTGGCTCATTCCGCACAATCCCGCCTACTCCCCTATCGATGGCACGCATGCTGAGATCATGGGCAAGGTGGTCACCGTGCTCCGCAAAATCTGACGTTAGACTATTCAACGCCATTGAAATCGCGCCCACAAAGATGAAGCCATAAACAAAGACTCCATCTTTGTGGGCGCGATTCTTTTCCGGTAAACGCACCGGTCATTTAAGAATGTTTAGGAATGCATTTCGGATTTGCTGGTCGAACTGTATCCTTCCGGTTCGAGTTGGAAGGTGGTATGAGGTACGGATACGGGGAAATGTTCGCGCAGGCAATCTTGTAGTTGTGCGAGTATTTCCGCCGCTTCTTTCATGGTGAGTCCTTGTTCGACCACAACATGCGCCATGAAGATCGGCATGCCTGTGGATACGATGCTCGCGTGGATGTCGTGTACCGCCACAACATGCGGCACTTGTTCCAAGTGGGAACGCACTTCATCGAGATCAAGACCGTTGGGGGTTTCTTCGAGAAGCACGCGAACCGCGTTGCGCAACAGTTTGATGGCTCGCGGGATCATCATGAGTGCGATGATGCCGCCTGCCACAGCGTCGAATCCGGCCCAGCCGGTGCAGATGAGCACGCTTGCCGATACGATTACGGCAACGGACCCTAAAGCGTCATTCATGACTTCAAGGAATGCCGCTTTCATGTTCATGTTGTCTTCGCTTTGCGATGCGAGGATAAAGATTGATCCGATATTGGCCGCGAGGCCGAGTATGCCCATGAAGAGCAGCAATCGCACGTCGTTTACTTCGTCGGCAGATCCGCCGAAAAGTCTCATGCCGGCTTCCACAAGCGCATAGATACCTACGATGAGGAGGATGAGGGCTCCGACTGCCGCTGTTAGCACTTCGAGCCTTGCCCAGCCCCAGGTGCGTTTGTTGCTGGGCTTGCGTTGCATCAGTATTGCGGTGACGGTTGATGCGATGAGTACGGACATGTCGGTGAGCATGTGTCCGGCATCAACGAGCAGCGCCAACGATTCTGTGATGACCGCGCTGATGACTTCCGCTATGAATACCGTCGAGGTGAGACCGAGCGACATCATGAGCCGTTTTTGATGTTCCGCTCCTGTGTTCGCTATCGATCCGTGTGCGTGGTCATGTGCCATATGCTTAATCTTTCAGCCCGATTAAGAAACTTATTGAAATTGTTTCTCAATACCATTTTCATTGCTCTCAAAACGCAAGAAACCCCAGCCATAGGCCGGGGTTTCCTTTATTTCTTTTTGCAGTCTAACGACTGATCAATCGCCTGTCAATGCCCAAGCAACCAAAAAGAGGTAACGCAGCTGGCACTCCGTTACCAC
>ERZ772867.1774-NODE-1774-length-23197-cov-9.647222_pt1 | contig 23197 bp, 20 predicted proteins | sample MGYA00511341_ERZ772867 | MGnify/ENA primary metagenome ERZ772867 (study PRJEB29015, sample SAMEA2737707) | human gut metagenome | biome: human gut; feature: human-associated habitat; material: faeces | place: China | collected 2012 ... | reverse complement strand
CTTCACGGATGATGCCAAAACGGTCACCCGTGAGGAAGTGTTGGGTTCGAGTGCTGTGGACAATGCTCCACCACATCCCCAGACCATTCGGTCTGGGGATTTTTTTGTGGCGGACGGTACAGAACGAGAACCGGAACAAGTAAAGGCAGGGTATCACTATGGTAGTGGTATCCTGCCTTTTGCTATTTTTAACAGTGTATGATATACTCGGCTTAGCCCAGTAAATTGGAAGTTATGGAGGTAACAATACTTATGAAAAAATTTCTTTCTTTGTTTTTGTGTCTTACCTGTATACTGACTTTAGCTGCGTGTGGAAAAAAAGCAGCGCCCATTACGCTACCTCAAGCCGATAAGATTACATCTATTGATATAACGATTGAAGAAAACACAGTAAGTCATTCAGATAAAACTTGGATGAGTGAAATAATCGCCGATATTTCTAGTTCTAAACCGACTAAGAAGGAAAGCGTTCAAGATGTCCCGCAAGCGGAAAGTTATATCAGGATTGACTTCCGGCATGAGACAGGAACAATTACTATCTTTGCGTATGAGGACAGGGGGAAGTACTATCTTGAACAACCTTATCAAGGAATTTATAAAATTGAACGCAGACTGTTCGAAAGGCTAAAAGAAACGGATTGATTTCAGGTTGCCGTACTCGTTCCCTGCAGGGTTTGGGGCTCCGCACGCCCCAGCAAGAGCATCCGCCTTGCGCATGTAGTCATTTTGTGATACAATGACTCTGACAGGAGGTGTCCCGTATGATGCAGACATTCGTTCGCCCTTCCCGGGATCTGCGCAACCATTACGCTGAGCTTTCGGAGATGCTCAAAGACCACAACCATGTGATCATCACGAATCATGGCCGTGGAGAATCCGTACTCATCAACATTGAGGACTACGCCAAGTACGAGGAGTTTTTGCACCAGCGATATGTTGCCGAGGCACTTGCCAAGGCAACACAGCAGGCGGCTGACCCCGACACGCAGTGGGAAGACCACGAAAGCGTATGGGAGACGCTGAGCAAGCAGTATGACGTATAAGATCAAATATCTGCCCCTTGCTGTGCAGGACTTGAACGATATCGCCCGGTATCTGTCTGGCTTTTACCCTAAAACAGCCAGCCGTGTGCTGCGAGGTGCTTGGAATCTGCCGCAGTATCTGGAATAAATTCAACTTCGACTGCTGTGAACGGTACAGAAAACCCCCGGAAGGCGAACACCATCACGGTGGCAGCCTGCCGGGGGTATTATAATGTTATGCTGTCAAAAGCTTTCTTGCCTTACACCTCGTGCTCGGCCCAGTCCTGACTGCGGCCCACGGCCTTGTGCCAGCCCCTGACCAGCTTTTCCCGCTGGGCAGCGTCCATTTTGGGCTCAAACAGCTGGTTGCAGCTCCACAGGTGGCTGATCTCCTCCCGGCTCTTCCACACGCCGGTGGCAAGGCCGGCCAGATACGCCGCGCCAAGGGCGGTAGTCTCCCGGATGGCCGGGCGCAGCACCTCCTTGTTCAGGATGTCGGACTGGAACTGCATCAGGAAGCGGTCGCGGCTGGCACCACCGTCCACCTTCAGGGTGCTGATGGTGATGTCGGTGTCCTTCTCCATGGCCCACATCAGGTCGGCGCTCTGGTAGGCGATGGATTCCTCGGCTGCGCGGATGATGTGGTTCTGGGTGGTGCCGCGGGTGATGCCCAGAATGGCACCCCGGGCGTACATATCCCAGTAAGGTGCGCCCAGACCGGTAAAGGCGGGCACGATGTACACGCCGCCGTTGTCCGGTACCTTCTGGGCATAGTACTCGGAATCGCAGCTGTCCTGGATCAGGTGCATCCCGTCCCGGATCCACTGGATGACCGCGCCGCCCACAAAGACGGAGCCTTCCAGCGCATACTCCACCTCGCCGTCAAGGCTGATGGCAATGGTGGTGACCAGACCGTTCTTGCTCTGGTAGATCTTGTTGCCGGTGTTCATCAACAGGAAACAGCCGGTGCCGTAGGTGTTTTTCACGTCGCCGGGCTTAAAGCAGCCCTGCCCGAACAGCGCAGCCTGCTGGTCGCCTGCAATACCGGCCACCGGTACGTCCACGCCCTGAATGTTGGTGTAGCCGTACACCTCGCTGGAGTCCTTCACGCTGGGCAGGATGCAGCGGGGGATGTCCAGCGCCTTGAGCAGGGTGTCGTCCCAGTCCAGCGTGCGGATGTTGTACAGCATGGTGCGGCTGGCGTTGGTGCGGTCGGTAACGTGCACCTTGCCGCCGGTCAGCTTCCAGACCAGCCAAGTGTCCACCGTGCCGAACAAAAGCTCCCCGGCCTCGGCCTTTTCCCGCGCACCGGGGACGTTTTCTAGGATCCACTTGATCTTGGTGGCAGAGAAATAGGCGTCCGGCACAAGGCCGGTGTTTTCCCGGATATAGTCCGCCATGCCGGGGGTCTTGAGCAGCTCGTCCACAAGGGGCGCGGTGCGGCGGCACTGCCAGACGATGGCGTTATACACTGGGCGTCCGGTGTTCTTGTCCCACAGGATGGTGGTCTCGCGCTGGTTGGTGATGCCAATGCCCGCAATGTCCTTGGGGTCTACGCCGCTCTGGGCGATCACCTCGTTCATCACGCCGTACTGGCTGGACCAGATCTCCATAGGGTTGTGCTCCACCCAGCCCTGATGGGGGTAGATCTGCTCAAATTCCCGCTGCTGCACGCAGACAATGTTCTGCTCGTTGTCAAACAGGATCGCCCGGCTGCTGGTAGTGCCCTGATCCAGTGAGAGGATATATTTGGTCTGGCTCATGATCTTCTCTCCTTGCTCTGAAGCTTGAGCGCAAAACAAAAAAGAGCGCACCAAACAAAGCTATCTGCTCTGTCTGTCGCTCTCCTGCTCTGCGCAAACATATTCTGTGCTTATTGTACACGCTCCGCAGGCAAAATACAAGCTTCTGCGCGATTTTTGGAGGTTCTGCACAAGGGGGCCGCCCCGCCGTTGAACACTCTGCCGAAAGGGTGCGCGGTGCAGCCGCTGCGGCTGTGAAAATGGGACACCGGAGCGTCCGCAGACGCTCCGGTGTCCCGAGTACCATTCAAAATCGTTCTATTACAACTGCTGCTTTGCCAGCACGTCAGAGGTAGGGGTCTGGAACACCGGAATGTCGGCATAGGGGTCGGCAGCGGTGTCGGCGGGCAGACTCTTCATATACTCGTCCATGGCGACAGCCACCTTCTTGGCAACAGCCACAGCCTCTACCACGGTGCGTGCGCCCATGACGGCGTCGCCGCCGGCAAATACGCCCTCGCGGGTGGTGCGGCCGTCCTCGCTGACACTCAGCAGACCCTTCTGGTTGGTCTCGATGCCGGTCGTGGTCTTGACGAGGTTGCTCTCAGAACCCTGACTGACCGACACGATGACGCCGGTGTGGGGGTAAAAAGTCTCGCTGCCCTCTACCTGCGTGAACTTGCCGTCCTCACCCTTGACGGTGTCGCGGCAGATCAGACCGTTTTCCCGGATCTCCACCGGTGCCTTGCAGAAACGGAAGCCCACGCCTTCCAGTTTGGCATAGCTCACTTCGTACTCGGAAGCGCTGATGCAGCTTTCGTCCCGGCGGGCGTAGCAGGTAACGTGGCGGGCACCGTTGCGGATGGCGGTGCGGGCGCAGTCCATAGCGGAGTTGCCCACGCCGATGACGGCCACGTCATCGCCCAGACGGAAGGCCTTGGAGTTTGCCAGATAGTCGATGCCGAAAGCCACGTTGCCAAGGCTCTCGCCCTTGATGTGCATGGCGTTGGCCTTCCACAGACCGGCGCCGATGAACACGCTCTTATAGCCGTCGCGGAACAAATCGTCGATGGTGATGGTCTTGCCGATGGTGGTGTTGGGGCGCACCTTGATGCCCTTCAGTTCCAGATGACGATACTGGAAATCGTCCAGCACACTGTCCGGCAGGCGGTAGTTGGGGATGCCGTAACGCATCACGCCGCCGATCTTATCCCGGGCGTCAAAGATGGTCACATCGTAGCCCCAGCGTGCCAGCAGCACCGCGATGGTCAGGCCTGCCGGGCCGGAGCCCACCACAGCGGCCTTCATGCCGTTTTTCGGGGCAGGGCCTGCGGTCATCTTGTTGGCGTAGGTGGTGGAGATATAGTCCTCGATGATGGAAAAGTGCACCGGGTCGTGGCTGGGCATCCGGTTGCGGATGCAGTGACCCTCGCACTGCTTTTCGTGGTTGCACACCAGACTGCATACAGTGGTCAGGGGGTTGTTTTCAAACAGCATCCGGCCCGCAGCGTCCATCTGGTTTGCCTTGAGCAGACGGATGACCTCCGGGATATTGGTGTGGATGGGGCAGCCCTCCTGACACATCGGCTTTTTGCAGCCGAGGCAGCGGTTGGCTTCGTCCAGAACATGAAGTGCCATGGGTTCCTCCTTGTGTTTCCCCTGCGGGGACAGTCGTTTTTTACAGGTTCGTTGTATCCAACATTGCATTGCTTTAATCATACACCCGAACTGCGCCGGATACAAGAGGGCACAATATAAAATTTTTGGCGTTATTTTTTGTCAATTCGTCAAAAAGATAATTTTTTGACGATATATCCCGCCCATCGGCTCCGGTTTTGTCCGGCACAGCGCACCAAGGTCGCTGGCTCTGCTCTGGGCAGCAGCCATTTGGGCGCAGGTCTCGTTTTCCCGTGCCAGCCGCGCCAGCGAGTGGGACAGCGGCAGCGCCGTCTCCCCGGGCAGGGACAGAGCCTCCTTGCGTGCGCCCAGCAGGTGCAGATAGGGCGGCAGCGCCGGGGTCTGGGCGGTGTAGCCCAGCGCCGCATCCATCGCCAGCCGCCGCATCCGCGCCCGGGGGTAACGCACGGTGGTCAGGGCATCCAGCAAAGCGGGCAGGCTTGCGGTCTCCCGCACGGCGTTTTCCAGCCGGTGCTCCAAGCCTTCGGATACCCCGCGCACCGCGGCAAAGGGGGCTTGCCCTGCGCAGGCTGCCCGCAGCAGTGCCAGCTCGCAGTGCCCCATGACCGCAAAATCCGTATACTTTCCGTCATATTCTGCCTGTTTATACAGTTTCAGCGCCTTTTCCGGCACATAAGGTGCCAGTGCCGCCGCGCCGCCCTCTGCCCAGAGCGCCCGCAGGGCGCTGGCGCTGGCAAAGGCTGTATGGCTGCTTTCGGTCAGCGCCTGCCCGTGGTCTGCGCCCTGCCGGGGCAGGGCGATGGGCTGCATTTCTACATTCTGTTCTATGATTGCTTTACAATACTCTACGGCAAGATTATTGTTGGGCTTGTCCAGCAGTGCGGCAACGTCTGACCCCGGGCACAGCGCCTGCACCGCCGCCTGCCGGGCGGCGGCAAAGCTGCGTGCCCCGGCGGCAAGCTGCTGTTTCAGCGCGGTGCGGTATGCTTCGCTGCACAGCACCCGGGCAGCTTTTTGCAGTAGGGCGGTGTCCGGGTTCTCTGCCCCAAAGACCAGCGCATCGCACCCGGCAGCAGCCAGAATGCGCACCCCTGCCCGGGCAAAAGCCTCGGCACCGGCGCAGGCGCAGGGCGCGGGCAGGGCAAACACGAGGTCTGCTCCGCAGGCAAGCGCCGCCTGCACCCGCACCGCCTCCGGCAACAGCGGCAGCGCTCCCCGCTGGGTAAGCCCGCAGCTCATGGCAACGGCCACCCGCTGCGCCCCCAGCGCCCGCGCCTGCGCCAGCTGCCATGCGTGGCCGTTGTGGAAGGGGTCGTACTCCGCAATGATGCCTGCAAACTTCATGGAACTGCTCCTTTTCGCCAAAAGATTGTTAAAATTATATCGGATATACAGAAAAATCCTGACGTTTCCGGGATTTGTGGGCAGGATATACAAAAACCTTGTACACAAGTTTTACCGCTTTGCCCGGGTTGCGCCTTGAAAAGCCGTCACGCCTATTATATAATAAACATAGGAATCTGTAAAATTCTGTCCGCAGGTTTTTAGGCTACGGACGGTACAAAAATTTTCAGGAGGCAACACAGATGAAGGTTCTGGTTATTAACTGCGGTTCTTCTTCCCTGAAGTATCAGCTGATCGATATGGACGGCGAAAAGGTGCTGTGCAAAGGCCTGTGCGAGCGCATTGGCATGGAGAGCAGCATGATCACTCACGAGGCCAACGGCACCAAGGCCACCACCCCGGCAATCTTCCCCACCCACACCGAGGCTTTTGCCGAGGTCGTGAAGAAGATGACCACCGGTGCAGGCAAGTGCATCAATGACGTGAGCGAGATCGACGCCATCGGTCACCGCGTCGTGCATGGCGGCGAGAAGTTCAAGAGCAGCTGCCTGATCACCGATGAGGTCATCAACACCCTGCGTGAGCTGAGCCCGCTGGCTCCCCTGCACAACCCCGCTGGTATTCTGGGTATCGAGGCCGCCCGCAAGGTGTTCGGCAACATTCCCATGGTGGCTGTGTTCGACACCGCCTTCCACAGCACCATGCCGCCGAAGGCTTATATGTACGCCATCCCCTACGAGTACTACGAGAAGTACGGCGTGCGCCGCTACGGCTTCCACGGCACCAGCCACAAGTACGTTGCCCACAAGGCAGCCGAGTATCTGGAAGAGCCCATTGAGCGCCTGAAGCTGATCACCTGCCATCTGGGCAACGGCTCCTCCATTGCCGCAGTCGATCAGGGCAAGGTGGTGGATACCTCCATGGGCATGACCCCGCTGGCCGGCCTGATGATGGGCACCCGCTGCGGCGACCTGGACCCCTCTGTGGTCAACTACCTGAAGTACACCCTGAACATCACCGGCCACGAGCTGGACGAGATCCTGAACAAGAAGTCCGGCCTGCTGGGCATCTCCGGTGTTTCCAGCGATAAGCGTGACGTGGAAGAGGCTGCCGCGGCCGGCAACAAGCGCGCACAGCTGGCTTCCGATATGCTGAACTACCAGATCAAAAAGACCATCGGCAGCTACATTGCAGCTATGGGCGGCGTGGATGCCATCGTCTTTACCGGCGGCATCGGCGAGCACGATGCCATTGCCCGTGCAAAGATCTGCCACCACATGGATTGGCTGGGCATCCGCATCGACACCGAGAAGAACAAGCACCCTGTTGGCGATGTGTGCGAGATCACCGCTTGGGGCGCAAAGGTGCGCACGCTGGTCATTGCTACCGACGAGGAGCTGATGATCGCCCGCGACACCAAGGAAGTCATCGAGAAGTAAGCTTTTCCCAAAGGGCTTTGCAGGGGCTGCTGCACAGAATGTGCGGCAGCCCCTTTTTGCTTGTGTGAAAAAGTGGTTCAGAAACACCCGTAGGTGTTTCTGAACCGCAAATCATAAATTATCTGCCGCTGCGTATAACCTGTGCGGCGCGCCGCTTTTCCATCTTCCGGCGGTGATTTTACCCAAATATATGCTGTCGGTTTGTGCTATGTGTACAAATAAAAGGGCGAACGGTTGTTTTTTGGTTGACAAATCTCAAAAATAACGGTACAATAGGAAAGTCCTCAATCCGAGGGCGTTTATCTATTCAAGCCCCTGGTAAGCTTACTGATCAGCGCGATGGTCCCAAAACCAAAGGTATGGTTACAATCCTTCCGTGGGCAAGAACTAACTAAAGAGGAGATACTACTATGTTTGAAGACAAGACTCTGGTCTGCAAGGACTGCGGTAAGGAATTTGTTTGGACTGCCGGCGAGCAGGAGTTCTACGCTTCTCGCGGCTTCGAGAACCAGCCCCAGCGCTGCAAGCCCTGCCGTGACGCCCGCAAGAACGGCGGCGCACGCAGCAACAGCGGTGAGCGCCAGATGTTCGATGCTGTCTGCGCAGCTTGCGGCAAGGCTTGCAAGGTTCCCTTCCAGCCCCGTGAGGACCGTCCGGTCTACTGCTCTGACTGCTTCGCTCGCATGAAGCAGAACTAAGCGCTGATTTTCATTTAAATCGGTAACAAATCCCCCCGCTGCCAGTCGGCAGCGGGGGGATTTTTGCGTTTCTCTTCAGGTATTCTTACGCTGATTTGCGCCCGAGAGCAGCAGCACCGCGCGGCATAGCCGCAGCTTGAGCAGCAACAGCTTTACCTGGTCGTTCCGGCTCTGCATGGCGTGCAGTGGGGTGCTGCGCACCGCCGTGCGCACCCGGGGCTTTTGCAGGGTACTGCGCAGCCAAGCAGTCTGCTCTGCAAGGGAAAGCGGGCTGCATCCAAGATTCTTGATTCCCATCATCAGGTCGCGGATCGTGCAGTAGCTCGCCTTTGCGCGGTGCATGGGGCTGTCCTGTAAGCCCCACGCGGCAACGGTGTCCCACACTGCATCGCTGAGATAAAAGTTATCCTCCAGACGCTCCGGGTGGTAGCTGTTGGACAGACTGCCCCGCCGGGCAGCGGTGTAGTGGTACAGCGGCTTTTCCAGCACCACCAGACAGCCGGGATTTTGACGATAAAAGGCTACAAAGAACAGCCCGTCCTCCCCCAGCTGATGGCAGGAGAAACGCAGCCGATGTTGCTCCAGAAACGCCCGGCGGAACAGCTTATTGGTGACCAGATACGAGGACGCCGTCTCGTCGAAATGTTCCTTGAAGGGCGCGCCCCGGTACACGCCGGAGAGGGTGCTGCCGCTGGTCTGCGTGTGCAGCAGCCGGTCATTTTCATCATAGCTGTCCAGATACAGCCCAAACTCCACGCAGTCCGCATCAGCATTCCGGGCGGTATGATACAGCACTTCTGCCGCATCCGGCTCTACCCAGTCGTCCGGGTCCAGAAAGAAGATATACTCTCCCCGGGCTGCATCCAGACCCGCGTTGCGGGCAGCGGCTACGCCGCCGTTGGGCTGGTCGATGAAGCGAAAGCGCGCATCCTCGGCAGCAGCCTGTGCACACAGCGCGGCGCTGCCGTCCTTAGAGCCATCGTTGATGAGAATGGCCTCGAAGTCGGTCAAAGTCTGCGCCCGCAGTGAGCGCAGCGCCCGGGGCAGCAGGCGCTCCATATTATAAACAGGCACTATAAACGAGATACAGGGCATTGTTTTCACTCCTTGCCGTCACACTTCCTTCATCAGAATATGGATGCGGTCCCGCATCTCCTGCCGACTGTCCGGCATCCACACCTTGGGTTCCGGGGGCTTTTTGCGCTCCATGGCGTAGGCAAGCGTCACCAGACGCAGCGCCATCGTGCTCCAGAAATAAAAGGCGGTATTATCGGTCAGGTAGGTCACCGTCATATAGCCTAGCTCGGACAGATACAGCAACGTGGTCTCTTGGTCTGCATAGCGCTGCCAGAACAGCGGAGTCAGAACATACTGGATGCTGGACCAGAGCAGAAAACCCGGAAAGCCTACCTCTACAAAGACCTTCAGGATGTCGTTGTGGAAGGGGTAAGGCTGGTTGATGAGCCCGTCATTATACCACTGGGCGATGATGGTGTCCACATATTCAAAACCGCGGCCGATATAGGTGATAGAAAATTCATAGTAGGGATTCGCCATGCTCCACAGATAGTCCCGTCCCATCATGTCAATGCCAAAACTGTTCAGCAACCTTGAAATAACACCGTAGCGCACACAGTAGAGGAATGCCAGAAAAAACAGGATGCAGCAGACGCCCACTGCCGGGTAAAACCAGCCGGGGACTTTGCGCTTGCGGAGAAGCAGAGCGATCAGGACGAACAGAACCACCGCCGGGATGGCGATGCGCTTCATGCCGACCAGAAAAAACCAGCAGCAGAGCAGCAGATACAGCCAGCGCTTGCGCTTTTCCTGCCGGGTAGTACGAGGAGCAAAAACGGCGTAGTACAAGATCATCTGCCCGAACACAAAGGTCAGGTCGTGAATCTCCAGCTGCAGCGCATAGCCATCCGCATCACCGAAGGTGATCAGACAGGTAATGAGAGACTGGATGCTGGCTGCAAAACCGTAGCCAGGAATGCTCAGTAGCATGATGGCCGTGTTGGCAATGCAGATGCTGATGGTAAACAGCTCGATGGCTTTTTCCCGGAACAGATAGACCAGCGCCACGGCAGTGAGGATGGCAATACTCTGGAACACGATCTTGGAGCAGCTTCGGATCATGGAAGACACTGCGGCAAAGCTTTCGATCCAGATGACCATCGACCAGAAAAACAGCGCCGCCATCAGGGACATATAAAGCAGGGTAGGCTTCCATAACTCCCGGAGACGCTTTTCGTCCGGGTAAAACAGGGTGTACAGCATTGCCAGCCCGATCACCCCCAGAGAGATGGCTTTGGGAAGGCCGCCCACTGCGCTGTTGATTGGCTTCCACTCTCCCAGCCCGGCACCGGCCAAAAAGATCACGCAACCGACGGTCAGCAGTTTTTGCCACAGCGGGCTGTCCTTATAAAACAAAGAGGCCGGAGTTTTCCGGCTGTAATCCTTTTTGGTCAGGATCTGATCCAATGTGCGCATGAAAAGGGCTCTCCTTTTATTGTGGGTGTTCCCGCAGCCGCCGGGGGGCTACGCCTGCCCTCCCAGTTGCAGGTACTGCTGCTGTAAGCGGGCGGCGGCGATGTTGATATCGTAGCCAGCCTGCCGGATCAGTTCTGCACCGGCAGAGCGGTCACAGGGCTGGTGGAGCATCCGCTGCAAGCCTGCTGCCCAGTCTGCATTGCTGGCGGAAAGCGGGATCTGGATGGCATGGGAAGAAAGCAGCACCTCCGCCGGCACTGCGTCCGAAAATACGCACCCCAGCCCAGCGGCTTGCGCCTCGATCCCCACCACCGGCAGACCCTCAAAGCGGGAGGGCATGACGAAGAGATCCATCATCTGGTACCAGTCGGCCACATTGCTTTGCAACCCGGCAAACAGGATATGGTCTGTGATGCCCAGTTCCTGCGCCTGTGCACGGACAGCCTGCTCCAGCCTGCCGGTACCAATGAGCACCAGCATCGCCCGGGGTTCCAGCTGTAAAAAGGCGGCAAAGATCTCCAATAGACGCTCGTGGTTCTTGCGGACATCAAAGCGGCCTACATGACCCAGCACCACCCGGTCTTCCAGCCCGTAGCGCGCCCGCATTTCGGCGCGGACGGCGGGGGAGAAGCGGAAGGTCTCCGGCTCAATGGCGTTGGGAATGATCTGTCCCCGGTGCTCCCAGTCCGCTTTGCCAAAGTAGTAGATGCCCGCATCCCGGCCGCAGGCCCACAGGTGGGTGGCGGCGCCGGGCAGCAGCTGTTTACAGAACATCTTCAGCGGCCACTTGTAGTCCCGGACGATCCAGATATTATGGGCGTGGGCAATGCGCACTTGCAGCCCGGCCTTCTCCGCACCCTTCAGGGCATAAAGCCCCATCGCCTCGTTGTGGGCGTGCAGGATGCGGATGCGGGGGTCTGCGGCCACGGTCTGCTGCACAAAGCGCAGATACGCCGGGTAGTGCAGCGGGTTTAATCCCGGACTCTGGTAGATATGTCCGCCCAGACGGCGGATCTCGTCGTCGTAATCGCCGGGCTTTTGCTTGTTGACGATAAAATCAAACTGGACCTTTTCGCGGTCGATATGCCGGTAGTAGTTCATCAGCATGGTCTCGATCCCGCCGCGGTCCATATTGCTGACCGAATGCAGCACTCGTATCATGGGTACTCCTTATATTATAACAACTGAAATCTTCTGCCGTAGCGGCACCACAGCCCAAAGTCCTGCTGCCGCAGCGCCCGGGCACCCCAGCGGGCACGGCGGGGCAGTGCGCCCTCTTGCGGCAGCGCCTTTGCGTACAAAGCACAGCACAGCCGGAAAACAGCCTGCTGCGTTTCCGGCGGCAGGCCGGATACAGTGGCATAGCAGAAAGCCGAAAGCTGCAGCGTCAGGGTGCAGCGGTACAGCGCATCGTGGGGCAGGCCCAGCGCAGCATCCTGCACTGCCAGCTGCTCCATGATCCAGTAGCTCTGCACGGCGGCAGGGCGGTGCTGACTTGTGGCGGTAAGCCCCTTGGGGTTTTTGCGCCACAGATAGACCATCTCCGGCACAGAGGCCACAGTCTTTGCCAGCCGGAATACCAGAAAATGGATGATGGCATCCTCAAAGCAGGTATAGTAAGCCGGAAAGCGCACCTGTGCAAACAGTTCCCGCCGGTACACCTTGCCCCATGGCATCCCGGGCAGCTCGAACCGCTCCGGCGCGGCGGCACCGGCGTAGACTGCCGCCGGGTAGCGCTGCACCGGGCCGTGGGTGCCGTCGGTGTACAGGTACTGCCAGCCGCCCTGCACCACATCGGCGTCAAGGCGCTGTGCGGCCTCCAGCAGGGTGCGGATGGCACCGGGCAATAACAGATCGTCGCTGTCCACGAACATCAGCCAGCGGCCCACGGCGTGGCGCAGTCCCTCGTTGCGGGCGGCGGCGGCGCTGCGGGGCGCACTGCAATTGCACAGCAACACCCCGGGCAGTGCCCGGTAGCGTTCTAGCACGGCGGCTGTGCCGTCGGTGGAATCGCTGTCCACCACGATCAGCTGCACGGTGCAGCTGGTCTCCTGCTGCAAAATGCTGTCCAGACAGGGGCCGATGGTAGCTTCGCCGTTGTACACCGGCACAATGACCGAAAGGGTCACCGCCGGGTCCTGCGGCGGCAGCAGCGGGCAGGTCTCTTCTGCTGCAGGTTTCGGGCACAGGGATGCCAGCGCGGCGCGGTCGGCCTGTGTGCTGTCCGGCAGCGGGGCACCGCCCCGGTGCAGCAGATGGTACAGCCCAAGGTCTGCATGGCCGCAGGCTGCGCCGCACACGGCGGCAGCGCCCGCCAGCAGACGGCTGCGGGTGCGGCAGTGGATCAGCTGGTAAGCGCGTCGGTTCTGGATCATGCTTCACCACGCTCCGTTCCGGCAAGGACAGCGCCGCCCTCCTCTGCGATCAGGGACATCTTTTTCTGTGCGCAGCGCACAAGGTCGCGCACATGGTAGAGCTCCTCCTCCGAGGTGGTGGCCCATGCGGCGGTGAACAGGATGGGGTACTCCGGGTTGAGCTTATTGTACTCGTCCACCTGACTTTGCAGGATGCGGATCATGACCTCTGCCTTCCGGGTGCTGCATTCATCAAAAAAGGCAAGGAACTTGCCCGCGCCGTTGTAGCCCACCGTGCCGTCGGTATCGCCCATCAGCTGCAAAAGACCGGAAAAATCCTTCAGGATGCCGTCACCCACATGGTAGCCGAAGCGGCGGCTCATCTCGGTCAGGTTGTCCAGCTGCAAAGCAAAGCAGGTATAGTCCTCCGGCAGGATGCGGTCGGCCATGCCGGTGATATACACGTTGAGCTTTTCGCGGTTGGGCAGACCGGTCTTTTTGTCTACATACAGCAGATAATCCACCGCATCCGAGATGCGGCCCAGCAGAATTGCACCGCAGCAGCCAATGACAAAGAACAGCACCAACGCCAGCATCAGATACAGCTTGACATTGATGGCGGCAGCCACCTGCACCGAGCTGATCATCTTCAGATAATCCGCGCTGATGTACAGGTTCAGCTCCTTGCTGCTGGTATTGATGATCTTGTAGTAGCTTTTCAGCTGCGCCTCGTAGTCGTTGATCATGCTTTCCATCTTGGCGTGCTGCTCGCCTGTACCGCCAAAATCCACGTTGCGGAAGCTTTGCAGGATCTCCTCCTGAAACTGCCGGTCGATCTGGCTGGATGCGACCTGCTGTTCCAGCGATACCAGTTTCAGCACCAGACCGTCGTAGGTGGTCTGTGCCTTATCGCCAGCACCTTCCAGCTCGATGTTATTCAGGATATAGTCCGAGGACACCACCTCGCCCCGGTCAGTAAAGTAGTTTTGCAGCAGATCGGCGTTCTTGTACACATACTGGTCGGTCAGGCTCCACAGACTGTCCCGCTGCTCGGTGGTGATCTGTTCGTTCTGCTTTGCAGTTTCGATGGTGTTGGCCAGATATTCCTGCAGCACCGTGCCGTCCCGCACCTGCGGGCCGTTGAGCACATAGGCGTACAGCGCCGGGATGGTGTATTTTTTGAAGTCGGAATAGATATCGCACAGGTCTGCATAGGTGTAGCCGGTGCGGGAGGAGCGAAAATTCGGGTAGTGCTCCCGCTTGCTCAGCAGATAGTCCTGCATCTCGTTGGTATCGTTTTCCAGAATGCGGATGCACTCGTAGTAATCGTAGCCATTGTCCAGCAGACCGGACGAGGGGTTGAGCGAGAGCTTCTGCTCCACATATTTTTCCGTATAATAGGTGCAGTAGCTCTGGATGATGGCATCCAGCATATTGCGGGCATAACCCGCGCCCTGCTCTCCATCCACCACAAGGCTCACCTTGTAGGTATCCGGGAAATAGGTCACCTCTTCGCCCTTTTGCAGCAGTGCCTCGTTGATGGTCTGCTGATCTTCCGAGATCACCGGGGTCACCGAGATGTTGGAACGGATGGTGCTCAGCCGCCCGGAAGCACCCAGTGCATCCATGGCCTGCGAGATGACGGTGGAGGAGTAGATCTCGTTGACGTCCAGTTCGCTGCCGTCCGGGGTGTAGCCGTCCGAGATGCCGTCGTTGGTATAGCGGATAATGACCGATGCAGTGTACTTCTGCCGACCGTCCGCATACATGTAGATGGCGGCCGCACCTGCCAGCGACACCAGAAAGATCAGCAGGCTGAAACGCTTCAGATAGCGCAGGATCTCAAACTTTTTCATCTGCGGTGCCTTGCCTTTCTGCGTTTACGTTCGTGGAGCAGCCATGCGCTGCCCAGCATCACGGCAACGGACTCCATCAGGGTCTTTTTCAGGCTCAGGCGCTGCAGGAAGGAGGCCGAGCCGTAGGTAAAGGTGATATAGTTCTGGGATTTGTACTTGATATACGCCTTGTCCAGTACAAACAGCTGCTCCGAGATCTCGTTGATGGCGGTCTCCAGCTTGTTCACCATGGCCTGCGCCTCGGCCAGACGCGGCTGGCCGGCATCCAGCTCCCGGATCTTCTGGATCACATAATTCGTGCTCACGATCTCGGACTGGTAGTCGGTGGCATCGGCCAGAGAAGCGTCTGCCGCCCGCGCCAGCGCATCCATGGCGGTCTTGGTGCGGGACATATAGTACTCGCTCGCTTCATCCACGGTGGGGATCATCATGATGGAGGTCATGGATTTTTCGTAGATGGAAATGCCCTTTTTGTCGGCGTCATAGTAAGCCTGCTGGGTGCGCATGTCAATATCGTCGATTTTGTTCTTGTATTCCAGAATGCTGGTCAGCATGGCCGGGTCGTGGGCAACGCCGCCCTCAATGACAAAGGCCATGGCGTTGGGCAGGTCGTAATCCACCAGATTGTTGATCATCTTGCCCAGTGTGGTAAAGTTGTTGGTGGAAGGGTCGGGATTTGCCTCGTCCGTAAAGCTTTTGTTCTCCCCCAGACGGGCGTTCAGATAGCGGTTCAGCGCAGCGGCGCGCACCTCCAGCTCGTTCAGTCGCAGGTAAGGCTCGCACGCGGTGGTCACTTCCAGCTTTTCCTTGAGGATGCTCTGGTTATCGCAGTAGTTGCTCAGAAAGATCTCCCGGTAGGATTCGCACACGCTCTGCAAAAGATCTGTGGGCTTGCGGTTGCCCAAGTTCAGCTTGCGGGTGTTGATGGAGAGATAGTAGTTGGTGCTGATATACTCGCTGCCGTTGGCGCTGCCGGTGCCGTCCGGGCTCAGGTAAAGGCACTGGGCCAGCTGGGAGGCAGTCAGGCTGTCCTGCAGGCCCACCCGCCGGATGGCGCGCTCCATCACCTCGTCCGACACGATCTCGTAGGCGTTGAAGCGGGTCTTGTTGGGGTTCAAGCCCAGCGAAGCCTCGGAGTAATTGAAGGAGATGCTGGCAGTGGCGCTGTCCGCACTTTTGAAATAGTGAACCAGCCCGAACAGACAGCACAAGGTCAGCAGGCAGAGAAACAGGCGGTATTTATTTGTCCAGATATGACGCAGCGCCTGTTTGATTTTTTCTTTGATGTCATCCATGGCATTCTACCCTTTTGCAGCGGCCTGCACGCGCAGCGCAGGCCGCTTAGTCGATGTCAATGACCGAAAGCTCCGGCACATTGTTGATGCGGGGCGCCCGGCTGGAATCGCCCAGTCCCCGGCTTACAATGAGGGTGGCGTTGTTGGCAAGTGTATAACTGCCCCCGGCATAGTCGGGCAGAAAGCCCTCCTCGGCGGTATAAAGCGGACCGATCTTCGGCAGACGCACGATGCCGCCGTGGGTGTGCCCGGCAAGACCCAGCTCAAAGGAATAATTTTCCAGATGCTCGGGAAAGTAGGTGGGAACGTGTGCCAGACAGATGCGCAGGTCGTAGTCTGTCTGCGGCTCCACGCTGTCCATAAAGGTGCTGGCACCGTAGTTAGAAAAATCCGCCGGGCTGCCCTCCACGCCCAGAATGCTGATAACGTTGTCGTGGATGGTATAGCGCGCCTCCTGATTGCGCAGGACGGTCACCCCGGCGGCGGTGAACTTTTCCACCAGTTCCCGGTCGTTGTCCAGAAAATACAGCTCGTCCTCGTGGTTGCCCAGCACTCCGCATACCGGGGCAATCTCGCTCAACTGACGGAACAGGGAGAGCATATTATCATAATTGGTGCCTTCGCCGTAGGTCACAAAGTCGCCGCCCAGCAGGATCAGATCCGGGGCAAGGCTGCGGACATCCTGCACCAGCTCACAGTTATCTGCTCCGTACTCCCGCAGATGCAGATCGGTCAGAAAAACGACCCGGCAGCTCTGGGTCAGCTTGCGGGAATGAATCTGATAGAACTCTGCCGTATAGTGGGTGCGGTTATAGCAGATATTCTGCCACAGCGTCCCGCCCAGTAGGGCGAGCAGGGCAACAAGAATCAGCAGCGTCAGCAACACCTGCTTCCAGAGGGGCGTTGCCCTCTGTGCGCAGCTGCCGCTGTGTGTGTGTCTGCCGCTTTGTGCTGCGCCTTTTCCGTGTTTTGCTTTGATAAAGGCCACATCCTTTCTGCCGGGGAACGTTGCATAGAGAAGGGCGCAGCACAAGGCCGCAGCCCATCTTTCCAAAAACGGATACAAAAACTGATATATAAATAAATTATAACATATTTAGTAGGAAAAGCAAAGAGTGCCTTTCTGCCATGGGCGGATTTCACATTTGGGAGTTCCCATCAAAAAAGGGATGCCGCGCACGCAGCATCCCTTTTGCATATTTGCAGATCAATCGTCATCGCTATCCAGCTTGAGCACGGCGGTAAAGGCCTCGCTGGGCAGGGAAACGCTGCCCAGCTGACGCATCTTCTTTTTGCCTTCCTTCTGCTTTTCCAGCAGCTTCTTTTTGCGGGAGATGTCGCCGCCGTAGCACTTGGCAAGCACGTCCTTGCGCATGGCCTTGACCGTTTCACGGGCAATGATCTTGCCGCCGATGGCAGCCTGTACCGGGATCTCGAACAGGTTGCGGGGGATGTTATCCCGCAGCTTTTCGCAGATGCGGCGGCCCTTGGCATAGGCGTTATCGCGGAACACGATCATGGACAGCGCGTCCACAGGGTCGCCATTGAGCAGGAAGTCCAGCTTGACAAGGTCGCTCTCGCGGTACTCCTTAAACTCGTAATCGTAGCTGGCGTAGCCCCGGCTGCGGCTCTTGATGGCATCAAAGAAGTCGTACACGATCTCGCCCAGCGGCAGCGCGTAGTGCAGGTCCACGCGCACATCGTCCAGATACTTCATGTCGATCAGCACGCCGCGCTTGCTCTGGCACAGATCCATCAGACCGCCCACATAGTCGTTGGGGGTGTACAGATGCACATCCACAAAGGGCTCTTCCTGCTTGACGATGTTGCTGGGGTCCGGGTAGCTGGAAGGGTTGTCGATCATCTCCACAGTACCGTCGGTCAAGGTCAGGCGGTAGCGCACGCTGGGGGTGGTGGTGATGATATCCAGATCGAACTCCCGCTCCAGGCGCTCGGTGATGATCTCCATGTGCAGCAGACCCAAGAAACCGCAGCGGAAGCCGAAGCCCAGCGCGGCGCTGGTCTCCAGCTCAAAGGTCAGGGAGGCATCGTTCAGCTGCAGCTTTTCCAGCGCGTCCTTCAGGTCGGGGTACTTGGCACCATCGGCAGGGTAGATGCCGCAGAACACCATGGGCTTGACCTGACGGTAGCCGGGCAGTGCCTCTGCGGTGGGGCGCTCTGCCAGTGTAACGGTATCGCCCACACGGGTGTCCTGCACCGTCTTGATGCTGGCGGTCAGGTAGCCTACCTCACCGGCCTGCAGCTGGGCGCAGGGGGTCAGGGAGGTGGCACCCATGTGACCCACCTCCACCAGTGTGAACTCTGCGCCGGTGGCCATCATACGGATGGTGTCGCCGGGCTTCACCGAGCCCTCGAACACGCGGATGTAAACGATGACGCCCTTGTAGCTGTCATAGATGCTGTCGAAGATCAGCGCCTTTAAAGGTGCGTCCGGGTCACCGGTGGGGGCGGGGATATCGCTGACCACACGCTCCAGCACCTGATCGACGTTCAGGCCAGTCTTGGCGGAGACGCGGGGCGCGTCCATGCAGGGCAGGCCGATCACGTCCTCCACCTCCTGCGCCACCTCGTCCGGGTGGGCGCTGGGCAGGTCGATCTTGTTCAGGATGGGCACCAGCTCCAGATCGTGCTCCAGTGCCATATAGGTGTTTGCCAGCGTCTGCGCCTCCACGCCCTGCGTGGCGTCCACCACCAGAATGGCGCCCTCGCAGGCGGCCAGACTGCGGCTGACCTCGTAGGCAAAGTCCACATGACCCGGGGTGTCGATCAGGTTGAACTCGTAGGTCTTGCCGTCCTTTGCAGTATAGTTCATGGTCACGGCACGCGCCTTGATGGTGATGCCGCGCTCGCGCTCGATATCCATGTTGTCAAGGATCTGATCCTCCATGGTGCGCTCGTCCACGCTCTTGGTCAGCTCCAAAATGCGGTCGGACAGGGTGGATTTGCCGTGGTCGATATGTGCAATGATGCAGAAGTTGCGGATGTTGTCTCTTGCCATGTAGTTCCTCCGGGCAGCTTTATGCTTCTAAGATCCAGTCCTCCACGGCCACGATCTGTCCGTGGTCGCGGTAGACACGGGGCACGCGGCGGGAAACGCCGCACAGCACTTCATAGGGGATGGTGTCGGTCTTGCGGGCAATGGTCTCTGCGGTGTCGCTTACGGTTCCGCCCCACAGGATGGCTTCATCGTCCTCGCGCACTTCCGGTACATCGGTCACGTCCACCATCATCTGATCCATGCACACCCGCCCCAGTACCGGGCAGGCCTTGCCGTGGATCTCCACCACGCCTTTGCCGCAGCTCAAAAGCCGGGGATAGCCGTCGGCATAGCCGGTGCAAAGGGTGGCTACCTTGGTGGGCTTTTCGGCGGTGAAGCGGCGGCCGTAGCTGGCGCACTGGCCGGGCTGCATCTCTTTGATCATGCTCACCACGGTCTTAAGGGTCATTACCGGCTTAAAGCGTCCAAAGCGCACCTCGTCGCTGGGGTCGTAGCCGTACAGGATGATGCCGGGGCGCGCCATGCAGCGCTCCCGGGGCAAGCCCTCCGGCCAGTCCGGGTGCAGCATGACCCCGGCAGAGTTGTCACAGTGCACAAGGGCAGGCTCCCGCCCGGCGGCCTTCAGTGCGTGGAAGGCTTTCACGAACAGTGCGTGCTGCTCGGCGGTGTAGGCCACATTCTCCGGGGCGGTATCATCGGCCACGGAAAAATGCTGGAACAGGCCGGTCATTTCCAGCCCGGGCAGCGCACAGGCCTCCAGCATCTCCCGGATGGCGGCGTCAAAATCGGTGCGCAGGGCAAAGCCGATGCGCCCCATACCGGTGTCGGCCTTGAGGTGGATGTGTACCCTGCCGCCTGCCGCCACGGCGGCTTCGCTCAAGGCGCGTGCCTGCGCAAGGGAGTAGCAGGCCACGGTGATGTCGTTCTGAATCAAGGCGGCGGCGTAGGCGGGCTGTACATGCCCCAGAATGAGGATGGGCAAAGTCTGCCCTGCCTTGCGCAGCTGCACGGCCTCGGTCAGGCAGCTGACCGCCAGCCATGCGGCGCCCTCCTCGGCGAACACCCGGGCGCACTGTACCGCGCCGTGGCCGTAGCTGTCGGCCTTGACCACTGCGCACAGGGGCAGCGCCCCTGCCCGGGCCTTTACCTCCCGGAAATTATACCGAAGGGCCTCGAGGTCGATCTCGGCCCAGACGTGTTTTTCAAACGGTTGTTTCTGCATGATCTGTTTCCTTTTTTGGTACGATAAAGCTGCCCCGGCCCGTGTGGACGGGACGCCAGCCGTCAATGCCGCTCTCCTGCAAAGCATGGAGCGTCTTTTGGCGGAAGGCGTGGTCGGTGCGGCAGCGCTCCTGCACAAATTCCTTGGTCTGTTCCCGCACGGTAACGCCGTCTGCGGGGCAGCGGCTCTTCACGATGGGCAAGTCCGCCTCCCGCACGGCGCACTGCACCTCGTACTCGGTTGCCAGCAGCATGGGACGGATGAGGGTGAGATCCCGCTGGGAGAGGTAGGTCACCGGCGAGAAGCAGCCGATGCGTCCCTCCCGCCAGAGGTTCATATAAAAGGTCTCCACGGCATCGTCCAGATGATGCCCCAGCGCCACCTTGTTGCAGCCCAGCTCCTGCGCGGCGGTGTGCAGCGCGCCCCGCCGCAGCTTGGCACACAGGGCGCAGGGGTTCTTTTCCTTGCGGTACTCGAACACCACCGGGCCGATCTCGGTGCGGCGCACCTCGTAGGGGATGCCGTGCTGCCGGAACAGCTCTGCCAGCGCGGAGTAGTCCATGGGCTGATGGTCGAACTGCGGGTCCAGCGTGACCGCCACCACCTCGTAATCGAAGCCGATGTACTTGCGCAGCATGGAAAGACCGATGGTCAGCGCCACGCTGTCCTTGCCGCCGGAAACGCCCACCATCACCCGGTCGCCGGGGGCAATCATTTCATAGTCCTGTACGGCCTTGCGCATCAGACCGCAGAGCCGCTGCATTGCACGAAGATCACTCATGACAGGCTCACGCTTTCTACCAGATTGACCACATCGCTGATGGACGCCAGCTTTGTCAGCGCCGAGACATAGACCACATCGCCGCTGTCATAAGTGATGGTGGCCAGCACGGCGTAGTAGGTGCGGATATCACAGCGCACCGCCTCTACCGCTGCGCCCTCCACGGTCAGGTTGACCTTGCGGGGCTTGATGACGCCGTAGGCCTGCTTGAGGTCGGCTTCCGAGTCCTCGATAAAGCTTTCGTAGCTGTCGGCGGTGCCCCGCTGCAACAGCACGGCCTGATAGTCCTCGCTGTCTGCCGTGTCGGCGGTGGCAAGCTCCAGCACAGTGCCGAGGGTTGCGTCCTCGGTCATGCGGCACACGCTCCACACGCTGCTGTCGTAGTAGACAGAGACGCCGTTCGTGCCGGTATAGTGGGTGTCAGGTGTCGCGGGGGTCTGCCGGTTCACCAGCAGGGTGAGCACCATGTAGGCTGCGATGCCCAGACAGATGAAAATGGCCATCGCCGTCAGCAGCTTGGAGCTGCGGCGCTGCGCCGAAGAAGTGCGGTCGATCTCATTTGGCATGGATGTGTTCTCCTTGTGTTGGCAAGGGCGGCGGTGCACCGCCCATATCCTTTATAGTATACCACAACCGCAGCGGGATTTGTAGCGGGCAAATGGCAAAAATATGCCGGGGCGGGCAAAAAACTTTTGCAAAAATCGGAATTCAGAAATCAAGAGGATTTGAGAGAAAACAAGCGATTTTGAGAGTTTCAAAAATTTCCGCCGAAAAAATCCAAAAATCATGTTGACAGGCGCGTTTTTGTGTTGTATACTGACACTCGCGCCCCAAAAGGGCGCCTGAAACGTACAAAAAGCTTATCAGGAGGAAATAGATATGAGCACTACTCTCGTAAAGCCCGCTGAAGTCGAGCGCAAGTGGTATCTGCTCGACGCTGCCGGCAAGAGCCTGGGCCACGTCGCTGCTGAGGCCGCTGTTCTGCTGCGCGGCAAGCAGAAGGTCGATTACACCCCCAACGTGGACTGCGGCGATTTCGTGGTTGTCATCAACTGCGACAAGGCTGTTCTGACCGGCAAGAAGGCCGAGCAGAAGTTCCACATCACCCACAGCAAGTACATCGGCGGCCTGAAGAAGGTCCAGTACAGCAAGCTGATGGCTGAGAACAGCGATCTGGCTATGACCTACGCTATCAAGGGCATGATCCCTTCCAACACCATCGGTGCTAAGGCTCTGACCCGCCTGCACTGCTACCAGGGTGCCGAGCACGCTCACGCAGCTCAGAAGCCCGAGAAGATCGAGTTCTAAGAAGGAGGCAATCGAACATGTACGAAACCAAACCTTATTTCTACGGCACTGGTCGTCGTAAGGATTCCGTTGCCCGCGTTCGCGTTTACACCGGCACCGGCAAGATCACCATCAACGATCGTGATATCGACAACTACTTCGGTCTGGAGACCCTGAAGCTGATCGTCCGTTCTCCGCTGGTCCTGCTGGGCCTGGAGGGCAAGTATGACGTCGTCGTCCGCGTTTCCGGCGGCGGTGTTTCCGGTCAGGCTGGCGCTATCCGCCACGGTCTGGCTCGCGCCCTGCTGCAGCAGAACGAGGAGAACCGTTCTGTTCTGAAGAAGGCTGGCTTCCTGACCCGCGATCCTCGTATGAAGGAGCGCAAGAAGTACGGTCTGAAGGCTGCACGTCGTGCTCCCCAGTTCAGCAAGCGCTGATTTTACCGGTACTGCGATTTTACGGCTCTGCTTCGGCAGAGCCGTTTTTGTTTAACAGAAGTTTCCCAGCGGACTGGGGAGCACGACTGCGCATATCCGGCGGTTGAGACTCCTTCATCTCCCTCTTGACAAAAACTGCAAAAGAGACTATTATACTAAGCAGACAGACAATGGAGCCTGGGGTGTGTTCACCCTAGGCTTTTTTCTTTGGAATGTCTTGGAAAATGCATCGCTGCGGGCCGATAGAGGGGGTCCGCAGCGAAGAAAACTGGGATGTGGACCGCGGCAGAAAGGTGTCTGCCGGGCCGCAAAAGAGAAAAAGGAGAAGGTATCATGAACGAGAATGTTGACGGTATGATGATTCGTCTGGTCGGCCTTGCACTGGCTGTCCTGTTGATGGCTGGCATGACCATCTACACGGGCCTTTTCCCGAAGGCATCTGCAAAGGCCGCTGACACCCACGCCGCTGTCATCAGCGTACAGGACGGCCATGTGGCCGCAGAGGATGTTCAGTGGAACGCCTGAGATAAACTTTTCTTCAAACACAACACAGCGCCCCGGAGCAGTCTG
>ERZ772867.1762-NODE-1762-length-23297-cov-5.545693_pt1 | contig 23297 bp, 23 predicted proteins | sample MGYA00511341_ERZ772867 | MGnify/ENA primary metagenome ERZ772867 (study PRJEB29015, sample SAMEA2737707) | human gut metagenome | biome: human gut; feature: human-associated habitat; material: faeces | place: China | collected 2012 ... | reverse complement strand
TTTGCTATTTTTCGCTATTTCGGCAGCTCAGCGCGCAAAAACACCTCCGCGTGGAAAATCCACGCGGAGGTGTTTTGTCTGTATTCGGCGTTTCTCAGCCCCACAGGGCGGAGAGGGACGGGATAATTTGCTTTTTCCGGCTCATGATCTTGGGCAGGAACACGCTGTTCTTTTCCTCGCCGGTGATGTTGAAGGCCTGACGGATGGTCTCTGTATCTCCGGAATACAGCAGGTAGGAACCTTCTACCAATACGTTTGTGATCATCAGCAGCACAATGTCCAGACCGTTCTTCTTACGGATAGTCTCCATCGTGGCGAGGAATTCCTCTTTCCGGGCCATAAGACGGTCAGAATCCAGGCAAGTAATCTGACTCACTGCCAGATTGTGGCCGCCGATGTGAAATTCCTTGTAGTCGGTGCGGATGATGGCCTCAGCGCTCTTATCCTCACCGGTGGCGGCAGAGAAAATGGTCTGTCCCAGTTCTTCCAGAGAGACATTGGCGATACGGGACATCCGGTTGGCAATGTCAATATCCCGCTGGGTGCAGGTGGGAGACTTGAACATGACGGTATCGGACACGATGGCAGCAGCCATAAGGCCCGCCATTTTAGCAGTGGGCATCAACCCCTTTTCCTGATACATCTCCGCAACGATGGTCGTGGAACTGCCCACCGGCTCATTCCGGACGTAAATGGGATTGTTGGTCTCAATATCCGCCAGACGATGGTGATCCACGATCTCCAGGATATCTGCCTGATCCAGACCAGGTACAGACTGGGCCTTTTCGTTGTGGTCCATCAGGATCACCCGCTTGCGCCGGGGACGCAGCAGATGGAACCGGGACAGGGTACCTACCACCCGCTCGTTCTCATCCAGAATGGGATAAGCCCGGAATCGGCTTTCCAGCACGGTATTGCGAACATCATCGATATAGTCATCCAGATGGAAGAAGACCAGATCGTGGCTTTTGCAGATCCGCTCAATAGGCAGCGCATGGCAGATCAGATGAACTGCCCGATAGGCGTCATAGGGGGTGGAAATGATGCAGGTATCCGTATCCAGTTCCAGCAGTTCCCGGCCGACCTCCGCCTGACAGACGATGACGCAGGTGACCCTCAGTTCCAGCGCCCGCTTGATCATGTCCGGCTGATCGCCGCAGACCACAATGCTGTCCTGCGAGGAAAACAGTAGGTTTTCCCGCCCGGCAGGCAGGGCAATGGTGACTTCGCCGGAAATCTCGTCCCGGATCCGGCCGCCCTCGTTGAGGACCTTTCCCTCCAACACAGAGAGCAGGTTATAGACCGGTACATTTTTAACTGCGGAATTGCGAACAGCCAGCATGTCATAGCTGGCTACATCTCCGGCGGAGAGCATACCGTAGAGAGTACCGTCCTCATTGGCCACAGGCAGAACAGAGATCCGATCCGCCTGCATCATCTGCCATGCCCGGCTGATGGTCGCTCCGGGGGACAGGGTAGGCGGCGTATCGTAAGCCAAATCCCGGACCTGCGTCCGGACGTTGTTGATCACCTCCGGCGGCTGTGCGCCGAATTTGTCCAGAACAGCTTTGGTCTCGTCGCTGATCTGGCCCAGGCGGGCGGCGCAGTACTGCCGCTGCCCCAGAGCGTTTTTCAGTGCGGCGTAGGCCATGGCGGATACGATGGAGTCGGTATCCGGGTTGCGATGGCCGGTAATGTAAACTTTGTCCATTCCACAGCTCCTTTCGGATCGTTTCTAAATTCTGTTTCTCTCATGATTATGAGAGTCCGGCGTGAAATTGTCAACAGTGCCTTTCACCAAATGGACCATGCGAAAGCACAGTCTCACAACCCATTTTGTATAGTTCCGGACCATTTACAGGATCAGAAGCTCCTTGGGTGCCAGCGTAATGTCCTGACAGCCCTGTTCTGTGATGACGATCACATCCTCAATGCGAACGCCCAGCTTCCCCGGCAGATAGATCCCCGGCTCCGCGCTGATGACAGCGCCGGCAGGCAGCGGCTTGCTGTTGGACGGCGTAGCATTGGGATTTTCATGGATCTCCACGCCAACGCTGTGGCCAAAGCTGTGGCCAAAATAGGGACCGTATCCGGCGTCCGCGATGACCTGTCGGGCGGCGCCGTCCACCGCTGCGCCAGTGACGCCGGCCTTTGCCGCAGCGATTCCGGCCAGCTGGGCCTTGAGGACCGTGTTGTAAACAGTCTCCATCTCCTCCGTCACATGACCAACGGCCACTGTGCGGGTCATATCCGAGCAATAGCCGCCGAATTTGCAGCCGAAGTCCATGGTGACGAACTCCCCGGCCTGAATGGGCTTCTCACTGGGAACACCGTGGGGCAGGCTGCCGTTGGGGCCGGAGACCACGATGGGATCAAAGGACTTGTCCTCCGCGCCGTAGTGCAGCATTTTATAGAGCAGCAGTGCGGCAATTTCCTTTTCCGTAACGCCGGGACGGATCTCGCCGAGAATGTCCGCCAGCGCTTTTTCCGCGATCCGCTGGGCCTGGATCATACACTCCAACTCCGCCTGGTCCTTGACGGCCCGCAGCGTCCACAAAAGCTCCGTGGCGGGGACCAGCTCGCAGCGGAGCTTCTCCGAAAAGCGGCGGAAATCCGCCGCCGTCATATATTCATCCTCATACCCCATGCGGGTGATGTGTTCCTTTTCGATGACCTCGTTGATGAGGGCGGAGTAGGGATGTTCCCGGCCCGTTTCCCGGATCTCCGCATCCCGTACATGGCGGGCTGCGGCCTCCGTATACCGGCTGTCGGTGAAATAATAGTTGTGGTTTCGAGTGACGATGGCCACACCGTCCGTCCCGGAGGAGTGAAAACCGGAGGCGTAAAAGCGGTTGGCCTCACAAGTCAGCAGCACAGCGTCCAAGCTGTGGGTCTCCAGCACACTGGCGATTTTTTTGAAATGATTCATAGCAGATCCTCTTTTTCTGAGAGCCGCGGCATATCAGGTGTAACCGACCCTCTGTGATGAGCAGTGTAGCAGAATTTCACGAAATTGTCAAAGCGGCTCGTCAGTTCGGATTTAATCTCACCGTATTTTGTGGAAAATCACAGTTGACTTTAGTCGTTTAAAGCTGTATGGTAATAACATCACAAAGTCCGGTGCGGCGGAAAGGAGTTCACAATGCGTTTCGGAATGTTTACCTATATTTACCGCTACGCACGCTATTTTGCGGGCTTCTTTCATAATGCAGAAACGGAACAGGCATTCTGCCGGGCATAAGGCTTGCACTCGTTAAACGCGAGGGGGCTCTGTTCCATGGACAGAGCCCCCTTGTTTTTTGAAGGCATCCAACTTTGTGAATTCGTCCGAATACGGACAAAAGGAGAAGATCACTATGAAAAAGAAATTGCTTGCTCTTGTTCTGGCTGCGGCCATGACGCTGTCCCTTGCCTCCTGCGGCGGCTCCAAGACGGAGACACCCTCCACCGGCTCTGACAATTCCTCCGCCAGCTCTGACAATTCCTCCGCCGAGGGCGCCACCTATAAGGTCGGCATCTGCCAGCTGGTGCAGCACCCCGCGCTGGACGCCGCAACCCAGGGCTTTATCGACGCTCTGAATGAAGCCCTCCCCGGTCAGGTGGAGTTTGAAAACAAGAACGCCTCCGGCGAGGGCAACAACTGCGGCACGATCGTCAACGGCTTTGTTTCCGAGGGCGTGGACCTGATCATGGCCAACGCCACCGCCGCCCTGACCGCCGCCGCTTCCGCGACTGCCGACATTCCCATTCTGGGCACCTCCATCACCGCTTACGGCGTGGCCCTGGATCTTGACGATTTCGACGGCACCGTGGGCGGCAACATCTCCGGCACCTCCGATCTGGCGCCTCTTGACCAGCAGGCGGCCATGATCCAGGAGTTGTTCCCGGATGCCAAAAACATTGGCCTGCTGTACTGCTCCGCCGAGGCCAATTCCCAGTATCAGGTGGATGAAATGACCAAGTATCTGACCGAGCTGGGTCTGACTGCCACTGCTTTCGCCTTCACCGACACCAACGACGTTGCGTCCGTCGCTCAGGCGGCCTGCGATGCCAGCGACGTGCTCTACATCCCCACTGACAACACCGCTGCCTCCAACACCGAGGCCATTGCCAACGTGGTGCTGCCGGCCAAGGTTCCCGTGATCGCCGGTGAGGCCGGCATCTGCGAGGGCTGCGGCATCGCGACCCTGTCCATCAGCTATTACGATCTGGGCGTTGCCACCGGCAAGATGGCGGCCAAGATCCTCACCGGTGAGGCGGACATCTCCCAGATGCCCGTGGAGTACGCCCCTCAGGTGACCAAGATGTACAACGCCGCCAACTGCGAGGCGCTGGGTGTCACCATTCCCGACGGCTACGAGCCGATGGGGTAATTTTCCCTGCAAAACAAACAGGCAGGGCAGGGCTTTTACCCTGTCCTGCCTTGGCGTCATTCTGCGCCCGGACCGGGCAATTTCTTTACTATTGTAGAGGTATCAAGATATGAGTTTCTTCCTATCCCTTTTGAATGCCATGCCGGGCGCGATCACTCAGGGAATGCTCTGGGGAATCATGGCAATCGGCGTGTACATCACCTACCGTATTCTGGACGTGGCCGACCTGACGGTGGACGGAAGCCTTGCCACCGGCGGTGCGGTGTGCGTCATGCTGATGCGTGCCGGGTGGAATCCATGGGCCGCGCTGCTGTGCGCGTTTCTGGCGGGTGTGCTGGCGGGACTGTGTACCGGTCTGCTCCACACCCGGTGCGGGATTCCTGCCATTCTGGCCGGTATCCTCACCCAGCTGGCGCTGTACTCCGTCAATCTTCGGATCATGACAGGCAAGGCCAACCAGCCCATCGGCGTGGATAAGTACGACCTGCTGGTCTCCCAGCGCTACGTCCGGGATCTGGCGCTGAATAACCCCATTCCGCTGGTGATCCTGTTTCTGGCGGTGCTGATCGGCCTGCTGTACTGGTTCTTCGGCACCGAGTACGGAAGCTCCCTGCGGGCGACCGGCGCGAACCAGAACATGGCCCGCGCACAGGGCATTGATACCAAGTCGGGCATTACTTTCGGCCTGATGCTGGCAAACGGTCTGGTCGCCATGGCGGGCGGCCTGCTTGCCCAGTATCAGGGCGCGGTGGATGTGAACATGGGACGGGGCGCCATCGTCATCGGCCTTGCCGCCGTCATCATCGGCGAGGTGCTGCTGGGACGCGTGTTCCGCAATTTCGCGCTGAAGCTGGTGTCCGTCGTCATCGGCGCGGTGATCTACTACGTAGTCATCCAGATCGTCCTGCAGCTTGGCCTGAACACCAATGACCTGAAGCTGCTGACGGCACTGGTCGTGGCGCTGTTTCTGGCGGTTCCCTATTGGAAGACCATCGTGCTTCCCAAGAAGAAGGAGGTGTGACGATGCTGGAGCTGAAAAATATCAGCAAGACCTTCAACGCCGGAACGGTGAACCAGAAGGTGGCGCTGAACGGTCTGAATCTGACCATGAACGAGGGCGATTTCGTCACCGTCATCGGCGGCAACGGCGCGGGCAAGAGCACCATGCTCAACGCCATCGCCGGAGTGTTTCAGGTGGACACCGGGAAAATCCTCATTGACGGCGTGGACGTGACCGCCCTGCCGGAGTATAAGCGGGCAAAGTACATCGGCCGGGTGTTTCAGGACCCCATGATGGGCACTGCCGCGACTATGCAGATCGAGGAAAACCTTGCGCTGGCGGCACGCCGGGGCAAGCCCAGAACCCTCCGGCCCGGTATCACCAAGGCGGACCGGGAGTTCTATAAGGAGCAACTGCGGATTCTTGATCTGGGACTGGAAGACCGGATGACCACCAAGGTCGGTCTGCTGTCCGGCGGCCAGCGTCAGGCGCTGACGCTGCTGATGGCGACTTTGCAGCAGCCGAAGCTGCTGCTTCTGGACGAGCACACCGCGGCGCTTGACCCCAAGACTGCGGCCAAGGTGCTGGAGGCGACCCAGCGGATCGTAGAGAAGAGCCACCTGACCACCATGATGATCACCCACAATATGCGCGACGCCATTTCCTATGGCAACCGCCTGATCATGATGTACGAGGGGCATGTTGTGGTGGACGTTTCCGGAGAGGAAAAGAAAAATCTGACGGTGGAGCAGCTGCTGAATCTGTTCAGCAGAGCCTCCGGCTCCGACGAAGCCGACGACAAGCTCTTACTTTCCTGATATGATCAACAGGGCGCGCATTTCTGCGCGCCCTGATTTTACTGGGAGGAATCAAAATGAAGCCAAAAGAACTGCTGGAAATTCTGTCCGTGGCGGAGAAGCTGAAATGCAACACACGGCACTGCTATACCTCCTCCGGCCGCCGGGAGAGCGTGGCGGAGCACAGCTGGCGGATTTCCCTGATGGCGATGCTTCTGACGAAGGAGTTCCCGGAGGCGGACATGGACAAGGTGATCCGCATGTGCCTGATCCACGACATGGGAGAAGCCTTCACCGGGGACATCCCGACCTTTGAGAAAACCAACGCCGATACCCAGAAGGAGGACGACATTCTGCTGAATTGGGTGAACACCTTCCCAGAGGATGCCCGGGAGGAATGGGCGGCGCTGCTCACCGAGATGAACGCCATGGAGACACAGGAAGCGAAAATCTACAAGGCGCTGGACAAAATGGAAGCGGTGATCCAGCACAACGAGTCGGATATTTCCACCTGGCTGCCCCTTGAGTATGACTTGCAGCTGACCTACGGCGAGGAAAACGTGCAGTTTTCCCCCTACATGCAGCAGCTCAAGGCAGAGGTCAACGACTGGACGAGAGAGAAGATCGCCCGGGAGAAGCCGGAATAAAGCGTCCCAGTGTAATATTGCAAAAACCTCCGTATGACATTTCGTGCATACGGAGGTTTTTGTCGAGAATCCGGTTATCGTCTGCGCCGGACGGGCTGCGCCAGCTTGCGCAGCAGGAGAACCAGCCCTGCCGCCGCCAGCAGGCAGGCACTCATGATGCTGTAGGAAAAGGCGGCCAGATCGCCGTGGCGCTGGACATAATATTCCATAAAGCCCGCGCCGCCGATGCAGACGGCGATCCCCAGCCACACCAGCACGTTCCAGAATCGGAAGCCCCGGGCTTTTACCATCCGAGCGGAGAATACCACGATCACCAGCAGCAGCCCCAGCGCACCCAGCACCTGCACCACGCTGACGAAGCCATTGCTCCGGAAAAACAGCTTGTCATACCGGGTACTGTCCAGCACGATCTGGGATACGCCGTAAAGCAGCAGGAAAATCAGTGCCGTGTCCCCATCCTTCTGCTGCTTTTTGGGCAGGTAGAACGAAAGCAAAATCAAAAACAGCACCAGTGCCGCCATGGCCTGCAAAATGAACGTCGCCAGACGGTACTCCGTAGCGCCGGAAACGGCGTTGGTCACGGGATAGACCCAAGGAAGCGACTGAGTGGAAGTAATGATCTGCCCCCGGTCAGTGGAATTGAAGAAGCAGGCAAGTCGTCCCACGGCGATACCGGCGCACCCGGCCACGGCCATGCAGTCCAGCATCTGGGGCAGATTCCGGTCAAAATGCAGCAGGCGAATAACAACTGCCGCCAGTACACATCCGGCGAAGACGCCCAGCAGGGCATATCCGCCGGGGGAGAAGGGCTTTATGGCGGAGGTGAAGCTGTCGTAGCTGCTGGTGCGGCAGTACCAGTGAACCAGCCGCCCAAGCAGAAGGGACAGCGCGATGGCCAGCGGAATCACGCTGAAAGCGGCGATTCCATTGCCGCCTTTTCCCAGATACAGCGACCAGAAAAAGCAGATGGCGGTGAGCGTCGCCAGAGTCAGCACGATGGAACTCCAGTAATAGATGGTCTCCCCGGAAATAAACGCGATTTTTTCCATACCGTCAGCCTCCTTCCGGCATCGCCGTGGCGAAGTAGATGATGTCGCTGATCTTCCGCTGCTGGCCGTAGACCGGGCGGTTGATGAGCTGGTCGCCCATCACGATGGCGGCGGTCTGCCCGCCGTCCAGACAGTAGGCCATGCGGCAGCCGGTGGCGGCGATGTTTTTGGCAAAGGTCTTGACGGTGGGGATGTCCTGCCAGGGGCCTTCCGTGTTCGCCGTGGCGACGATATAGTGCAGCTCGCCCATCTGGCACAGCGCCGCACGGGCGTACCCTTCCGTGATTTCGCCCACGCCGTACCATGTGTGGTCGATCACCTCGTAATTGTCGATCAGCACCGGGCCGAAGCCAAGGCTGAACCAGATGTCGTTCTCCGCCACATATTCCTTGGCGGCCGCCGTGGTCGTAATGTCGCCGCCGTAGGTGAAGTGGAGGTCGCCGTTCCGGTCGATATAGCAGGTCTCGGCGTAGGTGCCTTCCACCTTCCGCACCTGCCCCTGATAGACGATGATGCCAAAGTTGCGGAAATTGTAGAAATCACCGGAGGAAGCCACCACCGCGTTGACGCTTTCCGCCATTTCCGAGGTGTAGAACTGGGTCGCCGAACCGTATTCGCCGCCGGCCAGATGCCGCCGGAACTGGGACGGATGGTTGACCTTCACCTCGGAGAAGGTGTACACGGAACCGTCGTGGACCTCTTTCCATGTGATAGCGAATATGGTGTCGTCCAGATAATAGTTGACAAGACTGCCCTCAAACAGCTCCACGTCGGTGCTGAAATACAGCTCCTGCCCGTCCAGAAGAAAGGCCGCTTCGTCCAGAAGCCATTGCAGGGAAGACGGATCGTCGGTCTGGCCGTAGCAGTCCGGGTTCGGCTCCGGGGCGACCTGCGCGTCGTCCGGAATCTCGATGATGACCTTTTCTCTCACGGGGACGGTGGTTTCGGGAACGTTCTCCGGCGTTTGCGCGGCGGTAAGCGTATCCCGGGCGGCATCCATTTTGGCGGAGACAAAGCCGTCAAACTGCTCCATGATCGTCATGTCTGCGGGCACCGTCTGTGCCGCGGCTTTGGGATGACCGACGGACTGAACCATTTTCCCCAGCAGAACGGCCGTCAGCGCCAGAGAGATCGGCACCACGATGACCCCCAGCAGGACGAAAAACGGACTGACCCGGTCCTTTTTTCGGGCAAATTTCGGTTGATATGCCATGTCCGTCCTCCTTACGCCACGCCGGAGATGATTTGCAGCAGCGCCTGATCCGGCACCACCCACCATGCGCCGTCCTGATAGATGAGACCCAGCGTCACATCGCGGGTGACGGTCTGGGCGTCCTCGCTCAGCGCTTGCGTTACCGCGTCGTTCAGCGCCTGATTCACCAGTTCGCTGCGGTAGCTGTTATCCTCGTTGTAAATTTCCGTTTTGTCCTCTGCCGCCGCGGCCTTTGCCTCCAGCAGCGCCTTTGCCCGCTGGGGAACTGCCGCCGTCACGCCGGACACATCCAGACAGGTGACCGTCGCGTCCCGGGCAAATCCCGTGTCCGTGACCCGGCACAGCCCGGTAAATTCGTAGGAAAGGCTGTCCGTGAAGGCGTCCCAGAGCAGCTTACTCACAGCATCCTCCGGCTCTCCCGCACCCAGATCCGGCTGACCGTAAATGCAGCTCTGGGCGGTGGCATAGTCGCCGGCGCACAGAGCGTCCATCATGCGCTGTGCCTGCGCCGAGGCGGCTTCGGGAGACTCCAGCATCCTCGGCTGGGCGTTCCGCGACGCGATGCTCACCGCCGCAGTCGCCACCATCAACAGGATGCCCAGAACGCCGAACAAGGCGGAAAAAATTTTGGATCCTTTCATACGCACACCTCGGATTTTCCATATACCGTTTATTATACAGGGCAATGGGAAGGTTGTCAATTGAACGTTAGATTAAGAAACCTCCCTTGCCGGTTTGATGGGTAATCGTAAAATAGTGAATGGAGCGTATCGGTGCAGATACGCTCCATTTTTCGTATATTTGACGGGGGAGGGGTACAACCCCTTGGCTCTCCCTTTGGGAGAGCTGTCACCGCAGGTGACGGAGAGGGTCTTGCACCCTTGCTTCCCCTCTCCGTCCTCGCTTCGCTCGGCCACCTCTCCCAAAGAGAGAGGCAAGGGGGGCATCATAAATGGTCAAAAATGCGGATCATCCGCCAAAATCGGAGCTTTTCGCGGCAATGGTAAAGCCGTTTTCGTTGTCCGCCGGGACGAGGGTAAAGCAGATGGTGCCGATGGTGTCATCCGGGGTGCCGCTGTAGACATCGAAAATGACGGTGGCGCCGTTGACGGAATCCGGGTAGCAGCCGCGGAAGGAGTAGCCCACGTCGCCAAAGTCGGAAAGGCCGATATAGTAATAGCCGTCTTCAAAATAGAACAGGGTCTGTCCGGCGCTCACGTCCTGAATGGCGGGAGCATAGGAGGGCATTTCCAGACCAAGAGCAAGGCGGACGTAAGGAACTACGCTGTTCTCCCGGCTGACCTTCACTGCCTGTCCCCAGGAGGTGGTGACCAGTTCCTGTTCACCGCAGATGGTCATTGCCGTTTCACCGTCCACCATGTCCGGACAGGTGAAAGAGGAGAACAGGAAATCCCGCCAGAATTCGTCGTTCAGGGAAGCGTCGTCCGACTAGTCCGGCAGGAGATAACACATCTTTTCCAGAAAAGCCTTGCCGGTTTCGCTCAGGGCAAAGGAATCCGCTTCTGTACTTGCCGCCGGGGCCTCCGTTGAGACGCTGGGCCGGGTAAGCTGCTCGGTTCCCGCCGGCGCGGCGGGCGCATCCTTCGACCCGGAGACGTTCAGGAAGAGAAACACTCCGCCCACGGACAGCACCAGTACCAGACACACCAGCACGACCGCAAAGCCCCAGCTTTGTTTTTGACCATTCTTTTCGTTCTTCATAAATTTGGTTTTACCTTTCTTCTGACGGATGGCACGGCTCATTTCTCCCTCGATGCGCCGGGCGCAGTCTGCGGGCATGGCCATCTCATTGTAGACATCAATCACTTGTTTATTCACGCCGCACCCTTTCTCAGCTGCCGTTCCAGCAGTCCCCGCCCGCGGGAGAGTCTGGCGGCTGCGGTGCTCTGGGGGATTTTCAGGAGCCGGGCAATTTCCCCGGTGGTAAAGTCCTCGTAATAGCGCAGGTACATGACCACCCGGTACTTGGGCGGCAGACGCAGAATGTCCTGCCGGGGCGTGCCCGTCCTAGAGGCGAAGAAAAACGCCTTCACGGTGCGTTTCCAGCCGCCGGAGCGGAGCAGGCTGCGGCATTCGTCGGCAGTTGCCTGCATGAGAAAATCCCGTTCCGTTCCCGGCGTCAGATCCTCCCGCGCCACCAGCTTCAGAAATACAGACCGGCTTACGTCCTCTGCCTCCCGGGGGCTGCTGGTATAGTTGACTGCCAGACGGTAAACGTCATCCCGGTAGCGATGAAATAAGCCCAGCGCGTCCACTGCCTGATCTCCCCCCCAAAATCCCGTGTCGAATCCTATATACAATACGATTGAGACGGGCATTTTGCTGCACCGGGACGAAAATTTTTTTGATTTTTTGAAAAGGCAGGGACAGGGCTTATTTTCAGACAGGTTTGCTTGACAAATGCAGCCCGCAATATGTATAATACACTCGTCTTAGTGTGACTATAGAAAATTCCGCATTTATATATTTCAAGGAGGATACTATGACACCCCAGGAAAAAAAGCAGCTGCAGGTCATGGCCTGCAAAGTGCGTATGGGCGTAATTGAGGGCGTCCACGCGGCCAAAAGCGGACATCCCGGCGGCAGTCTGTCCGCTGCGGACATGTTCACCTATCTGTATTTCAAGGAACTGCGCGTGGATCCGGAAAATCCCCATTGGGAGGATCGGGACAGGTTTGTCCTGAGCAAAGGCCACACCGCGCCCGGCCTGTATGCGGCGCTGGCGCTGCGGGGCTTTTTCCCCGTGGAGGATCTGGTGACGCTGCGTAAGCTGGGAAGCTATTTGCAGGGGCACCCCAATATGAACTCCGTCCCCGGCGTGGACATGTCCACAGGTTCTCTGGGGCAGGGCATTTCCGTTGCCTGCGGCATGGCGCTGGCCAGCCGCTTAAAGAAGCGGGACAACCGGGTATACACCCTGTTGGGTGATGGCGAGATTCAGGAGGGGCAGGTCTGGGAGGCGTGCATGTTTGCTGCCCACTATAAGCTGGACAACCTCTGCGTTATCATCGACAACAACGGCCTGCAGATCGACGGCGATATTGCCAAGGTCATGAGTCCCTATCCTATTGACAAGAAGCTGGAAGCCTTCGGCTTCCACGTGGAGACCATCGACGGCCACGACTTTGATGCCATCGCGTCGGCGCTGGACACGGCGAAAACCGTCAAGGGTCAGCCCAGCGCGATCATCATGAAGACCGTCAAGGGCAAGGGCGTTTCCTTCATGGAGAATCAGGCGAGCTGGCACGGCTCGGCGCCCAACGACGAGCAGTACGCGGTAGCTATGGCGGAGCTGAAGCAGCAACTGGGCAATCTGGAGGGCATGTAATATGGCAGATGTAAAGAAAATGGCCACCCGCGAGGGCTACGGACGGGGCCTGGTCGCTCTGGGCGCGGAGCATGAGGACATCGTGGTGCTGGACGCCGACCTGGCAGGCTCCACCAAGACCGGCATGTTTGCCAAGGCGTACCCTGACCGTCACTTCAACTGCGGCATTGCGGAAGCGGACATGATGTGCGTGGCGGCGGGCTTCGCGGCCAACGGCTTCGTTCCCTTCGCGTCCTCCTTTGCCATGTTCGCCGCAGGGCGGGCTTTTGAGCAGATCCGCAATTCCATCGGCTATCCTCACCTGAACGTGAAGATTGGCGCCACCCACGGCGGCCTGTCCGTGGGCGAGGACGGCGCGAGCCACCAGTGCTGCGAGGACTTTGCCCTCATGCGCTCCATCCCCGGCATGGTCGTCATCTGCCCCGCCGACGGCGTGGAGGCTGAGGCGGCTGTCAAGGCGGCGTATGAATATCAGGGGCCGGTCTACCTGCGCATGGGGCGCCTGGCAATTCCGGTGTTCCATGAGGACGGTTTCGAATTCAAGATCGGCAAAGGCGAGATCCTGCGCGAGGGTACGGATATCGCCATCATTGCCAACGGCCTCATGACCTACGAGGCCATCAAGGCCGGTGAAGCGCTGGAAGCCATGGGCATCCACGCCCGCATTGTGAACATGTCCACCATCAAGCCGCTGGACGAGGAGCTGGTGCTGAAATGCGCCAAGGAGTGCGGGAAGATCATCACCTGCGAGGAGCACAGCATCATCGGCGGCCTGGGCGAAGCGGTGTGCAGCTATCTTGCGGAAACCTGTCCCGTCCCGGTCAAGCGCATCGGCGTGAACGACAAGTTCGGCTGTTCCGGCACTGCGGCCGAGGTGCTGAAAGCCTACGGCCTGAGCGCGGAACACATTGTCGAGGTTACGAAAGCGTTTCTGAATCGATAAGACAAGCACCCTGTACGAGAAAGTACAGGGTGCCTTTTTGTGTGTTCGTTAAGGGGCGCTTTCATCCAGCTGAATGCGGATTTCACCGTAGGACAGCGCTTCGGTGTCCCCGTTTTCGTAGCGTACCAGAAGACGGAAATCATCGTCAATACCGTAGGCATAGGCGCTGACCGCCTTCCCTGCGGAAAGAACGGTGACATTTCGCCCAATCGCCAGACTGCGGGCACGGTAGTCTTCCAGATACGCCCTGCATTCCGGGTGGGCGTAAAAATCCCAAAAGCGGTTCAGGAACTCTCCGACCAGCCGGTTTTTTGCTTCCGGGCAGCTGTGCTCCAGAACCGACCCGGCAATGGACTGAATCTCCTCCGGGAACCCCTCTGCGGGTGGGTAGAGGTTGACGCCAGCCCCCAGCACCATGTAGTTAAGAGTGCCGGTTTCCAGACCAACGGCGGCTTCCGTCAGAATGCCGCAGACCTTTTTGCCATGGAGGAAAATGTCGTTGACCCATTTAATGCCGGGCTGCTGCCCGGTCACCGCTTCTATGGCCTGACACATCGCCGCCGCAGCCGCCGCCGTAAGGCAGGTCGCCTGCTGGGGAGAGTAGGCCATCGGGCGGAGCAGCAGACTCAGGTATACGCCGGAATCAACCGGAGAAAAGAACTGTCGCCCATAGCGCCCCCGCCCGTCGGTCTGCTCGCAGGCGACGATGATGCAGCCTTCCGGGCGGCCCTGATTGGCCTTTTCCCGGACAAGGGCGTTGGTGGAGGGTGCGGTGGGAAGTACCGTCAAATCCAGATCCCGGTATTCCGGTTTCAGAAATCTGCGGATGCCCTGAGGGGACAGGATGTCCGAATCCGGGGAGAGACGGTAGCCCTTATTGGTTGCGGCGTCGACGGTGTAGCCGTCTTCCCGGAGGGCGTTCACTGCTTTCCACACGGCTGCACGGGAGACCTGAAGCGTCCGGGCAATTTCCTCTCCGGAGAAAAATGTCCCCTTGCTGTCTTCCAGCAGGGCAAGCAGCTTTTCCTTGGTGGTCACGGCGTTTCCTCCTTATACTGGCATAAATCCGTCCACTGACAGTCGCCGCAGATATCCTCCCTGCGGCCGGGTATCAGAATGCTGCCCAGCACCCGTTCCGCCAGCTCCCGGTAGGGCAGTACGTCTCCGGGGGTCAGGCCGCACAGGGAAAGCACCGCCCGGTCATAGCGCCGCACCTTCTCGGCGGATTCGCATTGGCCGCACAGGTTATTGGGGCAGGCGCGGCAGATTTCATCCGCCTGATCGGTCAGCCGGACGAGGGAATTTTCTTCCAGCATGGCCTTTTTCCGCGCCATGTTTTCCACAAAGGCCCCGCTGTAGCCTTTTCCCTGAAAAAAGTGGAGACAAAGACCGTGATGGGCGCGCAGGGAAATGGATGCTTCATCCATAACGTTACCGCAGCCGGATCGCGGCGGCCAGACGCTTGCGGATGGCCAGCGCAAGGGCGATTTTAAGGCAGTCCGGGAGAATGTAGGGGAACACGCACTTGCCCAGCGCCGTCCACAGGCCGATGGCGCCGGTGTTTTTGGTGTACACCACCAGGAACCAGGCGGTGCCGAAGGCATAGCACACCGCAAGACCCAGCAGCATGGAAAGCGCCAGCACCCATGTTTTCGTCCCCAGAAGCCGCTCTATGAGCCACATGACCAGCGCGGTGAACACAAATCCGATGATATATCCGCCGGTGCTTCCCAGAAGAACGCCCAGCCCGCCGGAGAAGCCCGCAAACACCGGCAGTCCGACGATGCCCATAAGCAGATAGAGCACGACGGCCAGCGTTCCCCGTTTTCCGCCAAGGACGCTTACCGCGACAAAGACGCCGAAGGTTTGCAGGGTGAAGGGGACTACCGCGGGAATGGAGATCCACGAACAGACCGCCATCAGAACGGCAAACAGGGCGATATACGCCATGTCAATGGTTTTCCACTTTCTTGAAACAGATGCTTCCATAGTTGTTTCCTCCGAACTGTTGAATTCGGAAGCAGTATAGCACAGGCAATGTGCTATTGTCAACCATAAATAATTTCTGGTTGACAATAGGAGACAGAGGAAACAGATTTGGATTTTACAGCCGCACTTCTACCGGGCGGCGGATGGTCATGGACTGCTCCGTTACGGCGCAGTCCATGGCGAGGATGCGGACGCCGTTCCCGGCGGCATCCCGGAGGGCGGCGGCAAAATCCGGGTCGGTGGCGTCGTTGGGGTGCAGGTATTTTACGTCCGCCATTTGAATGACGAACAGAACGCCCGCGCCATACCCTTCAGCGGCGGCGCGGGTCAGACCCCGCAGATGCTTCGCGCCCCGGAGGGTGGGGGCGTCGGGGAAGGCGCAGACGCCGTTTTCCTCCAGCGTCACGCCTTTGACCTCCAGAAACCAGAGCTTTCCGTCCCTAAAAAAGGAAAAATCAAACCGGGAATCGCCGTGAACGGTCTCCGCCCGGAGGGCCTCGATTTCCCCAAAGCCGCCGGAGAGCAGCCACTCTTTGGCCGCCGCGTTGGGCGCTTGGGAGTCCATATTGATGAGACGGCCGTCTTTCTCAACGGTAATCAGGTCAAAGCGGGTTTTTCTGGCAGGGGAGGACGCCTCCTGACACCAGACCCGCGTTCCGGGGACAAGCAGCTCCTTGCAGCGTCCGGTGTTTTTTACGTGGACGGTCTCTGTCTGCCCGGCGATGTCCACATAGGCGATAAACCGGTTGGGACGGGCAAGAAAGGTGCCGGATACCATATTGGCGTAGTTCATTTTCGCTCCTTTGGCAGAAAAAGGGGTCAGGCAAGCCTGACCCCTTGTAGTTGTGCAAGAATCAGCCGACAGAGGACACCATTTCGCCGTTCAGGAAGGAGAAGGTGCCGCCGGGGGCGGTGAGGAACTGGCCGTTGGACAGCGTCACATCCAGACGGATGGACAACTGCTGGTCGTCCTCCATGGAGGGAATGTTGAAGGTGATGCCGGAGATGTCCGCAGTGTAGCTGCCGGGAATTTCGGCGGCTTCCATGGTCAGCGCGGCGGTGCCGACGATCTCCTCATTGAAGGTCAGAACCAGCTCGGCCTTGCTGCAGGTGATGGTCTCGCCCTCGTTGGTGATCCGGGGCGCCTGCACCTCCACGGAACCACCGGTGATGGTCAGGGTGCTGCCGTCCTGGGTGGCGGACGCCACGGTCATGTTGCAGTAGGAGTTCAGCGCGGACTCCAGATTGATCAGGGCGTCGTCGGTGGGCGCGGTGGGGGTGTTGATGGCGACTTCAGTCTGGGTGCCGTCCGCGGCGGTCAGAAGGACGTAGTAGCAGTAGCCGTCGGCAGCGTTCAGATCGGCGGACGCGGTGTAGGCGCTGCCGTTCCACTCGCAGGGAACGTTCGCTGCTTCCTCACCCTCCAGACGGACGATGAATGCTGCGCTCTGCCCCTCGGCATAGCCGTTGGGGGTGGCGGTCAGGTTGACAGTAGCACCGTTGGGACTGCTCCATGTGGCGGCGGTCAGCGTACTGGAGGTCAGGGTCAGCTCCTGCCCGGCGGACATTTCCGGAACGCTGGCGGCGGTATTGGCGGTCGGTTCCTTATCCTTGGAACCGCAGCCGACGAGGGCAAACGCGAACACGGCGACCAGAGCGATCACAGCGAGAATATTCTTTCTTTTCATTTTGGGCTCCTCCCTTATACGTCCCGGCGAGAGGGCTTTCAAACCCGCCCGGAACGCTTGTTTTCTCCAGTATACAACAAACTGTAACACTTTGCAACTATTTCTTAGGAAAATAACAAAATTTAACAATTGAAAGAACATCGGCGCGGGGATATCCCCGCGCCGATGAATGGAACGCAAGTAAATTAGTCGTTGGCCTTCGCGTCGGCGATGATCTTGGCCTGATTGGCCTTGGGGACTTCCTCGTAACGGACGAATTCCAGCGTGAAGCTGCCTCTGGCCTGAGTCATGGCGCGCAGATCAATGGCGTAGCTGCTCATTTCCGCCATGGGGACTTCCGCCTCAATAACGGTGTTGCCCTCGTGATCGGGGGACATGCCCATGGGACGGCCGCGGCGCTTGCTCAGATCGCCCATCACATCGCCCACGTAGGAATCCGGCACGGTGACGGTCAGCGCGCCGATGGGCTCCAGCAGGGTGGGGTTGGCATTGGGCATGGCTTCCTTGAAGGCCAGAATGGCGGCCAGCTTGAATGCCATTTCGTTGGAGTCAACGGGATGGTAGGAGCCATCGTACAGGGTAGCCTTCAGGCCGACCATGGGATAACCGGCCAGCGGGCCCTTCTGAACGGCTTCCTGAATGCCCTTCTCAACGGCGGGGTAGAAGTTCTTGGGGACGGAGCCGCCGAAGACTTCCTCGGCGAAGATCATGTCGTCCTGCTCCTCCTGCGGCTCGAAGCGAATCCAGACGTCGCCGAACTGGCCGCTGCCGCCGGTCTGCTTCTTGTGACGGCCGTGAGCCTCTACCTTCTTCTTGATCTTCTCCCGGTAGGCGACCTTTGCCGGATACAGCACGGCGTCCACGCCGAAGCGGCTCTTCAGCTTGGAGACCAGCACGTCCAGCTGCTGATCGCCGGTGCCGGAGATGACCTGCTGCTTGGTCTCGGCGTTGTTGGTCAGGGTGAAGGAGGGATCTTCCTCGTTCAGACGGTTCAGGCCGGTGCCGACCTTGTCTTCCTGACCCTTCACCTTGGGGGCGATGGCCATGGAATAGCAGGGAGCGGGGTAGGGGATCTGCTTCAGGGAGACGACCTTTCTGGGGTCGCACAGGGTGTCGCCGGTACGGACCTTGTCCATCTTGCCGATGGCGCCGATGTCGCCGCAGCCCAGAGCCTTGACTTCCGTGGACTTCTTGCCGCACATGGTGTAGAGTCTGCCGAGCTTTTCGGTCTCGCCGGTGCGGGCGTTGACCAGAGTCGTATCGGAGGTGATCTCACCGGAGAGCACCTTGACGTAGGAATACTTGCCGTACTGGTCGGAGACGGTCTTCCACACATAGGCGCAGGGAACGCCGCCGGAGGAGACGACGAACTCTTCGGTCTTGCCGTCGGCAGTGGTAGCCTTATGGTAGTTGCCCTGCACGGGGTTGGGCAGCAGGTCGATGATGTTGTCCATGAGCATCAGGCTGCCAAGGCAGGTCAGGCCGGAACCGCACAGCACGGGGAACAGGCTCAGATCCTTCACGCCCTGATGCAGGCCGGTGATCATTTCCCGGTAAGTAAAGTCGCCGCCCTCGAAGAAGCGATCCATCAGAGCCTCGTCGGTCTCGGCAACGGCTTCCTTCAGCGCGTCGTTGAACTCCTCGATGACGGACACCTTATCAGCGGGAACGTCGATCTCCACACGCTTCAGGTTCTGCATCTCGTAGGCGCGCTTGTTCAGCACGTCGATGATGCCGGTGACCTTATGGGCGGAATTCCAGATGGGGATGACGACGGGGGCAATCTTGTTGCCGTACTTCTCCCGCAGAGCGTTGAAGGTGGCGTTGTAGTCGGAATTGTCCTCGTCTACCTTGGAGATGTAGACGAAACGGGGCATGTTCCGGTCTTCGCAGTATTTCCATGCCTTCTCAAAGCCAACGGTGATGCCGTCCTTGGCAGAGCACACCAGAATGGCGGCGTCGGCGGCGCGGAGCGCCTCCATGACGGCACCGGAGAAGTCGAACGCGCCGGGGGTATCCAGCAGGTTGATCTTCACGTTGTGGTATTCCAGCGGAACGACGGAGGTGGAGATCGAAATATGACGGCGGATCTCCTCGGGGTCGTAATCGCAGACGGTGTTTCCGTCGGCGTTCTTGCCGATGCGGTCGATTGCGCCGGTCATGTAAAGCAGGCTCTCAGCCAGCGCGGTCTTGCCGCTGCCGCTGTGACCCAGCAGACAGATATTGCGGATGGAATTAACAGTGTACATTGTGGTCAATACTCCTTTCGGGAAGGGAAGCCTTCCATTTGGGGCGCGGGCACCCGAATAGTGACATTATACACGAAAGACGCGCTAATTGCAATGCTTATTTTCGTCACTTTGTGAAATTGTGTAAATTGGTGTGTGGACACTTGTTTTTGTGTGCAAAACAGACAAATTCCGGCATGGAAATCCAGCAAGGTATACAATCGCCGCCCGGGGTGAAGGGCAGAATAAAACCATCCCCGGAGCCGCAGGCCCCGGGGATGGCAGATCGCATTATACAGCTCTCGTCCATTCCGTGACGAGGAAGCCGGGGATCATCCAGATGAGCTGATACAATAGCACGTTGGTGGGGGTGAGCAGCTCCGTAGAGCCGAGGTAGCCCAGCGCCAGCATGGTGAGCATTCCCAGAATGCCGCCGATCAGGTGGATGACGGTGCCCAGGGTGGCGGCGGAGCGCAGGCTGCGCGCGCCGGTGACGGCGTAGGCCGCGCTGACCAGCTCGTCCCGGGTGGTGATGGCCAGGGTGGGCGCGTCCGGGTCGGGATGGCGGTTCAGCAGATCGTTCCGGACCTCCCGGGTGGGGAAGACGATCCGGCGGGTCTTGACGCCGAATTTGGATTGCAGGAAGCTTTCTGTCAGCATGAAGTCCCCGCACAGGATCACGGGGGTCACCGACCGGTGGCCGCACAGGGTCACAAGACCCGCCGCGGCGGAACGCATCTTGGCGTAGGAAATGGCGAACACGGCGCACAGCTGGCCGTCGATGGCGGCGTACACCGCCTGATTGACCATGGTGCCTTCGGGGATTACAACGCCCATATCCTGCAAAAAGTTCAGGCTGCCCAGCAGTACCGGCTCACCGCAGACCTCGCCGCCGATGCCGCCGGTGCCGTAATTCTGGAAGTTCTTCACGGGATGTGCTTCTACGCTGCGGTTTTTCATCAGCTGCTGGAAGACGGGAACCAGCCCGCCGCCCGCGGAAGTGATGAGGGAGGCGGTCAGAGACACCACCTCATCGGGGCTGCGCTTGCCATAGAATTTGACGCCGTTGAGCTTGGTGCTGCCCAGAGGGAACAGGTCTTCATCCCGGAGGGGGAAGACGGCTTTGCCGCTCAGATCCTTCACGCCCTCCCAGCCGCACAGCACGGTGCCGACCATGTGCAGCCGCTTTTCCAGCACTGCCATGGGGCGGGTGTAGGAAATGAAGAAGCTGGCGGGGACGGCCACCAGCAGACTGGTGGCGAGGATCTGCACGCCAAGGCTCGTGCCGTGGAGCATTCCCGCGAACACGGCGATACCGATGCAGATCAGCAGGCTCAGCAGCGCGTACACACCCTGCACCTTTTCAGGGGTGGAGGGACGGCTGTAGGTGTCCATGAAGTCCTCGACTTCCGCTTCACCCCGCACCAGACCGGGCTTTCCTTCATAATAGTCGGAAACTTTGGCGATGCCCTTGAGACGGACGGCCTTGCGCAGGGTATCCATCTGCCCCATTTCGGTGGAGCGGCGCTGGCAGCGGGCGGCCATGGCCATGGTCATTTCCAGACAGAAGGCGGCGCAGCAGGGGACTCGCAGCTCCACAAGGCAGGACGCGGCGTCCACGCAGCAGGCGATGAACGTAAAGGTAAGCAGAGAATTCAGGTTGAACCGGCCCTTGAAGATGCTGCCAAGCCCGTCCAGCATCAGATGGCTGCCCAGCAGGCCGGATACCAGCATGGCCAGCACCTGACTGAAGATCACCAGACGCATCCGGTTTTCCGGCACCATATCCAGCGCCAGCAGCGTGGTGACACCGGCGCACAGCAGCACGATGACGAGGTTCAGCAGAATGCCGATCTGCAGTTTGCCGATGCCCAGCTCCGTCAGCTCGTAGTACCGCTTCTCGGGGCCTGCCACCAGCTTCCTTTTCAGCTCCCGCAGACGCTGATGGGGGTCAAAGGTGATGGGCGGGGTCTGGGGCTGCTGAGGGGCTTCCGGTGCAGGAGCGTCGGAACCGCTGCCCGACAGCGCTTCGGCGATCAGATCGTCGATGGCTCTGGTGTCGTCGCTGGGAGCGGCTTCCTCCGCTTCTTTGGAAAGTGCTTCGGGGTCAAAGCGGACGGTGTCGCCGCTGGAAACCGGGTCGGGGGTTTCCTCGGGGGCTTCGGCAGTCTCGGGGGCTTCGGGCTGCTCCGGTGCCGGGGAACTAACTTCCTCCACCAGCAGCACGTCTACGTCCAGTTCCTCCTCCGACGTGGTATCCTTGACGTCATCGTCGGGATCTTCGTGAAATTCCCGCAGGATGTCGTCAAGATCAAATTCCTGAGATTCGTTGGTATTGTCCATATGGGTTTCCTCCTGGTGAAATTCGGCTGCTGTCAGCCGATGCGCTGGCGTACCGCCTCGTAGAGCAGAATGGATGCGGCGGCGGACGCGTTGAGAGAGCTGATCTTTCCCTTCATGGGGATGCTGACCATCACATCACAGTTCTTCCGAACAAGCTGGCTTAAGCCCTCACCCTCATTGCCGATGACAATGGCGGCGGGTACGGTCAGGTTGGCCTTATACATGGGGATGGAGCCTTCGGCGGCGGTGCCGAACACCCAGACGCCCTTGTCCTTCAGCTCGGCGATGGCGGTGTTGATATTGGTCACCCGGGCGACCTTCATGTACTCCACGGCACCGGCGGAAGCCTTGGCCACGGTGGCGGTCAGACCCACGCTGCGGCGCTTGGGGATGATGACGCCGTGGGCGCCCGCGCATTCGGCGCTCCTGAGGATGGCACCCAGATTGTGGGGGTCGGACAGCTCGTCGCAGATGACGATCAGGGGCGCTTCCCCACGGGACGCGGCTTCCTCCAGAATGTCGTCAACGGTAAAATAGGCGTGGGCGGCGGCCAGAGCGATCACGCCCTGATGGGCATGGGTGAAGGACATGGCGTCCAGCTTCCGCCGGTCAACGCTGACCACCACAGCCCCCGCGTCCTTTGCCTCTGCGGCCAGACGCTGTAAGCCACGGTCGGTGTCGCCGTCGGCGATGAATACCTTGTCAATGGTGCGCCCGCTTCTGAGCGCTTCCTGAAGGGCGTTGCGCCCTTCCAGCTGCCCCTCGGTCTCCTCCGCAGGCGCTGCCTGCGCGGGACGGGGCGGGAAATTCCGCCCTTGGGGGCGGCGCTTTTCGTTCATAAATCCAAAATCCTTTCCTGAGAAAGTGCCTTCGTATACATACAAATACATACAAGCCATACTATTATATCAGATTTCTTCCGGTTTCACAACTCTTATTTTTCGCTCAGGACGGGAGAAATGGCTGTTTCTGGCGGAAATTAACAGAAAATTTACCGCGGGAAGGAGAATCGCCGATTGCCTACCACGGAAAAATGTGTTATGATAACGCCAGTGTAATGAAGGAGGCGAGGGAATGGACTTTAATCGCAATGACTCCCCCAACAACAATAACAATAACAACGACGGGAGAAAACCCGGCGGAAACCGCCCGAAAGGCAGCATCGGCACCGCGCTGCTGATCACGCTGGCGATCGTTCTGCTGGTCAACTGGATTTACGGCAGTATCTCCAAGAGCCAATATACACAGACTTCCTTTTCGGACTTTCTCGCGGCGAAGGACGCGGGGCAGCTGTCTGAGGTGGAAATTCAGTCCGACCGCATTATCTACATGACTAAGGAAGAGGCAGGCAAGCCCGCGGCAATGCAGAAGGCCTGCTACACCGGCCTTCCCGGCGGCGGCGACCTGATTGCCCTGTCCGAGGAGCTGGACGCCATGGGTGTTAAGGTGGACAAAAAGATCGTGGAAGACAATTCCCTGATCATGATGATCCTGTCCTACGCCCTGATGATCGGCGGACTGTTTTTGGTAATGAATCTGCTCACCAAGCGCATGGGCGGCGACGGCATGATGGGCGGCTTTGGGAAATCCAAGGCCCGGGTCTACATGGAAAAGCAGACCGGCGTCACCTTCAAGGACGTGGCCGGTCAGGACGAGGCCAAGGAGTCCCTGGAGGAGA
>ERZ772867.1756-NODE-1756-length-23384-cov-4.315401_pt1 | contig 23384 bp, 24 predicted proteins | sample MGYA00511341_ERZ772867 | MGnify/ENA primary metagenome ERZ772867 (study PRJEB29015, sample SAMEA2737707) | human gut metagenome | biome: human gut; feature: human-associated habitat; material: faeces | place: China | collected 2012 ... | reverse complement strand
CCCAGTTTGAGGTGGATGACGACTATACCCAGATCAACTATAAGGGCCGCCCCGTGCGGGTTACCGGTCTGCGCTACGGCGACTGGATCAAGTGGCTGAATAACCGCTCCGACGGCCTGCCTGCCTACCTGATCATCGACATGGTCAGCCAGAATGTAGAGGTGGTGCGTCTGGACGAGGGCATCCGCTATACCACGGCGGAGCATTTTGGCCGCAATCTGCAGCGCTTCCTGCGTTTCCATTACCCCACCTATATGTTTGACCAGCCTGCCTTTGAAATCGACGAGGACGGCAACCCCTTCTGGGTTTGCCCCCGGGTGCGCAAGACCATCGGCCTGTTCGGCGGCACAGATATTGACGGGGCCGTGCTGGTGAACGCGGTTACCGGCCAGCATCGCTATTACGATGCCGGAGATGTGCCGGACTGGGTGGACCATGTGTATACGGCGGAGCTGATTCTCCAGCAGTATGATTACCATGGCAAGTATATCGGCGGCTTTATCAACTCCCTGTTCGGCCAGCGGAATGTAACGGTGACCACCGAGGGGTATAACTACATCGCCATCGGAGACGATGTGTATATGTATACCGGGATTACTTCGGTGGTGTCCGATCAGTCCAACATCGGCTTCATCCTGTCCAATCAGCGCACCAAGGAGACTCGCTTTTACTCCGTGGCCGGGGCCGAGGAATATTCCGCCATGGCCTCTGCCCGGGGCCAGGTGCAGCAGATGAACTACGCGGCTACCTTCCCGCTGCTGCTGAATATTGCCGACCAGCCCACCTATTTCATGGCGCTGAAGGATGCGGCAGGTCTGGTAAAAATGTACGCTATGGTCAATGTCAGCCAGTATCAGATTGTAGCTACCGGCGTTGATGTGGCAGAGTGTGAAAGCAGCTACCGCGCCATGCTGGCCCGGAACAACCTGATTTCCGATAGCCAGACCGGCCTGACCGGCTCTGCCGGGGGGCAGGTCAGCGGTGTCATTTCCGAGATACGCAGCGCGGTGGTAGAGGGAAACACCCTGTATTATCTGCGTCTGGACGGCGGCGAAAATTACTATGCAATTTCTGCGGCTGACGATGAGGGCGCGGTCATTCTGAATGTGGGTGACGCGGTGCAGATCACCTTTGCAGAGGGGGACGGCACGATTTTAAAGGCCCGCAGTGTCACCCGCGTGGCGGCAGGCCCGGCAAAAGCTTCAGCTTCCTGAAGCGGGCCGCCGGAAGAAGCAAGGAGTCTGCCGGACAGCCATAGACAAAAAATACCCGCACAGGCTGAGCCTGTGCGGGTATTTTCCTGTTTCAAAGCACTTCGATGCCCTTGCTGCGCATAACGGCTGCGACCTCCGGGGGGAAATCATCGTCTGTAACCAGCGTCTGCACCGCGCTCAGCGGCACAGAATAGGTGGGCAGAGAATGCGACAGCTTGGTGGAGTCCAGCAGCACCACCGTCCGGTCGGAATGCTGGGCCACCTTTTCCAGAATGGCCGATGTCATGGCACTGTTGTGGGCAAAGCCGTAGTCCGGGTTCAGGGCAAGCGCACCCATAAAGGCCACGGAGAAGTGGAGACTTTCCAGCCGGTTCAGCACGGAAATGCCCTCCACCCGCATGATGTTCAGATCCACATCGCCGCCCAGCAGCTCCACGGACAGGCTGGGCAGGGTGGCAATGTTGCTGACGGTGTACACCCCGTCGCTGCAAACCTTCAGGGGGAACACCGGCAGGCAGCGTGCCAGCTCTGCGCAGGTGCTTCCGGCGGAAATGAAAATAGAGGTGCCCGGCCGGATCAGGGAAACGGCCTTGGCCGCGATGGCCCGTTTTTTCTCGGTGTTCACATTGGCACGGTAGAAATAGTTCAGGGCAGAGGGGATGGAGCGCACGCCGCCGTGGGTGCGGGTGGCCTGCTGGGTATCATCCAGATATTGAAGATCCTTGCGCAGGGTCACATCGGATACTCCGGGGAAGGCGTTGCGAAGCTGCTGAAAGTCCAGCGTTCCGTATTTGTTCACCAGATCCAGAATTGCCTGACGCCGCAGGTCAATGTTTTTTGCCATGTAATCGCTCCTATATGTTTGAATTTTACTTACATTTAATAATTATATACTTTCGAAGCAAAAAGTCAACGGAAACTTACATTGATTTCAATAAGCGTAAGAAACGGCGAAAATATTCTGTTAAAATGTATAAAAACAAAATATATATTTCGTGATTCTGTCATTTGACATTCCTTTAGAAAAAATATATAATTTTATAAAACTTACGAAACAAAATAAAAATGTTTTGAAGACGAAAAAGAAGCACTTGGCAGAACGGAGGAGCCTCTCGGATATGAAACATATTTTGGTTCTTTTTACAGATCAGCAGCGGTATGATACCATCTCGGCCTTTGGCAATCCCGCCATTCAGACGCCCCATCTGGACGCGCTGGCCCGGGAGAGTGTGATTTTCGACCATTGCATCACGCCGTCGCCGGTATGTGTGCCGGCCCGCCTGTCTCTGCTGTCGGGCCAGTATCCGGCCCGCACCGGCTGCAACAACAACAATGCACAGTCGGCCTATCAGGGCGAGGGCTTTTACAGCCGCATCACGGCGCAGGGGTATGACAGCTGCTGTGTGGGCAAAATGCACCATCTGTGGGATCCGTATGGCTCCATGGGCTTTACCCGCCGCCATACGCAGGAGGAACTGGCAGCCCCGGGGGATGAATATATGGAGTATGTCCGCAGCAGACATCCATCGGTGTTTGACTACCACGGCATGCGCAGCGAGATGTATTACATTCCCCAGATTTCCCAGCTGCCGCCCTGCGACCACCCCACCCAGTGGGTGGGCGACCGCAGTGTGGAGTATATCCGGCAGTGCGATCCGCAGCAGCCCATGTTCCTGTTTGCCTCCTTTATCCATCCCCATCCGCCCTATTGTCCGCCAGCCCCCTGGCAGAAGCTGTACCGGGAGGACCCTCCCGCTCCGGTTGTGCCTGAGGACGAGGACTTTGCCACCTTTTCCGATATGATCGGCTCCCGGTGCTCGCTGGAGCGGCTGATGATGAGCCGGCAGGACATCCTGCGCAGCAAGAACTTCTATTACGCCTGCGTGTCCTTTGTGGACTATCAGGTGGGCCGCATCGTGGCGGCGCTGAAGGAGAAAGGCATGTATGACGACACGCTGATTCTGTTTTCCAGCGACCACGGCGATATGATGGGCGATTACGGCGCCATCGGCAAGCGCACCATGGTGGATTCTTCCTGCCATGTGCCGCTGATGATTCGCTGCCCCGGCCAGAAGCCGCAGCGGCGGCAGGAGGCCTGCTCGCTGGTGGATGTTGCCCCCACGCTGCTCAGCTATGCCGGGGCGCCCTATGATCCGGCGGAGTTCGACGGGGTGGACCTGTTTGCCTCCCATGACCACAGGAAGTATGTGTTCTCGCAGCATGCCTGCGGCTCGTCCGGTGTATATATGATTACCGACGGCGTGTGCAAGCTGATTTACCGTGCGGAAAATGACCGCTATTACTTCTTTGACCATGCGCCCGAGCAGCGCAATACCTACGAGCAGGGCGATCCCCGCATTCCGGAGATGAAGGAGCGGCTGGATTCCTATCGCCGCAGCGACTGCAATCAGGCGGTGGAGAGCAAGACCTATGAGCCGGTGAGCAAGACCCACCCCCATTATCCCGGCCGAATGGACCAGACGCTGCTGCATGATGCGGAGGCCGCGGCGATCCCCGGGGAGTACCAAATTGATCTGGCATAATGCCGAAGGGGTGAAAGGCATGAAATACTGCATTGCGGTGGATGGCGGCGGCACAAAGACCGATACCGTGCTCTTTGACGAAACCGGCCATATCCACCGGCGCTATGTAGGCCCCGGCGGCAACGCATCCGATCTGGGGGTGGAGGAGGCCCAGCGCCGCCTGCTGGAGTGCATCCGGCAGGTGACAGACGGCCACACACAGCCGGTGGCGGCACTTTATGGCGGCGTAGCCGGGGTGCTCCCCAACGGGGATATTTACTCTGCCCCGGTGGCAGACCGCTTTCCCATTCAGCACATCCGCTTTGACGACGATGGCTGCAACCTGATCTCAGGCACGCTGGGCCATGAGGACGGCTGCGGCATGGTGTGCGGGACGGGGTCCTCCCTGTTTGTGCGCATTCAGGGCCAGCCCCTGCGGCACATCGGCGGCAAGGGATACCTGATTGATACCGGCGGCAGCGGTTTCGAGCTGGGGCAGGATGCTCTGCGCCTGGCCCTGCGGGCCGTGGACGGCAGATGCCCGCCCACTGTGCTGACCCAGCTGCTGGAGCAGCGCCTGGGTATGCCGGTGTCGGACCGGATTATCCCGCAGGTGCACCGGGGCGGCAGACCGTATATCGCCTCCATGGCTCCGGCAGTGTTTGAAGGGCGGAAGCAGGGCGACTGGGCCTGCGAGGAGATTTTCCGGAAGCACGCGGCCCTGCTGGCGGACCTGACAAAGGCGGCGGCCCGATACTTTGAAGGGGAGTTCCCGGTAGTGCTGGGCGGCGGAATCGCCGCACATTTTCCCGAATACTGTCAGGAGATTGCCCGCCTTTCCCATCCCCGGGCCAGGCTGCTTCTGCAGCAGGCCCCGCCGGTATACGGCGCGGCGGTGGAAGTCATGTGGGACGCGGATCTTCCGATAACGGCGTCCTTCCGCGAGAAATTTCTGGCCGAGTATGCCGAACTGAGTTGATCGCAGCCGTGGAACGCTGTGAGCATAAAAAACATCAACAAAAAAGACGCAGGAGGAAATGAAAATGAAAAAATGGTTATCTCTTATCCTGGCGCTGTGCATGGTGTTCTCGCTGTGCGCATGTGGTGGCGGAACCGACACAAAGAATGAAGGCAAGGGCGATGGCGAGCTGATTGATCTGGCCACCTCCGGCCAGAATGTGGTGCAGACCGCCGTTCCCCTGATTGCCGGTGAGCAGCTGGGCACTTGGAAGGATCTGGGCCTGAATGTGACCCGTACCCACTATGTGTCCGGTCCCCCTCAGCTGGAGGCCAACCCCTCCGGTGACTGGAGCATCGGCTGGATCGGCGCTCCCGCTGCCATCACCGGCGTGCTGACCTACAACATGAAGGTCATCTCCCTGTCCGGCTATGACTATTCCAACAAGGCATTCTGCCGGGCAGACAGCAAGCTGGCCAAGGCCAAGGAAGGCCCCATCAGCGAGACGCTGGGCACCGCCGATGACTGGAAGGGCCTGACCATTCTGGTGGGCCGCGGCACCGTGTGCGACGCCGACCTTATGTTCATGCTGGCAAAGCTGGGCCTGACTGAGGATGATGTGAACATCGTCAACTCCGACATTGACAAGGGCTATCAGGCCTTCACCAGCGGCAGCGCCGATGTATTCTTCGCCAGCGGGACCTACACCACCATGCTGGAAAGCGACAGCAATTATGCGGTCTGCCACACCATGGGAGGCATGGAAGCGGCCATGGCCGGCAACATCATTGCCGAGGCCGGCTGGCTGGAGAAGAACGAGGATGTGGTCGTGAAGTATCTGGAAGGCGCACTGGAAGTGCTGCTGTGGCTGGGCGACGAGCAGAACCAGCAGCAGGGCGCCGAGTGGTTTGCGCAGGTTATGAAGGATGAGTTCGGCACCGAGACCCCCATCAACGCGGCGCTGGACAGCGAGAAGATGACCAAGTTTCAGGATCTCAGCTTCTATGAGGATCTGTGCAAGGTGCAGGAAAACGGCCTGACCGGCATGCAGAACGAGTTCGGCAAGTTCTTTGACATTCAGGTAGCCATCGGCAACCGTGACGCAGCTGACCGCGACGCCGTGGTGGCCGCAGTGGACTGCACCTATCTGCAGAAGGCCATCGACATGTATAAGGAGCTGCACGCAGCCAAGTAAGCCCCTTTTCGGGAAAGAAAAGTGCCCTTTTGACAGTCACCCCGGCCCGTCGCAGTAAAGCGGCGGGCCGGGGACAACAGGAGAACGCGTATGGAAAGAGACTACTCGCAAATCAGGGCGGAGGCCAAGGTGTCTGAGACACGGGCCATCCGTGCAAAATCGGCAAAATATCTGATTACCAGCATCGCCGTGGTGCTGCTGGTGCTGGTGGTGTGGCAGCTGGCGGTTCAGCTGCATCTGGTCAGCACCCGCTTCTTTGACTCCCCCGTGGGAGTTGTGCAGACTATCATTCGCAAGGTTACGGACAAAAAGCCCGATGGCGGTCTGCTGCTTCAGCACATTTGGGCCAGCGCCAAGGTGGTCTGGCTCGGCTTCCTGCTGGCGGCGGTGATCGGCATTCCTCTGGGCCTGTTTATGGGATGGTTCCGGATGTGCGACCGGATCATCCGTCCTCTGTTTGAAATGATCCGCCCCATTCCCAGTCTGGCGTGGATTCCCATTGTTTTGCTGTTCCTCGGGATCGGCGTGCAGGCCCGGTCGGTCATTATTTTCACCGGCTGCTTTGTGGCCACGGTCCTGAATACATACACCGGCATCCGCTCCACCAATCAGACGCTTATCAATGTGGCAAAGACCTGCGGTGCCAGCAATCTGGAAATCTTCTGGAAGGTGGGCGTGCCGTCGGCCATGCCCATGATCTTTGCGGGCCTGAAAACCTCCATGGGCAGTGCCTGGGGCACCATCGTGGCGGCGGAGATGCTGGCCTCCTCCAATGGTCTGGGCTATATGATCCAGATGGGCCGCTCCTTCGGCAGCGTGTCGCTGATTATGGCCGGTATCATCGTCATCGGTATTCTGGGCTTTATTTCCTCGGGTATTGTCAGCCTGGTGGAAGGCGTTGTGCTGAAATGGAGGCCCAAGAGATGAAAATGAAGAAAAATCCCCTGCTGGAAGAAAAAAGCACCCTCTATAAAATCGTATATTACATCGGGCCATACCTGCTGATTGCGGCGTTTCTGCTGCTGTGGAACAGTGTGGCCTCCACCGGCAAAACGCTGCTGCCCGCGCCGGTGGAAACGCTGAAGCGGCTGGTGACCATCTGGTCGGGCAATGTCGCCAAGCATCCGATGATCTACCATGTGTGGATTTCCATGCGCCGTGTGCTCATGGCGCTGCTGGTGTCCGTGGTGGTGGGCATTCCCTTCGGCATCGCCATGGGCTGGAACCGGATGTTCCGGGCCATTTTCAAGCCCCTGTTCGAGGTGATCCGCCCCGTGCCGCCCATTGCGTGGGTGCCTCTGTTCACCCTGTGGTTCGGCACCAACGAATTTTCCCGCGTGGCCATCATCACCATGGGTGTGTTCATGCCCATCGTCATCAATTCCTATTCCGGCGTTGTGATGGTGCCGGAGATCAACTTTCAGGTGGGCAAGGTGTTCGGCGCAAAGAGCACGGATATGCTGTTTGATGTGGTGTTGCCCAGCTCGCTGAATGCCATCTTCGCCGGTGTGCGCACGGCGCTGGGCGGCGGCTGGATGGTACTGCTTGCCTCTGAAATGCTGGGCGCCCGCGAGGGCCTTGGCTTCCTCATCATGCAGGGCAGCAGCGCAAATGACCTTGCGCTTGCCATCGTGGGCATGGTGATGATCGGCCTGTTTGGCGCTCTGTTTGCCTATGGCTTTGACTTTTTGGAAAGGTGGCTTTGCCCATGGAAGAGAAAATAATTTTACAGGCAGATCATGTCGCAAAGACATTTTTCTCCAATAAGGGCGATACCGACGCCATTGAAGACATCACCATTGATGTGCGGGAAAACGAGTTTCTGGTGCTGCTGGGCCCCGGCCAGTGCGGCAAGACCACCTTCCTGAACATCGTGGCCGGTCTGGTAAAGCCCACCTCCGGCACCATCCGGCTGGACGGCAAGGAGATCACCGGCACAGACCGGCGCATCGCCATGGTGTTCCAGAAAACCGGTCTTTATGAGTGGAAAACCGCCATGGAAAATGCAGAGCTGGGCCTGAAATACCGGAAGGTATCCAAGGAGGAGCGGCGCAAGGTGGCCCAGAAGTATCTGGATCTGGTGGGCCTGCATGGCTTTGAAAACACCTATCCCCATGCCCTGTCCGGCGGCATGAAGCAGCGTGTGGGCATTGCCCGGGCCTATACTGCGGGGCCGGAAATTCTGCTGATGGACGAGCCCTTCGGCGCGCTGGATGCCCAGACCCGTTACGCCATGGAGGAGGAGATTCTGCGCATCTGGGAAACGGAGAGGCGCACGGTGATTTTCGTGACCAATAACATCGAGGAGGCTGTAACGCTGGGCGACCGGGTGGTGCAGTTTACCGAGCGGCCTGCCCGCGTCAAGCGCATCTATGACCTCAGCGGCCTGAAGCGGCCCAGAAGCCATGTGTCCGAGGAGTTCCTGCGGGTGCGGCAGGAAATCGCGGCTCAGGAAGAGCTGACGCTGGAATAAGGAGGGGGAAAAGATGAGCGAATACAAAGTAGAGGTGCGGGATCTCTGCAAAAACTTTGGCTCGCTGGAGGTGCTGAAAAACTGCAATTTCAGCATCAAACGCGGGGAGTTTATCTGTGTGGTAGGTCCCACCGGCTGCGGAAAGACCACTTTTCTGAATACCCTGACCTGCCTGACGGAGCCCACCTCCGGTGAGATTCTCATCGACGGTGAGCGGGCCAACCCTAAAAAGCACAATCTCTCCTTCGTGTTTCAGGAGCCGTCCGCCATGCCATGGCTGACGGTGGAGGAGAACATTGCCTTCGGCATGAAGCTGAAAAAGTGGCCCAAGAACCGCATTCAGGAGCAGACGGACAAAATCATCACCCTGATGGGTCTGAGTAAATGCCGCAAGCAGTATCCCCACGAGCTGTCAGTGAGTACCGAGCAGAAGGTGGTCATTGGCCGCGCCTTCGCCATGGAGCCGGATCTGCTGCTGATGGATGAGCCTTACGGCCAGATGGACATAAAAACCCGTTTTTATCTGGAGGATGAGGTCATCCGCCTGTGGCAGCAGCTGGGCAGCACGGTGCTGTTTATCACCCACAATGTGGAAGAGGCGTGCTATCTGGCAGACCGGGTGCTGATCCTGTCCAACAAGCCTGCCAGCGTAAAGGAGGATCTGCGCCTGACCATGCCCCGGCCACGGGACATTGCCTCGCCGGAGTTTATCGAGAAGCGCACCTATGTGGAAAATGCCATCAAGTGGTGGTAAGCCAAAATCGAATACACGAAAAGCCCTCCGGCATTGCCGGAGGGCTTTCTCTATCCCATCTGTGTGCCTGCCGATGGTGCAGGCATTTCTCAGCCTTTCTGGCTGCCGTCCAAATCCTTCAGCCTCCGCAGGTCCATCATTTTATACTGAAACCTTGCTTTCGTCCGGGGATAACGGCCATACAGCACCCGCCGGATTCGCTCCTGAATCGCCTCCCGGTTTTCCACGCCCGCCCCGGGCAGCAGCGCCCAGAACTGCCCGGCGCCAAGCCGGGTAAAGGGATCGCCCGCCCGAAGGGAGCTTTGCAGTGCCTGCTCCATCTGCTTCATATAAACGGCGTTGCGCTCCGGATCTTTCGCCGGGTTCTGCAGCCGCACCATCATCATCTGGGCCTGACTTTCGTTTCGCCGCATAGAGCGCAGATACAGCTTCACGATCTCCCGGAATGTTCCGTTGTCGCAGCAGAAGGCTGCGTTCTCGTGGTAATCGTCCCGCAGGAAAGCCTGTAGCTCCTGCTCGTCCATACCTCTGCCGTAAAGCTCCTGCAGCGCCGCATTTTTTTCCGTTTCCAGTTCTGTGGACGGCGTCATGCCATAGCTGTCCAGATACAGCTGCCGCACGGATTCATAGTGCTCCAGCGCTCTCTGCGGCTCCCGGCCCCGGGTCAGCGCCTGCATCAGCAGCACGCTGAACTCCTCTGCCACCGGGTCAAGCCCCAGCACCTTCGTGCACAGCACCGCCGCCTCGTGATATTGCTCCGCCTCCATCAGCTGCTGCACCAGTTTTTTGCATAGCCGCATATACAGCGACCGGTAGTATGTGTTCAGATTTGCGCACCAGAACTCCGCAGCCGCCTCCGGCAGAAGATCGCCCTGATACAGCCCCACGGCCTGCCGGGCCAGCGCCTGAAACCGCGCCGCCTCCGTCTCCCCCAACGCCTGCCGGACCAGCCGCTCAAACTCTGCTGCGTCCAGCCATGTCTCCCGCTCCGGCGCCCAGCGATAGCACCCGTCCTCATAACGGATCAGCTGCTTTCCGTCTGCAAAGCCCAGCGCCTCCAGCGCCGCTCTGGCCCGGCTGGCGTTGTTCTGCAGGGTGCTGGCGGGATTGGCGCTCTCCGCCTCCGGCCACAGGATGTCGATCAGCTCCTGCGTGGTGGCCCCCTTCTCCTGCTGCAAAATCAGATACGCCACCAGAGTCCACAGCCGTCCCGACCGCCCCGTCAGGCGGATGGCCTGCGGCTGCTCCATGCCCGGCTGCCATAGGGTAAACTGACCCAGCATGCGAACGCGCAGTTCGTTCATTTCCAACGAATTCTTCCCCATAAGGCACCAGAACTCTCCTTTCTGGCGTAATTTTTTCTCAGTTTATCATCTTATCGGAAAATATACGCTATTATATCACATTACAGTTGTCTTGTCATTATGCTTTTTAATAATTTTTGGCTTTTTTGCAATTTTTCATATATGCAGTCTGCGGCTCACCGTTTCATAGCTGACGCAGTAGGTCAGCGCCGTGTCCACGGTGATTTTCCGCTGCTGCACCAGCTCCACCAGCGCCATGTCCATGGTGCGCATCCCCTGCGCGCCTCCGCTGGCGATCACGGAATCAATCTGGTGGGATTTGCTTTCGCGGATCATATTGCGGATGGCCATATTGGTGAACATAATCTCGAACACCGGCACCGGCTGCCCGTCCACACCGGGCACCAGCTGCTGGCTCACTACCGCCTGCAGTACCATGGACAGCTGCAGCCGGATCTGGGGCTGCTGGGCCGCCGGGAAGGAGTCGATGATCCGGTCGATGGTGTTGGCGGCTCCCACCGTGTGCAGGGTAGACAGCAGCAGCTGTCCCGTCTCGGCGGCGGACATAGCCACCTCCATTGTTTCCCGGTCCCGCATTTCGCCCAGCAGAATCACATCCGGGCACTCCCGCAGGGCGCTGCGCAGCGCCGATACATAACTGGGGCAGTCGATGGGGATTTCACGCTGGCTGATGATGCACCTGTCGTGCCGGTGAATGTACTCCACCGGGTCCTCCAGCGTCAGGATATGTCCGGTGCGGGTGTGGTTGATCTGGTCAATGATGCAGGCCAGCGTTGTAGACTTGCCGGAGCCCGCGCTTCCGGTGACCAGCGCGATGCCCCGCTTCATCCCCGCAATGCGCATGACCTCCCGGGGGATATGCATCTCCTCTGCCGTGGGCAGGCCAAACCGGATTACCCGCACCACTGCGGCAAGACTTCCCCGCTGGCGGAACAGGTTCACCCGGAACCGTCCCACCCCCGGCAGAGAGAAGGAAAAGTCGTCGTCGGTGAAGGAGGTGTCCAGCGCCGCCTCCGGCCGTCCGCCCCGGCGGCATACCGCCCCGGCGAAATCCCGGGTGTCTGCGGGGGTCCATAGGCCAAGCTCCTCCATGCGCTGCTGCCGCCCCTGCACCTTATAGGTCAGCGGCAGACCGGCCACCACGAAAATGTCCGAGGCGCCCAGTTCCACCGCCTGTGTCAAAATCAGGTCAAGTTCTGCTTTCATATCGTTCTCCTTCCCGCCGGTTTTCTGCCCGGGGCGCTTCCTTACTGCTGCTTCTGCCGCCACAGCTGCAGCTGCTGCTGGGGCTGCCATTGCGTGTTCAGCTGCCACTGCGCGATTTCATAGCCGCCGTCCTGCAGGCGCAGCCTGATGGTCAGGGTCATGCCGCCCCTTTCCACCTGTCCCCACAGTTCCGTCTCCGTCTGCTGCGCGCCCTCCGGCAGCGGGCCCAGACCCTTCGTCCAGCCGTCCGCCTCCGCCAGCCACTGCTGGCCTGCAGCCTCGCACTGATTCAGCCGCTGCACATAGTCGGCGTATTGCCGGGCTGTCCGGGCCTCTGCGGCGGCGGTAGCCACCGTCAGTGCCGCAAAAATGGAGACACACAGCATAACCACCGTAAATAAAATGGCGATGCTGCCAATGTTCAGCCTCTTTCCCCTCATGCTCCATCCTCCCCGGGCGCATAGCTGGCAGCCACCAGCTGATATATGGCTTCGCCCTCAGCCGGGCCGCCCCGGATGACCGCCGTGCGCAGCACGCCGCCCGGCTCCGTCTGGTCCGCCCGGCTGAATTCCAGCCGGTAAGCCCCTTGCTCCGGGGCCGCCGGGTGCAGGTCTTCGTCATAATACAGCACCGTTCCGTCCTCCGGACAGTCCCCCGCCCGAAACCGCTCTGCCGCATTGCGGCAGAGCGTGGCTGCCGCCGTTTCCAGCTTTGCCCGGGCCGTGATGTCCTGTGCCCTCAGAAATACGCAGGTCACTACGCCGCAGCACAGGGTCAGTACCAGTACAAATGCTGCCACCGGGCCGAGAAAGCCCAGTCGTCCGCTGCCCCGGTCAGTTTCCCGCCGCATTGCCGCCACCTCCCGCACACCAGATATACGCGCACCGGCCGTCCGCCTCCACGCACAGCAGTTCCTCCGTCTCCCAATAGGCCGTGAAGCTGTCCGCCGCGCATAGGCTGTCCGCCTGCTCCGGCTCCATGGGCCGGTCCTCCCGTGCATATTCCGTCCGCAGGCTTCCCTGATACAGGTATACCCGCGTCACATACTCCTCCGTATCCCGCAGACACACCGCCGTGCCCTCCGGGCCGCGTGACAGATAGACCCGTCCCGCGCCGCCGCAGGCTGCCGCCTGAGTCTGTAAATAGGACAGGGCGCTGCGTTGCCGCGCGCTTGCCTCCCGGCTTTCCGCTGCCCCGGCATACAGCCTTGCCCCGGCCAGCGTCAGCACCAGCATGGCCCCAATCAGGATACCGTACAGCACCAGCAGCAGGATGCCTGTTTTCCGCCGGGTTTCCATCAGCGTTCCTCCCCCCGCACCAATACCTGCACATCAGGCATCTGGTTGGATGCAAATACCTCATAGGTGATGATGTAGTCCTTTTCGTTCACCGTCAGGCCGTAATGCTCCTTCAGATAGGAAAGACTTTCCGGATAAGCCCCCTCCACGGTGTAGCATTCTACGGCGCTGCGCAGAACGGCCTGTCTTATGGCGGCCCGGCCGCCCTCCCGGATGGGACGCCGCAGCCGGGGCAGCCACGCCCCCGCCAGCACAGCCAGTGCCAGCAGCAGGGCGCACAGCGCCGCGATTCGTTTTGTCTTCTTCTGCACGCCGTCCCCTCCTGTTCCGTCACAGCGTCCGGGAAACGCTCAGCCGCTTCCCGGGCCTGTTCTGCCGGTTACACGCCGCTTACAATCCCCAGCAGCGGCAGCATCACGCTCAGCAGCGTAAAGCCCACCGCCAGCGTCAGAAACCCGATCAGCACCGGCTCCACCCGGTCCATGGCCCGGTCCATTTCCTCCTCGGCCTCCCGGCCCAGCAGGCAGGAAACCTCGTTCATGGCGGCAGGCAGATTGCCGCTTTCCTCGCCGCTCAGCAGCAGCCGTCCATATAGGCCCGGCACCATTTTCCGCCGCACCAGCACCTGTCCCAGACCGCTGCCCCGGGCCACATCCTCCTCGCAGGCGGAAAGAGCCTGCCGCAGCTTTGCGTGCTCTGCCTGCTCCCGGCAAAAGGCCACGGCCCCGGCCTCCTCCTGCCCGCTGGCCAGCATGGTGGCCATGGTATCCAGCATCTGGGAGAGAGCCGAAAGCTGCAGGGCGCGCCCTGTCAGGCTCCATTTTTCCAGGCTTCGGCGCAGACGCCTGCGGCCCGCCTCCATGCGGCTCATCCACAGCGCCGCCAGCAGCACCGCGCATACAAGCGCCGTCAGCAGGAGGCTAATCCAGCCGATGGCCGAGGCCACCGGCACATACGCATAGGACGATGCCGCCACGCTGCCTGTCAGGCTGCTGTATACCCGCAGAAACATGGGCAGCACTCCGAATACCAGCACCGCCAGCACGCCGCACATCATCAGCAGCAGCGCTGCAGGATAGGTCACCGTGCTGCGCAGGCGGTCGGCCAGCCGTGCCTGCCGCTCATAGTATTCAGCCAGACCGGCCAGTGCCTCCTCCAGCCGTCCGGCCGTCTCCGCCGTCCGGAAAACGCCCAGCGCATAGGCGGGAAAGGCTTCCGTCTGCTGTGCCGCCTCCCGGAACCCGGCGCCTGCCGCCAGTGCCTGCTCCATTTCCCGGGCGGCCTGCCGCAGCCGGGGGGAGAGTTCCTTCTCTGTGTCCGCCATTCCGGCGGAGTCTGCGGCAAACAGACCTGCCGCCTCATCCGGGCCTGCGCCGGAGCGTAGCAGCATGCTCATGCCGCCGCAAAACGCAGCCAGCTGCCTTTGTGAAAGGATCTTGTCTGCCATAACACATTCTCCTTCAGTTCCGTCGGTCAATAGGTATAGCGGGTGGTGTATTCGGTGCTGCCGGTAATCTGCCCGGCGGGCATGCCCCCGGCTGCAAAGGTGATGTCTACCCGCTGCCAGTGGTTGGCGCTTACCCGAATCTCCGCCGTGATCCACCCCTCATTTTCCAGATAAAAGCTGTTCCAGGCGTGATAGGTGCTCTCTCCCACATAGCCGGTAATCAGCTTGCAGGGGATTCCCAGACTGCGCAGCATGGCTGCGGCAAGGCTGGCGTAGTCAAAGCAGATGCCCGTTCCTGTTTCCAGTGTTTCGTCCGGTGCAGGCAGATACCCGCTTTGCACCGTGTCTGCCTTCTGCTGGTCATAGCGGATGTCTTCCACCAGAAAATCATAAATCGCAGCGGCCGCCTCGCTGTCTGTTCCGCATCCTGCCGCCAGCCCCCGGGCCTTTTGCGCACATTTCGAATTTTCTCCGTAGCTGACCATCTGGTTAGGCCGCAGAAAAGGGGCAAACTTATTTTCCAGCGTTACCTCCCGGCTTTCCGACCAGCTGCATGTATATTTGCTTCCCTCCACCTGTTCCATCAGCCGGAAGGTGTATGTTCCGTTTCCCATGTTCAGCGGAAAGAACACAGCCGTCCCGTCTGTGGGCAGGTCATAGTTGTATTTTTCCTCCCCACACACAATCTGAAATTTCAGCCGCGTGTTTCCGGTTGCCTTCACGCCCACGATTCCCTGCTCCAGTTGGGAAAGATCTGCCTGCATGCCGCCGCTTTTTTCGGCCGACTGTTCCTGAAACACACTGTCCTGAAATTCCGGCACCTGATAGGTGGGGGAGGTGCCGTCCGATTGTTCGCTTCCCCGGCTCCGGCATCCGGACAGCAGCATCATCGCCGCCAGAAGCCCGGCAAAAAAGCGGCGGCCGGTTGCGTTTTTCATGCTGCTTGTCCCTCCCTGCTGCTGTGGCGTGCGGCTTGTCCTCCGAAAACCGGCTGCTGTCCTTCTGACCGGTCTTGCCGGCCTCGGTTTCGGGCCTGATTTCGGCTTCCATCGGCCTTGTTTTGTACCTGACAGCGCCGGAAAAACCGTCACAGCCGCGCCTGTCACTGCCGATGGGTGACTCTACTCTGTCAATATATCATTATATCCTGCTTTCCCTCTGTCTGCAAGTCTTCTCCCCGGAAAACTGCCGGCTTCTCCGGGAAAAAGAGTTTCGCCGTGCGCGCCGGCAAAGCTGCCTGCTTTTCCCATCGCGCACTTGTGTTTTTTTTGCTGCTGTGCTATGATAACAGAGTAAATGTATATTAAAAGGAGATTTTTCCATGATTTATGACCTTTTGGAGAACCTGCCCCGTTACCGCGGCATGGACCCCGGACTGGACGAATGCATGGATTGGCTGCTGTCCAATGACCTGTCCGCTCTATCCAACGGCAATCGGGAGATCAGCCCGGTCCTGACCGTTAAGGTGATGGACGCCGCTCCCCGGCCCGCCGACCAGCTGCTTTACGAAATGCACCACCACCATATGGACCTGCAGATTGACCTGCAGGGTGCAGAGTGTTTTGAACTGGCCCTTCAGGGTGACGCGGACGGCATGGCTTATGATGAAGCGGCAGATTGCCAGCAGCTGCGGGGCGAACCTGTCGCTGAGGCCCGCTTGGGCGGCGGGCGCTTTATCCTGTTTTTGCCCGACGAGATGCACAAGCCCGGTATCTTCGCCGGGGATAAGGCTATCCGCAAGCTGGTGGCAAAAGTACTTGTGAAAAGTGAGAAAAGCAAGTGAAAAGGAGCGGATTTTGGTGAAATATGCATTGATAAATGGCATCCTGCTGGATGGAACCGAGGCTATGGAGCCGCAGACGGGGCTGACCATTCTGACAAACGGAGATCGTATTGAGACAATCGTGCCTGCAGAGGAGGTTCACTCCGGTTACGAAACAGTGGACCTGGCGGGCCGGTATGTGATGCCGGGGCTGATTAACCTGCATGTCCATCTGCCGGCCTCCGGTAAGCCTACCATGAAGCAGAAGGACGCGAAGAAAACCGTTCGCACCATGACCAGCAATGCTCTGCTGCGCTCCATCCTGTTCAAGCTGTGTGCAGGCTACGCAAAAACGGAGCTGATGTCCGGCGTGACTACGCTGCGCACCGTGGGCGGCGTGCAGGCGGTGGACTCGCAGCTGCGGGACAAGATTCTGTCCGGAAAGGCGGTGGGGCCGCGGATTCTGGCGGGCAACATGGCTGTGTCCGTGCCCGGCGGGCATATGGCCGGGTCCCTTGCCTATGAGGCTACCTCCCCGGAGGAGGCAGCGGCGCTGGTGCGGAAGATTGCCGAGGACAAGCCGGACCTGATTAAGCTGATGATTACCGGCGGCGTGCTGGACGCCAAGTGCAAGGGCGAGCCCGGCGAACTGAAAATGGCGCCGGAGCTGGTGAAGGCGGCCTGCGATCAGGCGCACGCGCTGGGCCTGCATGTGGCAGCCCATGTGGAAAGTCCGGAGGGCGTGAAGGTGGCCCTTGCCAACGGCGTGGATACCATCGAGCACGGCGCGCAGCCCGACGAGGAGATGATGGGCCTGTTCCGGGACCGGAAGGCCTGCCACATTGCGACTATCTCCCCGACGCTGCCCTTTGCCCTGTTTGACCGCACCGTTACCGGCGCCACGGAAACGGAGCAGTATAACGGAAAGATCGTGATGGACGGCATCATTGCCTGCGCCAAAGCGTGTCTGGAGCAGGGAATCCCCGTGGGGCTGGGCACCGACACGGGCTGCCCCTACATTACCCACTACGACATGTGGCGGGAGGTGTACTACTTCCACAAGTTCTGCGGTGTGTCCAACGCCTTTGCCCTGCACACCGCTACACTGAAAAATGCGCAGCTGGTGGGACTGGGAGAGGAAACAGGCTCCGTGGCGCCGGGCAAGTGTGCCGATCTGATTGTTACCGGTCAAAACCCGCTGGAGGACCTGAAGGCGCTGCGGCATGTGGAGATGGTTATGGCACGGGGACAGCTGATTCGCCAGCCGAAGGTGAAAAAAATGGAGAAGGCGGAACAGCAGCTGGATAAGTTCCTGTAAAGACCGGAGGGTAAGACAGACACATTTTGAAAATCCCCTGCGTGGCCTTGCGCCCCGCAGGGGATTTTTGCGCCTGTATGAAAGAAAAACTTCCTCAGGAATGGGACGCCGCCTGCAGGGCAAAGGTGTTGTTGACCAGCCGGTCAAAGGGCACCCACTGGTCGCGGGAAAGCTCACCGGCTTGCTCCATAACCGTTTCCAGACGCTCCAGAGCATCCTGCTCCATGACAGGGGTGGTGTTCCACGCGTCGATGGCCCGGTGGCGGGCGGTGACCCGCTCCAGTATATCCAGATCCGTGTCCGGGAACTGGTCGCAGATGGCCTGTGCCACCTCGCGGTCGGTGTGCTCGGAAACCCACTGCTGCGCCCGCGCAACGGCGTTGACAAACCGCTGGGCCGTGTCGCTGTTTTCCCGCAGCCAACTTTGATTTGCAAAGTAGGCGGTGTAGGGAATCAGACCGCTTTCGGTGCCGATGGAGCAGAGAATCACGCCCTGCCCGGCCAGCTCTACCTGCGTGGCGGTTGGCTCGAACAGCGTAACATAGTCGCCGCTGCCGCCGGTGAAGGCCCCGGCCATCATGTTGAACTGCACGGAGGTGTCCACGGTTACATCCGTGTCCGGTGTCAGGCCGTTCCGGCGGAGCACATACTCCAGCGTCATCTCCGGCACGCCGCCCTTGCGCCCACCGATGACGGTTTTACCACGGAGGTTTTCCCAGTGGAAATCCTCCTCCGTGCGCCCGACCAGAAACGAGCCGTCGCGCCGGGTCAGCTGGGCGATGATCTGCGGGTAATCCTCCTTGCCCTGATTGTAGACATAAATGCTGGCCTCCGGCCCGGCAAGACCAATATCCGATTGGCCGGACACCACGGCGGTCATTACCTTGTCGGCCCCGCCGCCGTTGGTCAGCTCCACCTGCAGGCCCTCCTCTGCGAAGAAGCCCTGCGACAGGGCCACATACTGTGGCGCATAAAACACGGAATGCGTCACTTCGTTCAGCCGTACCACCGTTTTTTTGCTGCCGCCGCAGCCGCACAGAAGCGTCAGCAGCATCAGGACCGCCAGCAGGCCCGCCGCCAGTTTTTTCATAGTTCCATCCCCCAAATTTGATTTAAAAATTTTTCCGCCCGGAGCACCAGCCGGTACATCACCACCGCCGCTGCTGCCAGAATCACCACGCTGGTCATGACCAGATCCATGTTGAACACCTGAGAGCCGTAGACGATGAGATAACCAAGACCGGCCCGCGAGACGAGAAATTCCCCCATGATAACGCCCACCCAGGAAAGCCCCACATTGACCTTCAGCGTTGCAAACAGAGTGGGAGCGTTGGCCGGGAACACCAGCAGCCAAAGCATCTGCCAGCGGCTGGCCCCCAGCGAACGCATCAGACGCAGCTTTTCCCCGTCGGTAGAGAGAAAGCCCTGATACATGCTTAAAATGGTGACAATCAGAGAAATGGCCAGCGTCATGACGATGATGGCGCCTTCACCGGCCCCCATCCAGACAATGAAAATGGGGCCGAGGGCCGTTTTGGGCAGCGCATTGAGCACCACCAGATATGGGTCCAGAATTTTGGCCAGCTTTCCCGACCACCACATGGCAATGGCCACCACGGTGCCGAGGGCCGTGCCGGCGGTGAAGCCCACCACCGTTTCCAGACAGGACACCAGCACATGACGCCACAGCCCACCGCCCCGGCACAGGGAAAGGAAGGTTGCGGCTATGCGGCTGGGGGAGCTGATAAGAAAGCCGTCGCTGAGACCCAGACGGCAGCTCAGCTCCCACACGGCCAGCAGAAAAAGCAGCAGCGCTCCCTGCCAGAGACGAATCTGCCGCCGACAGCGGCTTTGGGCCAGCAGGTATGCCTGACGGCCCGGAGAGGGAGCGGTATTATTCATGAAAATCCAGCTCCTTCCAAATAACCTGAAAATACCGGTGAAAAGCATCCGTGTCCCGCCGCTGCAGGGGCGTCAGGCCGGAGAGCTCTCCCAGCGCATGCTCGGACCGTACCACCGCCGGACGGCGGCTGAGCACCACCACCCGGTCTGACAGGCTGATGGCCTCGGAAATGTCGTGGGTCACCAGCAGAGCGGTTTTTCTCTCCTGCCGGATGATGCGCCCGATGTCTGAGGACACCGCCAGACGGGTTTGAAAGTCCAGCGCCGAAAACGGTTCATCCAGCAGAAGAATCCGGGGATCGGTGGCCATCGTGCGGATCAGAGCGCAGCGCTGGCGCATACCGCCGGAAAGCTGCCCCGGCTTTTTCCGGGCAAACTCCGCCAGACCATAGCGCCGCAGCAGATCGTCTGCATAGGCGATGCCTTTTTCATCCCGGCGGCCCTGCACCGTCAGGCCCAGCAGCACATTTTCCCGGATGGTACGCCAGGGAAACAGCTGGTCGCGCTGAGGCATGAACCCCACCCGGTGGCTGGGCCCCGTGACGGGCTGGCCGTCCACCAGCACCTGCCCGGCGGACAGCCGCTCCAGCCCGGCAATCACGGACAGCAGCGTGGATTTCCCACAGCCGGAGGGGCCGACCACGCTGCAAAACTCCCCTTCGGCAATGTCCATGGTAATATCGTGCAGCGCCTCCACCTCTCCATCCGGGGCCTGATAGACAAAGGCGGCGTTTTGCAGATGGATCATTGTATTTGCCTCCTTGTGTGAGAGATAGGTCTCTCTGGGTTATTGTATGTGGCGGGGACGCAGCTGGTGCGGCAGAAAGAGAAGGCTTGTACATCCGGGGCGGAGATGGTATACTTGGGGGTACTTCGGACTTTTTGGGAGGCGCGGCGGTGAAGGCAACTTTTCTGACATATCTGATCGCCTGCCCCATGGCCATGCTGGCGGGCTTTGTGGATGCCGTGGCAGGCGGGGGCGGGCTGATTTCCCTGCCGGGGTATATGCTGGCGGGGCTTCCGGTGCATTTTGCCATCGGAACCAACAAGCTCAGCTCCGCCATGGGCACGGCAGTTGCCACGTGGCGGTATGCCGCGGCGGGTATGGTACCGTGGAAGCAGGCAGGGGGATGCGTGGCCGGGGCGCTGGCCGGGTCTGCGTTGGGGGCGAAGATAGCTCTGCTGCTGCCGGCAGACCGGTTCCAGCTGATGATGCTGGTTATTTTGCCGCTGACCGCCCTGTATCTGATGCGCCACCGGGATATAGCGGAGGAAGAAACACCCTATCCCTACGGGAAGACCGCGTGCCTTGCACTGGGAATTGCCTTTTTTGTGGGAATTTATGACGGGTTCTACGGGCCGGGCGCCGGAACCTTTCTGATTCTGCTGCTGACCGCCGTGGCCCACATGCCGCTTTCAGATGCCAACGGCACGGCCAAGGTCATCAATCTGGCTACCGGTGTGGCCGCACTGACGGTATATCTGACGGGCGGCAAGGTGCTGCCCGTGCTCGGCCTGACGGCAGGGGGGTTCAGCATCGCCGGAAACTGGCTGGGTACCCGCTATTTCCGCCGGGGCGGGGCCAAAAGCGTGCGGCCCATTATGCTGCTGGTGCTGGGCGTCTTTTTTGTGAAGGTGGTCTGGGAGCTGGTGACAAAATAACAGAGGATGCGCAGACGAAGAAAAGCCATCCGCATGGATTATTTCCATGCGGATGGCTTTTTGAGTGTAACGGCGGCGCGGAAGATGAATACGAATTGGAGTATTGGATTTAAAAAATACAAACAGCAATCTATTACACCACCTGAAACAGGAAAAACTTCAGGTAGTCTGTTTCCTCCACGCCCCACAAAATGGGGTGGTCGCAGCACTGCTGGCGCTGTTCAATCTGGCGCAGCTGAACCCCTGCGTCGTGGGCGGCAGAGCGCAGCATGGCCATGAAACGCTCGGTGGAGGCAAAGTGGCTGCAGGAGCAGGTGGCCAGATACCCGCCCCGGGGCAGCAGCTTCATGGCGCGGTAGTTGATCTCCTTGTAGCCGGACATGGCACTGTCGATGGTTTTGCGGCTTTTGGTGAAGGCGGGGGGATCAAGGATGATGAAATCGTAATCGTGGGGCTGCTTTTCCAGCTGGGGCAGCAGGTCAAACACATTGGCGGTGAGAAAATCCATACGGTCTTCCAGACCGTTGCGGCGGGCGTTTTCCGCGGCACAGTCCACGGCAAACTGGGACACATCCACGGCGGTGACATGGGCAGCTCCGCCCATGGCGGCATTGAGGGCAAAGGAGCCGGTGTGGGTGAAGCAATCCAGCACCGTGCGGCCCATAGAAAGCCGCGCCACCGCCTGGCGGTTGTATTTCTGATCCAAAAAGAATCCGGTTTTCTGTCCGTTGATAAAATCCACCCGGTAGCGGATGCCGTTTTCCACGATGTTCGCCCCGGTGAGATCGGGCTGGGCTTCTCCGGGCAGAGGGAACCAGCCCTTGCTTTGTGTTAATCCCTCCTTCTCCCGCAGGGCCACGTCGTTGCGCAGGTAGATGCCCGCGATGTCCTGGCCGTCCCGGCGCAGCACCTGGGCTAGGATGGGCAGCAGCCGATCTTGGATGTGCTCCATGCCCAGGCTCAGCACCTGCACCACCAGCACCGGGCCGAACCGATCCACTGTCAGCCCCGGGAAGCCGTCCGCTTCTCCGAAGATGACCCGGCAGCAGTGCAGGTCCTCCGGGGGCATGACGGCCTTGCGGTAGTCCCAGGCGTACTGCACCCGGCGCTGCCAAAAGGCATCGTCAAACCGGTCGTTGGCGTTGCGGGAGAGGAGCCGGCAGCGGATGAGGGAGTGGCTGTTATAAAAGCCCGTGCCGAGATAGGCCCCCTTGTGGCCGATGACATCCGCCAGGCCGCCGTCCTCCACAGGGCCGGAAAGCTCCGTCACCTCCGCGGCATATACCCACGGGTGCCCCGCCGTCAGGGCGCGCTCTCCCTTTTGCGTAATATACACCTGGGGATAGGGTCGTTCTGCCTTCATAGTCCCGCCCGCCTTTCCGAGAAAAATCAATTCATTGTAGCACATTCCCGGGCCGATTGCCATATAAATAAATAGAGAAATTGCAGACAGGGAGGCTTGGTTTTATGCCAACGATTTTTTTAAGCCCCTCTACCCAGGAATATAACCAGTATGTCACCGGCGCCGGCAGCGAGGAATACTTCATGAACCTGCTGGCGGACGCCATGGAGCCGCTGCTGCTTTCCAACGGTATCCAGTTTACCCGCAACGATCCCCAGGGCACCGTGTCCGATTCCATCCGGCAGAGCAACGCCGGCCGCTACGATTTTCATCTGGCCCTCCACTCTAACGCCTCCGGTCCGGGCAGCGAGGGCCGGAGCCGGGGCATTGTCGCCTTTTACTATCCCGGCAGCGCAAACAGCCGGCGGGCGGCAGAGCTGTTTGCGGCGGCCCTGCGAGAGATCTATCCCCTGCCAAATCAAGTGACCACCCGCTCCACAACCACTCTTGCAGAGGTGAAACGCACCAAGGCCCCCGCCGTGCTGCTGGAGATCGGCTACCACGATAACGCCGCCGACGCCCAATGGATTGCAGAGCACATCGAGCTCATCGCCCAGACCCTGGTACAGGCTTTGACGGAGTATTTCGGCCTGCCCTATGTCTATCCCGGACCCAGCCGGCCGGGCCTGGCCGTTACGGATTCCGGTGGGCCGGTGGCACTGCGGGCGTATCCCTCGGCCCAGGGGCAGGTTATCACGCAGATCCCCAACGGCGCCAAGGTCACGGTGCTCGGCCAGTATCGGGGCTGGTATGTGGTGCTCTACGGGGAGAGCATCGGATATGCCAATGCCGCCTTTATCCAGTTATGAGGGAAAATAATTCACCTATGCGGTGCTTTTTCCCTTGACAGTTTCCTAAAATGCGATTAATATTAGGAAGGATATGCACCCGAAAGATCAGGGGGTCTTTTTGGTTGTTTTCTACACTCAAACGGGAAACCGTTTCT
>ERZ772867.1753-NODE-1753-length-23420-cov-28.326343_pt1 | contig 23420 bp, 21 predicted proteins | sample MGYA00511341_ERZ772867 | MGnify/ENA primary metagenome ERZ772867 (study PRJEB29015, sample SAMEA2737707) | human gut metagenome | biome: human gut; feature: human-associated habitat; material: faeces | place: China | collected 2012 ... | reverse complement strand
CGGACATCTCGCAGGACTCAATGTTCACGCAGCAGATGGACAGATCGTACTCCTTACCATCGTTGACGGCCAGAGCAGCCTCCATGACCTCAACGGGCTTGGTGCAGTCGGCCACGATCACGTCGGTATAAACGCCCAGCTCCAGCAGACCGGGAACCTGCTTGGGGTTGCGGACAACGCCCACGACCTTGCCCTTGGGGCCGACCTTCTTCATGGCCTCCCAGCCGCACAGCACGCCGGACTTGCCGTTGGCGCCCAGGATCAGGACGCTGTCGCCCTCGTGGGGCAGCTTGCGGGCCTGCGCGGGAGCGCCGGCCACGTCCAGAGCGGCCAGAGCCAGAGGCTCGGACATATCATCGGGCATCTTGCAGTACAGAGCGGACTCGAACAGGATGGCCTTGCCGACGATGTCCACGCGGTCGATATCCTTGTGGATGGCCAGGATCTTCTCGATCTTCAGCGGGGTCATGGACAGGGACACCAGAGAGACGATCTTGTCGCCTTCCTTCAGGTCAAAGCCGGGCTTGTTCTTCAGGTCCTCGCCGACGTGAGCGACGACGCCCTTGAACATACCGCCGGAACCGGTAACAGGGTTCTGCTGCTTGCCGCGCTCGGCCACGATGCCCATGATCATCTCGCCGATCTTCTTCTCGTCGCCGCCGCAGGCCTCGGAGATCTGGGTGAAGGAGGCGGAGTCGATGTTCAGGGAGGTCACGTCGCAGACGATCTCGTTGGAGTAGACCTTGCTCATGTCATTGTCGATCTTCCAAGCGGCCTGGGTCAGCACGCCCTTGGGCTCGATAACGCGGTGGGTACCGTACTTGTTGCCTTTCAGTTCAGCCATGGTAATATCCTCCTAAGTTATGATATGTATGAGTTTTGAGTTTTTTAACTTACTGCAGGGGCTTGAGGCTCAGGATCTCGCGGGCCTCGGCGGGGGTAGCGATCTCGCGGCCCAGCTCCTTGGCGATGCGGACGACCTTGGCCACCAGCTCGCCGTTGGACGCGGCCTTCTGGCCCTTGCCCAGATAGATGTTGTCCTCAAAGCCGACACGGACGTTGCCGCCCATGGCGATGGCCGCAGCGGCCATGGTCCACGCAGCACGGCCCACGCCGGACACGGTCCAGGTGGCGTCAGCGGGGATCTTGCTGGCGAAGAACGCCAGATTCTCTACGGTGGCAGGGGTGCAGCCGTGCACGCCCAGCACGAAGTTGAACTGCATGGGGTGGCCGGGGACCTCGCCCTTCTTGGCCATACCCAGAACGGTGTCAATGTGGCCCAGCTCGAAGCACTCGTACTCGGGCTTGATGCCGTTCTCGATCATGCGCTTGCCGAAGGCGCGCATGGTGGGCATGGTATTGTCGAAGATCTCATCACCGAAGTTGCAGGTACCGCAGTCCAGAGTGGCCATCTCGGGGAACAGCTCAGTGGGCTGCAGACGCTCCTCGGGGCTCATGCCGGTGGCGCCGCCGGTGGAGGGGATCATGATGACGTCAGGCAGCTCCTTGCGGATAGCGTCCATGACGACCTTAAAGCGATCGCGGTTCTGGGTGGGGGTACCGTCGTCCTCGCGGACATGGATGTGCAGGATGGCGGCGCCGGCCTCGTAGGCGGACTTGGCCTCGCGGACCATCTCCTCCACGGTGTAGGGCACAGCCTCGTTCTGGGCCTTGGTGACCTCGGCGCCGCAGATGGCGGCGGTAATAATGAGCTTCTCCATCGTTCCGCTCCCTTACTTCTCGATCTTGTTGCGCTGGCAATCCTTGGGGGTGACGCAGGTGCCGTGGGCACGGCAGACCACCACGGGCTCAGCCAGAACGTCAGCAGCGGAAGCGCTGATGTCGGGGCGGGAGACGATGACCTTACGGGCCTCAAACTTCATGGTGCGGGAGGTGTTGCCGATCTTCTCGATCTCGCCGTAGGCCTCGATATAGTCGCCGGCGTACACGGGAGCCAGGAACTCCACGTTGTCGTAGGCACAGAACAGGCCCTCGTCGCCGTCGCACTTGATCAGCAGCTCTGTGGCGACATCGCCGAACAGGTGGACCATGTGGGCGCCGTCCACCAGATTTCCGCCGTAATGAGCATCCTTGGCGCTCATACGCAGGCGAAGCATAGAAGTCATCTTTTCCATAAGTTTTTCCTCCTTCAGAATTTTGGACGTGCAATTTCGCAAACACCAGATCCGGCCGTTACCGCTTCTTTTTGGGTATGAAAAAAAGCGCTATCGGTCAAGGTCATTGACCAATAGCGCTCCATGTATGGACGTACATGACAACAGCGCCGCTTACACCGCGCTGCCAAGCGACAGAACGCAGGCGGTCCTGTCACTTTCGGCGGAAAACTCCTTCCTGCAACGCTACACAGGTGCCTGTCCCCACACGCTGCAGTACCCCGTTTCCCGCGCCTCTATTGACTGATATCTATGAAATTTTACTCTTAAATTATAGCGCTTTTGGGGCATTTGTCAAGACAGTTCGTGACAGATTTGACAATAATATTTTTGCACGGTGCAAAAATTTCTCTGTTTTTCCTCTTGAATTTTTCGCGCAGCGAAAATCAGTAGGATTCCTCCACCATTTTCAGGATTTCCGGCTTCAAAGACAGCATTCTGCAGATATTCAGGGCGTCCCGCGGGCAGTCGGACCGGCCTTCCACGCGGTAGAGACCGTAGTTCATGTGGCGGGCAATGACGGCCACGCCGTCCTCGTCGGTGACGGACAGCTCGCGGCGGATCTTCTCGGTATCCACATCGCGCAGGCCGATGATCTGGTAGTGCAGGCGGGCGTACTCCGCCACCTTGTCGTAGTGGGTGGTCAGCAGAGAAATGGCGTTGACGCCGTTGAGATAACGGGTGACGGCCTGCACGATGACGGCGCCCTCGTCGGGGTTGGTGCCTCGGGCGAACTCGTCCAGCAGGAACAGGGAGTAGCCCTTCTCCACCTCTGTCAGCGCCTTCTGGAACTGGACGATCTCGGAGCCGAAGCCGCTGAGTCCCGACTGAATGGACTGGAGATCGTCAAAGAGCATTTTCACGCTGTGAAACAGCGGCATGCGGGCCTTCTTTGCGCAGACCAGGAAGCCCGCCTGAAGCAGCAGGGCGTTGAGGGCCACGGTCTTCATGGCCACGGACTTGCCGCCCATGTTGGCGCCGGTGATGACGGTAGCCCCCTGCTCCAGACGGATGGAGACAGGCACGAAGCTGCGGCCCTGCTCCGACAGCAGGTCGCAGATCTCGGGGTTGATCATGTCGGTGAGTTCCAGCTCCGTATCCGTCAGCTCAGGGCGGATGCCGCCGTAGCGCACGGCGAACAGAGCCTTCTGGATGATGAAGTCCAGCCGGCCGGAGGTCTCCGCGTCCGCCAGCAGGTCGTCCACCATGGGGGCCAGCGCCGCGCCCATGGCCCTGCGGACGTGCATTTCCTCGGCGTCCTCCTCGGCGCACAGACGGGTGCGCTTCAGGCGCAGGTCGTCCTTCTCCGCATCGGTCTGGGCGTGGAACAGACGCTCCTCCACGTCCTTCTTGGCCTGCCGCACCTCCTTGAGTTTGGCGGTGGCGCTGTCGGGGATGTAGAAGCCGCGGCTGCCGGTGCCGTCGGGGTCCAGGATGGCCAGCGCAGGCTTGGGGTCGTGGAGGGCGATGCCCTCAAAATGAGTAACGGCGTCGATCTCCGCCAACAGCGGCCGCAGGCCGTCCAGACGCTGGAGGTAGCCCTTGATCTCGAACAGCTCCACGTGGTCCGGCGTCTCTCCCTCCGCGCAGCGGCGCAGGGATGTGCGGATGTCCTTCATCTGGCACAGACCGGTCATCAGTTTGGTGTACTGGTCCTTCAGCCGGTCCGCCGCCGCCGCGGCCCGCTCTACATTATATAACTCCGTCTCCAGCTCAGCCCGCTCCTCCGGCATATAGAACCGCAGGCGGCGGATCTTCTCCTGCCCGAAGGGGGAGCAGCCGTGCAGGGACTCCAGAACGTATTGCAGGCCGATTTTTACGCGTTCCTCAAATCGAATCTCGATCATGCCAATTCCTCCTTTACATTGATGACGGGAACGTCTACCGCCTCCCGCATGCGGTGCAGAAAATCGTCCTTGTCGAACTTCCAGCCGTAGGCCGACACGGGGTTCACCGTGATACACAGGGTGCGGGCGGCCTCCTCCGTCTCCAGCGCCACCTGACGGGACGCCAGCTTGTCCAGCGTGTCGGCGGTGAGCAGCACCTTGCTGGGGTCCTTCACCACCAGACGGCAGTTCCGCAGCACGCCGGAGCGCAGCAGAGGCAGCACCATGGTGTCCGTCAGTGCGCCGGTGATCAGCGCCGCGCCGTGCTCCTTAACGCAGGCCTCCAGCCCATCGGACGCCTCCGGCGGCAGTTCCGCAGCCTTAGGCAAGTTCATCAGCCGGTAGATGTGAACGGTGTCGGCGATGACCTTTTCCATGCTCATGTGGTAGCTGGCGCCGGTGCAGAGGATGACGCCCTCCGCCACGGACCGTGCGCCCAGACTCTTGCGGCCCAAAGCGCCGTCGATGATGGAGCGGTCGGCTCCCAGCTCAAAAAACGCCTGGGATACGGACTTGAGCTGGGTGGTGATGGACGGCCCCGCCAGCTGCACATGTCCGGCACTGCGGGCCCGCAGGATCACCACCTCCCCCAGCGGAGTGGGGATGCCGGTGGTCATCAGGATCTCCTTGGTCACGTCACCCAGCCGCAGCATATCCTTGGCTGTGGCGATCAGCGTGCCCTCCTTCACGAAGATGCCGGGCTTTTCCGTGCCGGTGACGATGTCGGTGGACTCGCCGTCGCGGCCGATGGAGGTCAGGCCCAGTGTGCCGTGCAGGTGGCCGCCGGACAGCATCCAGTTGAGCATGGTGGTCTTGCCCGCGTTCTTGCACATGCCCACGATGGACATGGTCTTTGTCTCATTGAGCCGGCGGAGCAGCTCGTCGTGCATGTCGTACACGCCCTTTCCTTGTTATTCGATTTATCATCATAGCATATCATTCCGGAAAAAGAAAGGGGTGAAACGTTTTTTGTCCCCTCTCCCCTGTTCCCCTGAAGCACACGCAAGAGTGACCGGGACACCTGAGCTCTCGCCGAAAACCATGTACGCCGATACCTTGGGAGAAAAAAGCCCAGTCGTGTATCGAGCAGCCGGAGAACACGCGGGTTCAGCTCGAAAGCGCAAAGGCTGAGGTACAGAAGCCATTCCCCCAGGAGGAAGAGCTTGCGGCGAAAACGGCCCGTCTGAACGAGCTGAACGCCCTGCCAAACCCGGATAAGAAGGAAAAATGAGATCGTGGACGGTGAGCGAGGCGAGGCAGCGCCGCAGAAATCATCCGCAGACAGAGAACGCTAAAAAATCACAGCGGCAATGCGGAATATCTGCGGTGCCGCTGTGGTCGCAAGCTAGAAAATGTGCCGGGTATGTGATATAATGATGCTGACAAAATCGGTATTTGCGGAGGGAAGCAGAATGGACACAAGGTGCAAAAATCCCAGATCTCGTACTACAATCGGCACCTTTATGCCTGTGTATCCTTCTTGAAGGTAAAAAAGAAAGCGGAGCTGCCGGAAGATTATTTTGTGCTGACGCTGGGGCTGTCCGCGCCGTTGGAATCCGACCGGGTGGCGGCAAAAACCGAGCCGTATCCGGGTCGGTGGACAACGCATTTTGTCATCAGCAGTCCGTCCGCTTTGGACGAGGAGTTGTTTGATTGGATCGAGCAGGCATATCAATTTGCGCAGGAAAAATAACGGAGGAAACAGATGCAGGTCAACGAATATCAGAAAGCGGCTATGGCAACGCTGAATCCGGCGCTTGATAAAAAGGATGTTCTCATCAACAGCGTCATGGGCTTGTGCGGGGAATCCGGCGAAGCCATTGACATTGTGAAAAAGTGGCTGATGCAGGGACATGAGCTGGACAGGGAGCATTTGGTCAGGGAGCTTGGAGATGTGGCGTGGTATCTTGCCGAGGCTGCCACGGCATTGGATGTTCCGCTGGAAGCTGTTTTTCAGGGGAATCTGGATAAGCTGCGTCAGCGTTTTCCCAACGGCTTTGACACAGGGGCTTCGGTAAATCGCAAGGAGGGGGATTTATAAACGCAGGATTTAGGCGTATTTCACAGCCTCGGCGCCCTGTGGCTCAGGGTGCTGAACGAGCTGAAAACCAAGGGGCAGAAGCTGTTTATACAGACAATGCAGGCGAAAGCGCAGAGGTCAGGGAGCTGCTGTATCTGACCGCAGAGGTGCAGGATGCCGTGCTGCCCGACGCGATCATCGAAAAGCAATCCTGCCGCACGCTCTACGGCCATCACCATGTTTGAGTCGCTGACGGACGAGGGCTATATCCCCTGTGTCAGCCTTCTGGATTTTCAGAAAACCGGCGGAAAGCTGGATATGACCGCCTATGGCCGTGCGTTGGACTTTGGCTACAAGACGTATGTCCTGACAACGCTCTATACATCAAAGACTATCTTGGGTATGTATGTGTCCATGAGATTGGCGATCTAATCAAGCCTCACTACGTCACAGAGAGCTTTCCGAAGCTGCTCAAGGCAAATGGGCTGAGACACGTCAGGTACCACGATCTGAGACATAGCTGCGCCTCACTGCTTCTGGCGAACGGCGTTTCCATGAAGCAGATTCAGGAATGGCTCGGTCACAGCGATTTCTCAACGACGGCAAACATTTACGCACATCTGGATTACAGCTCGAAGCTGACCTCGGCGGACGCAATGCTCAATGGCTTGGGCTTTGCACAGAACTGAAAAAGAAAAGCCAGCAGCCGGAAAAACCGACTACTGGCGAGGTTTCTGTCAATGGGGTACGAAAAAGATGGATTTGCGTTTTTGGTAGATGGATTTGAACCCTCGTAGAAATGTAAAAGGGTAACTGCGATAGCGAGCCGTTGTGATTGCGTTTACAACCGGACAAGCGAGTCGAGTGAAACCTTTTATGGAAAGGAGGGATCCTAAAAGATCAGCTTTGCCAACCGGCCTTAAATACGAATTTATCAAATATGGAAGCGTAGGGCAAAAAAGATGTTATAGTGAATCCATCTTGTTCTTTATTTAATACTGGCAAGAATGGATATTGCAGTCCTCTTTTCTTCTTCCCATTCTTTTGAAAAAGGAGGATATTTCTCTAAAACATCGCCAAATTTGGCTTCTAACATCTGAAGCGCACACATCATTTCCTCTAAATAATTTCTGTACTTCATGTAACAATATTATCTGCATCTGTGAATCGTCTTTCCAAAGTTGGGGATATTACATATCATATCTTTATAAAAGCCTAGGGCATCTAATGCGACAATTATTCGCAACCAACTATTATTATATTGTTCTTCTATACTTGTTAACACTGAAATGGAATCCATAATTGTTAAGTTTGTGATAGCAATGATATATGACTCCACCATAAACTCATAATAATAATCCCCACCAGCGTTCATCACATAATCAAACAACAAATCCAGTGCATATACGTCACAGGCAAGTTCTTCATCTGGCACTTTAAAAATCTTGGCAAAATCTGGGGATTCCAGTTCTAACGAATCAGAAACAACAGAAACCGCACTCGAATAAACTGAGAAGGCATGAGGGTCCTGCCTAGCTTTGATATGTGCCAACTCATGATAGACATAAAAATTCATGACAAATGAGTGCGCAATTTCCGCTCGGTGGGATTTCAGCAAAAACCAGTTGAGGTCAAATTCTCCGGTATCACCGCTGTAATCTTCCGAAGTAATTACGTTTTCCTCTAGTTGCGCAAGATACTGTAATGCTCTTGTTGAATTCGCCGCTAACATACATTTTTCAGACAAAAGAATCGCTGCAATATTGTACAAACGTTTTTTGGGCGTTTTTATTATTTGGTCCATTATCATTGAAAAGATAGGCTGTTTGAAATCGTTCTGCCCGTACATGTAGAAAAGGAGATTCATTGCCCCCAATAATTGAATATGATGTTCATCAAAGACAAGGTATTGAACTTCAGGACTGTTTGATACTCTACATGCGCATGTATGCTTATTAATTGATGAGCAGAATACTGGCTCAATATTTGCATTTTCCAACTTAAAGCCAGAAACGCCACTTTTAAGACGCAATTGGATGTTTGTTACGAATGTATCCGATACCGCCCCAATCAGAACACGATCTCCAAGTAATACATTTTGGATTGAGTTGGTCATTAATTATTCTCCATATTTATAAGATCGTTCAATTTGGCCAGGAAGGCGGTTACGGCCTTTCCTTTCCCTTCAACTACAAGTGCGTTGTTTTGCAAAGCTTTTTTTGCTTCTTTAAGAAGGTCTGGATTATTTTTAATAATATTAAGAAGATCATCAACCGAGTTGTTGATCTTAATTCCACCTAGTTTCACTATAATTTCTTGCCGAGAAAAAAACTCAATAAGCATGGGAATTTGAATTAATGCAACGATAAACTGACCAACGCTAATAATTAAGGTTGCAATTTCAACCCCTGCGCTAGAATGTGTTTCTAAACCATTAATACTATATGGTCTGAGATGATGAATTAATGAATCCATATCATGGGTACTATTCTCGATATCAATATACAGTTGATTAGTCATTATAATGTTCTCCAACTATCTTAATATTGGGGCCTTGTATTCGTACTCTCAAAGTTTTTTCCTAAGAAATGCGGCTTCCGTCTATCCTAATGCCAATCGCATTCGTCATATCGATCCATTTTTGGGCGTCAGAGTAAACTGCGGAGTTTTTGCATCAACTACAAGTGAAGTCAATTCCCATGCGGTTCGAATTGCAAAAGACGTTTAAATCTACCATTTTATGAATCGAGTGTACTCAATAACATTTTGTGTGCCAAAAACACGATTCAGATAATTCCTAAATTGATCGCTAATTGGAACTGTTATTAGAATTGCCAGTCTTTTTCGTGGTCTTGAGCAGCAAACATAAAAGAGGTTTCGATTCCGAATATACGCTTTTAAATCGTTCCCGGCAAGTTGGCTTTCTTCTTTCCATAGAATATCTTCAAATTTGTAGAGGTTCCAACCACGCCCCATTACAAGCAAAACATTGTCATACTCTTCACCTTTAACTCCATGATCTGTCGAGTACATGCCGTCAACCTTGAAAAAATTGATAGCACGAACAACCTCCTCATATTGAATAGCGTAAAACCTTGCGAGAGTCGTTTTGTGATATTCTTGGGGTTCTTCTGCCTCATATAGCTTTTTTAGTCTCTCAATCTCCGGCTGGATAGGGATCAATCGGCTGTCATATGCTGCCTTTAGAACATCGTAGATTGTTCCTTGTCTTGCAATTTCCAAGCCTCTTTTTACAGCTTGCCACTGCTTCTTCTGCTTTTTAGTCTCGATAGGTCGTCTTCCAGCACCCAATGCATCAAACATCAGCTTAGTATCATTAAGCACCAATGCATTGTACAAAGGTTCAATCCTATCTCTGAAGAAAACAAAGTGTATATCGTCCTGCTCTCTGAAATGGTCGCCAAGAGCATCAAATAAATTGGGATAGTTTTGGTGCCGAGCCAACATTCTATGGGTAATCATCAAAACCTTATTGTCTGACCCCCAACCTCTTTTCTTCAGTTTTTCTTGAACAGCATTGATGTAGCTGGAAAGAACCTGATCCGGTAAATCATCTTTATAGTTTCTCTCTGTACTTCTCTGTCCGATGAACTCATTTGTGGTTATGACTATTATCTCTCCATCATTCTCGTCCAGTGCTGATATCTGAGGGAGATTCGGACGGATTTGATTCAAAGCGTCAACGATAACTGCTTGTGATCTAAAATTCGATCCTTTTTTTATTTCTATTATGTTTTCACTTTGAATTGATCCACAAGCACCGTTTGATGCATAGATTGTTTGCCATGAATCGCCAAAGAATCCAAACTGGGGACCCTTTCCTAAGTCAATAAAATAGGTCAAGAACTTGTCAGTAATAATCTTAAACGTATCCTGATATTCGTCAATAAGAATCAACGGGTATTTGTCCGACAGTAGCATTCGAAACTTTTCTTTGTCAAGGAACCATGCAAAGATCTTGATAATGTCATCATGAAACAAGTGAAGTGTTCCATCTTCTTCTAAATAACGAATGCCAAGGTCATAGACAACTCGCTTTACTTCTTCAACTGTATGATCAGATGGGATGAAGTCCAGCTCCTTTGCTGCGACAACCAGGGAAGATCGGAAATTCTGTATATTCTCCCATGCAAAACTGTGTATTGTTGATGGAATGATGAAGCTGTCTGAAAAAATACGGGAAGCGATTACTTCTACCGCAGCATTTGTGTAAGTCAGGCAGGCAACATGTTTGCCATTTCGCTTGTATTCCTTTGCTTTATGCTTATCAATCCACTCAACAACGCCATGTAATGAATATGTCTTCCCCGATCCAGCACCAGCTTCAACTTTGAAAGATTTGCCAGATTGCAGGACTGCAATGATTTCTTCATCGATTTTATCCGCAAGCTCTTTAGCTTTTTCATAGTTTGTTTTTTCTGACATAGTCATCACGCCTTTCTATCTTCATGGATTAATCGCTTGTGTTGACGGACAGGCGCTTCTTTTTCTGGCATCTTGGCTTGATCGTTGAGCCAGATGAGGCCATCTCTGATATATGTGGGTATATGGAAATCCTCATATTTGGGATCTGTCAATAACTTAATTGCAAAATCAGTTTTGCTTTCTCCAGATTCACTTTCCTCAAACAAAGGTATTTCGGTCGCATCCTCTGCGATTCCAAACAACGCTCTATTCACATTTTGAATGGATTCCTCTAGACTTCTCGGGTATGCTCCATTTTCCTCCTTTTGAAATTCAAGGTGACGGAGTGCATTTGTTCTTTTCAATGAGTCGGTGGATAGCTCAATTACTTTCTCGATTGGAATGGGTTTCGACACGGCAATTCCATAAACATCGTGACACCACCTGTTGATTGCACCGTTTGAAGAATGTAACGCTTCCGAGCGTTGGCACTTCTTATTTCGTTCGCGGACAAAGTCAACATCCGTAAAAATCAAAGTCGGGATTTCAAGGAAATCCAGGAAATCATAAAATCTATGGGCATAAGCACCGCCGACTTCAACAAGGGAATAGTATTGCGACTGGAGGGGAGGTGTCGTATTATCGAACGCCCCCGATTCAGCGCATTTCAGTATCATTTGGGGGATAAGTAATCTTTCGGTAGCACCTTCTACAAGAATAGCTTTATCACAAAAGTACAGGTCACAATAGCTGAGTTTCAAATACTTCTGAAGAAATGCAAGATTCTCTTTCTGCTCGTCTGTCTGACCTTCTTGGTAGAAGTGCTGCAAATCTTTGCAGTTTACCCCGTTCGTTGTTCTTCGCATATACCTTACTTGCTTAAAGTCAACAGTATTCGCTACGTGAGAAGAATGAGAAGAAAGAATAGTCTGCAAATGTCTTCCAGCACCGATGGACTCTTTGAGGAACTTACTCACAAAACCTACAAATGTTGATTGCAGTTGGGGATGCATATGAGCTTCAGGCTCTTCAATAAGTAGCAAAGGTATCGTCGTTGCGTTTGCAACAACAGCCCTGGAAAACTCGGTAAGAATCAAGGAAATCTTAATTAAATTCTTATAGCCCAATCCATTATGCGTACTTGGCAAGCTTTCACCCCCGTCGGAGGAGGTGTACATTAGATCCGTATTGCTCATTATTTGATTCTTCAGTGAGATGTTAGAACTTGCCTTCAACTTCAAATCTTCTGCTGAAGGATATCCGAAATGGATCATTCCGGCAATAATTTGATTCATGAGCGCATCAATTCTTTCCTGCGCTGAAAAGCCGACATCATCAACATATCGATTGAGTTCACTAATGATTGGACTAAAGGCCGACTCCAGTTCCTGTTCCTCGGGATTAAACACTCGATTCATCATACCAGCAAGAGGATGATCGTTTTTGTTCTCCGACTCATCGAGATTTCTTTCTGCTTCGATAGTTCGGTAAGTGAACAGTTTTCGTAACAAGCTTGAAGGTTTCTCCTGGCAATCTTCAACATTGCTCGGATTGACAGCCAAAACTTTAAGGTAAAAGAATTTGTCAAAAGAGTCTTTTACTACCGCAGCAGTTAATGCTCTGTCAAAACCCTCTTGCCCTTCATCACCCGGATTATCCTTTTGGCGAGCCTGCAGCAACTGATCATAACGGCCTTTGCAGGAGGAGAACATTTCATCTGCTTTCAATTCATCAAAGGTATAAATTGCATCAATCCGGGCGATGGTATTATTGTCATCTATGTCAATGATGAACGGGCTTAAGCTTCCAAGTGGCTGATCATCATCTTCTTCCGAGTAGTCGATATAAAAGGAAATGCTTGTTTCCGCAATCTGTTGTTTTACTTCCGATTGATCTATTTCTCCGGCCCAGTATTTTTCTATTACATCATAGAGACGAGATCTGCATTCGAGGGGATAATCATCTATTGAAAGCGTTTTCTCTTCATTGAGTACTTTCCTGATGAGATTAATTACGGATGTTTTGCCTGTATTGTTTTTTCCCACAATCAAAGTAAGAACACGATCGAGAAAAATGTCTATATTCGTGAGTAATCTGTAGTTTTCAATATGGATCTTCTGTAAGTACATTTTTTCCGCTCCCTTATGTCTCTTCCGTACACATAGTCTTGTTGGCTAAGCGATGACCTTGGATCTTGTTATGCTTCATTATTCTCTTACTCGAGGCTGGTTGGAAATCCGATTTTAAACCCTGACAGCTTTAGAGCAGGTTAACTGCACGAGTCCAGCAATCAGAAAAGATCCAATATACCAATGTAATTATACCATAAGCTGGGGAATAGTTCAATGAGAGAGGGAAAAAGAAATATGGCATATTTCAATATTGGTAGCAGGGCAAAAGAATATGGTTTTTAGATTTAAGTTATCAAGGCTTATTTAGTGCATACCGCCCCGCCTTATGACAGTAGCCATAAGGCGGGGCGGTATGTGTGAAAGGAGGGTATGAAGCAATCACATGAGTTGTGTTACTTCGAGACCGCCGACGAAGACCACCTTGATCTTCTCTTTGGATTCGACGATTACGCTCTCGAGGACCTGCCTTACGATCTGATCGTCATAGCTAATCGGGTGATTCGCCAAGGCTTCAATAATCGTGAATATCTCATCAAGTCTGGATTTTGCGTTTTCACGCTTTTGCTTCGTGTCAGCAATGCGGTCAAGCTGAATCTGCAGTTTTGCCTTTTCACCCATGAGAGCCTTTGCTTTTTCCTCATCAAAGGCTTCGACATTATCGGCTGCGATAGCTTTGAGCATCTTCTGGAATTCTGCCTCAACCTCTGCGATCCTGATCTGAAGGTCGAGACTGTTGTCCTCAGTTGTTTCCGCTGATAAGCCCATGCCGATATGGAGTTTCAGCGTTTTGAGCACATCGGCATTCTGTTTGGCGGTTTGAAGCACCGCTTTCATGATGGCTTCCTGCAGGACGCTTTCCTCGATGCTCGGGGAGTCATGGCAGTATTTCTTGCCATAGTCAAGGCGATTGATGCACCGCCATACCACTTTCTTCTTGCCATTGGCTGCCCAGGTGCATCTGCGATATGGCGTTCCGCATTCTCCGCAGATCAGAAGCTCTGTAAGTGCGTATTTGCTGGAATACCGACCTTGCTCGGTCTTCGTGCCGACCTGCTTGACCTTCCGCTTTCCACCTCGTCTTGCCATTTCCTCCTGCACTCTGCCGAAGGTGCCGGAGTCGATGATTGCGGGATGATTGTTCTCGACATAGTATTTCGGGCGCTCGCCGTTGTTGATCATGACCTTCTTTGACAGGCAGTCTCTGATGTAGGTCTTGTTGAGGATGGCGTCGCCTTTGTATTTCTCATTGGTGAGGATAGACTCAATCGTTCCTCGCTGCCATTGACCGATGCCGGAGGGAGTCGGAATCCCATCCGCATTAAGATTGTTGGCTATCGTGGCGAGGCTGTCACCGGCGAGGAATCTTTCGTAGATTCTTTTGACTACAACCGCCTGTTCGGGATCGATCTCGGGTTTTCCGTCCGGGCCTCTGCGATATCCAAGGAAGCGTTTGTAATGGAACGGCACGTTTCCTTCTTTGGCACTCTGTGCCTTGCCCCAGCGGACATTGGCGCTGATGTTTTCCGATTCGCTTTGGGCGATGGAGCCGTAGATCGTGATATAGAACTCAGCTCCCGGCTGAATGCTGTGGATTCCTTGTTCCTCGAAGTACACGTCCACATTGTGTTCTTTCAGCATCCGAGTGTGCTTCAGGCAGTCGAGGGTGTTTCGTGCGAATCGGGCTACCGATTTGGTAATGATCATATCTACCTTGCCCTGTTTGCAGTGGCGCATCAGCCTGTTGAAGTCATCGCGCTTTTTGACGCTCGTTCCGGTGATGCCCTTGTCGGCGTAGATGCCGACCATCGTCCATCCGGGTTCTCCGTTGATCTTATCGGTATACTCATAAGCCTGTTTGCCGGACAATTTCATAAAATGTTTGGAACCATCCTCGGATAAAATGTTGCCGTTTTCGTTTTCAATGTAGTAAATTGCCATTATTGTGATCTCCTTTGATTTTTTGAATTTTTGTGGTTTATCAAAAAATTGGAGATCAGGGATACTTGGCGCTGTAGCAAAGCCAGTTGTAAAGCATAAAAAATCCTTTCTCCGGCAAAGGAGAAAGGACTTTTCCTATCCGTGCGAAGCGTTTTGGGTGCAAAAAAAGCGCCGTGAAGTCAAGACGGTGAATGAGATACATTCATCGTCTCAGCTCGCACGGCGCTTGGTAGCCAAGCCGTTACCGACTTTCTCCGCTTGCTCGAATAGAGTTATATATTCAATTTTCTCCTTTGCCTGTTACAGCAAAAGTTTATTTCCTGCGGAACCTGCGTCTGCAAAAGTACGCAAAGTTCAGAACAGAAATCCGCTTACATTTCTTGCATTTGAGTTTCAAATGCCCGGTACAATCGGAAAAAGCAATTCCGACCATATACCCGCAATAGGGGCAGCATAGTTCTCGCTCAACGAATTCATTTGCCTCCTGTTGAGAAAGCATCGCCCTATCTATGAAAGCAGGAATCGGAGCATCCTTGCCGATATATTGTCTGATCATGCCGTCGCAGAGCTCGTCCGCTTCCGCATATGACAGGTAATTATTCACTGTTGTTCTCCTTCCTCTGCGATGTGCTATGCAAGGTCTTTGATTACTTTCTGAGCCACGCCCTGAATGTAGCAGTTCCTTACATAGATGTCTTTCATTCGTCTGTTTTCGGGATGAAGCCGGACACATTGCCGTTCCTCATCGTAAAAGAAGCGTTTCAGGGTGCTCTCACCGTCTACTAAAGCTACGATGATATCGCCTTTGTTTGCCGTGTTCTGCTTCTTGACCACGACAAGATCTCCCGGAGAGATACCTGCCTCTATCATGGATGTACCGGAAGCCCGCAGAATAAAATGCGGTTCTTTTCCGAACAGGGAATCCGGCAATGCCACATACGACTCAAAATTTTCTTCTTCATACTGCGGTTCTCCGCAGGAGACGGAGCCGACAATAGGAGAAAGTGTATACCCGGTATCTGCCTTGCTTGTTGTAGGCGTACCGATTACTGTTCCGTCGTATTTTATGTATCCTTTTTCGTTCATATCTATGAGATACTTATATACCATGCTTTTGGCATGTCCGATTTCTTTGGCGATCTCGGAGATAGACGGAGCGCGGTTATATGAGAAAAAGAATTCCTCTATGCACTTTACGATCTCCTGCATGGTTTCCTTGCTTTTATATCTCATGGCACATTCCTCCGTTTTTGTCTTATAGAGAACTCTGCGTTCTCGATAATCTAATTATACGAATATTTTCTTCTTTTTCAATAGGGTTTCTGGAAATTGAAAAAAGGTGGGCGAAGTAGCGCCCACCTTTTCGGTAAAAAGTCAATATTTTATGCTTTTAGATGCCGAGAAGCAATCCAAGCATAATTTTCCATAGTAAATAGTATAACAGATAAAAGTGCCATTGTCATTACCATTTTTGTCCCATTTCTGTCTCATTTTCAGCCCATTTTCGTCCCATCCGGCTTTCGCTGTGCTTCCGTGCATCCGTTAAGCGATTTCTACATACTTTTTGATAATATTATAATACACGGTTTGTTTTCCCGTGTCATCGGCAAAGAATTGCCTTTTTGTAGGCGAAAAATAGGTATCTTTTTTCGCCCGTTTTTCTCCATGCCTTTTGGAGAAAATTATGTGCAGTGCTTCAGCGCGTCCGTCAATCGCTTCTGATACTCCTTACTGATACTTTCCGGGGACAGAATCTGCATCTTGCCGCCGTATGTAAATACCCATGAATGGAAGGTCGGACTGATAGATACATCCACTTCCGCAAGGAAGTGCTGCTCATCGGCAGGCAATGTTTTGACGCTTTCGCCAAAGCGGTCAATAATTGCTTTCATGATAGCGTTATCGCAGCGGAGTGTTACATGGGTCGGTTCTCCGTCATACATCATGAACACCTGATTGCAGTACGCTTCAATATCGTAATCTTCCGGCCTTGGATGGTATGGGAACACGGCTTCCTCCGGCTTATACATGCGATCCACGCGGAATTTTACTACCTTGCCATGACTCTCTGACCAGCCGAAGACATAATAGCTGTCATTGTTCCAGACAAGGTCATAGGGAGAGAATTTATAGAGCTGCCCGTCATGCTTAAACACTTTTTCTTTTTGCGAGGTGTATTCGATATATTTGAACATCACAGGCTTTTCATGATTGATGGCTGCATGAAGGAGATCCACCGTGTAATATACGGCTTCGTTCTCTGTCTTTGCTTTGCCGTCCACATACAGACGGCGCTGAAGCTGCTCCGCTTCATAGGGGCTTGCAAGCTTTGATAGTTTGCCGATAAGCTCCTTGCTTTTGGCGGACGAGATAAATTTAGCCGCCTGTACCGCATCCACAATGGTCTTAAGCTCCGCAATTTGCAGTTCACGGGAACCGATGAAATACTGATTCTGACGGCTTTTATTACAGACCACATCAAAGCCGCAGTCCTGAAGCTGCACAAGATCCGAAGCAACGGTTTTTCTTGTTGCGTGGATGCCGTTGGCTTCCAAGTGAGCAATGATGTCCGTGATAATGGCGGGATGTTCCTCGTCCGTATGATCCAGAAGATATTTGAAGATATACAGCGGTCTGTTCTTATCCACATCAACTATCTCCATTCACATTATTTTATGCTGGAAATATCGTTTTCGAGTTGTTTTTCTTTCCATTCCGAGAAAGAATCGCAATTGAGTAATCCAGATGATTCCCAAAACTCGGTTTCAAAAGAAAGATTCCCCAAATTTATGGCTCTAATAACGCTATTTTTGAGTGCATTAAAATGGTTATAGACTATCTCTTTATTAATAAACTGTGTAAGATCTGCATGGTTGACAAACTCAATTGCTTTTATATCAATTAGTTTTTCTAAATCAGGGATTTTCTCCATTTCTTTTACAATTTCTAGCATTTCATAGTGTATTATCTGTCCTCCCATAAAAGAAAATATGTTTGAGACATAATTACATACATACTGTGCCCCTGAAATGTGTGTTAGTGTAAATACCATTATTTTTTTCCCAGTTAAATTTAAAATGTGATTCCACGAAGCCAGTCTGTCCATTAAGGATTTCATAATACCGGGAACATTGTATGCGTATACAGGAACCACAATTGTGATAATATCTGCCTTCAAAAACACTTCTTTGATGAATTTCATATCATCTATTTCGTCAAGCGGACAAAATCCATGACTAAAACAGCATCCACAACCTGAACAATACTCTATTTTTTTCTCCGCCAAATTTAAAACACCAAGTTCAATGATATTATATTTTTTACAGATATAATCAGATATTTTTCTCGAGAGACTAAGAGTAGTCGTGCTCTTAAGATTTTTAGTGCAGGAAACGGTGAGTACATATTTCATAATTATGACCATACCTTTCCGCTGCGCTACAAGGCACAAAAAGGCATGAAACCCGGTGTCTCTAACGCAGCTATCAAAAAATCTGTTAAACTGTATTTGAGGAAGCAGGCACACTACAGAGCACATGGAGGTGAGTAGGCTCAACCTTGTGTTGAGCTGAATAATTATGTGTGTCGGACGCTCTTTCAAGCACAAATGTGTAGTGCTTTGAACCCTGTAAGCCGTATTTATCCTTCAGCGTCAAGTTTATTTGGTGACGGCTCCTAATCCTGCATAACTACATCTTCAAATCATTTTTTGACCACCGAGAGATGGCCTGGTGTTTTGCGTCCTTTTTCGGTATGGTACTTAAATTACAATGTTTCAATCTTATTTCCTCATAATGCCCTAAAGCATGGCATGTTTATTTATTTCACTCCTAATACTTATCTGTGCATGATTTGTACATAGTATAATACACACCCTTCTTCCTTAAAAGATCATCATGCTTTCCATCCTCAACAATGCTTCCTTTGTCCATTACAATAATTCTATTTATATATTTTCCAATTTTAATTAGACTATGTGATGAAACTATTCCAATCTTCCCCTTTATAATTTTGCAATAATTTTCTAGAACAAAGTCTTCTGACCTTGGATCCAAAGCGGAACTTGGCTCATCAAACATATACAACTCAGCATCTTTAAAAAAAGCTCTTCCTAAAGCGATACGTTGCCATTCACCTCCGGAAAGTTGGGTGCCGTCATCAAACCATGTACCAAGCATACTATCCAACTCAAATATTTTTGTATTGGCCGCATCAAATCCAGCATCTAATAAAGCAGTCGTTATTTTTGAATCATTAGAGGCCGCAGCCATATCACTACATGCAATATTTTCTCGTATGGTGTCCTCATATTTCATAAAATCTTGAAATACACAACTGATATGTGCATAAAAGGTTTCCTTATCTATTTCTCTTAACTCGATCCCATTGATTAGTATAGAGCCAGAGTAGTCACTATAAAATCCAAGCAGTAGCTTTAGAATTGTAGATTTTCCAGAACCATTTGTACCAACTAAAGCAACAGTTTCTCCCGCTGTAATGCAAAAAGAAATGTCACGCAATGTATAATCATCGTTATTTTTATATTTAAAGGATACATTTTTAAATTGTACAGAGTCGATATGATCAATTATATGCGTACCATTTTTTTCTGGCTTTATTTCTAGAAACTCATAATAATTGCTTACATCCAAAGCATCCTTTAGCATTTTTTCTACGGTCGAAAAAATGGATTCCACATTTCCCTTTATTCCAAAAATTAGCCGATTATATGTGATAACATCGCCAATTAGTATCTTGCCTTCTAAACCATCAATTATTATTCGCGAAAACACAAAGCCGCTTATTATTACCTCACAGATAGCCAAAAGGCTTTGTCCCCAAACACTCTTTTTTGTTACTGTCAGGTCTTCGTCTATCATCTCCGAAGATAGACGATCTACTCTTTTTAACCAATGATCAATTAACCCAAATATTTTTATTTCCTTTAGAGAAATTCCTGTTTTCACAATGTGGCTCAAATACCATACTGATCTTTCTTTTGAAGTCCTTTTCTTTCTTATCAAGTATTGCAATCGACTCATTCTAAATACAAATAAGTATTCAAAAATCGGTACAATCAAAATAATAATAATATAATATAGATTATATTTGCTTAGTATAATAATAGAGGAGATGCCCGATACTACAACTCTAAAAACTGTAAAGTAACCAGAAATAAAAGTTGTTATTGTATTAGCGCCATTCTGAGCTCTTGTTAACAAATTATGTGTATCAGAATCTTCATAATCGCCCAATGAAAGATTGGCCGATTTGTCCAAAATAGTTAACTGTATGTTTTTATTTATAATGCGAATACTCTTATTAGACAAATAGGTGTATGAATAATTAATTACTACTATTATTACTTCAACAACTAAATAACTAACTATATAAGTTCGTAGCGCGTTAATGTTTATTGTGTTAGATTGAAGTGTATTGAGTATTTGCTGCATAATTAATGTGGAGGAAACTGGAAGCACGCCTAGAATTGCATTAAATATAATTGAGCCAAATATATAAGATTTCCGCCACTTAAATATCAAGGCATTGCTTTTGTGAATATACTTAGCTAAATCAATAAATCTAATTCTTTCTTGCTTCATTTTTTCACCAACTTAGAGTAACATTAAATGTTCCAAGACAGATATGTCATCTTTATAAATTGATAACAGCGCAATTAGCTCACCTACCGCGCCTTCTAAAAAGCTATCGCTATGTGTGCGACTATAAATAAATGAATTTTCAAGTACAGCCTTATCAAAAAGTGATAAAATCTGTTTCTCGTTATCTGGTTGTGGATAGTCCAAATGGTGTGAGAGAAGCGTACACAAGAATCCGATATGTCCATGACAGACGATGCTCTCTTTAAACTTGATTTCGCCACTTTTATCAAACAAGTCGTTATATGACATCAAAATTTTTCCGGTTTTTTCGTGAGAGTGTATAGCACTCTTCGCCAATTCATAGACTCGCAGTATACTTGTCATCCCATAACACCAGCTATAGTTTTCTACACAATTATATTTATTCGCAAGAAAATCTTTTACGGGTACTTTTGTTGGCCAGTATACAGATTGTCCATTCCAGTACGCGTAATCCTCCAGGTATTTTAAATAGTAAATCAATGTATCCCGAAGAGTTTCTGTTCCTATCCCTCTTCTGTATGCAGCTGACAAAAAAGCTATCGCGCCTGTTATTCCATGGGAAAGGCTAAAATTTAAATGCCCGTCCGGATAATTCAAGATGTCATCTCTTGTTGCTTGATTTTCTGTGCTAATGTGCCACAAGGGAAGATTCGTTGAGGCTTGAGATAATTGGTGTAAATAATCGACAATCTTTAATATTACAGATTCTTCCTCACCGTTTTTTTGATAGTTCAATACAAGATAATATCCAATTCCAGATAAGCCAGAAATTGCATCATAATGATAAAACTTCAAATTCTCAATTTGTCTTGAACAGTAATCAATATATTGATTAGTCAATGTAAGGAGATAGTTGTATATATCGTTATGAAATCCAAAGTAGCAACCTGTTCTTTTGCAAAATAGATTTATTACAAAAGATATCTCTGCAAGACCCCCAAAAAAACCCAACGGAAAGAAATCAGGTTTTTCAATTATCTTTTTAAACTCTTTTAATAATACTGAACCAAGATGAAAGTATTCCTGATCTCTTTCTTCGCCAAAAACTCCTAATGTTAAACTGATAAGCCACAGATAATAAATGTCACTATAGTCTACTTGCTTACCACCGTAAATATCATTTTTATAGTCCTGAAGAAATCTTTCGATATTTTTTAATAACATATTGCCCACTTCAGGGTTTATACTAGAAGAAAGCATGGCCTCACTCCTTGTGCTAACTACAAATACAATTTCCGTATAATCCTAAAAGGTTTAATAGTTGTTCCTCAAGTAAGAATAGGACTCTATTGTCCTCATCGCATATGCAGTTATCTTTTTTTCCCAAAGCGGATTCCCGTTAATTCGATTAGACGTCATATGAATAATACTTCTAACCGTGTCACTTAAATCATTTGACATACTAATTTGCTTAAATTTAGCCCGGAGGTCAAGGCATATTCTATGTCGTTCACTAATGGATTTGAATAGGGCTTCGAAATTACTATTATTATATTTAGCACCTTGAGTATTGATTAGCGATAAAATATCATCTCTAATCATGCGGTAAGACCGGCGGGCATCTTTATCTATTCTAGGAGAAACAATAGCATTCTTTATTTCATCTTTAGATACTAGGTCAAGTACTGTTTGTGCCAAGATCCATGCACATAATGTATGCATTTCAGATTCGTTGAGATTGCTTTTTTGTGAAATAACTTGTATCGCTAAATCACTATCTGCAAAAAATAGTCTTTCTATCTCGGGCATACATTCTTCTCCACCATATCTTTCCGTTTCGCGTTCATAAATTGCAAACTCATATTTCTCTATTTCTCTCTCCGTATAAAGCCTGTTTACCCATTCTTGCACTGTTAATAAAAGTTTGTTGTACGGAGATTTGCTCACAGTGAAGGGAGAGTCCCAATTCTATATCATAGATGGAGGCGAGGCCCCCGGACTGGTGGAAGCCCGCGACCCAGAGAGCGGCGAGGAGTTCGTCATCTTCGACGGTGGGCAGCATGGTTATGATAATATGTTCTGCGATGAACACAATCCAGCTCAGCTGGCGCACCGCCCCCTCCAGCGGTATGAGATCCCTGCCTCCAAGTTGGTGCTGGAACTGGGCTACAATATCGACTATGAGGATGAAAAAGAGAGCTTCGAGGTAGACGAGGCTGATACCGTGGAACTGGTTAACGGTGAGCGGATGCCCTGGGAGCAGGTCAAACGGGACGGCATTGACTACATTGCACTTTACTATGTGAATGATAAAGGAAAACAGGTGCAGATTTTGGATGCGGAACTGGCATGAGTACAATAGGACTGTTTTGGTAAGAATTTGATGATTACTGGTGTTGATGATGTAAGCCGAGAAAAGAAGTAAGGTGTGTGATCAATGATTACTGGAAAGTATTTGGAGAATCCTGCGTTATATAGTCCCGATGAACTTGAACGATTGGACAACCATATCGAAAAATATTTTGGAAAAGCCACAACAGTGGTTCATGAGTTTTTCAGCGAAGATATTCATGTTGATGTCTCCATCATTCCGCCCCATGAGGAACACAACTATTATACTTTGGTAACCACAGGCATGGGTGCGTTTTCGATGAAGATCCCAAGTGAATATCAAGAGGATGGCCTTCCCTCTCGGATAGAACTGATGATGTGCCTTCCGCCTGAGTGGAACCCTGAAAGTAAGGAAAGCCAAGAAAATTGGCCAGTAGAGCTGCTTCGCTATTTAGCAAGATTTCCAATCATAGAAAGCACTTGGCTGGGCTATGGGCATTCTATTCAAAACGGAACACCATACGCAGATAATACATTGCTGGCAGGGTGTGTTCTTTTAGGCGTACAGGATGCGCCGGAGGGTGCTGCCGTCTGTAAGCTCTCAGATGGAAGTTGGGTCGGTTTTTATCAGGTGATTCCTCTGACAGAGAACGAACTGGAATACAAGATTCAACATAGTACAGATGAAATGCTGGAATACATGGAAGATGTAGACCATGTTGTATATTTCCAAAGGCCGGATACCAAGTTTGAATAACACAGAAGAATAAGGAGAGAACGCAACATGGAACAGGCATATTGCACCGCAGTTTTCTGGCGCGGCGGAGAAAAGATTGATCTGAATGGGCGAAAGCCGGATGCGGTACGGTGCCTATCTGTGACGGGAGAGCGGAAGGTGAATCTGTCCTTCCTGCGAGATTATCCCAATC
>ERZ772867.1752-NODE-1752-length-23425-cov-5.880659_pt1 | contig 23425 bp, 19 predicted proteins | sample MGYA00511341_ERZ772867 | MGnify/ENA primary metagenome ERZ772867 (study PRJEB29015, sample SAMEA2737707) | human gut metagenome | biome: human gut; feature: human-associated habitat; material: faeces | place: China | collected 2012 ... | reverse complement strand
CCACCCGGAAGGCCGCAAGGTGCGTACACATGAGCCCGGCGAAATAGATCGCCGCACTCAGAAGCGCCGCCGCCAGCGCATACCAGCCGTAGCGGGCAAGCCCTGCCGGAACGCCGCCTCCCGGCGTTAAAATGCCTCTGGCCGCGTACCAGACAAAGACGAACGGGAAAATGCCGACTGCCGCCGAAACGCCGGACAGCCCGCAGCCCAAGACGGACAGCCACTTATGCTCTCCGGCATATGCCAGCAGCCTGCCCAGCACCGGCGGCTGCTTTTCTTTTTTCTGTTTGCTCATATTCCGTGTTCCTTTCTTAAAATATATAGGTTTGTTGGAGGATGCGCCGCACCGGTTAGAGGCAACTAACCGTTGGTTATTTTTTTAAGGCTCATTCGAGCCTTAAAAGTCCGCTCCAGCCGGAGTGGAAAAAGATAGCCAGTTCATCGACATATTTCATGGCTTCCTCTCTCGGCATATCGTGGACGATGGTTTCACACACCGCCGTAAAGTAAGCTCTTGTGATCATGTGATGAAGCTGACGAGTCATGCTCCCGGAGAGCATGCCGTTTTTTCTGAGGAGGGCGTAGTATTCTTCGGATCGATCGACCTCCAGCTCTACCAGCACCTCGATGAAATCCGCATAGCCCGTTCCCCCCGCTCGGCAGAGGATTAGCTTGAATTCGTCGAAATGGTCGTACATGAACGCGACAAACTCATGCAGGTGCTGGGTGGAAAGCTCCAGACTGTCTTTTGCTCTCCCCTCCGGGACAAGGTCAAAATAATCGTCCTGTGCTGCCTTGAAGCGGGTGAGCAGCTCGCTTGCGGTCTCGCCCACAAGGTCTTCAAACAGAGCGGTCTTATCCGGGTAGTAGCCGTAGAAGGCACCCTTCGTGAAGCCCGCCTCCGCGACGATTTTATTTAGAGATGCGTCCTTAAAACCTTTCTCCAGAAATTCTTTTTTCCCAATCTCAAGGATCTTTATTTGAGTCTCTGTACGTTCCATTGGCGCCCCCTGATATACCGGTAGTATATACTGCTGGTATATTATAACCGAGCATATTGAGTTTGTCAATGAGGCTTGTGATTTTTCTGTTTGCCCAGTTCAACACAGAGCCTCTCTGCTCACCTGTCTTGGATGCTTGAGCATATTCTTTTTCAATACTCCAAGCATCGCTATACAGAGCAAGGCAGGAACACAGCAAGAGGTGTCCCCGCCTTTTCGGATAGGCTGTTTGGCAAATGCAAAACATGCAACCCGCCGCTGAAGTAACCGTCAGCGGCGGGCATCATTTCTCACTCCACCAACGCCTTGCCCAGAGCGCGGCAGGCTTCAAGCGCCGCGTCGTCGGGAGGCTCCGTGCAGATCATGCTCTCGCAAACGAGGTTCACCCCTGTGCTGTCGCAGTCACTCTCCCAAGTACGCATCCACTCGCCATCGCCCCAGCCGTAGGAGCCGAACAGTGCCACACGCTTCCCGCCGAAGCTGCGCTTGCACGCATCGAACATGGGCTGGAACTCCATTTCCTGCAACGGCAAGCTGCTCAAGCTTCAAGCCGCTTTGCCAAAGTGCGCAGTAGATCTCCGTGCATTTTTTGTATTTTACGAACAGCGAGCGCGCCTTTTCCTCGTCGCCGTAGACCTTCCAGAGCCCCGCGTACTTAAAACCGTTCGCGCGGTGGTCGATAAAGCCCTTCACAGCCTCCGGCGGATAGCTGAGAAACAGCCCCACCTCGTGCGGAAACTCTCCGCTCTCGTCTCCTTTGAATGTTTGCTGGTTAGCATACTCTAACCATATAGCCCTTGAGAAGCCGCCCGAAGGCGGCTCTTCAAAAATCGCCGACTACTTCTTCAAGAATGGAAACGGCTCCTTCTTTTCGCATGTCCTCGCTTGAATATCACCCCTGTGGTATAACAGGCGGCATCGATGGCGGCGCGCAGGGCGTTCTCGTACAACGGCTCTTGAGAGAGGATCACCGCCTGCCGCCGTGAGCGAGCGTCATGGTTCCATGGTTCTCTGCCGAGTAAGCCTCGGATGCAGACCAACATAGCTGATGTCATCGCCGCCTTACTTTCTTCCCGCCAGCAATGTTGAGCCGCGAAGCATCAGGCGTTTGGCCTCCTTCGGCGTCATAAAGCTGCCGTCGGTCGTGTCGATCAGCTCCACGCACTCATAGCCCATATCCCTGAGCTTTTGGACAAATGCCTGCATGTCGCCGTATCTACGGGGCGACATCAGGTCATGGATAGCAAATGTTCCGCCCTTTTTCAGCACGCGCAGCGTTTCCAGCAGAAGCTGCTGCTTGTCCTTTCCCGTGATATTATGATAGACATAGTTGCTGGTCACCGCGTCGAAGCTCTCGTCGGGGAAATCCAGCTTTACGGCGTTCCCGCGCCTGAACGAAGCGTTCTTCACGCCCTCCGCAGCGGCGTTTTTTTCGCACAGCGGCAGACTGAAGGAGGCGTATTCCTTGCCCCAGCGATCGATACCGACCATTTTTCCCTGCGGATTGCGCTTTGCGCAGGCAATGGTCAGCGCGCCGCTGCCGCAGCCGATATCCAGTCCCACGCCACCCTCCGGGAGTGTGATATGCTTCGCCGTACCGTCAATGATCTGCTTTGAGAGCTTGCGTTCGCCGTCATAGGAAAAGCTCCGATAGGCATACACGCACCACTGGGTGTACTTTGCACAGACGACAAAGGCGATGCCGAATACCACGCCCAGCACGACGCGCAGCTTTCCGCTCACACCGATGCCGAATACGCCGAAAACGAGCAGCAGCGCAAGCGACAGCACCGTTCCCGCGATGAGCGAAAACAGCATTCCCTTGGGGATCCAGTTTTTGTAGTCAGGCTTCATTCTTGGGACTCCTTTCTTTTCTAACGGTCTTCATGCAAAAATCGCAGCGGTCGTCGCCGCGTCTCAGCGTTTTCATTCGATGCCAAACGAGCTTCGGATGCAGACCGGCGTAGCTGATATCGTCGCTGTCGCAAAAGCAGCGGCACCTCCGCGCCTATCCCAGCGCCACATCCAGCGTCATCATGACGCTAAAGCCCATGGCAAAGAAAATCGTGCCGATGTTGGAGTGCTTTCCCTGCGACATCTCGGGGATAAGCTCCTCCACCACCACATAGAGCATTGCTCCTGCGGCAAAGGCAAGAAGCCACGGAAGAAGCGGTTGGATAGCACCTGCGGCAAGAACGGTGAGAAGTCCGAAAACAGGCTCAACAATTCCTGAGAGAGTGCCAAGGCCGAATGCTTTCGCCCTGCTCATGCCCGATTGCCTCAGCGGCAGTGCGATAGCCGCACCCTCCGGAAAGTTCTGTATTCCCATGCCTATGGCAAGTGCGATAGCAGAAGCCAGAAGTACCGAGCTGTCATTATGTGCCGCCAGTGCAAAGGCAAGACCTACTGCCATGCCCTCCGGGATATTGTGCAGTGTGATAGCGAAAATAAGCATTCCCGAACGCTTTAGACCCCTGCGGACGCCCTCTTCCCTTTCAGGCTCAGGTAAAAAATAAGGCATTGCCTTGTCAAGCCCCATAAGAAACAGCACACCTAGCGCAAAGCCCCCTGCGGCAGGTATCCAGCCTATCCTGCCGAGAGCTTCCGCCTCGTTTATGGCAGGGATAAGCAAGCTCCACACGCTTGCGGCTATCATAACGCCTGCGGCAAAGCCTAAAAAGGCTTTCTGCACCTTTTCGCTCTGCCCCTCTTTTCTCATGAAAAAGACCACAGCCGCACCTAACGTCGTCATAGAGAATGTAAAGCCCGTGCCTGCCGCAGCCCAAAGTAGACCATTCATACTATTATGTTTCCTTTCAGACAGTATTATGTCAGATACAATGACATATCTTAGTCTATGAAAAGCCTTTACGCTGTGTGAAAAAGCCTCTGCCGACAAAATACATTAAATTTGTCTGAGATTTTCAGAATATGACCCGTCCCAAGTGAATATAATGTTCTCAGCAGGGCATTACAAGCCCTTTACGATCGTATGATCAGTTTATTTTTAGGAGGAAACAGACAAGATGAACACTATGGATCTTAAGCTTAACAGAGAGATGCTGTCAATGACACGGACTATCCTTGACGCCTCCTGCGAGCAGGCTGTGGAAAAGGATTTTCTGCTGCCCGACTATTATCCCGATATTTTCAGGGTACTAAAATGCGTTATCACACCAACTGTACAGAGCCATTCCATAAACGGTGGAAAGCTCAGCTTTGACATGGCAGTGCTCATAAGAGTGCTTTACATCAGCCAGAACGACAAGCGGATAAACTGCATCGAGCAGAAAATGAACTACACAAAGTCTTTCGACCTGCAAGGGGATTGCGGCGACCCTATGATATGGCTCACGCCAAAATGCGATTACGTCAACTGCCGTGTGGTAAATCAACGCAGACTTGATATCAGGGGTGCTGTGACTATCCACGCAAAGGTAACGGGCGAAGCAACTGTGCCTATAGTCACAGATGCATTCGGCTGCGGCATTCAGCTTAAAAAGGCGGCTGTTACATACCCTGCAAAACGTCTTACCGCTGCAAAGCGTATCACACTAATAGAGGAATTGCAGCTTTCTGCGGCAAAAGCCCCTGTTGGCACTATCCTGCGGACAGATTGCCGCATTATCCCACAGGAACACAAGATGATAGCAGGCAAGCTTGTGACAAAGGGCGACGCTGAGATAATGATGCTTTACTCCTGCGTAACTACCGACGGAGAAGAAACCGCTGAAACAATGCGGTTTACTCTGCCGTTCTCACAGATAATCGACATAGACGGCATTGACGATACTTTCACCGCAGATGTGAGGATAACCCCTGCGGGGTGTGATATCATACCAAAGTCTGACGATTCCGGCACACTTGAATGTGAGCTTGTGCTTCTTGTGAACTGCGTTGCCAAAAAGCTTTCCACCTGCGAGATCGTCACAGATGCATATTCCACCTGCTTTGAGTGCGAGGCTGAAAGGTGTGAAAGCAAGCTTGACAGCGAAAGCATAAAGTTATCTGACAGCCACAGTGTTACTGCAAAGCTTTCCTGCCAGGAGGGCGAGATACGCTGTGTTCACGACAGTTGGGCGACCCTTTCCAATGTGACATCAAGGCTTGACGAGGAAAAGAAAGCCTTTATCATTTCAGGAAGCGTGACGTTCTGTATTATCGGCAGGAACGAGGACGGCACTCCCCTTTATCTTGAAAACGATTCGCCTTTTGAGCATGAGATACCCATTCCGGAGAATGTCAATGGTGAGATATCCATATCCCCTGACCTGTGCATAGAAAACTGCACATACTATCTTGCAGACGAAACAACAGCGGAGCTTAAAGCCGATATCAAGATAGGCGGCGAAATGACTATTCAACAGACAGGGACTATGATATCAGAGCTTAGGGTACTCACAGATAAGCCGAAAAAGAAAAATGACAAATACGCTCTGAAAATATGCTACTGCAATGAGAGCGACGATATCTGGGAGATAGCGAAAAAGTATTCAACTTCCATAACAGCCATACTTGAAGAAAACGAGCTTACCGACGATAAAATATCAAAACAGGGAATGTTGCTTATCCCATTAATGAACTAGGAGGACAGACACATGAAAAACGATATTTACACCGACATTGCCACACGGACGGGAGGCGATATCTATATAGGCGTGGTAGGTCCTGTCCGCACAGGAAAATCCACCTTTATAAAACAGTTCATGGAGCAGTTCGTTATACCGAACATTGAAAGCGACTACCGCAAGGAGCGTGCCATTGACGAACTGCCCCAGTCCTCCGCAGGCAAGACTATCATGACCACCGAGCCTAAGTTCATTCCTGAGGAAGCTGTGAACATCACCCTTGAGGGCGGAGCAAGCTTCAACGTGCGAATGATAGACTGTGTGGGCTACATAATCCCAAGTGCCATAGGCTACATAGAGAATGAAGCCCCGAGAATGGTGGTCACACCGTGGTTTGACACGGAAGTACCTTTCAACATGGCGGCTGAGGTGGGAACGCAAAAGGTCATAACAGAACATTCCACCATAGGTCTTGTGGTAACAACAGACGGCAGTATCACCGACCTTCCCCGTGAAGAATACGAGGAATGTGAGGAGCGTATAATCGACGAGCTGAAGCAGATAGGCAAGCCGTTTGTGGTGCTTATGAACACCACTGAGCCTTACTCTCAGCAGACAAAAGACCTTTGCGAACAGCTTTCCGACAAATACGGCACTACAGTTATGCCTATAAACTGTTTAGAGCTTTCGGAAAAAGAGATAAAAGAGATACTTACGCTTCTGCTATACTCTTTCCCTGTGAAAGAGATAAACATTTCAATGCCCTCATGGATAAACTCTCTTGACAAGGGTCACTGGCTGAAAGAAGCGGTTTTCGGACATATCAAGGAAGCGGCTTCGGCTGTGACAAATCTTCGTGACATTTCAGACTGTGCCGAAAAGATATGCTGCTGTGAGCAGGTATCATCTGGTTCGGTGGCTGAGATAGACCTTGGAAAAGGCTCGGCTGTCATAAAGGTGGAGCTTGACCCTGCGCTGTTTTTCAGGATAATAGGCGAAGCCACAGGGCTTGAGATAAAGGACGAAAACGACCTTATGCCGAGAATTTTGGAGCTTGTGAAGATAAAAGAGCGTTTCTCGAAATTCAGCTCTGCCCTTGATGAAATGGAAAAAACAGGCTACGGAATAGTTATGCCTGAAATGAACGAGCTGACCCTTGATGAGCCTGAGATAATAAAGCAGGGTGGAAAATACGGCGTAAGGCTCAAAGCCGCCGCACCAGCTATTCACCTGCTGAAAACCACTATCAACACTGAGGTCGCACCTATCGTCGGCTCAGAAAGGCAATCTGAGGAGCTTGTGCTTTATATGCTCAACGACTTTGAGGAATCACCTGAAAAGATATGGGAGTCAAACATTTTCGGCAAGTCACTCCACGAGCTTGTGAGCGAGGGTCTGCACACAAAGCTTTCAAAGCTTCCAGAGGACGCACGCATGAAGATAAAGGAAACTATCGAGCGCATGATAAACGAGGGCTGTTCGGGACTTATCTGTTTTATTCTCTAAGAGTTTCATAAATGAAAATAAACTGATCCACCAAAAAAGCGTTACACTGTGAAAAGTGCAACGCTTTTTATCTTGTATAAAGTGTTAATTTACACCCTCTGCAAAGCTGATCGGCACACCGAAAAGCACGCCTGCGTTAGGCTGTGAAAGGTCGCCTGTAACATCAGTTATCGCCTTTCTTGCAACATCTACCTGATCGTCTGCAACGGCAACGAAAATTGTCTTGCCCTTTTGTGCAGCGTCCTCGCCGCTGAGAATAGATCTCAGAACGCCGATCATAGGCAGATTATCCATTGTAGAAATAGATTTCGCCATTCCCACGCTGTCAATGACCGTTCCTCCTCTTATGCCTGCCTGTGCCAGCGAACGCATGATTTCGTCTACTAACTCGATTCTCTTGATAACCAAAAACAATAACTGCATTTTGATCCGTCCTTTCATCTCTTATTTCCTGAATGACGCAGCCACCCAGTCTTCTTTTTCTCTTATCTCAATAAGCTCAAAGCCCTCTGCTTTAAGCCTGTCAAGCACCTCATCTTTTCTCTGGTCGATTATACCTGAAACTATGAGCGTTCCGCCGTCTTTGATAAATCCGCCGAAAATCCCGCTCATGCCTATAAGAACATCTGCCACGATATTTGCACAAAGCAGGTCATAGCCTGTGCCTATCTGCTCCACCAGAGCCTTATCGTCTATGATATTTCCGCAGTAAGCTGTATACTTTTCTGCGCTTATATGGTTTTTCTCTGCATTTTCCTTTGCTATCTTAACAGAATTTTCGTCAACGTCCACCGCTGTTGCACTTTCAGCACCAAGGAGCAATGCGCCGATAGAAAGTATTCCGCTTCCGCACCCAAGGTCAAGTATCCTGTCGCCCTCATGGAGATTTTTCTCCACAAGCTCCAGACAAAGCTGGGTTGTGTTATGCTGACCTGTGCCGAAAGATGAGGCAGGGTCTATTTCCAGTATCTTTCTCTTTTCGCCCTCGGCGACCTTTTCCCATGACGGCTTTATAAGAAGCTTTTCGCCAACGCAAAGGGGCTTGAAATACTGTTTCCAGTTATTCGCCCAGTCCTCTTCCTTAACGTTTTTAAGCTCATATTCAAGTCTGCCGAACTCATTGTTCACGTCACGCTTTTTGAGCGCTTTAAGCTCCAGCTTCATAGCTTCAAGATTTTCAAGACCCTGAGCGTTCTCAGGGAGATAAACTGTCACCGTAGTTTCACAGTTTTTTAGTCCCATAAGGTCATCATCTATATAATCCCAGTTGCCGTCCTTATCATCAAGAAAGTCCTGAAAATCCTTTGCGTCCTTGATAACAAAGCCGTTTATACCCATTCCAAGCAGACTTCCCGTTACTGCTTCGATGCCTTCTGTTGTGGTATATATATCCATTTCAACCCAATTCATAATATCAATTCCTTTCGATAATATCTTATTATAACACATTTTTGCGATTTTGTAAAGCTTTTTGACTATGATATATTATACAAAATTAAATATTGATAATTGTATATACTTATCAAATATCAACTATGCTAAGTGCACAAAAAGCTTCCCGTCAAAAAAACGAAAAGCTTTCATGATCATTTTTTCTTATCGTAAGCGTCAAAGGCTTCCTCAACAGTGCCGTCCACCTGCACCTTGCCGTCTTTTAGGAATATCGCCCTTGTGCAAGTTTCCTCGATAGCCTTGCGTGAGTGGGAAACGAACAGTACCGTTACACCAGTGGCGATAACATCATTTATCTTGTCACGGCACTTCTTCTGAAAGTCTGCGTCGCCAACGCTCAGTGCCTCGTCAACAACGAGGATATCAGGCTTGATATTTATATTGATAGCAAAGCCAAGACGCATTTTCATTCCGCTTGAATATGTTCTTACAGGTTGGTCGATATACTCTCCAAGATCTGCAAAATCAATTATATCCTGCTCTATCTCCTTTATCTGATCGTCATTAAGACCGAGTAGATAGCCCTTTAGATAGATATTTTCCATACCCGTCATATCCAGTGAAAAGCCTGCTGTAAGCTCAAGCAATGCGGCAACCTTTCCTCTTACAGTGATAGTGCCGCTGTTTGGAAAGCTTACGCCTGTTATCATTTTCAGAATGGTCGATTTTCCTGCACCGTTCTTTCCGATAATTCCCACAGACTCGCCTGGGTATATCTTGAAGCTCACGCCTTTAAGGGCAGGGTGTTTCTTTACTCCCCTGTTTTTTGTGAAAATAGCCTTAAAGCGTGCCTTTTCGTTTTTATATAAAAAGTATTCTTTTTTTACGTCCAAAAATTCGATAATTGGCTCAGTCGCTTGATTTTCCATTTAAAAGTCAGTTCCTTTCAGCCTTTGTTACAGAACGTCAGGAAGTATCTTCCTGAACTTCTTATAGGTGTGTGCTCCGAGGAATATCATAAAGATAAACTCCGCATAGAACACTATAGTTTCGGTGGTATAGTTAGAATCAAAAATAAACGTGTCTGTAAGAAAGCTCTTTCTATAGCCGTTTACAAAATAGTTTATAGGGTTGAAATACATGAGCTTTCTCAGCCACAAAGGTGAGATATCATATGTGTTCCAGAATATACCTGAAAGCCAGAAAAGTCCTGTTATAACAGAATTTATAAGATTTTCAAAATCCTTGCTGAACGCACTGAGAGGAGCAGTCATCCACGAAAGCACAAGGAAGAAAAAATACATCATTAGCGCATAATAGATAAACTGAAGATTGTAAATACTCGGTCCAAAGCCCAGACACAGCAACACCACATACATTATAGCACACAGCAAAATGTGGATATAAAGTCCCGAAAGTGAGGTAAAGGTCATGATATTTGAAACAGGGAAAGACAGCTTTGTTACAAACTGCTTGTTGCTTCTTATTGACCTCGATCCTCCAACGATACATTCTGAAATATAAAACCACGGCACATAGCCGGTGAGCATGAAAACGAACTGAGTATACTTTCCGTTAATGAAATGCACTCCACCGTTTCTTTTTAGACCTATCTCAAAGGCAAACCACAGTATAAACAGGGTAAAGGTCGGCTTGATAAGTGCCCAAAGCGGACCTAACGCTGCACCCTTATACTTCTTTTTCAGCTCGTTCACCGACAACATTCTTATCTGTCTGAGCTTTCCCTTATGCTCTTTCAATATCTGGGTAAGCCCGAACCAATCAAACTTTTTTCCTTCTATTTTTATCATCTCCGTCAAAAACGCTCTTTTTCCAAAGCGCTGTCGATTATTCTTTCCGTTGACCTGCCGTCGCAGGCAGACATATATTTTTCCGTGAAACGCTCCACGCCCTCATGGTCAAAGCTCTTTTCACTGTCAAGCACAGCCTGTGCAAGCTTCTCTCCCTCCGTCACCAAAGGCGCAGGCATATCTGTTTTATAATCAAGATAAAAGCTCCTGCCCTTGCTGTAGCTCTCAATATCAGGGGCAAATATCACCCACGGCTTTTTATACAGCGCATACTCGAACACAAGCGACGAATAGTCCGTCACAAGCACGTCTGCCACAGGCATGAGCCTGTTTGTAGCAATATCGCAGTTAGTCAGCCCGCTGTGAAGTCTGGGGTGCATTTTTATAATGACTTTCCAAGCCTCCCCAAGCTTTTTTTCAAGCTCTGCGGCATACTCCTCGCCCACGCAATGACAATCCAGAGCATTCCCCCTGAACGTCGGCGCATAAAGCACTATCTTCTTGCCCTTATAGTCGGGATATCTCTCAAAGAACTCACGTCTGCACTGCTCGTTGTAGCTTTCATCAAAGAACACGTCCGTACGGCTGACGCCAAGGGGCTTTACGATATCTTCTTTCAGTCTGAACGCAGACACGAAAGCCTTTACGCACTCTTTACTGCTCACAGTGATAAGGTCAAAATTTCTTGTAACAGAGCCTTTGAAATGGGAAGATATATCCTCCTCGCTGTCATAGCCGAACTTTTTCAATGCTCCGCAGGAATGCCAAAGCTGAACCACTGTGGTTTCCTCACGCTTTTTGCAGGAAGTCACAGGCACAAAATAGTTGCATATGAACACAGCCCTTGCATTTGCGTAAACTTTCATAAAGCTCATCATATATTTAAGCCCCGAGACCATTCCACAGCTTGAAAGGTCGCAGTACATCTCCCTGACCTTATAGCCACGGCTCTGAAGCTCCGTTTTTATAAGCTCCATGCTCTCAGGAGTAGAAACGCTGTTAAGGTCTGCAAGGATAACGAGCTTTTTGTCTATATCCTTTTTCTTTGACAGCTTGTAGCACAGCGGCAAAAGCGTTTTTTGCAGTGCTGATTTTATGTGCTGTCTTATTATACGTTTGCGGCTCTCCATTATCCCCTAAGAAACCTCTTATATATCTTGCCTGTCAGCGATTTCGGCATTATGAAAATGAAAAACTGAAAAGCGCATGGAACAATAAAGTCCCACAGGTTTGAATATCCCATACGGAATATCTTCCACCTGACATTCACAAAGGACTTTGTGTTCGCCCAGTTTCTTCTTCTCTCATAATTGTTCGCCGTAACTCTGTACATCACAAGCGTTTTGTCAAGATTTATTCCCCTTGCACCGTCCGCAAGCATTTTCACCACGAACTCATAGTCCTCACAGCGTTTTATATTGCTGTAACCTCCCACGCTCAAAGCACGGGACTTCTTATAAACAAGGGTCTGATTATTGAACGGATTTCTCCGCCTTGCATATTTGTGTATCTCTTTATTGGTCAATGGCGTTTTCTTTGTGGCTATCACTTCGCCCGTCTGACTGTCGAACTCGTCTATATAAGCCCCAAGCATATCTATCTCAGGGTGCTTCGCCATAGCATAAAGCGACCTTTCACAGCGGTCAGGCTTAGCGATATCGTCAGAGTCCATTTTGACTATATACTCATTTTTGCAGGCGTCTATACCTCTGTTAGCACATCTTCCTGTGCCAACATTCTCCTTGAGCCTTATGGGGTGAAAGCACTCGTAATTCTCCTCATAGTAGTCTACGACCTCGTCAAGCTCCTTTGTGAGTTTTCCATCGCACACAAGCACAAAATCGTTCGTCACATAGGTCTGTGACAGCATACTCTCGATACTTGTCCTGAGATGTTCAGGCTTCTCTCCTGCATAAACAGACATAAGCACGCTGTATTCAGGCAACTCCACATTTTTCACTACCATAGCGCACCGTCCTTTTTTCATTCTGTCAAAATTATCCCCACAAATCTGTAAGCTATTCCATTATACCATTAAAACCGCTGTTTGTCAACGCAGGCGAGGCTGTTAAAACAACACAAAAAGGGCGGCATTTTACTGCCGTCCTTTGTAACAAAACCTTATCCGTCACTTTATGACCTTAGCGCATATCTTTTCGTAATTGTCTATCTTATAGTTTAGCCTTTCGATAGTAGCAGCTATCTCAGCCTGCTTTTCGAGGAGATCTTTTCTCTGCTCGATAAGCAGATTTTTTCTTGCCTCGATAGTGCTGTCGCCCTGCTGATACAAAGCAACATACTCGATAAGGGCTTCTATTTGCAGACCTGCGCCTCTCATGCACTTTATGAACTCTATCCAATTGCATGAACTTTCATCATAGTCCCTAAGACCGCTTCTCGTTCTTGGCACAGGCGGGATAAGTCCTATACGCTCATAGTATCTCAGTGTATCGGGTGTAAGCCCGTATTTCTCACTAACTTCAGAAATAGTCATAGCTTTACCTCTCTATTAAAGTGCATTATACTGCTCGTCTGAAACAGGCTCGCACCACTCGTTCGATGCGCCCTCGGCAGGTATCTCAAGAGCAACGTGCGTGAACCACTCGTCCTTTGTTGCACCGTGCCAATGCTTTATCTCCGGAGCAATGTAAACAACATCACCAGGGTGCAGCTTTCTTGCAGGCTGACCCCATTCCTGATACCAGCCCTCGCCATCTGTACAAAGAAGTATCTGTCCGCCCTTGTGGTGGATATGCCAGTTATTTCTGCACTTTGGCTCAAAGGTAACGTTGAAAACGCCTACGCCCTTGACATTCAGCTGTTTAAGATAGCTGTTACCGATAAAATACTGAGCAAAGTTCACATTTGGCTCGCCAAGACCAAAAAGCGAATCTGAGCAGCCGTTCTTTTCCTCAGCATACACTTCCCTTACCATTGGAAAGACAGCCCAAGCGTTAGGCCAGCCAACATAAAATGCAGCGTGAGTGATGATCTCCACCATTTCTGTCTTTGTTACTCCGTGATTTTTAGCGTTCTCGATATGATATTTGATAGAATTGTCTGTAATGCCCTTTGCCATAAGAGCTGTTACCGTAACGATACAACGATCTCTCAGTGAGAGCTTGTCCTCTCTTGACCATACCTCGCCGAAAAGAACGTCATCATTAAGCTCTGCGAATTTAGGAGCAAGGTCGCCAAGACTATTTCTGCCTGCTGTCTGTTTTACTGCCATGGTAATTACCTCCTGGAGTTTTATTTATTGATTACATTTTACCACCTGGAGTTAGCTCCAAGTCAAGACCTTTTCTATAAAATCGTCGATATGCACAAATCGTCATGCAAAATTTGTTATCACCGACAATAGCTTAACGATAGTCCGACACCTTAAGAAAATCTTATGAAACAGTTAAGCTAATACTCGTGCGAAAGCTTCTTTAATATGGTATCATTGATACATCAAAAGCAAAGGAGCGGTCATTATGACAAAGAAAAACAAAAAGCATATCGTAATCGCCACTGCAATCATTATTTTGGTTGTGGCATTGCTTATATACAGATATTACATTCCTGATATGAAGCCCAAGAAGCAGTTCACCCCTGCCGCAGTGGAATACACCTATGACGACAGCGTGACATCATCTCAGCTTGCGGAGTATAATGCCCGGCAGGACTGGCAGCTCACATTGGTGAACAATGACACGCCTATATGCGAGAATTGCTCAGTGATACTCACCGCCCTTGACAATGGTCAGGCAGTGGACTGCCGCATTTACCCACAGCTTCAGAAAATGTTTGATGACGCACGCTCGCAGGGGATATATCCAACTATCACATCATCGTTCCGCACCGCAGAGGATCAGCAGGACATACTTAAGAGCAAATATGAACACTATCAGAAAATAGGCTACAGCGACAAAAAGGCGAAAGCCTATGCGGAAGAATGGGTGGCGATGCCCGGCACAAGCGAACACGAGCTTGGTCTGTGCGTCGATATCGCAAGCGGTGACAGCAGAGTTACAAATCAGAAAGTATGGGATTGGCTCGCCAAAAACAGCTATAAATATGGCTTTATAGAGCGTTACACAGCCGAAAAGCAGGATATTACCGGCATTATCCCAGAAGAATGGCACTACAGATATGTTGGCGAAAAGGCGGCAAAGGAAATGTATGAAAATGACCTCTGCCTTGAAGAATATTTACAGAATGTGTCATAAAAATGAAATTATGTACCCATTGTTTGATATGTAATACTGCGGGCGAACGCTGTTCGCCCCTACCACTTATTGATATGCGATTTTATGTATGGGCGACCTGAGGTCGCCCACTAATTATTTTCTTTGCAACATTCACAGCACTGTATCACCCACCGATACAGTGCTTTTATTTTGCAAACTGATTTTTGAGTATCCTAAGCATATCCTTTGCCTGCTGTTCAAGCTGCGACCTGAGATAATAGACACCGAAAGATATCTCTTTCACGCCTTCTATCGGTATCGCTTTTAGCGGACCTTTGTAAGCGTCCCCTATGGCGGGGAAAATCATAAACCCCAGCCCCGCTTCCGCCATTGCAACTGCGCTTTCATAATCTCCACAGAATATTATCTTATCCACCTTGCCGTTCGCAAGTATCCTGTGCTGCAAGGCAAATATCTCGTCAGGACAGGTGTGGCGCTCTATAAAAATAGGTCTGCCTGAGATATCGTCCACATCAAGGCTATCCGCCTTTGCAAGAGGGTGATCTTTCTGGCAAAGGCACATAAACTGACAGCGGCAAAGCTCCACATAGTCAAAAGGCTGTTTATGAGGACTTTTAAATGACAGAAGAAGCTGTATCTTCTGATCTTTGAGCTGATTGTCTATAGACTTGAACGGAGTAAGATCTATATACGGCAAAAGATCATCATAAAGCCTGGACATTTCTCTTAGGGCAGGAGTCAAAACGTTCAGCTCCGCCTGATTGTGACAGCCTATGCTTATCCTTACAGGTTCGTCCTCAAGCTTTTCTGACAGCCTGAATTTTGCTGAGCCTGCTATTTTAAGTATCTGCTCTGCGTCTGAAATAAACATTATACCCTCTCTTGTGAGCGAAACGCTCTTGCTCGTTCGCACGAAAAGCTTCACCCCTAGCTCGTCCTCCAAAGAACCTATCTGGTGGCTCACCGCAGGCTGAGTGATGCTCACAGATTCCGCCGCCTTGGAAAAGTTAAGATACTGCGCCACAGCCAAAAAGCACTCCAATTGTACAGTATTCACAAAAACCGCCCCTTTATGTTTGTTTATTTCCGCAAATTGTTTCGTTTGGTAAACAATTCTTAATAAAAATTAAATTTGATAGCAATCTATAAAATTCTTTTATTCATTATAACATATTTGTATTTCACTTTCAAGTAAAAGTGTGATATTATTAATTAAAGCAAAATGTTAGGTGCAAAAATGTAAGGAGGCGAACAATTTGGCAGATAACAGAAAAAAGAACATTCTGCGGTATTCCAAATACATTCATCTGAAAATAGAATGCGAGATAAACACCATGCTCGCAGGCAAGGGTATAACCGCCGCTCAGAGCCATGTGCTTATGTACATAATGGAACACAACGGCGAGCCTGTTTTCTCAACGGCGATACACCACGATCTGAATATTTCCCGTGCGACGGTATCAGGGCTTATAAAAAAGCTCCGTGCAGGAGGATATCTCTCCTATGAGGGCAGTGACGATGACGAACGTCACAAGAAGATAATAGCAACCGAGAAAGCCTATACCCTCCAGCAGGACATTTGCGACTGTCTTAAAAAGATAGAAACAATGGCTTTCCGTAATTTCACAGATCAAGAGCTTGACGAAATGGAACGGCTCCAGAAAAAAATGATAGACAATACAATATAAAAATAAGCGAGAGGAGGGATCTGGCTTGAAAGAAATACTAGCACAGATCAAACAGTACAAGAAGGACTCCATTCTGACCCCTGTCTTTACCGCACTTGAGGTCTTTATGGAAATGCTTCTGCCTTTTATAATGGCGAAAATAATCGACGACGGCATTGAAAAGGGCAACATGACAAACGTTTATATTTTCGGTGGCGTAATGGTAGTGGCGGCAATGGTCAGCCTGCTTTCGGGCTTTCTTGCAGGAAAATATGCGGCTTCGGCTTCATCAGGCTTTGCCTGCAATCTTCGTGAAGCTATCTACCGCAAGGTGCAGACCTATTCGTTCTCAAACATCGACAAGTTCAGCACCGCAGGTCTTGTAACAAGAATGACAACTGACGTTACAAACGTTCAGAACGCATACCAAATGATAATCCGTATTGCAGTGAGAGCGCCGCTGATGCTCATCTGCTCAATGGCAATGTGCTTTGCAGTAAGCGGCTCAATGAGCACTATATTCCTTGCAGCTATCGTTCTTCTTGGCATAGTTCTCGGGATCATCGTTAAAAAGACGATGAAAGTTTTCACAGAGGCTTTTAAAAAGTATGACGACCTTAACGCAAGCATACAAGAAAACGTATCGGCTATCAGAGTTGTAAAGGCATATGTAAGAGAGGACTTCGAGCAGAAGAAATTCAAGAAAGCTTCGGGCAACCTCTATAAGATGTTCGTAAAGGCTGAGAGCCTTATCGCACTGAACAGCCCTGTTATGATGTTCGTTATCTACTCCTGCATAATGCTCATAAGCTGGCTTGGCGCAAAGAATGTTGTTGCAGGTACGATGACAACAGGCGAGCTTTCATCTGTTTTCACATATGTTATCTCCGCCATGATGTCACTTATGATGCTCTCTATGATATTCGTTATGATATCAATGAGTACAGCAAGTATCAGACGTATCTCAGAGATACTCAAGGAAACACCTGATCTTCACAACGGTGAGAACCCAGCAAAAGATATGAAAGACGGCTTTGTTGACTTCAACAATGTAAGCTTCTCATACAAGCATGGAAGCGGAAAAATGGTGCTTAACAATATCGACCTGCACATCAAGTCTGGCGAAACTATCGGCATCATAGGCTCAACAGGCTGCGGAAAAACAAGCCTTGTAAATCTTATCAGCCGTCTTTATGACGTTGACGAAGGTTCTGTATGCGTTGGCGGCAAGGACGTAAGAGATTACGATATGGAATATCTGAGAGATCAGGTTTCTGTAGTATTGCAGAAAAACGTGCTTTTCTCAGGCACTATCCTTGACAACCTCCGCTGGGGCAACGAAAACGCAACAGACGCTGAGTGTATCGAAGCCTGTGAGGCTGCCTGCGCTGACGAGTTCATTGAACGCTTTCCTGAAAAGTATGAAACTTATATCGAGCAGGGCGGTACAAACGTATCAGGCGGACAGAAGCAGCGACTTTGTATTGCAAGAGCGCTTCTGAAAAAGCCAAAGGTTCTTATCCTTGACGACTCCACAAGCGCAGTAGACACTGCAACAGACGCAAAGATAAGAGCGGCATTCGCAAAGTCTATCCCAGGCACAACAAAGTTCATTATCGCACAGAGGATCTCAAGCGTTCAAGACGCCGACAGGATAATAGTTCTTGACGGCGGCAGAGTAAACGGCTTTGACACACACGAAAAGCTTGTTGAAACAAACGAGATATACCGTGAGATATATGAATCTCAGGTAAAGGGCGGCGGAGATTTCGACGTTCAGTCAGCAGGAAAGGAGGAAGCTTAAATGCCTAAGCCAATGAATAAAGAAATGGGCGGCAAGCCTAAAATGTCAGGCGACCAGATGAAAGTCCTCGGCAGAGTAATGAAATATATGCTCAAAAACTATAAGTTCTCATTTATAATAGTTGTGGCGTGCATACTTATTCAGGCTGTCACCACACTTGCGGGAATGATGTTCATGCAGTCACTTGTTGATGACTACATCACACCTATGCTAAAGACCTCCAGCCATGATTTTTCACCCCTTGCAAAGGCTCTCGGCGGTCTTGCAGTAGTATACGTTGTGGGCATTGCGGCTTCATACGCATACAACAGGATAATGGTAAACATCGGTCAGGGTACGCTGAGAAACATAAGAGATGATCTGTTTCTCAACATGGAAACACTTCCTATCAAGTATTTTGACACACACCCGCATGGCGACATCATGTCAGTATACACAAATGACGTTGATACCCTCAGACAGTTTATCAGTCAGAGCATACCTCAGCTTATAAACTCTCTTGCAACACTTATATCCACCCTCGTTTCCATGATAATCCTCAACATTCCTCTTACCATACTCTCTATCGCAATGGCATTTGTAATGGTAAAGGTGACCAACGATCTCGCTTCAAAGTCAGGAGCGCACTTTGCGGCTCAGCAGCGTGACCTTGGCGCAGTTGACGGCTTTATCGAAGAAATGCTTGACGGACAGAAAGTAGTAAAAGTGTTCTGTCACGAGGATAAGGCAATAGAAGACTTTGTAAAGATAAATGACAAGCTGAGAGTCAGTGCAAACGAAGCTAACAAGTACGCTAACATCATGATGCCGATAAACGCAAATATCGGAAACCTCAGCTATGTGCTTTGTGCCATTGTGGGAGCTATCCTTGCCATAAACGGCTATGCAGGTCTTACCCTCGGCACTATCGTAACATTTGTATCCCTTAACAAGAACTTCACACAGCCTATCACACAGATAAGCCAGCAAATGGCATTCGTTGTTCAGGCTACCGCAGGCGCAGGCAGAGTGTTTGACCTCCTCGACCAGAAACCTGAAACAGACGAGGGCTATGTTGAGTTCGTTAATGCAAAATACAACCAGAATGGTGAGCTTGAAGAATGCAAAGAGCGTACAGGCATATGGGCTTGGAAGCATCGTCATCAGGCTGACGGCACTGTTGACTACAAGAAAATGGAGGGCGAGGTCGTATTTGACGGTGTTGACTTCGGATATGACGACAGCAAGATCGTTCTTCATGACGTAAAGCTTTTTGCAAAGCCTGGTCAGAAGATAGCTTTTGTTGGCTCAACAGGCGCAGGAAAGACAACTATCACAAATCTTATCAACCGCTTTTATGACATTCAGGACGGCAAGATACGCTATGACGGAATAAACATTACAAAGATAAAGAAGCCTGCTCTGAGAAAAACTCTCGGCATAGTTTTGCAGGACACACACCTTTTCACAGGCACAGTAATGGAAAATATCCGCTACGGCAACCTTGACGCCACCGACGAGGAATGTATGGCAGCCGCAAGGCTTGCAAACGCAAACGGCTTTATAGAAAGACTTCCTGACGGCTACAACACTGTTCTCACAGGCGACGGCTCGAACCTTTCACAGGGTCAGCGTCAGCTCATAGCCATTGCAAGAGCGGCAGTCGGCGATCCTCCTGTTCTTATTCTTGACGAGGCTACCTCCTCTATCGACACAAGAACAGAGAGTCTTGTTCAGGCAGGTATGGACGCTCTCATGCAGGGCAGAACAACATTCGTTATCGCCCACAGACTTTCAACTGTCAGAAACTCAGACTGCATAATGGTACTTGAGCAGGGCAGGATAATCGAGCGTGGCACACATGACGAGCTTATTGCCAAAAAGGGCAAGTATTATCAGCTCTACACAGGAAACTTCGCAGAAGAAACAGCATAAAAGGGGCTATTCCGCCCAAAGAAAAACGCCACGGAGAGAATATCTCCGTGGCGTTTTTGTGCAATAAAAATGCGGCTGACAAAAGCCAACCGCAATAAATCTTATTCTTCTTCCTCTTCGTCCTCATCGAAATCTTCTTCATCGATGCCCATTGGACGAGGCATATCATCTGTCATAGGCTCATCTGCTCTTCTGAAATATGAGTCGAAATCAAAACGTCCCATGCAGATACGCTCCCAGTATGGTTTACCCGGCTCAAGCACCATAACATTATGCTCATGAACTTCGATAACATCATAGATCTTGCCGTATGAATCCTTTACCTGATCGCCCTTTACAACATTGGTCATTATATTCACCTTCCTTGTCATATCTTGAATTATACCACATTATAAGAGCCTTGTCAATCGGCTTGGAAAATTTTTTGCCCTAAATACTTACCTTCTTCACAGCCGACCACTTGCCGTACACTTTGGTCTTGCCAATTGTCTTATAATCCCTTGCCTTGACGTAATATGTCTTTTTGCTTTTAAGACCTTTTATTGTGCCTTTGTTCTTTGAGTTTCCGCTGAGCCACAAGGACTTGCTGTTCTTAAAGCCGCTGTTGTCGGCATATGACACTTGATAGCCTGAATTTGAGCTGTGCTTTGCAAGAGTTACCGCTATCTTCTTTCCGCTCTTGTCGCCCTTGGCAGAAATGCTCTGTCCCTGTGGGTTTATCTTGAAAGTCTTTGTTATCTTGCCTGTGTAGCTTCCCTTCCCTGTGACAGTCACCTTAGCAGTGCCTATGCCATTGTTTGCGGAGTAGCTTACAGTATAGTCACTGTCCTTTTTGAGGGTGACATTTCCGTCCTTTACAGTGACAGCAGGCTTCAACGCCTTACCTGTCCACACCTGATCTGACACCTTGACAGACGCCTTCCCGACAGATCTTTTCGTTGCTGATCTTACCTTTATCTCATCGGAATATCTACCGTATACCCTCTTGCCTGACACAGTTTCATAACAGCGTACTTTGTAATAATAATCTGTGTTTGCCTTGAAAAATCCATCTGTAAACTTTCCTTTTGCAGTCGTCCCCACAGCAGAATATTTTCCCTTTGCGCCTGTTTTCCTGTATATCTCATAGCCGCATTTGTTAGTTGATCTGCCAGAAAAACTGATCTGTATATCCGTGTTATTCACAGAATTAACAGACAATCCTGATACTCTTGGCAAGCTGATAGAAGAATCAGCGCTCTTTGACACTGCCGCAGACTTTGAGCCGTTCACAGCGTTGTCTTTCAGCGAAGCCTTGCTGTGAGAGCTTACGCTTATGCCGCTTTTTACTGAGCCACTTATACTGTTGGAATTTACACTCACAGAACTGCTGTAATTTGACACGCAAATGCCGTTCTGCTTGCTGTTTGATATCTTATTTGAGCTTAGAGCCACACTGCCGCAGTGGTCTGTAACAAGCACGCCATGCTTGCCTGCGCCAGAAACAGTGTTTGAGGTCGCCTTGCCCGAAGCGTTCTTGCTGAACACGATACCATGCCCCACGGCATTTTTAACTTTGTTGCCTGAACACTCGCCCTTTGAGCCGTTATAAATAAGAATGCCCGTGTCCCCCGCCTTTGAAATGCTGTTGGACTTTATCACAGCAGAAGAATTTGCAGCCACTGCTATGCCATGCTTTTTCGCTGAATTTACGCTGTTTGAGCTTGCAATATTGTTCTCAGAGCCGTTGTAGATATTTATTCCGTTCATTCCAACGTTCTCTATGGTATTGTTCTCAAGGGTATTCCCTGAGCTGTCAGTAACGGAAGCACCGTTTCTGGCTGAGCCTGAAATATAGTTATCTGTTATCTTTATATTATCACACTCGTTGAGAGTAAGACCATTTTTATCCTTGTAATTAACACCGTCCTGCTTTGTAACGAGAATATTTGATTCGATACTGCAATTCTCAGCGTCATTAAGTGCGATAGTGGTTCCGTTGCTCTCGATTCGATTTTCAAGGATCTTTACTCCTGCCACTCTGAAATTATAGTCAGGGATAACACCATTGTCCTTGACCTCATACCCTGTCAGGCGTATGCCGCTTGTAATGCCATATTCGTCATCACCGCTTACAGAGATAGTGTTAGATGAAATAACAGAGTTTGCGTCGTCCTCAAAGCCGTCAACTGCTTCCTCCATAGACTTCACCACAGGGGGATTGAAATTGTTGTTAGGCAGGCTGGACATTGCCTTGAACTCTATACCGCTTGCGCAGTTTGTGATAGTGTTATTTGTTATGGTACAATTCTTATAATTGTACATTATCATTGCCACATCGTCGAGATTCTCAAAAACGTTGCCCTCAATAAGAATATCTGTATAATAGATACCCAGAGTGGCGGAATGAGAACCAAGACCTCTGCAAATGCCTGAGAAAAGATTATTCTTTATGACCACATTTTCGCATGATGTATCGTCAAAAGGCGCATAGCCTGCAAAAACTCTGCTGTTGTTCATGCAATCAAGCTGAATGGCTTCTTTTTTCCTGTAGCCAGTATATCCTGTAAAAGTACAGCCCTCTATGGTGACGTCAGCCGCACCGCCTATCTCCATATGATGACCGTTCTCGTTATTTTTGACGTGCATATCTTTCAGAAGAATATTTCTGCAATGTGCAAATCTGATATTTGAAAAATCTGCGGTATTTGGCCACTGGTCTGTGTTTCCGTTCCAAAGCCCGCCCTCAACGATAACATTTTTAACGCCGTCATAGCCGCCGACACCATTATTATCGCACCTGAGCATAGGTCCATAGGAAATGCACCTTTTTATCTCAACGCCCTCTTCACAGTATATCCAAGTATCGCTGTATACCACAAGTGCAGAAGAAATAAGATACGTTCCCTTTGGTATCACGACCTTTGTGAAAATGCCCTGTCCTGAATTTTCCTGTGCAGCGTCAAGTGCCTGCTGTATCTGCTTTCCGGTCATGGCGTTTCCTGTGTTGTCTGCACCGAAGTCATTAACCACGTTATAAGTGACGATTTCCATGCCGTCTGTATCAAAATACGCACCTGTCACAGCCGTATCTGCCGCTTCTGCCACCGATGTTATAGCCGTAGAGAAGCCCTCGGGAATCGCTGTGATAACGAGCAAGAGCGTTGTCAAAAGTGCCGCTATCCGTCTGAAAACGTTTTTTTCACTGATAATTCTGTTGCCTTTAATGTTCATTCTGCTGTGTTCTCCTTAAAGTTCGGCTATATTTTTCTTGCCGCTGACAATTATTCGTACAAATAGTATTATAAATCATTTATAAGTATCTGTCAACAAACGCTAAACTTTTCGTGAACACTGCACAAATTTGGCTGTGTATTTTTGGCACAAAAAAAAGCTCCCCTGACGCATAAACGTCAAGAGAGCCTTTAAAGCAAAATATTTTACTGCACTTCCACTTTTTCGCCCATGATAGACCTGATAGCGTGGACACGGCACACCTCTGCACACTTTCCGCAGTTTGTACACTTTTCATAGTCGATAACAGCGTGGTTGTTCTGCACTGTAACGGCACCTGACGGACAGTTTTT
>ERZ772867.1740-NODE-1740-length-23526-cov-37.208683_pt1 | contig 23526 bp, 19 predicted proteins | sample MGYA00511341_ERZ772867 | MGnify/ENA primary metagenome ERZ772867 (study PRJEB29015, sample SAMEA2737707) | human gut metagenome | biome: human gut; feature: human-associated habitat; material: faeces | place: China | collected 2012 ... | reverse complement strand
CGCAACCAGCGTCAGAAGTTCGTGCCGCTGCAGTCCATCGACTCCATCAACGGCATGAGCGTCGAGGAAGCGCAGCATCGTCCGCAGTTCAGCAAGCTCACCCCGCTGTATCCGCAGGAACGCCTGAAGCAGGAGACCACGCCGAACAAGCTCACCGGCCGCCTCATCGACATCGTGGCGCCGATCGGCAAGGGCCAGCGTGGCCTGATCGTGTCCCCGCCGAAGGCCGGCAAGACCATCACCCTGCAGAACATCGCCAACGCGATCGCCACCAACAATCCGGAAGTCCACCTGATGGTCGTCCTCGTGGACGAACGTCCGGAGGAAGTCACCGACATGGAACGCACGGTGCAGGGCGAGGTCATCTCCTCCACCTTCGACCGTCCGGCCTCCGACCACACCACCGTCGCCGAACTGGCCATCGAACGCGCCAAGCGTCTCGTGGAGCTCGGCCAGGACGTGGTGGTGCTGCTCGACTCCATGACCCGTCTGGCCCGCGCCTACAACATCGCCGCGCCGGCCTCCGGCCGCATCCTGTCCGGTGGTGTGGACGCGCAGGCGCTGTACCCGCCGAAGAAGTTCTTCGGCGCCGCCCGCAACATCGAAAACGGCGGCTCCCTGACCATCATCTCCTCCGCGCTGGTGGAAACCGGTTCCAAGATGGACGAGGTGATCTTCGAGGAATTCAAGGGCACCGGCAACATGGAACTGCGCCTGAGCCGTGAGCTCGCCGACAAGCGCCTGTTCCCGGCCATCGACGTGAACGCCTCCGGCACCCGCCGCGAGGAGCTCATCACCGATCCGCAGGAACTGCCGATCATCTACCGTCTGCGTCGCCTGCTGGGCGGCCTCGAGCCGGAACAGGCCTACCAGACGCTCGTGCCACGCCTGAAGAAGACAGCGACCAACCGCGATTTCATGGCGTCGCTCATCCAGCAGAGCGGCAACGCCACCAACGGCAACTGAGTCGTCGGCTGCAAGCGAATCTGAAGGTTTGAGGGGCTGCATGGCAATCGCCGTGTAGCCCCTTTCCTATGCGTACGTTTCGACGAATTTCGTGAAATTGGCCACTTTTTGGACAACGTTGTCAATTAAAAAATAGGTAAAAATACGACGAGAAAAGATAAATGGGAAAAATATATATGGTCGATATGGGGGTATGAGCTAAATAAAACAAAGATATTTCATGACAGCGTTGCGCCGTCCGGATAAACCGCGGCGATTCCGCGACGGTATGTGCGCGGTAGTGGGTATGGTAAGGAAGAAAAAGAACATGGAACTGCAGTGGGGACGGTCGATTGCGGCCGGTGCAGTGGATTGTTGGAAAAGGGGTATGAATGACCAACAGTGACAATGGTCCGGTAGACGCACGTACGGTTGCGAGCCAGCTCGACGCGACCGATGGCGTAATCCTCGACATGCTTGAAAAGGATGGCCGAGCCACGCTGTCCCACCTTTCCGAGGCGACAGGCCTGTCCGTGTCCGCCGTGCAGTCGCGCGTGCAGAAGCTTGAGCGTCGCGGCGTGATCCGCGGCTACAAGGCGGTTATCGACGACGAGCGCCGCGGCCTTGCGGTGAACGCCTACATCGCGGTCACGCCCATCGATTACTCCCAGGAAGCCGAGATTCCAGACAAGCTCAAAAACATCGACGGCATCATGTCCTGCGATTCCGTCGCCGGTTCACCCAGCTTCATGCTCACCGTTCGCGTCGAATCACCCAGCAAGCTCGAAGAGCTGTTGAACCTCATCCATCGCACGGTGTCGGTCAGCACCGAAACCACCATCGTGCTGCAGCGTTACTTCGCGAAGTGACCGCTGTTCGGCAGATGTTGCGGTAGGGTGCGCGGTAGGCTTATACCCATGAGCGACAGCGAACATGACTGGCTTCGGCCAGAAGAAGAAACCGAATCCGAAACCATCATCGACGCACGCACCGCGCAGAACAACCCCGAAGTGGCCGATGTGGTGGCTAAAATCGCCTCGCTGCGCCAATCGATAGACAACGTCGACACCGCCATCGTCTCGCTGCTGGCGGAACGGTTCAAATACACGTCGCAGGTGGGTGTGCTCAAGGCGCGTGCGGGCTTCGCGCCGGCCGATTACCAGCGTGAACATGCCCAGATCGAGCGTCTGCATCGCATTGCCGACGAAGCCGGACTGGATCCGGAAATCGCCGAAATGTACCGCGAATTCGTGGTGACCGAGGCCAAGCGCCGCCACAAGCGCATCGCCGAAAACGGGGGAGACCCGGGCGTACTCGACGTTTTCGCCTGAGCCGTCCGTTTTCCTCGCGCCCCGCGCGAACGTCCATTGCCGACGGGCATGCCGGGCACTACATTAAATGCCTTGGAAAGTTGTTTCGATTGCGATTGAGAGGTCCGGCATGCGCCACGCCACCGCGAACCGTCCATCCGGTGCCCGACGCCCGCTTGCCGCGGCGATCGCGGTCGCCGTCATCACCGCCGCTCCCGTCGCGGCAGTCGGCGTGAACGACGCGATATCGGCCTTGCAACAGAATGGGCAGTACGCGGCCGATGCATCGCATGATGACGTGATGAGCACCTACACCTCCATCGACAAACCAGGCCGCCTTTTCCTGACCAACAGCGGATCCTCCACGTCGAAACGCGTTCCCAAAGGCGTTGTCGCATTGCCGTGGAAAATATCCGCCTCCTTCACCCTCAACGGGCCCGACGTAAGCGTTTCCGACGTTTCCGGCGCTTCCGGCATGATCGGCATACGCATCGCCCTGCATGCCACGAAACCCGACGTGACCGCCAATCTGACGCCAATCGTCGCCTTCACCATTCCCGGACGCGTCGGCAGTGACGTGACCGCCGATGACGGCGTGCTCGTCTCATCCGACAACACCTCGACCCTGGTGGCTGCGGTCGGCAAACCGGGCGAGGACCTGACCTTCAACGCCTACGTGACGGCGAAGCACTTCACCATGAGCTCACTGTCCATCGCCGCGGTGGAAGGCAACGTTCAGCAATCACTGCCTGACCTGACCAAGCGCGCAACCACCTTGGTGGACGGTCTGACCAACGTCGGCTCGCAACGCAACCGCAAGCTCATCGCCCAACTGGAACAGCTCAGAGACAACGAGAAAGCGCTTGCCAAACAGACCATCGCCGTACGTTCCAAAGCGCACGATCAGGCGTTCGACGGCTACATCGACGCGTACGTGGGCTCATACACCACGCATCTGTCCGGTTCGATCGGCAACGCCACACAGCTTCCCGCCATTCTCGGCACCGCGTCCGAACTGAACGGCGATACCTCCGTAGCTAAATCCGTGGCAGACCTGGCCAACGCCGTCAACGACGTGAGCGCCGCATACCGGCATATCGGCGCGGCCGACGCCGTCGACGAGGTGATTCGCACCATCGAACAGCGTGGCACATCCGGCTTGGTGAACGAGCTCACCAAGCGCGCCGGCGAGGAACAACAGCGCGGCTCCAAAGACTACAGTGCCGGCCAATCGCAGCTGTCCGCGGCCATGATCCCGTATTCGATGGATTTCACCGACGCATACACGGCTCGGCTTAAGGAACTGGGCGCCACCGCAGGCACGGCTGGCAGCTACGAAACCCAGGCGATCGCCGACGTGCGTGCCGGCATCAAAGACAATGAGAAGCTCAAAACCGCGTCCGACAAGGTGTCCGCGGCGATGACCGCGTTGGCGGACGCCAGCGAGCACACCGGACAGGCCAGCGCATTCCACCAGATCGTGCTGCGATTCGCCGACCAGCTGGATTCGGATGACGACACGTCCGAATCGGGCGCTGCCGATGACGCTTCTGTGCTGGACACGTTGCGTTCCGCCTCCGCCAGCCAATCGTTGTGCGCGAAAGCCGAGAAACGGCGGTCCCGTGCGCAACGCAAGGCCGAACGCGCGCAGGCGAAGAACAACACCGCCGATTCGACCAGCTTGGTCGATGACAAGAACGCCATCAGCATGGATGATGTGATGAGCTACGCGGGCGGACTACGCCCGTCGTTCGGCGCCGCAGCGGACACCACGTCGAAGAATGTGGCGAAAGTCGGGGGAGTGGACGGCTTTTCGAAGAACAGCGGTGGCGATTCGTCCGACGGTTCGGCGGATTCGTCCGCCAGCTCGCTACCAATTACCGGCTATGGCTTGGCGAAAACCGGTTTCACGCCGGATAATGGCGATTTGATTGACGAGACGGTCGAATTGGCCGCCGCTGCGGAAGTTTTCGACGATGCGCTGCAGGCTGGATTGGGTGGGAACGGTTCCGGAAATTCGTCCGCTGGCCCGCAGTACCTCCTGTCCGTTCCGGTGCTGTAGAGCACGCGGTTTGTGCGATGCGCTAAATCCGATAGTGCTCCGTCGCTTACGTGGTACGTTTCGGGGTTTTTGATTGCGATTTCCGCCTCCGCTTGTGCATTCGTTGAGATTACGCCCATAAAAACCATTTTTCGCGTACGGGTTTGTGCGCAGGGGCAGGAATAATGTACGCCGAGAACAGCCGAGAACGGGATAAGGACGGTTCTATGCGCGCACGTCTTGCGATTTAGGGCGATTCTGCACGGACGTGAGCAAAAGGGGATATGATTTCGACCGTTTTGCCTGCGATTTATACCCCTTTTCGCTCACGAAAGCATTTTTCCCGCGATTTTGACTGAATATGAGCAAAAGGAGGCACGGTTAGTTGCAGACAATGACGGGATATACGAGGGGCCTTTCCTTCATGCAAAGGAAAGGCCCCTCGTATGTGGGTGAAGTGAGCGGCTGCGCTACAAAAGCCGCTGGCGGCTCACCTCAGAGACTCACTTCTTCGGTTTCTTGGCCGGCGGTTCGCCTAGCTCGCTTTCGGCGACCGTCACATCGGCGGCCTCGTCCTCACCCTCGGCGGCAGCCGGTGCGGTGAAGGCGATCGGTCCGGTCACGCGACCAGCTTCGGCGATATCGCCCAGCGCGGCCTCGATGGACCCGCGCACATCGTCGGCAACGGCAAGCGTCACAGACAAGATCGGGGTCTTCATCGAAACCTTGGCCTTCGACTTGATGCCACGCAGCGCGGCCAGAGCCTCACCGGCATGAGCAAGCAGATCGGCGGATGCGTCGCCGGCGGCGGCCGTGTACACGTCGGCCACAGGCCATGCTGCGCGGTGCACGGAGCCTTCGCCCTCATGCATCCAGCTCCACACTTCTTCGGTGGCATACGGCAGGTACGGGGCCAGCAGGCGCGCGAACGCATCAAGACCCAGGCCCAGCGTGGTGCGTGCGGACTTCACCGCGGCCTCGCTCGGCACGTTGCCGGTGGAATCGGCGGTGCCGTAGGCGCGGTTCTTGACCAGCTCGATGTAGTCGTCGCAGAACTGCCAGAAGTAGTTCTCGATGACTTCCAGAGCCTTGGAATGCTCGTAGTTGTTGAGATCGTCGGTGGCTTCGCGGACCACGGCGTCCATCTTGGACATCGCGGAACGGTCGATCGGCTCGGTCACGTCGGCCGGGTTCCATGCGGCGACTGCCGGAGCGCCCACGTGATGGTTCTCGTCCTCACGGCCGATGGCCAGCGCGAACTTGGTGGCGTTGAGCAGCTTGATGGCAAGACGACGGCCGATCTTCATCTGGCCTTCGTCGTACGTGGCGTCCAGGCCCAGACGTGCGGCCGCGGCCCAGTAACGCACCGCGTCGGCGCCGAACTGCTTGATCGGCTTGTCCGGCACGACCACGTTGCCCTTGGACTTCGACATCTTCTTGTGGTCCGGATCGAGGATCCAGCCCGACAGCGTGGTGTTGGACCACGGCAGGCACTTGTTCTCCAAGTGCGCGCGGTCCATGGTGGAGAATAGCCAGGTACGGATGATGTCCTGACCCTGCGGACGCAGGTCCATCGGGAAGGTGGCGTTGAAAATGGCCTGGTTCTCTTCGCCCGGCTCCTCCCAACGGGTCACGATCTGCGGGGTGAGCGACGAAGTCGCCCAGGTGTCCATGATGTCCGGCTCGGCGGTGAAGCCACCCGGCACGTCACGCTGATCCTCGGTGTAGCCTTCCGGCACATCGTCGGTCGGGTCGATCGGCAGACGGTCCTCGCTCGGGGTGATCGGATGGTCGTAATCGGCGGTGCCATCCTCCTTCACCGGGTACCACAGCGGGAACGGAACGCCGAAGAAGCGCTGACGGGAGATCAGCCAATCGCCGTTGAGGCCGTGCACCCAATTCTCGTAACGCACGCGCATGAAGTCCGGGTGGAAGTTCAGTTCCTTGCCGCGTGCGATGAGCTCGGCGTTCAGCTTCTCGTCGGTGCCGCCGTTCTTCAGGTACCACTGGCGGGAGGTGACGATTTCGAGCGGCTTGTCGCCCTTCTCGTAGAAGTTCGTCATACGCTTGGTCGGGGTCGGCTCGCCGTCCAGATCGCCGGCAGCGCGCAGCTCGTCGACGATGACCTTACGTGCGGAGAACGTGGTCTTGCCCGCGGTCTCCTGGAAGATACGCTTGCCTTCCTCGGATTCGATCCAATCCGGGGTGTCCATGACGATGCGGCCGTTGCGCTGGATGATGGAACGCAGCGGCAGGTTCAGATCGCGCCACCATTCGACGTCGGTGACGTCGCCGAACGTACAGCACATGGCGATGCCGGCGCCCTTGTCCATTTCCGCCGCCTTATGCGCCAGAATCGGCACCTTCACGTGGAACAGCGGGGAGTAGACGTACTGGCCGAAATACTGCTTGTAACGCTCGTCGTCCGGGTGCGCGATCAGCGCGCCGCAGGCGGCCAGCAGTTCCGGACGGGTGGTCTCGATGTAGATCGGGGTGCCGTCTTCGAAACGGAACGCCACCTTGTGGTAGAAGCCCGGATATTCGCGCGATTCCAGTTCGGCCTGGGCCACTGCGGTCTGGAACGTCACGTCCCACAGACCCGGAGCGTCCTTCTGATACGCTTCGCCACGGGCCAGGTTGCGCAGGAACGCCTTCTGGGCCACGCGCTGCGGATGCTCGCCGATGGTGTGGTAGGTCTGCGACCAGTCGATGGACAGGCCGAGGGAGCGCCACAGCGCCTCGAACTGCTTCTCGTCCTGGGCGGTGAGCTTCTCGCACAGCTCGATGAAGTTCTTACGGGAGATCGGCACCTGGTCCTTGGCGTCGATCTTCTTGCCGTCCGTACCCTCGAACGGCGGCACGAAATTCGGATCGTACTTCAGGGACGTATCCACGCGCACGCCGTAATAGTTCTGCACACGGCGTTCGGTCGGCAGGCCGTTGTCGTCCCAGCCCATCGGGTAGAACACGTCGTAGCCGTTCATGCGCTTGAAACGTGCGATCACATCGGTGTGCGTGTAGGAGAACACGTGGCCGACGTGCAGGTGGCCCGAAACGGTGGGCGGCGGGGTATCGATGGAATAAACGGCCTTACGGTCGCGGGTGCCCTGGAACTTGTAGACTCCGCTCTCGTCCCAGACTCCGCGCCACTTGTCTTCGAGACCGTCCACGCCGACCTTGTCGGGCAGCGGCGTGAGGTTCGCGTTGATGGTGTTATCTTGGCTTTCAGTCATAGTCGCTAGTCTAGAAAGCGAATGTGACAACTGCCGTCGTATCAGCGCCTATCGAACCGAATGCCGGAATCGCAGGCAAATCGCGGAAAATCCACATAAAAAACCGTGGAAAAATCAGTGCAGCGTCAATCTGTTCAACGGCAGCAGACGGTCGGTCAGATTCTTCGGATACCCCTGCAGCCCATCGGAAACGGCAAGGAAGTTCTTGCGTGTGTACAGCCAGTCGCTGGCCGCGTTTTCGCTGACGGCGCGCGCGTAATCGCGCATGCGGGCCTGATAATCGTTGTCGTTGGTCGCGGCCATGGCATTGGCGTAAGCCTGCTGCGCGTCGCCGTTCTCGAAATGGAACACGGACTGGCCGTTATCGAAGACGCTTGCGTCACCTTCGTCGCTCATGGTGGTCAGCGCGATGTTATAGGTGCCGGCGTTCATGCGTTCCGTCACGTCCGCGGCGGAATCGAGCACTTCCAGATTGGTGTTGATATTGAGGTTTTCGATGGCGGTTTTCACGTCGTTGCCGATGCTTTCGTATTCCTTCGGCACCAGAATGTCGATTGGCGCGATGTAGTTCACTCCGAAATACGTGCGCATCCGTTGCCCTTGTTCGAGGTTGTAGGGGTACAGTCCGCTCAGGTCCTCATAACCGTCTTCCAGCGGGCTGATCGGCCCTCCTAGCGGCGCGTACGCGTCGGGCGCGTTCTTGGCGATGGTCTTCGCATCGATGGCGTATCGCGTCATCTTGCGGATCTGCTCGTCGGAGAAGGGGCTGTTGTTGTCGTTGTTGAACGCGAGCATCACCTTGTCGAAGCTGATGCCGCTGTCCGCGGTAATACCGTTGGTTTTGCCCAGTTCCGAGGCGGTTGAAGCGCTCAGCGGCAGCGCCATGCTGATTTTGCCGGCTTTCATGGCATCGGCCATGGATTCCTCGTTGGCGTAGTAGTAGAGCGTCACTTGCGATGATACGGCTTTTTTGCCCCAATACGAGTCGTTGCGTTGCAGCACGATTTGCGATTGGTCCGCGGTTGACACGGTGAATGGTCCCGATCCGACCGCCGATTTCGCATAGTTGGTTTTGCTTTCCGCGTCGTACACGACGCCTGCACGGCCGGCCAGCGCGCGCAATAGCCGCGGATTCGGCTTGGCGAGCGTGATGACCACCGTATTCGCATTGGGATTGGTGATTTCCTTCAGATCACCAAGCTGGTCGGCTCCCACGTAATGGTTGTTGACGGCGTTCTGCAGCGACCAGACCACGTCGGACGAGTCGAGTTTGTGCCCATTGGCGAACGTCATGCCGCCGTTCAACGTGAACGTGTACGTGAGACCGTCGTCGGAAGCCTGCCAGGAGCTGGCGATTCCCGGCTGCAGCTTGTTGGTTTCGCTACGTGACACCAGCGTTTCGTATACGTTGCCGAGCAGCGCTTGCTCCACGGCGGTGCCTTGTTCGGTGCGGATGTCAAGCGATTTCGGCGCATTGCCTTCGATGCCGACGGTCACCGACGAGTCGGAGACGAGCGTGCCGAAGGATGTGATGGGATTCTTGCGGCCTGTCAGCGACAGTCCCAGCCACAGCAGCACACTGAGCACGATCGCGACGCCGAAGAAGATCAGCCAGCGCGTCGCCTCGGCTTTCAGATTACGTTTCCGCCCGTTTTCATCCATGCACCCGAGTCTAGTTGACGCGTGCTACACGCCCGATGGCCGGGTGCGATTCGACGGAGTGCCGGCGCGGCGGCTGGCATGCGTCGGAATCACGCGGCGAACGCGCCCGGACACGTGTCGTTGAGGGGGCAGTCGGCGCAATCCGGTTTTCGCGCATGGCAGATGGCACGGCCATGCAATATCAAACGGTGAGACAGATCGGTCCATTCTTCGGGAGGGAAGCAGGCGGTGACCTCACGTTCGATGGCCACCGGGTCAGGGGAGGGGCTCGCCCAGTCGGACCGCCACCGCAATCGCCCAGTCACACGAATCACATGCGTGTCCACAGGAAAACCGGGCACGCCGAACGCGTTGCCCAACACCACGTTCGCGGTTTTGCGGCCCACGCCCGGCAGGCTGACCAGCGAAGCCATATCGGCCGGCACCTCGCCCCCGAATCGCACGCACAACTCATGCGACAGCCCGATGATATTGCGCGCTTTCGTACGGAAGAAGCCGATGGTGCGGATGATGTCCTCGACGTGCTCGGGATTCGCGGCGGCAAGCTCCGCCGGACCGGGATATTCGCCGAACAGTTCCGGCGTGACCATGTTCACGCGCTTGTCGGTGGTCTGCGCGCTCAACACCGTAGCCACCAGCAGTTCGAAAGGAGAATTGAAGTTCAACGCGCATTTCGGATCGGGAATCTCCACGCACAACTGCTCGTATTCCTGATGCATGCGCGCGATCCGCGCCTTCTTCGATTCCCGAGGCATGCCTCCCAGCCTACCCCTCGCATGCGGACGAACGCGGGAAACCTGCGGAAACGTCGCAATCGGCAAAAACAGCGAAAATCCATCGAAAAAACGACAGAAAATCAGCAAAAAACAACAAGAAATCAGCGAAAGGCCAACGAAAACAAACGAAACCCGTCGAACATCAACGGAATGATCGCAAGAAAAAGTCAGCTTTCGCCGGACTCGCCGTGAGCCGCATCCTTGGCCGCGGCCTCATGCTCATCCTCTTCCGGCGGATCGAAACGATAGCCGACGTTGCGCACGGTGCCGATGAGATGCTCGTACTCGCCGCCCAGCTTGGCGCGCAGACGACGGATATGCACGTCCACAGTGCGGGTGCCGCCGTAATAGTCGTAGCCCCACACCTCCTGCAGCAGCTGCGCGCGCGTGAACACGCGGCCCGGATGCTGCACCAGATACTTGAGCAGCTCGAACTCCTTGTACGCCAAGTCGATCGGATGGCCGTGCAAACTGGCCGTATAGCCATTCGTATCCACCACCAAATCGCCGGAACGGATCAGACCATCCTCGTTCTGCACGCCCTGCTCGCCCGAACCGGACGCCGCGTTGACCGGCGCGTTGCCACGTTCGGAAACCAAGCGCAAACGCCCCTCCACCTCGGCGGGGGACGCCGTAGCCACCACCACATCGGCAATGCCCCACTGCGAATTGACCACGGTGAAGCCGCCCTCGGTGAGAATGAGCACGATCGGCGTGGACAGTCCCGACGCGTGAATCAGACGGCACAGCGTTTTGGCGGTGGCCAGGTCGTCACGCGCATCAAGAAACAGAACGGTGTTCTCCGGCATCTTCACCAGGCTGGCCGCATCCATCGGCAACACGCGCACGCGGTGGGAAAGCAGCGCCAACGAGGGGAGAACGGTAGCTGGATCGCTAGCGAACGTTATAAGCGTAAGATCCGTCACGTCAGCTCCCTTTTGTCCTAAACTGATGCCGCGATTGTACACGCAAAATGTATTATCGGCGTTTCATCGATTGTAACTGAAGTATGTGGACACATACGGCTACATTTATTCATATTGCATACGTATTGACCACAATATGAAAAGGGGGTCCGAGATGACCGCTGAGAAGGCCACCGCCCAGGAAGCCACGCGGAAAGTCGCTTTTGCCAAGGTCCTGGCGATTCAGATCATCGCATACGTGGTGCTGGTGGCGCTCGCATTGGTTCCCGGCATGATGTACGGCGACGCCGCCAAACCGGCCGCGGTTCCGTTCACGATCATCGCCTCGCTGGCGATGGTCGTGCTGCTGGTGGTGTTCAGTCCGTTCCGCGACGGCGTCGCCGGCCATGTGATCGCCGCGATCGCAGGCCTGCTGTCGGCGATCTGTGCCACGACCGTGATGCTGGGCAATGTGATCTTCCCCGCCGGCCTGGATGGCGGCAAAAGCTTCTCCATGGAGGAAGCGTGGATCGCCGGCGTGGGCGGACTGCTGATCGTGCTGATCATCGTATCCTTCGGCCGGCAGATGGCCCGCGAAAACCGCACGCACCTGATCCGCTCGCTGTCGCACAGCGTGGTCGAAGGCGTCGCCATGATCGCCAGCGCGGGCTGGTGCTTCCTGCCGGTGCTCCTGCCGACAACGCATTCCAGGGCCGCCGCCATGTCCGCTGCCTCCGGAGCCACGGTGGACATGTTCAGCAACGTGACCACGACATGGGTCGTCGCCGCGATCGTGACGGTATTGGTGGCCGTGGCGCTCACCGTGTGCTCGTACTTCTGGCACCGCGACGCCGACCCCGAGCCGGATGCGCGTTCGCCGTGGATCGGCCTCGCACTGCTGCCGGTCATGCTGACCGGTCTCGCAGTCGGTCTGGCGGCGCTCGCCATCGTCGTGCTGTAAACGGCTGTTCTAATGACAAAGCCCGTAATCGCAATGATTACGGGCTTTTATTATGTTGGATTGGCAGTCAACCGAGGAATCCGAGATGCTCGAACAGCACCTTCACGCCGATAAGAATCAGCACGATGCCGCCGGCGATCTGCGCGGGCTTCTGCCACCGCGAGCCGAACGCGCGGCCGATATACAGGCCGGCCGCGGAGAACAGGCCGGTGGTGACGCCGATGATGATCACCGAAAGCCAGATGCTGAGCGTCATGAATGCGAAGCTCACGCCGACGGCGAAGGCGTCGATGCTGCAGGCCACGGCGAGCGGCAACATGTGCAGCCAATCGAATTCCGCGGTCTCCTTGGCGTTCTCCTCGTCTTCTTCGAAGGCTTCGCGCATCATATTGCCGCCGATCAGAGCGAGTAGGCCGAAAATGATCCAATGGTCCACGGCGGTCACGTATTTGCTGAACGTGCTGGCCGCGAAATAGCCGAGCAGAGGGAAAAGCGCTTGGAATCCGCCGAACCACAGGGCGGTTTTGAACGCATCGACGCCGCGAAGCTTCTTGACGGTCAGGCCTTTGCCAATGGAGACAGCGAACGCGTCCATGGACACGGACACGCCAATAAGCAGAATCTGAATGAGCATAGCTGGTGAAAAGGTTCATCCCGCCGGTCTCCCCACGGGATGGGCCTCGACGGATTGCGTTCCGCCTACGCCTAGGAGTACCGACACAGAACTGCCGCACGCGGATCGATGGTGTCCCGCGGGCTTTGAATTCAGCGAATACTGTTCGCATGCCGTAAATTACAAGCCACCACTATAACGCACAAGCCGCCCTTGAAACAAGAGCGGCTTGTTATCGTCTATCGTCGAGTCGGAATTATTTCGACTCACTTCTCGCTTCCGCATGCTGCGCATGCGGCTTCGCAGCATAGCTGCTCACTTCGGCTACTGACAGCGCACCGCGCCTGTCAGCTTCACGCCTCAGCGAGGCGCTTGCGGGCTGCGACGATTTCCTCCTCGGCCTTAGCGGCACCGGTCCAGTAATCGCCCGGCTTGACTTCCTTGCCCGGCTCCAGAGCCTTGTACTGCTCGAAGAAGTGCTTGATTTCAGCCTTGTGGTACTCGGAAACGTCGTCGACGTCCTTGATGTCGTCGAAGCGGACGTCGGCCGGCACGCACAGCACCTTGTCGTCTCCGCCGGCCTCGTCGACCATGTGGTACAGGCCGACGGCGCGGCATTCCACCACGCAGCCCGGGAACACGGAGTTCGGGATCATGACGAGAGCGTCGAGCGGATCGCCATCCTCGCCCAGGGTGCCGTCGATGTAGCCGTAGTCATCCGGGTAGCCCATGGAGGTGAACAGGGTACGGTCCAGGAACACGCGACCGGTCTCGTGATCCACTTCGTACTTGTTCTTGGAACCGCGCGGGATCTCCACCACGACGTTGAAGGTTTCTGCCATTGTTTTCTCCTTGATCGAATGATCAGCAGTAGTTCGTTACTTAGAATACCCGCTTTCGCGCCATGTCGGCACTGCATGCCGAATCGCAAGCGATTCACGGTTGCCGCAGCAGCCACTCCGCCGCCGAATGCGCTGTTTTTCTCTGGGGTCGGTTGCGGACAGGCGAGATTCAGCAGCCATAAACGGTGAGCATATATGAAAAGTGCGGGTGGAATGCATGAGATATGCACTGCCCGCACTTTTCATATGCTGCGATTCAGCTGCGATCAATCCAGCCATCCGGCCGGATCAATCGGATCCAGTCGTAAGTAGGCCGGACCAAAAATCAGTCCTCGACCACCGTCAGCACGTGCGCCACGTCGGCCCACGGTGCCAGCGAGACGTAGTTGTCCCAGCTCCACTCGAACTCGCGTCCGGTCAGCTCGTCGCGCACCTTGAGCGGCTTGTCGGTGGCGAAACCGAAGTCGGGCAGTTCGATGTGCACGATGGACTGGTGCGTGTTGTGGCCGTCGAGGTTCACCACCACGATCACCGTATCCGGCTTGCCGGTACCGGTAAGCTCGGCCGGGGTCTGGCGCAGGAACGCCACCACGCCCGCGTCGTCGCTCGGCAGGACGTGCAGGTTGTGGTAGCTGCGGCATGCCGGATGCTTGGAACGGATTTTGTTGAGCGAGGTGAGCAGCTCGGAGATGCCGTACTTGTCGGCCTCGTCCCAATCGCGCACCTTGACTTCGTACTTCTCGTTGTCGATCTGCTCTTCGAAGCCCGGACGCTGCTTGTTCTCGATCAGCTCATAGCCGTTGTAGATGCCCCAGCTCGGAGAGCCCATCGCGGCGAGCACCGCGCGCACCGCGTGGCCGGCGATGCCGTTGTCGCGCAGGTAGGCGGTCATGATGTCCGGCGTGGACGGCCAGAAGGTGTTGTGCTGGTAGAAACCACCGTCGCCGTTGGTCTCCTCCAAGTACTCCTCAAGCTCTTCCTTGGTATTGCGCCACGGGAAGTAGCAGTGCGACTGCGTGAAGCCGGCATAGCTCAGCGCGCGCATCATGCCCGGACGGGTGAACGCCTCGGCCAGGAACAGCGTCTCCGGATGCTTCTTCGTCACGGCGGCGATCACGTCCTGCCAGAAACGCACCGGCTTGGTATGCGGATTGTCCACACGGAAGATTGTCACGCCGGCCTTAATCCACAGGTCCATGATGCGTTCGACCTCGGCCTCGATGCCCTCCATGTCGGCGTTGAAGTCGATCGGATAGATGTCCTGGTACTTCTTCGGCGGATTCTCGGCGAATGCGATCGTGCCGTCCGGCTTGGTGCGGAACCAGTTCGGATGCTGTTTGACCCACGGATGGTCCGGCGAGCACTGCAGCGCGAAGTCGAGTGCCACTTCCAGCCCCAGCTCATGCGCGTGCGCGCAGAACGCCTTGAAATCGTCCATGGTGCCCAGCAACGGATCGACGGTGTCGTGTCCGCCCAGCTCGGAGCCGATGCCGAACGGGGAGCCCGGGTCGAACGGTCCGGCCACCAGCGAATTGTTGCGGCCCTTGCGGTTGGTCACGCCGATTGGGAAGATCGGCGGCAGGTACACGATGTCGAAGCCTTCGGTCTTCGCGCGGTCGAGGCCGGACAGCGCCGTCTTCAGCGTGCCCTGCACGATCTTGCCGTCGGCGTCGAAATACGCGCCTTCGGAACGCGGGAAGAACTGGTACCATGCGGCGAAGCTCGACTTCGGACGTTCCACGCGGAAGCGCTGCGGATTCGACGCGCTCAGGCCGTCGCGCAGCGGATTGGTTTCGTGCAGGCTTGCGATTGCGTCGGTGGTCGCCGCGGCAAGACGCGCGGTCGCGTCGAGCGACTTGTCGGCAACGGCCTTCGCCGCTTCGCGCAGCGTCTTCTTGTCGTCGGCGGTCAGCTTGGAATCGCGTGCGCCAGCCCAACGTTCCAGCAGCTGCGCGCCGGATTCCAGCGCGTTCTCCGCATCGTCGCCGACCTCGACCTTGATTTGCGCGTCGTGCAGCCAGGAAGCGTACGTATCCTCCCAGCCTTCGACCACGATGTGCCATTCGCCGAGCTGCTTCTTGACGTCGGCGTAGCCGTCTTCCCATGGCTTCAGGTCGCTGTGGTCGCCGATCTTGACCATCGCTTCCCAGCGGTCCAGGCCGGGGTTGGTGCAGATCATCGGGAAGCGGCCCTTCTCGGTGCCGCGCGTGTTGCGCACGGACACGGTGGCGCCGGCCTTGGTGCGGCCTTCGATGAACACCTGCGCGGTGACCTTGAATGCCTCGCCAAGCTCCACGCGGGCCGGGTACAGGCCGTTTTCGGCGGACGGAGTGATGTCAAGAACGTTTACGCGGCCGAACTGTTCCGGGCTGGTGCGGTTGATGATAGGTGCTGGAGTTTCGCCGACGGTTCGCTTCGTTGCGGTTTTCGGCTTGGAAGTGCGCTTGGTGGTTGGTTTTTTGGTTGTCGTCTTCGCGGTTGATTTCGCGGCTGTCCTCGTTGTCTTTGTGGCCGCTGCCTTAGCTGTTGTCTTTGCTGTTGCCTTCGTGCGCGGTGTCGCGCTTGATGATGTTGCTTCATTCATATAGCCGATTATAGAGGTAGTTGTGTTCTTTTTGTGATTTCCCTTTTCGTAACGATTACGGCGATGCGGCTACAAGTGCTTTCTTCAAATACTTTTGGTAAAGCGTTTTAATACATGATTTGCGATTATGTTCGATTATGAAGGCTACAGCGGCATGACCATACGTTGTGCGCGTCGGTTGCGTTCGATATGTATGGGGACTTTATATAAAAGGAGCGAGACGTCCTAGAAAAACAAAAAACCGGAAACCAAAAGGTTTCCGGTTTCAATTGGTAGCGGGGCATGGATTTGAACCTTGGACCTCTGGGGACACCAGAGGTCCAAGGTTCAAATCCATGGGGCTTCTGAGCTTATCCAAGCTCAGTTTAGCCGCTTAAAGCTAGGGGTGCATGATGAATCATGAGAAACAAGATCAGCGCACCGGTCCCATGGCGCGAAAGCATCAACGGGTGGACTGACACCCTTAGGGCGGCCGGCCTATCAGCACAGACAATCAAAAGCCGTCGATACAAGATGGTGCATCTCGCGACATTGCTCATGCCATCAGGTCCCGAGGACGTGACCACGGAGCAGATCGTGCAGGCGTTCGCACGGCAGCAATGGAAACCCGAGACGCGCAAAGCGTACAGGAACACCATATCGTCGTTCTTCCGATGGCTGCATAAAAGCGGCAGACGGTCGGATGATCCGAGTCTGGACGTGCCAAGGGTGAAGAAGCCGCACGCGCATCCCAGACCATGCCCGGACCGTTACATCGCTGCGGCGATGGAGAAGGCCACGTCGTCGGAAAAACTCATGATCCGGCTCGGTGCGGAGTGCGGGCTGCGGCGTGGTGAGATCGCACGGGTCCACAGCGATGACGTGGTGGCAGACAGCGCCGGCCGGTCATTGATCGTGCGCGGCAAAGGCGACAAGCAGCGCATAGTGCCGTTGCCGGATGATCTGGCCGGCATCATCATGGACGCGCGGGGCTACCTGTTCCCTGGCCGGTTCGGCGGCCACGTCGAGGAATCATATGTCGGCGACCACATCAGCCATCTGCTGCCGCGCGGGTACGCCGCGCACACGTTACGCCACCGGTTCGCTACCACGGCCTACGCCGTCACACACGACCTGTTCGTGGTCGCGGAACTGCTCGGCCATGAATCGGTTGAGACCACGGAGCATTACGTGGCGATGCCGGACGGCCGTCTACGAGAGGCAGCGGCGGCCGTCCGTCTTATTTAGGCCGCGTGGCGTGCCGAGAGCCGTGCTTTCTTGGTGCGAGCCGCCTTCGTCACGTCGTTGTCCTTCCAGTAGCACCAGATGGCGCTGCCGGCTGTCCATGCGAGGCTCACGAGCTGCGTGATGGTCGTGTCATCGATGTTGAGCACCGGATGGCCGAACATGGTCAGTGCCTGGTTGACAAGCGCAAGGAGCAGCACGAGGAATCTGGATATTGTGCCGCCGTCGATTCTCGGCGTTGATGCCTCGGCGTTGTCATCGGTGGCGGCCTGTATCTGCGCGGAGACCGGCATCACGGTTACTTCCGTTGTGCTTGCCGTCGGTAGTCGGTTTTCCGTTGTGTCGGTCATTTCGTGGTCCCTTCCAGCTTGCTGATTTTTTCGGACAATTCGTTGATCTGCTGCTGCTGCGTCTCGATGGTCTTGGTGAGATGCTTCAGCATTCCGGGGATCTCGAAGCAGATGGTGTTGTAGATGTTGCCGCCCGGTGCCGATCCCTTGTAGCTGTATTGCATGATGCTGTCGCTGATGCGTTTGGGCAGTTCGTAGTTGAGCAGGTTATACATGTTGCCGCCCGGTGTGGCGTTCTTCCCGTTGGGCTTGTAGGCCCAGTTCCATACTTCGTCTCCTGCGTTTGACATGGAGCCTCCTTCGAGTATCTGATTTGCTTTGTCGATGATCTGCTTGTATGGCAGGCCGTTGGGCGCGAGGTCGGGGCATGAGAGGTGGTCTGTGCCTGGGATCTCCCGGTGTAGCCATACGTTGCCTTTCAGCCCGTCGTGCCACAGTTTCGTCCACCCGTACCTGCGCGCGATGTCGGCGCAGAGGCGCGCGCTTGCGTCGATGCACTCCTGAGTGCAGACCGCACCGTTGGCCATTCCTCCTTCGTGCTCGATGCTGATGGTCGAATTGTTCGATGCGTAGTTCGCGTCGGAATAGCTGCCGTCGAGTTCCGACACGTATTGGTGGATCTCTCCGGTCGCGCCGATGCCGTAGTGGGCCGAGGCACGGCTTGACTGGCTGGCGAACGTGGCATCTGTGCCGGCGAGGTATCCGACCATGATGTGCAAAGTGATGTGGGTGACGCCGTAGCCGTTGCGGCCCACGTAGTGGTTCGGGCTTCCTTTCCAGATGATGTCGCTCATGTTGGCTCCGTTCTAGTCGTTGAAAAGGTCTTCAGGTGGTTCCGGCGGTGGTGGTGGGGCGCGGCGGTAGATGTGGTCGATGAGTTGCCGGTTCCATTGCCATAGTCGTTGGTTGTCGGCCTGCATCTTCTGTGCGAGCCTGTAGGCTTCCATCTTGTTCTTCGCGGCGGCCGAGAGGGTGGAGACCAGTGCGCCGACGACCGCGCCGACCGCGCCGACGATGGCGATGATGAGATCCGTCATGCGGCCGGCCACATCATGGTTGCATAACGATTGTCGGAGATTTGCCCGCCGCCGCGACGCGAGTAGACGATGACTCCGGTGGGTTTGACGATGAATACACCGATTGAATTGTTGTTGGAGCACATCGGTGCGAAATTCAGTTCGAGCGGCGGTCGTGCTTCCTCGGGGAGCGTGCCTGGCATTTGGCTTTCGCTCCATCCTTTGGTGCCACTGTCCGAAAGGTTAACCGTGACGTAAACGAATCCATGTTTCATCATGTATTCGCATTTCCAGCCTGATTTGTTGACGAGCGTTGTTTTGGCTTTGTCATCGGCGGTGTACCAGTGTGCGTGATGCCAGCTGGTCCCGTCCCAGATGTACGGGCCGGTGTTGTCGCCGTCCGAGGTGACGAAGCCGGTCTGGCCGACCGTGGCCGTCTGTGCCTTCAGCGATTCGAGCGTGGTGGCGATCACAGGTGTCGCACCGGCTGGGGTGGAGCGTCTGTCGACGGTGTCCAGCGCGGTCTCGAAGGTGTCGGCCATGGCCTTGAACGACCCCGCCGCAGATGACACGAGGTCGGAGCCTTCCGGATATGAGAGCCCGTAGATGGGTGTTGTTGCTGTCATTGTGTTCCTTCCTTTTCGGCGGTGGGCGAAGAAGTGTCGATGATCTGGATCATCGAGAGGTCGCAGATGTGCAGGTCGAGCTGCTGCCAGCTGAGGGTGGGCAGGTCGGCCCATGCGATCCGTTCCGTCAGCAGCGGCCGGAGCGCGGCCAGCGTCGCTTCCTGGGTGAGTGTGGGCTTGCCCGAACGCCACCGGTATGAGAGCGTCCCGCCGATGGTCGTGATGGGGCCGCTGAAGGACGGTCGGCCGTCTGAGCCGGTCAGGGCCGACGATTTGGCCTTGACGATGATGAATGGGCCGGATGGGCTTGCCTTGTACAGCCATGGCCGGCGTGCCGGGTCGATTCGCGTGCTGTTGAACGTCACTGTCTCCGGTACCATGCGCAGGTCGTGCGATTCGAGCCATTGCGCGATGTTGGCGCGGTCCGTGGCGCTGACGTTCGAGGTGCCGCCGCTGTTCCATACGCCGCCCGAGTCGTCCACGGCGAGCATGTCGGAATCGACGGTGAGGCTCTTCTGCATGACGGTCAATTGTGGTGGCAGACGGTCCTGGTCTCCCATCGTGATCTCCACGTCGTCGAAAGAGAGCTTGCCGTTGTCCGATTTGACGCGTTTCGCGTTGATGACGACCTGTGTCAAAGGTTCGGTGATGCTCAGATCCGTCGATGCCTCGATGTCGGCCGCCGAGAGTGCGTATCGTGTCTCTCCGTCGGTGAGGACGTTGAGTCGGCCATCGGTTGACAGATGCACGGCGATTGGGTCGGCGAGGAACAGCGGCCTGATGGTGGATGCCGCGCCGTCGTAGACTTCGTGCCATTGAGGGAGTCGTGGCCCGACGGTGAGCCGGTGCAGCAGGTCGAGCTGCGAGGGGTGGTCGGATGGCGTGTATGGTGCGACGCTTGACGGCAGGGCGAGCCCGTCCAGTTGGGCTTCCGGCGCTCCCTGCGCCGAGGCCCTGCGGTTCATCTCCTTGAGGCGTGCGGATGGCGTGCCTATCCAGTGCGCGCCGTTCCATTTCGCGGCCGTGTCTGTCGGTCCTTGGGATTGCAGGCGTTTCCATATGGCCATCCTCGATGTGGCGGAGAGTTTGAGCAGCCATCCGCCGTCGCTGGCCGGTTCGATGCTGCCGCCGGTGGACACGCTGCCGGCGAACATTGTTTCGGATGGCGAGTCTGGCGATTCTGGCGAGTCTGGCGAATACGTCTTGTGGAGCGAGTCGATGGGGATGCGCAGATCGCGCCAGCAGCCCATCGCTGGCGTCAGGTCCATCCATCGAGGCTGGCTGGAGAATTGGACGACCACTTTCATGCCGACCAATGTCAATGCCTGGCCTGCGAGCCGTCCGGTGCGGTCGCGGAGGGTGAACGACATCACGGCAGGTTCGGGCTGTTCGTCGATGCTGTCGCTTCCCCAGTCGATGACGAACGAGTCGAGGGCTGCGATGTCCTTGGCGGAGTCGTTCACCGGTGTCCAGCCGTTGCCTGTGTCGATGAACATGAAGCACTGCTGCATATCTCATGACCTCCTTGCGTCGTAGTCGGCCAGGAGCCGTTTGATGGCCTTGGCGGTGCCGTCCTTGTCGATGACCTCGCCGTTGATCTCCACGTTCCAGGTGTTGACCACGGCTGGCGCGGTCGTGTTGCCTTGGGCGGAGAGGTTGAGGGGCATGGCCGCGAGTCTGCGGTTAGCGCGGCCGATGGCGGTTTCGACGTTGCTGTCGAACCCGTTGGTGAGGCCCTGGGCGAAACCGGTCATGATGGCCTGGCCGGCGGGGATGAGCAGGCGACGGTCGTATGAGATCGGGCCCTTGTGGGCCTTGATCCAGTCGCCGATGCCGCTGATCCAGCCGGTCACGTTGTTCCAGGCGCCTTTGAGGCCGTCCCAGAAGCCGTTGATGATGCTTGCGCCTGCGTTGACGAGGATGCTGCCGGCGTTGGAGAAGAAACCGCCAATGGTGCCCGGCAGGCCTCGGAACCAGCCGACCACGCCGTTCCACGCGTTCCTGGCACCGTTCGCCGCCGAGCTGAAGATGCCGACGATGGTGGAGCCGAGGCCGGAGAAGAAACCGGTGATGCCCTGCACGCAGGAGCCCAGGAAACTCGTGAAGCTCGACCACACGGCCCGGCCGGTGTTGGTGCAGGTAAAGAAGTAGGTGAGTACGGCCGTGAGCGCGGCGATGAGCGTGATGACCAGCATGATCGGGTTCGCGGCCATGACCGCGTTGAGCACTGCCTGAGCGACGGCGGCGACCTGCATTGCGGTGGTCACGGCGGTGACGGCTGCCACTGCGCCGCCGATCGCGGCGACGAGCGGGGTCACGAGATCCAGATTCTGGCTGATCCAGTTGCCTGCGGTCTTCAGCCAGCCGCCGACCGTCTGCGCGGCGGTTGCGACGGTGTTGAGTGCGTTGCCGAACGCGATGCCGGCGGGCTGTCCGCCCGTCATCGCGTCCACGACGGCCATGATGCCGGACCACAGTGATTGGAGTCCACCGCCGACCGACTGCGCGGCCGACTGCAGCGAGGTGAACGCTCCGGTGTCCTTGACCTGGCCGAAGAACGTCTGCAATCCCTGGACACCGGTGGTAGCGAGGCCGGTCACGGCGGCCGATGCGGCGTTGATGCCGCCCGTCACGGCCGGTTTGAACAGGTTGAACGCGTCGGTCAGACCGCCGGTCACGGCGGCTTCGAGGTTTCCCATCGCGCCTTCGATGGTGCTGGTCGATGTCGCGGCCTGTTTCGCCACGTCGGTCATGCCGAGGTCCATGAGCGCCTTGTTGAACTCGTCTGCGGTGATCTCGCCCTTGGACATGGCGTCGCGGAAGTTGCCCGTGTACGCGCCGTTCTTCAGCAGCGCCTCCTGGAGTTTGCCGGACGCGCCCGGGATGGCGTCGGCGAGCTGATTCCAATTCTCGGTGGTCAATTTTCCCGCGCCGGCGGTCTGCGTGAGCATCATCGCGACGCTTTTGAAACTGTCGGCGTTGCCTCCGGCGACGGCGTTGAGGTTTCCGGCGGCTTCGGTCAGTTCCATGTAGTTGCCGATGCCGTTTGCCGCGAGCTGGGCGGTGGTGTTCTGGATGTCGTCGAGGCCGTACACTGTGGCGTCGGCGTATTTGCGTGTTTCCTTCGCTGCTGTCTGCACGGCTTTGGTGTCGATGCCGGCGAAGCTCATGGTGTTCATGAACTTGTCGGTGCTGTCCGACATGTTCACCACGTCGCCGGCGAAGCCCTTGATGGTGTCCCACAGCGCGGTCACGCCCTTGACGGCCAATCCGCCGATGGCGCTGCCGAAAGCGGCCGCCTTCGTGGTGGTCTTCTCGAACGCCTTGACGGCATCATCGGCGTTGCCGGTGATGCGCACGCTCATGATCGCGCTGTGCGCCATGGTTCACTCCTTCTGTGTTTCTTCCGCTTCCTTGAGCAGTTCGGCCAGTCCGGTGCCCCAATCCAATTCGTCGGCCTCGTTCCTCCACTGCCATGGCGTGCCGCCGAAATGGCTTGCCAGGAGGAACGAGAGACGGCCGAGCGAGTCTTGTGGCCACGCGGCTAGTCCGTAGGGTTTCCCTCTTCCGCCTCCGTCGCTGTCGCAAGGTCGAAGGACGCCACGGTGTCCAGCCAATGCTCGAAATCAGGCATGGTGCGCCCGACCATGCGCAGGGCCGCGTAGGCCGCGTAAGCGCCGGAACGGACGGGTGACTGGGTGATGGGTCCCCAGCCGGCGTCGATGGCGTGCGCCTCGGCCTTGCATGTAGCGCGCATCGTGATCGGTACGAGTTCGCTGGTACCGTCCGTGTAGGTGATTCTCGTGGTTGCCATTATTTTCCTTTCACTTGCTTCAGTGTCTTGTCGATGAAGTCCTTGTAGACCTTTTGCCATTGGCTCTCGGTGGAGGCGACGCCGTTGTTGACGAAGAGACGCGGTTTGATGCGGCGGGCTGGCCACCCGTAGTTGACTGGTCCTGCGTATGGCACGGCCTTGCGGCCGGCGCGGATGACGCCGGCGCGTTTCGTCGCTCCGGCACGCAGGCTGCCGGCCAGCCGGCCGGTCTTGCCTCGTGGGGCGAGGTTGCGGACGGCGGGCAGTGCGATCTGCGCGGCCTCGCGGTTCACTTCCTTCAGGTCGTCCATGTCCGCGCCGGCCTTGCGCATCGTCTGCACGAAGCGTTTCTGGCCGACGACCATCAATGCCTTGTCAGCCATTCTTCGATGTGGAGATGTAGGCGGTGTGTGCGACGCCGGTGACGGCGAAGCTCAGATCGTTCGTGTTCCTCGATTTGACGTCGCCGCCGATGGCGATCGGGGCGATAGCCACGTTGAAGGTCCACTGGATAGTGCCGTGGGTGTTCGGGACGAATTGCGCTGGTAGGGTCTGGCCGGCATGGTCGAAGAGCCAGACGGCCAGACCGTCCTCGCTGAAGTCGTCGCCCACGGTGCCCTCGAA